>Ga0233397_1000208_pt1 | contig 30809 bp, 25 predicted proteins | sample 35DmetaG_FD_189957 | JGI IMG/M metagenome (GOLD analysis project Ga0233397, IMG submission 189957) | Seawater microbial communities from Monterey Bay, California, United States - 35D | ecosystem: Environmental > Aquatic > Marine > Coastal | place: USA: California | collected 2016-10-20
TAAACTCTACGAAACCAATACGAGAAACTACTTTACCTATCCTTACATGTACTTAGGTGGGGGTGTTGCCGCTGGAGACTTTAACAACGACGGTCTTGAGGATTTGTTTTTTACAGGAAATATGGTCCCCAATAAACTCTATCTCAATCAAGGAAATTTAAGGTTTAAAGACATCAGCGAATCTGCAGGTATTCAAGGAGATGACCGATGGTATTCAGGGGTTAGCCTCATCGATATCAATAAAGATGGTTTTTTGGATATTTATATAGCAGTAGGGGGTGAAAATGAACCCAATAATAATGTCCTCTACATAAACAACCAAGACAATACATTTACTGAAAAAGCGAAGGCTTATGGAATTGATGATGACGGTTACAGTATGCACTCTACTTTTTTTGATTTCGATAAGGACGGTGATTTAGACCTATATGTCGCCAACTACCCTCCTACAAGTTTTAAAGCACCTGTGGATTATTACAAATACATGATTGATAATCACGAAAACCGTGACTCAGATCACCTCTATCGCAACGAGGGAGATCACTTTGTCAATATAACCAATGAATCAGGAATCAGTAATTTTGGACTGAGTCTTGGTGTTGTAGCCTCAGACTTTAACAATGATGGCTATCCAGATATTTACATCTCTAACGATTTTAACGCTCCTGATTTTATGTACATCAATAATGGAGACGGAACCTTCACAAACGATATTCTCAACTCACTACAACAAACCTCCTTCTTTGGAATGGGTGTAGATGCTGCTGACTTTAACAATGACGGATGGGTTGATATATTTCAACTGGATATGAATGCAGCAGACAATTTTAGGTCTAAAGCAAATATGTCGTCCATGAATCCAAAAGTTTTTTACCAGTCTGTTGCACTCGGATTACACCACCAATACATGCAGAACTCTTTGCAACTCAATCAAGGAAATCTTAACAACCCATCACCCGCCTTCAGTAACATCGCACGTTGGAGCGGCGTTTCTTCTACAGATTGGAGTTGGGGGGGGCTATTTGCTGATTTTGACAATGATGGATGGAAAGATCTATACGTGACTAACGGAATCCGAAGGGATGTAAACAATAAAGATTTTTACAACGAACACCGAGCCTTCTTTAATAAAATGGAGAATGACCCTAACTATAAAAACAAAGAGGAAGAAGTTAAATTATTGTCTTATTTAGAAAAGATGCCTTCTGAAAAATTGGCAAACTATTTATTTCAAAATCAACAAGATCAAGGTTTTAAAAATAGGAACACAGAATGGGGCCTAGATGAAAAAACATTTTCCAATGGAGTTGTTTACAGTGATTTGGATAATGATGGCGACCTTGATTTAGTCGTTAATAACCTTGAAGACACTGCTAGCATATACAGAAACAACAGTTTAAATACAAATTTTATCGGATTTGAGCTTGCAGGTAAAGAAAATCAAATTCCAGTGGGAACTAGAATTCATCTTAAATCCTCTGGAAAATACCAAATGCAAGAACTAAACCTAAGTAGGGGTTACCTTTCTTCTGTTTCTCCTAGAATTCACTTCGGACTCGGTGATACTACCTCAGTAGAAGAGGTTATTGTAGAGTGGCCAGACGGAAATCAAAACAAGCTGGACAATATTCAAAGTAACACTTATAACAAGATTGCTTACAATGGAATTTCTACAATGATAACCAGCAGAGAGGAAGAACAATCTAATGCAAAACAATTTGAGACCGTAACTCAAAAAGACCCTTTTATACATCTAGAAAACCCATATGACGATTTTAAAGATGAAGTATTGCTCCCACACAAAAACTCTACACTTGGTCCGGCATTGGCTGTTGGCGATTTAAACAATGACGGTAGGGAAGATTATATCATTGGAGGAGCCATTGCTCAAGCTGCTGGGCTTTATATACAGCAAGAAAATGGAATCTTTCAAAAAGTAAGTGTTCCCATTTTTGAAAAGGATAAATTTTATGAGGATTTGGGAATTCAGATTTTTGATGCAGATAATGATGGTGATCAAGACATCTATATCGCAAGTGGTGGAAATGAGTTTAACGAAGGCTCACAAGGTTACGAAGACCGTTTTTATGAAAATAAAGGGACGCTTATTTTTGAAAGAAATCTATCTGCTATACCCGATACACGTATCAGTGGGCTCGAAGTTTCCTTAAATGATTATGACAAAGATGGAGACTTAGACCTTTTTGTTGGAGGAAGACTCAGTCCAAAAAAATACCCCTACCCTTCAAATTCTAGAATTTTAGAAAATCAAAGTTCCTCTGGGAATATTCAATTTGTAGATGTGACAGAAAAGAAAAACTCAGCTCTAAAAAATATAGGACTGGTGACCACTTCCAAATGGGTAGATATAGACGGTGACTCTTGGGAAGATTTAGTTATCGCTGGAGAATGGATGTCCATTCGTATCTTTAAAAATAATGAAGGAAAATCATTTACAGAAGTTACAAAAGATGTTTACAAAGCAAAACAACGCGGATGGTGGTACGATATTGAAAAAGGTGACTTTGACAATGATGGAGACATGGATCTTATCGTTGGAAATTTGGGCTTAAACTACAAATATCAAGCATCAGTGGATAAACCGTTTCGAGTCTATTTAAATGACTTTGATGAAAATGCTACCTATGACATCGTTTTAAGTTACAAGTCAGATGATACTGAGTATCCGGTTAGGGGAAGACAATGTTCATCTGAGCAAATGCCAGCAATTAAGGAAAAGTTTAAGAATTACAACAGCTTTGCCAGTGCTTCACTAGAAGAAATATACTCGGATCAAATGCTTGAAGAGTCTTTAAAATATGAAATCAGCTCTTTTGCAAGTGTTTATTTAGAAAATAAGGATGGCAAATTTATTGCCAAAAATCTTCCCTATCAGGCTCAATTATCAAATATTAACGCCATGGTGGTTAAAGACATTGACAATGATGGTAATCTAGACATCGTCCTAGGTGGAAACATGTATAATGCCGAAGTAGAAACACCTCGAAACGATGCCAGTTATGGGCTTTGGCTCAAAGGAGACGGTAATAACGGATTTAGTGCTCAACTCCCAAGAGAAACAGGTCTAGTAATACGAGGAGATGTAAGAAATATTAAAGCAATTAGAGTAGGAGATGAATCCCATTTACTGGTAGCAAAAAACGATCAAGAACTCCAACAAATTAGAGTTAACTAATGCGATTTTTTTTAGTTGTTTTTTCTGTTATTTGTTTGACGGGATGCATGAATCAGAAATCTCGTCAATTTAAAAATTACCTCATCGGAGATTGGAGAATAGAAAATCCGAACCTCCAGTCCATTATTCGGTTTGAAGAAAGCGGCAAGACCACCTATTTCATGAATCGGTATAGTTATCAACTCGATAGTCTTGCACAAATTGGTAAATGGAGCTTAAATGAGATAAAAAAAGGTAAGTACACCGATACTTTTATGGTCAGTATTGACAAACAACCCCAAAAAACTATATTTCAATTCATTGTCATAGATCAGGACAAAATCAAAGTAATTGACGAGCAAGGGCAAACATTTTTTACCAGAATTCAAAAAAATTAATTTTCAAGCTGATTAAACACATTGCCATAAGTGTCAAATCGGAAGTAATAAGTAAATTCTTGTGCCTCATCGCTTCTTCCCATTATAGTAAATTCCAGTTTTGCAATCTGATTATTTCCATCTGCATATAAAACAAAATGAAGAGGATCAAAGGCTTCAAAATCACGACTTTTTAATATGGATTTTAAAAGAATCTGCATTAAAGCTCGGTTAACTCTTTGCTGTTCTATTTTAATCTCTAAGTTATTTTCTACAGGGATTTCATACTCATCTCCGTTTGCCTTTTGCCAAGAAAAAACAAAGCTTTCGGGAGCAATCATAACCTCTTGGGAAAATATGAAATTAGAATTGATAATGATACCCAGGAGAAATAAAAAACAATATTTCAAGTACATATTAATCATGAAATAAAATTTGATTAAATTTAAGAAAAATATACAATTATAGATTGTATTGTGATGAGAAAGGATTTATGAAGAATTGTACCAAACCATTATTTTTATTTGCTCTTCTACTTATTTTTATAAGTTGCTCAAAAGAGGAGGATGAAAAGAAATCTACCAGTTATAAATTAAGAACAGAGGTATGGCCAAGTGATCAAAATGGAAAAATCATACCAAGTCAAGGAGATTACAACCCATTCAGCATTAAAACCATCTACGCCCGTCCTGAACCCGGCTGGATTTTTGATCGATGGGAAGGTGCAATAAGAGGTTCTGAAAACCCAACGGATGTTTCTTTTTATGATGATCTTGCTATTAGAGCAGTTTTTGAAAAAGATACTTTTAAAGTAAGAACTATTGCAGGAGGAAGAGGAAAAGGAAGTGAATTGAATCAACTTTACTATCCTACTGGAATTGCCCTTGACCCCTCTGGAAACCTCTATGTGAGTGATATGTACAATCATCGTATCCAAAGATGGAAACCTGGTGCAACTGTTGGAATTACTGCTGCTGGAGGAAATGGTTTTGGCTACGGCCCCTCTCAACTTGAAGAACCAGGTAAAATTGATATCGACAGTCAAGGAAATATCTATATTGCGGATACTGGGAACAATAGAATTCAAAAATGGGAATACGGAGGACTTACGGGAAGCACTGTAGCAGGAGGAAACGGTATGGGTGCCGAATCCAATCAATTGAATAAGCCCTTTGGTATAGCAGTAGATAATTCAGGAATAATCTATATCTCTGAGCTTGGAAATCATAGAGTAACCAAGTGGAAAGTAGGAGCATCAACTGGGGAAATAATCGCAGGAGGAAATGGAGAAGGTAATAAACCAAACCAACTTGCAATTCCAATGGGAATTGCGGTAAATAATAACGGTGATTTATTTGTAGCAGACACCTATAACCACCGAGTCCAGCTATGGGAAAAAGGATCTAACAAAGGAAGAACCCTAATTTCAGGGAAAGATTTTAAGGCTGACTCTCAAATCAATTATTTTAGTGGCATTAGTTTAGCAAACGAAACAACACTATACATCACTGATTATCAACAACAACGAATCATACAATATAACTTAGACTCAGATACGTTTGAAATTATTTTGACGAATGATTCCTTAGAAAACGAAGAAGACAAACTCTCACAACCCTATCAAACAATAGTAGATACTACGGGAGATATTATCATTGCCGATGCTAAAAAGAATCGCATTCAAAAAAGAAAAATTGAAACTGAATGAAAGGAAAATATCAGGGAAACTCTGGTTTTAAATCCTACAAAATTATTCCCTATTCTTTATTTTTCATACTAAGTATATTTTTTTCGTGCTCAACAGATCTACAATTGAATAAAAATAATTTAAATCTCGAGTCAAGTGCGTATTTGATTCAGCACGCCCAAAATCCCATAAATTGGCAACGCTGGAACGAAAATCTCTATAGTAAATTCAATAAGAATGATAAATTACTTGTAGTCAGTATCGGATATTCCAGTTGTCATTGGTGTCATGTAATGGAAAAAGAAACCTTTGAAGATAAAGAGGTGGCCAGTTATATGAATGATAATTTTATCAGTATCAAGGTTGACCGAGAAGAAAATCCTGAAATTGACAATATTTATATGACTGCTACTCAGATGATGACCGGTAGTGGTGGGTGGCCATTAAACGTAGTTTGCTTACCAGACGGCAGACCTGTTTATGGAGGGACCTATCATACAAAAGAACAATGGCTTGAAGTCTTGAGTAAAATTCAAAAACTTTATAAAAACGATAAAAACCAACTCTATGGATTTGCTGAAAAAGTAGAAAAAGGGATTCAAGAGGTTAACCGCTTTGAATATACCAAAGAAACTGAAGCTTTTGAAACCGAAATTCTTCAGAATGAGATGACCTTATGGTCCAGCAGATGGGATACAATTAACGGAGGTGAGCATCAAAATCAAAAGTTTATTACCCCTGCAAAGTTCAATTATATTCAACAATATCATCACCTTAATAAAGACAAAAAAATAGGCAAATATTTATATAAAACGCTTGAAAACATTGCGTTAAGTGGTATCGTTGATCATCTTGAAGGAGGATTTTACCGATATACTGTTGATACTGAATGGAAAATTCCTCATTTTGAAAAAATGCTTTACGACAATGCGCAATTATTGACACTTTTTTCAAATGCGTATAAGGAGTTTAAAAAGCCCCTTTTTAAAACTACCGTTTACTCAATTTTTAACTTTTTAATTAACCGAATGGAAAATAGTCAAGGAGCTTTCTATTCTGCGATCGATGCGGATAATAACCAAGGAGAAGGTCGCTATTACGTTTTTAATGCGGAAGAAATTAAAAACGTTGGAGGTGATGACCTCAACTTACTTCAAGAGTTTTATCAAATAGATTTAGACAATCCCTTCGAAGAGGAGTATTATCATCTGAGAAAATCTGCTAACTTAACTGCTCTGGGTCTAAAATATAAACTTACAGTTAAGCAACTAAACGAAAAGAGAGCAGATTGGAAAAACCAATTTGAAGCTTTAAAAAACGAAAGAGATTTCCCTTTAATCGACAATAAAATTATCACTTCATGGAATGCAATGACGATATCGGGCTTAGTGAACGCCTATGGTGCATTTGATGATGATCGCTTTCTCTTAAAGGCCACACAAACCTTTACTTTCATTGAAGATCATTTGATTAGAAGGAAAAAGTTAATGCATACCTTTCAAGCGAATCAAGCAAAGATAGAAGCTAGTCTAGAGGACTATGCCTTTACTATCAAAGCAGCTCTAGATTTATATCAAAATACAGGAGGCCAAGCCTATTTGGATCGAGCAGTCCAACTGACTCAAACTGCGATAAAAAACTTTGAAAATGATGAAAATCCATTTTTTACCTTTACCGAAAACCCTGTTTTGTTCTCTGAAATCATTTCTGTAGATGACAACGTCATTCCCTCAGCCAATGCTATTATGGCTGAAAATCTATGGGTATTAGGACAACTAATTGAAAATGAAGACTACACTAGAAAGGCAAAAAAAATGCTAGATGGAATTATTTCTTATTTTAGTGAAGGAAGGGGAAGTGATTACAGCCAATGGGCACAACTACTGGCCAAAGAGGCTTATTCCTACAAGGAAGTAGTGATTGTTGGTTCAGAGGCTCAAAAAACAAGCCGAAAACTTCAACAACATTACTTACCTAACATCCTTTTCCAAATCAGTGAAAAAGAAAGTGAATTACCTCTTTTAAAAGACCGCTATTTTGATGAGGAAACCCTTATTTACGTCTGTGAAAACAAAGTATGTCTAAGGCCAACTAAAACAATTTCTGAGGCATTAAAACAAATCAATAATTAAGAAATTACCCCAGAACCCAATAGTTCATTTCCTTGATACCAGGCAACAAATTGACCTGAAGTAATGGAAGATTGTGGAGTGTCAAACAATACATATAAACTCTCTTCTGTTTGGTAAAGTCGTGCTTTCTGCAAAGGCTGTCGATAGCGAATTCGAGCTCTTACCTCCAAAGTCTCTCCATTAGAAATCATCAAATCTCTTCTAAGCCAATGTATTTCTGAAGGGTCAACCTTAAGTGCTTCCCGAAAAAGACCTGGATGTTGCTTTCCCTGACCTACATAGATGGTATTGTTTTCTACGTCAGTATCAATCACGAATAAAGGCTCAACCATTCCTCCTACCCCTAAGCCTTTTCGCTGACCAATAGTAAAAAAGTGAGCACCCTTGTGTTCTCCCACCAATACGCCTTCTTCAGGGAGGTAGTAATTTTTTAGAGATTGCTCTTGCAATGTCTTTTTATGAATATCGTTATACTTCTTTAAATCCGCAGGGATTTCAATTATCTCCCCCTTTTTGGGTTTGAGTTGCTGCTGTAAAAAATCAGGAAGACTAACTTTACCGACAAAACAAAGTCCTTGGGAATCCTTTTTGTCTGCTGTAACTAAATTTTGATTGGTGGCAATTTTTCGAACTTCTGCTTTAGCGAGGTGACCTATTGGAAAGAGAACTTTTGAAAGTTGTTCCTGAGTCAACTGACATAAAAAATACGACTGATCTTTAGTCTTGTCCTCCCCTGCCAATAATTGATGTACCTCTAACCCCTCAGCTGATAGGAAATGGCTTTTTTGAGAATAATGCCCTGTAGCAACATAGTCAGCACCCAATGAAAGTGCAATTTTTAGGAAAACATCAAACTTAATCTCTCTATTGCACAATACATCCGGATTCGGAGTTCTCCCTTTAGAGTATTCGTCAAACATATAATCGACTATACGCTCTTTGTATTCTTTACTTAAATCAACAGTTTGGAAAGGAATTCCGAGTTTTTCAGCTACTAACATTGCATCGTTACTGTCTTCCAGCCATGGACACTCATTTGATATGGTTACGGTCTCATCGTGCCAATTTTTCATAAATAGACCTACAACATCATAGCCAGCCTCTTTAAGTAAATAAGCTGCAACGCTTGAATCTACACCACCAGAAAGCCCTATGACTACCCTTTCTCTTTTCATATTTGCAAAGATAATCAGTACTTTAAACTTCTAAAACTTTGAAAGAATTAGTTTTAACGAGTTAAAAATTTTAAATAATTCTTACTGAAAAAATTTTCTAAAACTGCTTTAGAAAGAGCAAGTCCCTTGGTCTGATGTTTTCTAAGCACCATAGAATCCTACTTGCTTAAATAGTCGAATAAAAACTGATATCTCTCTTCTAAGTTCTTAGCCTCAGCTATTAGGGCTTCCAATTTTTTTTGATCTTCTGCTTCTACAATCCCATAATTTGTTCCAAATAAAATACGGTCCTGATGCATATAAAAAAAATTTCTGACCTTATCCGAATCCTGCATTACTAAATCACAAAAATGATTACCCAACTCTAAACACTTAAATTAGGATAAGTCACCAATCGCTTAGCAACCACATCAATATCATTGGACATGCTTAAAAATATTGGGGAGATAACTTCGAGGATATTTATACTGGGCGTGTACACCAATTTTAGAGAGTTTTTTTAAATCTTATTCACTGACTAGATTTAATGAAACCTTTGCTTACTGACACGCAATTAAACAAAAGAATAATAACAACCAAATTTGAAAAACAACTACAGAAAACCTATAAAAAAATTTATATCGATTAGATTAAGTTTATTAAACTTAAGTAAAAAGACCAATAATTGATCACTATACACGTCATACTATTCCTATTTTCAATTAGAAAAGACTTTTACTGGATCAGTTCCCCCTCAATGTAAATGCCAATTCTATGGGTGCGAACCTGAACTGGACTGATACTATCTAGATTTATTTGAATTTTCATCAATTTACTTGCCTCTAGCGGCATGTGACAACTCACACAATCAAAAGACTTTTCAGACAATACAGTACTATGTTTTGGGTTTGGGTGACACTCTATACAGCTTGTATTAAATTTAAGCATGCTTTGCTTTTCATTCGAATGAGGATCATGACAGGTCAAACAATCCATCTCTTCGGAATTGATGAAACAGGGACTTCTAAGAAGTAAGCCAACCTGATTAGAGTGAACATCAGGTTCATCCGTTGTTTCAGAAGTTAAATATTGATTTAAAGCATCTCCTGGAGTAAATGAAAAAGCAGGTTCATTGATGTTTTTTCCAACTCCTGAATGACATAAAGCGCACATATCAATTCTTTGTTGTTGATTAAAAGTAGAATAAGAAATTATATTTCTTCCAATACTATCAATAGGATTTTCTCGATGGTATTTAACATGATCTATCACTTCACCATGACATCTTTGACAGTCAATTCCAAAAACTATATTCTCTTTGTTATATCGATTCGTCGAAATTGGACTTTGCCAATTTTCTGATTGGCTGAATGTTGTATGGCATTCTAAACATCTAGGGAAAATGGGTCGTAAAGATTGAAAATAAGCTGGATATCCAGGGCTGTTAATCCACTCTGAATTAGGTTTATAATAGGATCCTTGAAGCTGAAATAAAGAACTTCCTTTCCAACCTAAAAATGAGTTTCCAATTTTATTCCCCGAACCAATACTAATATCTAATGATTTTATAAAAAAAGGAGTTACATAGGGAGGCTTATAGGCCTCTTGAAACAAAGTATCTCTCTTAGATAAAAAAGTTAAGCGAGTCTCGTCTCTTAAATCAAAAGAGTTCTTCCCTGAGACTAAAAAAGGAAGTGTATTTGATGAATTAAGCTTTGACGAAGTCAGCCAATGCGACGTTTTCATATGCGCATTGACAAGATCTAAATGACATTGGGTACAACTTTCCATCCCAATGTAAACAGTTCCATTATTATGTACACCAAGTGGTTCTATAGGAATATAACCCGCAGTAAATGAATTGCACGCAGTTAAAAATAAAGCAACCACGAATCCACAAATAAAGCTTAAACGCATATCTATTTCGGATTTAAAGATAATCAAAAGGAAAGGAAGCTACCTTTACTTTTTTCTTGCATTCTTTTGCTTTTCAGCTTCTTCCATTGCTTTTTGCAAACGGGCTGAAAATCCTCCTGATTTTTTAGGCTTCTTTTTGTTCTCCTCAATTTTAGCGTGGATTTTAGTATCATCGATGATGTAATTCTTGATCACTAACATTAAAAAGATGGTCAATAGGTTTGAAACAAAATAATACAAACTCAATCCACTGGCGTAATTGTTAAAAAAGAATAACATCATCAAAGGCATCAAGTAAATGATAATCTTCATGTTAGGCATCCCCGGTTGTTGGGGCATGGGCTGCTGACCTGTGGTCATACGCGTATAAAAGAATATAGCGACAGAGGCTAAAATTGGAAATAAACTGATGTGATCTCCATAAAAGGGAATATTAAATCCAAGATCCAAAATAGAATCGTAAGACGATAGATCGTCTGCCCATAAAAAAGACTTGTCTCTCAATACAAAAGCGACAGGGAAAAAAGAAAACAAAGCGTAAAAAACAGGGAGCTGTAATAGCGCAGGAATACAACCCGACATGGGGTTTGCCCCAGCTCGAGAGTACAAACTCATCGTCTCCTGCTGACGCTTTACAGCATCGTCTTTATACTTGTTGTTAATTTGCTCAATATCTGGGCGTAAAACCTTCATTTTAATCTGTGAAACATACGATTTATAGGTTACTGGAGACATTGCCAACCTAACAATAATTGTCATTACAATAATCGCAATTCCGTAAGTGAGAAAAGAAGATAAAAATTCAAAGAGGGGTAAAAAGATAACCCGGTTTATCCATCCAAATATACCCCAACCCATAGGAATTGAAGTTTCTAAATCACCCTCTAATTTTTTGAGTGTTTTATAGTCGGTAGGACCGTAGTAAAACTTTAAATTAGAATTGAGTTCTCCACCTGAATTAAGGGCATAAGTCGTGGTAAATGATTTCGTAAATCGCTCATTTAAAGATGCTTCCCTCGAAAGATCTGTAGAAGTGATTTTTGCCTCATTTATGGACTGATCTGGTATCATAATAGCACTAAAGAAGTGCTGACGATAGGAAATCCAACGAAGGTTTTGTCGCGTTTCATCATCATCGCCACTTAAGGATAAATAATCGACACGATCATTTTCATAACCGAAAGTAAATTCGGTATATCTATTTTCGTAGTCTATACTTCTAGAATTTCTAAAAACATCCGTTTTCCAGAACAATTCAGGAGCAACTGAGGTGTTCAGTAAGCTACTCATACCCACCGTCTTTACTGAAAAAGAGAGCATGTGTCCATTTTTTGGAAAACTGTACATGAATGAAATATGCTGTTGTAAGTTTAGGGCAGCTTTCATTTCAACTTGCACCGCTTCTGCCCCGTCGCGAACAATCGGACTAAAAAACATGTCCCGTGTATTCAATACACGACCATCAAGTGTATTTAATTGGATGCTAAAATCTGTATTTCCTTCACTGATTAGAGGTAAAGGTTGGTCTTCATAATTTTGAAAGGCGTTTAGTGTCAACTTCGAAATCTGCCCTCCTTTTGGATTCAGTACTATTGTCAACTGCTCTGTCTCAAGATTTACTGGAGGTAATTTATTATCAACAAATAAACTTCCCAAATCACCATAAGCAGCAACTTTTTGCTGCTGAACAATAGAATCATTTTGAACAGGAGTAGTAACAGTAGTGTTATTTTGATGGACTGTTTGCTCAATAGGAGTGCTTTGAGGCTCGGCTCCCTCGGGACCATTGCGATAGAGCATCCAAGTTAAAATTAATGCAATAAGCATGAACCCAATGAATTGATAAGGATCGAATTTTTTTTCTTCCATAATATGCGCTTAATTACTTTTTAGCTTTTTGTAGCAAACTGGCTTGTACAAAAGCTACAAATAAGGGGTGTGGATTTGAAACTGTACTTTTATATTCTGGATGAAATTGCACTCCAACAAACCAGGGGTGATCATTATACTCAATAATTTCAACCAAACCGGTATCCGGATTTGTTCCAGCTATGATAAAATTTTTATCAAAAATGCGATCTACAAAGTCGTTATTAAATTCATAACGGTGACGATGGCGTTCAGAAACTATTTTTTCCTGATAAGCAACTGCAGCTTTTGAATCGGTCTTTAGCTCACAATCCCAGGCGCCTAGACGCATAGTTCCTCCCTTTTTCACAATACTCTTCTGTGACTCCATCAAATCAATGACAGCTTCATGGCAATCAGTATCCATCTCGGTTGAATTGGCCTTTGGAATTCCAACATGATTTCGCGCATATTCAATTACTGCCATCTGCATTCCCAAACAAATTCCAAAAAATGGAAGTTTGTGTGATCTTGCGAAGGCAATAGCACTAATCTTTCCCTCTATTCCTCGTTCTCCAAAACCAGGGGCAACTATTAATCCATGAACCCCATCCAATTGCTTTGCCACTTCTCCTTCTTCAAGATGTTCAGAGTGAATGCTTATTACCTCAATTTCAGTTTCATTTACGGCACCTGCGTGAATTAAAGATTCTAAAATAGATTTATAGGAATCTTGAAGTTCAACGTATTTTCCAACCAAACCAATTTTTATACTGTGCTTTGGATTTTTAAATTTTTTTAAAAAAACGTTCCAAGACTTTAAATCAATTGGCTTTTTTGGCACCATTTGTAGTTTTTCCAAGACTACTTTGTCCAAGCCCTCGTCTCTCATTTTAAGTGGTACGTCGTAAATAGTGTCTACATCTATAGACTGTATGATAGCTTCTGATTTTACATTACAGAACAAAGCCAATTTTTCTCTAAGCTCAATGGTAAGTTCATGTTCTGTTCTACACACAATAATGTCAGCTGAAATTCCACTTTCCATGAGTGTTTTAACAGAATGTTGAGTGGGCTTAGTTTTTAATTCACCTGCAGCAGCAAGATAGGGGATCAATGTCAAGTGAATGACTAGAGTATTTTCTCTTCCTAAATCCCAAATCAGTTGACGTACAGATTCAATATAAGGCAAAGATTCAATATCCCCTACTGTTCCGCCTATTTCAGTGATTACGAAATCGTATTCTCCTGATTCTCCGAGCAATTGCATTCGCTCTTTAATCTCGTTTGTAATGTGAGGAATGACTTGAACTGTTTTTCCTAGAAATTCACCTCTGCGCTCCTTTTCAATTACGCTTTGGTAAATTCTACCAGTAGTTACATTATTAGCTTGAGAGGTCTTTACATTTAAAAAACGTTCGTAATGCCCCAAATCTAAATCAGTTTCAGCTCCATCATCAGTTACAAAACACTCTCCGTGTTCGTAAGGATTTAAGGTGCCGGGGTCCACGTTGATATAGGGATCAAACTTTTGGATGGTAACTTTAAAGTCTTGAGCCTGAAGAAGTTTAGCCAGTGAAGCTGCAATTATTCCTTTTCCTAATGAAGAAGTAACTCCTCCTGTAACAAAGATATATTTGGTGTTGGACATCCGGTTAATTTAGTTCTTGCTTACCGGACTCAAATTTACAAAATCAATGGGAACTTCAAGGCTTCTCACTCTATTCTTTTATTTCAAAGATTTCATATCCACGGTGCTGTAAGAGAAAAAGAGCCGAATTAATATAGGAATCGTTTGTTTGAGGTTGATATAAGAATCGATTAGATCGATACTGGGTTTCTCCTAACTCTAGCGAACTTTTCAAATCTTTGGCTACGGCAATTCTCAAAATTAAATCCATCACCAAGTCATATGCGCGAAGTGATTCCTTTGTTGGGGGTTTACCATATTCACTTTCAAATTTTTGAATAAATTGTCGATCTGAAGAATAATCTAAGGGTTTAAATCCTACTGGATAGGTGAATTGAATTCCTCCCAACATTTTTCGTGATAGATTCTCATTATCATAAACATTACTTCGATAGGTAGTAAAAACTTGTACATCTCGTTCCACAGAATTTTGAGCATTAAACTGAGATAGTGCATTGGCAATCAAAGGAAAGGATTGAGTTTCTAAAAACACTTTGTTGGGTAAGGAATCAATGAGCAAAGAGTCTGCGAGCTCAGGAAGGATATAATCCCCTTTTTCAGGGCGTAAAGTAATTGCCCAAGGGAATTGGGCTCTCAGTTTTTTCTCAATCGATCGATTCAATGAGTCTGCAACAATTATAACATGTTGAGTGGTGTCTATTACCTGCTCTAGGTAGTCGTACATTTTAGTCCTAAAAGTATCCGCCCGAGTAATTGATTGATAAACATTTTTTCTAAAAACAACAGGGTTAGAGGATAATGGAGCAATTTTTGGGATCTCAATAACTTCTTTTTTGTTTGACACATAATCGAAGTTAGCCGGAATCAACGGGCCAACAATAAAATCTGTTTGAGCCGCTGCCAGCTGATCACTGATTTCGTCTAGCTTTGCAAAGCTGTTTTCAGTATCAAAGGTGTTGAGCTCAACCGACAAACCCCTTTCTTTGGCTTGTTTTAAAGCAAACAATACTCCCGTATAAAAATCAAGGGATAAAGTATGTAAGTTCCGATCTTGCAATAAGCGTTTGGTATCCTCTATGGAATCAAATTCAATTTCATTGACCTTAAAAGGCAACAGTAAGGCGAGTTTTACATCTGTTTTTTGAAATACGGAATCAGCCAAATTGACTCGTTCAACCAATAAATCATTTTCGATAATAAAATCACCGCTCTGTTCCCCTGGGATTTTTAAAATCATGCCTGCCTTGAGTCCAGTCTCTTTTAAAGTTGGATTTAAGGAATCTAAAGTTGCCTTATCTACCCCCAATTTCTTTTCAATTCGATAAAAACCTTCTTTAGGAAGCACTTTGTAATAATTAAAAAGAGAATCCCTTTCAGGAATGATTTCTTGAATATCTGCTTGAGGAATTCTAATTTTTTGTCCAATTTTTAGTCCCTCTCTAATTTCAGGATTAAGCGAATCCAAAATTTCGATAGTTGTTTTGTATTGATAAGCCAAACGCCATTTGGTTTCTTTAGGAGTAACTTCATGCTGGATAAAGTTTAGGGTGTATATTGTAGTTTCTTGACTTTGCGTTTCGACCGCTTTTTCCTGGATTGAATAAACGGGAATTCTTAAATTCATTCTTCTCCTTATTCCAAATCGCTCGACAGAAGGATTGTATTCTTTAAGTTGTAATTCATCAATTCCGTAATGTTCAATGATGAGCTCCAGAGTCTCCCCTTTTCTTACCTTATGATTAGTAAAGGATTCAGGTGTCTGGGCTACTACATAGAAGCTACTTAAAAGGAGTAATCTAATTAATGTAAAATGACGGGTTTGTTTCATGAGTATGCTGTTATCAAAAACTATTCCCATTCAATTGTCGCCGGAGGCTTTGAACTGATATCGTAGACCACGCGGTTCACCCCTTTGACATTATTGATTATTTCATTGGACATTTTTTGAAGGAATGAATAGGGTAAATCAACCCAATCAGCAGTCATTCCATCTGTTGATTGAACTGCCCTTAAGGCAACACAATTTTCATATGTACGTTCATCTCCCATTACTCCTACACTATTGATGGGTAAAAACATAGCTCCTGCCTGCCAAATTTGATCGTATAACTCCCATTTTTTAAGCCCTTCTATAAAAATGGCATCGACCTCTTGAAGCATACTTACTTTTTCACGTGTAATTTCACCTAGAATTCGAATTGCCAAACCTGGACCCGGGAAGGGGTGTCTCCCTAAAAGGGAAGCATCCATACCCAAACTTTTTCCAACTCGTCTAACTTCATCTTTAAAAAGCATACGTAAAGGCTCGACCAAATCGAGTTTCATAAAGTCAGGCAAGCCTCCTACGTTGTGATGAGATTTAATCGTAGCCGAAGGTCCATTCACTGAAATGGATTCGATCACGTCAGGATAAATTGTCCCTTGTCCTAACCAATGAACACCATCAACTAGATGGGCTTCGGTATCAAAAACATCAATAAAGGTTTTCCCGATAATTTTTCGTTTGGTTTCTGGATCTGAAACCCCATCTAGAGCATCGAGAAACTGATCGGAAGCGTCAACACCTTTGATGTTTAACCCCATACCTTCATATTGCTGCAGAACTTGTTCGAACTCATTCTTTCGCAACAAACCGTTATTGACAAAAATACAATTGAGTTGTTTGCCAATAGCTTTGTGCAATAACATTGCAGCTACAGAAGAGTCAACCCCTCCTGAAAGTCCCAAAATGACTTGGTCGTTTCCTACTTTTTCTTTGAGTTCGGCTAGGGTCATATCCACAAAAGAATCTGGAGTCCAATCTTGTTTGACTCCTGCAATATGCACCAAAAAGTTTTCGAGAACTTGCTTACCATCTGAAGAATGGTAAACCTCAGGATGAAATTGAATACCATAAGTGGGCTCTCCATTGATTTTATACGCTGCATTTTCTACATCAGCAGTACTCGCTAATCGCTCAGCATTTTCAGGCAGTTTGAGGATGGTATCCGCGTGACTCATCCATACCTGACTTTCTGTAGGTACACCTTTGAAAAAAGCATCTTCAGAATTTACAAAAGATAGATTCGCTCTTCCATATTCTCTTTTATTTGAAGGACTAACCTGTCCTCCAAAAAAGTGTGCTAAATATTGAGCGCCATAGCAAACCCCTAAAAGCGGTAATTTTCCCTTAATGGCCTCCAAATCTGGATGTAGGGGATCATCAGCTCTTACTGAAAATGGTGAACCGGATAATACAAAGGCTTTAAATTCAGTGATGTTCTCAGGAGGGTTATTGAAGGGGTGAATTTCACAGTAAATAAACAGTTCGCGAATACGACGTGCTATCAATTGAGTGTATTGTGATCCAAAATCTAGAATGAGTACTTTTTCTTGCATGGGCAAAAATACGATTTAATCCTTGCTGTAAAAACAAGCTGGGGAAATTATTCAACATCATGCTGTTAATATTCTAGCAAAACAAAATTTGGATTTAATGGATCTAAAGCCTCAATCAAATAAGGAATAAACACGGCACCTAATTCTAGGTATAAACTCGAAAAATTAAGTACACGCTCTTGAAGATTGTCGTTAGGAAATAATTGGTCGTGAAGAAGCTCCAATCGCTCAACCTCGTCTTTCAAAGCACGCTTTTGGGCTTTTAATAATCTTTTTTCTAGTTGCTTGATTCCTTTAAGTTGTTTTGCTTGTTGGGCTTCAACCGCACCTTGAAAAGAAGCGTCAGTTTTTTCAACCAGTTTCTGTAAATTATCAAACTGCTTTTTAAGTTGCTCCTTTAATGGAGAAAGATCAAGGTCTATATTGCTGATTTGTCTTATTTTTTTGTTTAGTAGTGCATTGCGTTTCAAAAATAAATCAGCCGTTTCCAAATTCAACTTCTTAATTTTTTTAGCCAGCTTTTTGGAATATAATAGGGCTGAATTCCTCAATAAAAGTATTGGAAAAGGAATACCATAATGTTCAAAGGCATAATTCAGCTGAAACCAATAAGCCAATTCTCCTCCACCTCCAATATAGCAAAGGTTTGGCAAGATATTCTCTTGATATACTGGGCGAAGAATTACATTAGGAGAAAATCGCTCGGGATGCGTTTCAACTAACTTTATAAATTCGACTTTTGAAAAAGACTGCTCAGTTCCGTGCAAATGAAAAGTATTTCCATCTTTTTCAATACGGTATCGTCCGTTAGGAGTTAAATAAAAAAGATTGATTTCTCTAGGATTTACCTGTGGGGTGTATGAACTATTGTATCCTTTTTTTATATCCTCAACCTGAGAATTAACAGCTTTAAAGGATGGGCTACCTTGCAGTTCTTCTCTCAATATGGGTTTAAAAATTGATTTGAGGGCTGGGTGTTGGGGTTCGATTACAATCAATCCATATTCGCCAAAAAGAATATTTACTAAACGCAAGGTCGCTTCAGATAAGCTCTTCGAGTTTAAATAAGATTCATCAATCCATTTCTTGAGTTGCTTAGCGTTCATACTCTCGCCCAAATGTTGTTTAAAAAGATCAAGAGCGGGCTGCAAATCCTCTAAAGACATTTCACCAACCGCTCCTGCAGCCTCTCCAGGCCATCGAATACTCTTGTCCCGATATTGAAAAGTACTAATTTCTTCAAAATCGTGATCTTCACTCGCCATCCAGTAAATTGGAATAAAGTCTGATTTAGGATAAGTTTTTTTTAAACGTTTACAAAGGTTAATTGTACTGACGATTTTATACAAAAAGTACAGTGGCCCAGTCATCAAACTCAATTGATGTCCAGTAGTTATTGTAAAAGTATTTTCTTTCTCTAATAGCGTTAAATTTTTAGCTACTGCTTTTGAATGGGTGATGGAAGTGTATTGCGCTTTTAGAGTCTTGACTAAAATTTTACGATGCGCGTCTGGATAACTTTCTTTTTTTATTAGTATTTGTTTTTTAAAGTTCTCAACAGAAGGATCTAAACCGTAAAATGGTTGCAGTTGTTTCGCTTGATCCAAATAACTCGTAATAAGTTTAGAAAATCGCTTAGTCTCTTCAAATGAAATGAACTTCTTTTGCATGCATCCGTTTGTGTAAAGATATTCGTTTTTGAGAAAAAAAAATACAGTTCACCAAGAAAGCGTATTTTAGATTAATAATAATTTAAAAGATGCGTTTTTTACTCTCTGGCCTTGCTTTACTCTCTCTGATCTCCGTTCAATCACAACTCAAATCCCCAGACGAGTTTTTGGGTTACGAATTAGGCTCTTATTTTACTCACCACCATCAAGTAGTAGACTATTTTCAAATGTTGGAGGAAAATTCTCCACAATTAAAATTGCAAGCCTATGGTAAAACAAATGAAGGTCGATTACTCCAATTGGCTTTTATCTCTACTGAGCAAAACCTTAAAAATTTGGAATCCATTCGCACTGCTCATTTACAGAATAGCGGACTAATTACAGGCCCAAAAAACAATGATAAAGCAATTGTTTGGCTGAGCTATAACGTTCACGGTAATGAGTCCTCAAGTACCGAAGCTGCAATGAAAACTGCACATGCTTTAATAACAAAATATTCAGATTTGCTAAAAGATACCGTCGTGATTATCGATCCTTGCATTAATCCAGACGGGAGAGATCGCTACGTCAATTTATACAATCAAATGAAAAGCACTCCAAACGATACCCAACCTTTTACAAGGGAACATAGAGAAGGTTGGCACAATGGAAGAACAAACCATTACATCTTTGACTTAAATCGCGATTGGGCTTGGTTAACTCAAGTAGAATCAATGCAACGCATTAAAAAATACAACCAATGGTTACCTCATATACACGTTGATTTTCACGAACAAGGAATAAATAGTCCCTATTACTTTGCCCCTGCGGCAGAACCCTTGCACGAAATAATTACACCATTCCAAAAAAAATTTCAAGATTTAATCGGAAAGAATCACGCCAAGTATTTTGATAAGCAGGGATGGCTCTATTTTACCAAACAGCGTTTTGACTTATTGTATCCAAGCTATGGAGATACCTATCCTACATATTTAGGCGCTATTGGTATGACCTATGAACAAGCTGGTGGCGGACGTGCAGGACTTGGAATAGAAAATGATGAAAATATCACCCTCACCTTAAAGGACCGAATAGAACACCATTACACAACGGGGATTTCAACCGTGGAAATTGCTGCTTTAAATAAAACTGCGCTCAACGAAAATTATCAGCAGTTTTATCAAAATGAAGCTTTGAAGTATCAGAATTTTGTTTTGGAGGGGAATGCTGATAAATTGAATGCATTAAACAAACTACTCAACAAACATGATATCCAAAGTTATCGGATGGCTAAAGACGTTACGGTTAAGGGATACGATTACCAAAAACAGAAAATAGCAGCGACTAAATTTACTTCAGATGCACTAATCGTTCCAACCAATCAACCCAAAGGGAAAATGGCTCAAGTTCTTTTAGAACCGCAAACAAAACTAAATGATTCATTAACTTATGACATTACCTCTTGGTCCTTGCCTTATGCCTTTGGGTTGAAAGCTATAGCAACAAAATTAAACCTTGAGCGATTGCCTCACAAGATCGAAAACAGGGGTGAGTTATTTCTTCAAAAGGATATGTATGGCTATGCATTGGAATATAAGAGTTTAGAAGATGGTAAGTTTCTATCAGCACTTTTAAAAGAAGGTTTAGGTGTTCGTTACAATAAAGTTTCCATAATAAATAGTGGAAAAGCTTGGGATCGGGGAAGTTTATTTATACTCAAAGGTGACAATCAAAAAAAACCAAACTATCTAGATAAAGTGGCTCAACTTGCTGTCGAGTTTAATCGAAAATTAACTCCAATAGAAACCGGATATTCTTCCTCGGGACCAGATCTTGGTTCAGCCGAACTGGAGTTTATTAAAGCCCCGCGTATAGCCCTTTTACGATCAGACAGAACATCAAGCTATAACTACGGTGAAATTTGGCATTTCTTTGAACAGGTATTGCATTATCCTTTGATACAGCTTGAAAGTAGCCGTTTATCATCGGCCCTTGAGCATATTGATCAACTCATAATCCCAAGTGGTCATTACAGTAAATGGAACCAGAGTAACTCTAACGACCAATCGTTGCTTGATTGGATCAATAAAGGTGGAAAAATCATTGCAGTTGCAAGGGCGCTAGATCATTTTGCAGATTCAGATCAGTTTAAACTTAAAAAGAAAGAAAATAAAGAACTTGATACAACCGAAATTCCATACGGTGATTGGTTAAGGAATGAAATCAGTCTCATAACCACAGGGAGTATTTTTGAGGCAAGCCTTGATGAGTCGCATACCTTAAGCTTTGGGATTGATCGATACTACACACTAAAATTAGATGAAGATGCATATGAATTTTTAGAAAACGGCAGTAATGCATTTACACTAGGAAATAATGCAAGTGCTGTAGCTGGATTTATTGGGTTTAAAGCAATTGAAAATCAAAACAAGTCTTTGTTGATTGGTGAAGAAAGAAAAGGACTTGGTAAACTCATCTATTTTGTCGATAATGTTCTTTTTAGAGGGTTTTGGTATTCTGGTAAAATGGCGTTTACCAACGCACTCTTTTTCTAAAGGATAAGTCTAAGACTTTACACCGGTGTTCCAATCAAATCGTAATCTGAGGCTTCAGTGATCAAAACTTGGGTAAATTCTCCCTGTTTTAGATAGTGTTTTGTAGCATCTATCAGTACTTCATTGTCAACATCTGGAGAATCCATAAAAGTTCTACCTATGTAGTGGTTTCCCTCTTTTCTATCGATTAGACAACGGAAGGTTTTTCCCACACAACTTTGATTGTGCTCCCAAGAAATTTGAGATTGGATTTCCATAATCGCGTTAGAGCGCTCATGTTTGACCTCTTCGGGCACATCATCTTCCAATTGATGAGCATGGGTATTTTCTTCATGGCTATAAGTAAAACAACCCAAACGCTCAAAGCGCATCACTTTCACCCAGCGTTTAAGGGTTTCAAAATCATCTTCGGTTTCACCTGGATAACCAACGATCAGTGAAGTCCTCAATACGATACCAGGGACTTCTTTCATGAATTTTTGTAGTAAAGCAGTTGTTTTGGCTTTAGTGGTACCCCTTCGCATTGACTTTAAAATTGGATCAGCTATGTGCTGCAAAGGAATATCCAAATAATTACAGATTTTATCCTCAACCCTCATCACTTCGAGAACATCCTCAGGAAAACCAGTTGGAAAGGCATAGTGTAAACGTATCCATTCTATCCCTTCAACCTTAACCAAGGCTGTTAGTAAATCAGCTAGTCTCCGCTTCTTGTATAAATCAAGTCCGTAATAAGTGAGATCCTGTGCGATTAAGATCAACTCTTTTACTCCCTCTTTGGCCAAATGCTCAGCTTGTTTTACAAGCTTTTCTATAGGTGTTGATTTATGCTTTCCTCTCATTAAAGGGATGGCACAAAACGAACAGGGTCGATCACAGCCCTCAGCAATTTTCATGTAAGCATAGTGTTTGGGACTTGTCAAAATTCGTTCTCCTACCAATTCGTGTTGGTAATCTGCTCCTAAAACTTTTAACAATTGAGGCAAATCTGTAGTCCCAAAATACTGGTCAACTTGTGGGATTTCTTTTTCCAAATCGGGTTTGTAGCGTTCGCTTAAACAACCTGTAACATAAACTTTGTCAACATCACCCGCTTCTTTTTTATGTATTTGCTCTAAAATGGTATTGACTGATTCTTCTTTAGCATTATCAATAAATCCGCAAGTATTGACCACTACAATATTTCCTTCTTTTTCATGAACCACTTCTTTTCCACTTGCACGTAATTGACCCATCAATACTTCAGAATCATAGATGTTTTTAGAACAGCCTAGAGTAATAACATTTATGGTATTTTTCTTTAGATATTTTGTCCGCATAGTTTACTGAAACAGTTGAGGGAGTTGACTTACATTTACCAAGCGCTCGAATGCAGCTCCCAATTCAAAACGATACATTCGATAAATGTAAAAGAGCGTCAATTCTTCAAAGGTTAAATGACCTGCATTAATGCGCTTTTGCATTCTTGGAATGTCTTGCTCAAGAATATAGGGCTTTAAGGCATCGTGATCCTTTTGATTATATCCATTCAATTCCTTCTCAAAGGGAAGAAAAAGGACGTTTCGATCGCTGTGTTTGGATTGAATCCTTTTATATCGCTTACGAGATATAGGGTGATCCTTATTGGCAGCCAATTCTTCTTTTTCATCGTAGGCTTCCCATTGATTCAGTGGAGCTGAGGAAGGAGTACAACCTAACCAAACAAGAAGAAAAATAGATAAAAAGCTATAAATAGGTTTCATGAATTATTAGTTTAAAACTCTTTTTAGAAATCGGATTGCTTCCATGGCCACGTCTTCATATTCATCAGTTGAAAGAGAAGCGGTAAGTACATGATCCCCGATATCGGTAAAGGCTATTTTATGCTTTAACGAATCAGCCGTGCCCAACTGATCAAACATTTTCAGCATGGCGGGAACAGATACAACTTTATCCTGCATGCCGTCATTTTTATAGTAATATCCTAGAAAAACAGGAAGCTCAATTTTTTTAAAAGTGGACTTACGCATTTTTAAATCCAAGAATTTTTGCATGTGTGTAGCCGCTTCCAAACGCGATTTAGTTGTCCAATATTTTTTCTTTTCTTCCTTGTCGGTTTCCATATAATGATAATTACCTCCCTTCACTAAACGTGAGATCTGAAGCCCCCATGGCTTTGATAATAAAATTGCTTTAGGATCATAAACTTTAATGTTGGGTCCAAACAAAGCTAAAGCAGACACTTGAGGGTCCTCAGCCAATACCAAGCCAAGAGCTCCACCATGTGAGGTTCCAAGGATTATGACTTTTTCACCAAGACGTTTGGCTACTTCTAAAGCCACTTTTCCAGACTCCCAGAATCCTTCATTATTGAAATTCAGCATGGGTTCTTCCTCTTCCAATCCATGACCGTATAGTCTAGGTATGTATAAATTAGCTTCTAAAGCGTTGGCTACCATTTGGTGAACGGGATCTCCTTCTTTACCAGAGGCAGTAAACCCGTGGAGGTAAACTACGCTATAAGCTGTTTTTTGAGGGATAGAGTCATAAAAGATAATTTTTGATTCATTGTCCAATCGGATATTACCAAGTGCTTGTTCTTTACTCTTAATCCACGGCTGCAGTGAGTCTAAAGCAGTTGGAACATAAGGAATTTTATCGGAAAAAACTGGGGTTTCCACCTTAGGACCAACCAAATAGATGGCACCTAGTGCAAGAAAAAAAATGGCTATACCCTTCAATAATTTCATAAATCTATTTTTAACTGAACAAGGTTTGTATAAAATTTCTTTTGTCAAATAGCTGAAGGTCCTCTATACCCTCGCCTACACCTATATATTTTACAGGAATTTGGAATTGATCAGAAATACCTAAGAGCACCCCTCCTTTTGCTGTTCCATCTAACTTGGTAATCGCAAGGCTAGTCACTTCAGTTGCTGCAGTAAATTGTTTTGCTTGTTCAAAGGCATTTTGTCCAGTTGAGCCATCTAAAACCAATAATACCTCGTGAGGTGCTTCTGGAACTACTTTATCCATCACGCGTTTGACCTTAGACAGTTCATTCATCAAATTGATTTTGTTGTGAAGACGTCCTGCCGTGTCTATAAAAACAATATCACAAGCTTGTGCCTTTGCAGACTGTAGTGTATCAAAGGCAACTGAAGCAGGATCACTCCCCATCTCCTGACGAACCAAAGGAACTTCTGCACGATCTGCCCAGATTTGCAGTTGATCAATGGCACCTGCTCTAAAGGTATCCGCTGCACCAAGCATCACTTTTTTTCCACTCAATTTAAATTTATGTGCCAACTTTCCAACGGTAGTGGTTTTTCCCACTCCATTGACTCCTACAACCATTACCACATAAGGTTGTTGTTTAGCCAATTCCTCTTCAATAGTTGTTGCTTCATTGTCAGGTGAGACCAAGAGATTCATGATTTCTTCCTGCATCATTCGCATCAAGTCTTCCTGTCTTAAATACTTGTCTTTTGCTATTCGGGCTTCTAAGGCTTCTATAATTTTTATGGTAGTTGCCACTCCCACATCTGACTGGATTAAAACATCTTCAAGTTCATCAAGTAAGTCCTCATCTACCTTTGTTTTTCCAACTAGAGCCGTCCCTAATTTGGACAAAAAAGACTTTTTAGTATTCGCTAAACCCTCCTTCAGTTTTTGTTGGTCTTGTTTTGAAAAAAAAGCTCTGAGTTTTCCCATAAATTAAACGCATAAAAAAAGCTACCTAAAAGTAGCTTTTATATTTTAACTGGAAGAATAATTATTGCTTATCCAACCATTTACTAGCCATATCTGGAGCGATAATCGTTTCTACAAAACTGTACGAACTACTCCCGTCTTTCTTGACCATCTTGATGGCTTTAGTTAAACGTTTTGAACCTGTTTGTAATGATGCTACTGATTTCTTTGCCATAACTTACTTAATTTCTTTATGAACCGTCATTTTTTTCAAAATTGGGTTGAATTTCTTTACTTCTAAACGCTCAGGCGTATTTTTTTTGTTTTTGGTTGTAATATAACGTGAGGTCCCAGGTTGACCTGAGTCTTTGTGTTCAGTACATTCCAAAATAACTTGTACTCTGTTTCCTTTTTTTGCCATGATTTAGCCTTTATAGGTTCCTTTAGCTCTTGCTTCTTTCAGTACAGCCGAAATCCCTTTTCTATTGATGGTTTTCAATGTTGAAGTAGAAACATTAAGTGTGATCCACTTTCCTTCTTCTGGAATAAAAAAACGTTTTTTGATGATGTTGGCATCAAAACGACGTTTGGTTCTGTTCAGTGAAAACGAAACATTGTTTCCAAACATTACTCGTTTACCAGTTATTTCACAAATTTTGGACATGATGGTCTTTTTTACGTGGGTGCAAATTTACTTTTTTTTATAGAGTATTAAAAATGTTTTTTTAAAATAAACACAGTTTAAATTTTCAATTGTTTAAAAACTAGTTCTAATGCCTTATTCACCGCTTTTTGAACAACCCTTTCTCGATGATTTCCTAAAAGAAATCGCTCACTAATGAGCTCGTTTTCTGTGGCAATCGCAATCCATACTGTTCCTACCTCAGCAACTGAATCCTCAACTTTAGCTGGACCAGCATTACCCGTTGTTGCTATTGCAATACTACTGTCAAACTTCATTCGAGCATTCGATGCCATCAACTCCGCAACTTCTTGACTCACTACGCTATGTTTGATAATTATTTGCTTAGGAATAGCCAAAAGATCAATTTTAGTCTGCGTATGATACGTGACGGCACTACCTTTAAAATAAGCTGAGGCACCGGGAATTTTTGTCAATCGAGCAGCAATTTCCCCACCAGTACAACTCTCTGCTGTGGCCAAGGTCATTTTTTTGGCAATAAAGGCTGACTGTATTTGTTCTTCCAAAGAGCTATTTCCTTCAAATCCAGTAAAAATATCTTTAATGAGAGGTAAGACCTCATCAAATGCTGAATCGATTTCAGTTTCTAATTTTTTTTCGTCCAAGGATTTGCCTGAGAGTCGCAGTCGTACTTTACCCAAATTGGGAAGATAGGCCAGTTTGATGTGCTCGGGAAGGGAATCTTCCCAAGTAGCGATCCGCTCTGCAATAGCACTTTCTCCCAAACCATAGGTCATGGCTGTTTTGTGAAGGATAAAGGGAGTTTCAAAATGGTCTCTTAAAGCCGGAAGAACTTTACTAGTCATCAATGACTTCATTTCGAAAGGTACCCCAGGTAAAGAAACAACCACCCTTCCATCGTCCTCAAACCACATTCCAGAGGCCGTACCGTATTGATTTTTTAAAATCTTCGCTTTGGAGGGCAAAAGCGCCTGCTGCCGATTTTGATCGTTGATGGGGGTAGTAACATATTTTGCAAAAATCTCTTCAATATGATCTAAAATCTCTTGATTTTGCACTAAGGTATCGCCAAAATAATTACAGAGTGTGTGCTTGGTAATATCGTCCTTGGTGGGACCTAATCCTCCTGTAATTATCGCAATTTCAGCTCTTTGTTTAGAAGCATCAAGGGCGTGAACTATATGGGCTTTATCATCAGAAACACTGGTGATTTGAACAATCTCTATACCTATTTTATTAAGTACTTTAGAGAGAAAAACAGCATTGGTATTGACTATTTGTCCGATTAAAATCTCATCTCCTATAGTAATCAATTCAGCTTTCATGCTATTTAATTTTTACAGTAAAAGCTTCTCTAGATTCAAGATATCCCTCCAATAAATCACCTTCAGCGACTGAACCTACTCCTGTTGGAGTTCCTGTAAAAATTACATCACCTATTTTAAGTGTAAAAAACTGGGAGCAGAAGGCAATCAACTCATTTGTTTTCCAAAGCATCTGGGAACTGTTTCCGCTCTGAACAGTTTGTCCGTTTTTGTCAAGTCTAAAAGAAACTGAATCTAAGTCATGGAAATCTTCTTTAGAAAACCATTCTCCCACCAAGGCTGATCCGTCAAAAGCTTTTGCTTTTTCCCAAGGCAAACCTTTTGCTTTTAATTCTTTTTGCAGCGTTCTGGCAGTAAAATCTATCCCCAAGCCAATCTTACTATAGTATTTAGGTGCAAACTCAGGCTCGATATGCTTACCGATTCGATCAATTTTTACCATCAATTCTACCTCATAATGAACATCATCAGTAAAGTGGGGAATAAAAAAAGGCTGCTTTTTTTGAAGTATACTTGTGTCAGGCTTTATGAATAATACTGGATGATTAGGACGTTCGTTTTCCAACTCCTCAATATGGTCAGCATAATTTCTTCCTACACAAACAATTTTCAAAATGCTTAAGATTTAGTATTCAACCCTTGAAGTCTAATTTCAGTAAGTACTTTCTTGGTATATCGCGGAAAATCTGCATTCAATACCCAACCAAAATAGCCTGGCTCTTGTGCCAAAATATCAGTTACTTTTTTTCCTTTATGCTTACCAAAACCAAAACACATCTCTCCCTTTTTGTCGTAAATGATAAAACCAGCAAAATCAGCAGTCTTTCTTCTGGTACTGAATGCATTTAAAAAATCTACGTTGGGTTCTAAATCAGTATAACGGTCCAGTTGAGCCAAGAGTACATCGTGAGTTGCTTGGCTATCTGCCTGAGCAGTATGAGCGTCAGTAAGTTCTTTGCTGCAATAGAATTTTAATGCAGCTGCCAATGTTCGAGCCTCCATTTTATGGAAAATCGTTTGTACATCTACAGTCTTTATATTTTTAAAATCAAAAGGGATTTCAGCTCTTAATAATTCCTCCACCAAAAGTGGAATATCAAAACGGTCTGAATTGTAGCCTGCCAAATCACATCCTTGAATAAAACTGTAAATTTCCTTGGAAAGCTCTTTAAAGGTGGGTTCGCCAGCTACCATCTCATCCGTAATTCCATGAACACTTGAGGCCTCTTCAGGGATGGGCTGTTCTGGATTGACCCTCCATTGTTTTGTTTCTTTGGTACCGTCTGGGTGTAGCTTTAAAACCGCCATTTCGACAATTCTATCTTTTGAAATAGCAGTTCCCGTTGTTTCTAAATCAAAAAAGCACAAGGCTTTAGTCAGTTCAAGTTTCATTTAAGATTGGATTAATAAGGTAGGGTCTCAGACCAGTTTTCTAAATATTCAGCTACTCTTTTGACAAAAAGTCCTCCGGTAGCACCATTGATAATGCGGTGATCGTAACTGTGGGATAAAATCATTTTTCTTCGAATACCAATAAAATCTCCTTTGGGAGTTTCGATAACAGCAGGAATTTTTCTGATGGCACCAATCGCTAAAATTCCAACTTGAGGTTGATTAATGATCGGAGTGCCCATCAAAGAACCAAACTGACCAATATTTGTAAAAGTATAGGTTCCGTCTTTGACCTCCTCAGGATTAAGCTGACCAGCCCTTGCGCGTTTTGCCAAATCATTAACTGCTTTTGCCAAACCAACAAGGTTAAGGTGATCTGCATTCTTGATCACAGGTACAATTAGATTTCCATCGGGTAAAGCGGTTGCCATACCTAAATTGATGGCTTGCTTGGTGATGATTTTTGTTCCTTCTATACTGCTATTGATGTCTGGGTAATCTCTTAAGGCCTTGATGATGGCAGACATGAATAAGGGTGTAAAGGTCAATTTTTCGTTTTCACGAGCCAAAAAACCATTTTTAACTTCCTCTCTCCAGTCCCATAGGCGACTAACATCAACTTCTATAAAAGATTGTACATGTGCTGAAGTTTTTAAGCTAGACATCATATGATCTGAAATCAGACCTTCCATTCTTGTCATTTCTCTAAACTGATCACTGCCAGTCATTGCACTAGAAACAGCTGCACTAGGCTTTGGAGTAGTCGTAGGGTTTAAAATTGGTTCTGCAAAAGAGGCTTTGGAATGATTTTCTATATAGGCTAAAATATCTTTCTTGGTAATTCGCTGATCTTTTCCACTTCCTTGAATACGCTCTAACTCCTCTAAAGAAATTCCTTCCTCCTTCGCTATGTTTCGAACCAAGGGAGAATAAAAGCGGTTTCCTTCTTGTGAATTGATTTTTGTCAATGAGGCTGCTTCTACCATATCTTGTTCCAACAAATCGATATTTTCTTCAACTGCAGGAACTTCAATTTTTTCTTCGGCTTGCGGTTCTTTTTCTTCAAAGACCTGATCAGGAAGTACATTTGGTTGTTCTTCATTCGCTAACTCCCCTTCGGTTTCAATAATCAAGAGGGTTTCTCCTACTTGAACCACTTCGTTTTCTTGAAAGCATTTCTCGGCTAAAACTCCCTCTACCTCAGAAGTTACATCTGTATCAACTTTATCTGTCGCTATTTCAACGATGGGGTCATCTAAACGGATTGTATCTCCAACTTCCAGTATCCATTTTGTTACTGTTGCTTCAGCTACACCCTCGCCCATTTTGGGTAATTTTAAATGATATTGTGCCATATTAAAATTTGTTTTGCAAAAGTATCAAAATTTTAGCGTTTATCAGGTTTTCTATAGGGGGTAAGCTGGAAATACTGTTCAGCTTTTAGATATGGATGATTCAAAAGGAATTCGCGCTAAAATTGAACGTCCTAGAGTTACTTCATCCGTAAACTCTAAATCGTCTCCCACAGGAATTCCACGCGCTATGGTTGAAGTTTTGACACCCAAAGGAGAAAGCAATTTAAAAATATAAAAATTGGTTGTATCTGCCTCCATAGTAGCACTTAATGCAAAAATAATTTCTGAAACTTCTTCTTGCTTTACTTTATCGAGCAGCGATTGTATAGTCAAGTCTTGGGGTCCTACACCATCCATAGGAGAAATAATCCCTCCCAAGACATGGTAAACACCGTTGAATTGTCCTGTATTTTCTATGGCCATTACATCCCGAATATCCTCGACGACACAAACTAGTTTTTTATCGCGTTTCGGACTGGCACAAATTTCACATAGTTTAGTATCCGAAAGATTGTGACATTGAGAACAAAACACCACACCTTCTCTCAATTCAATAATTGCCTGACTAAGAGAAAGACTTCGTTCTGTGGGTTGTTTAAGTAAATACAAGGCCAAACGCAAAGCTGTTCGTTTTCCAATACCTGGCAATTGTGAAATTTCTTGAACAGCATTTTCTAACAATTTTGAAGAAAAATCCATTTTCAAATTTACAAAAATAGCTTGATCTAGTTTCGTATCTTGGACCCTTATTTTGTAAAGATGATCACTCCTTTTTTTATACTGAGTTTAGTCATTGGCTATTTTATAGTACTCTTAACAATAGCCTATTTTACAGCTAAAGACGATACAAACGAAAGTTTTTTTAAAGCCAATAGAAA
>Ga0233397_1000213_pt1 | contig 30524 bp, 22 predicted proteins | sample 35DmetaG_FD_189957 | JGI IMG/M metagenome (GOLD analysis project Ga0233397, IMG submission 189957) | Seawater microbial communities from Monterey Bay, California, United States - 35D | ecosystem: Environmental > Aquatic > Marine > Coastal | place: USA: California | collected 2016-10-20
ATAATATGCAGGTAAATCTGGTGAAGGAGGATTTACTGAAGTTGTATCAGAATCAGCAACCATAACCATACTTACAGAAAATTTTCCACCATCTCTTGGTATTGTTGTATTATTAAAAATACCTGCACCGAGACCTGGTGCAGCTGAGGTGTTACCGGTAATAACTTCAACCTTAACCCTAGCCTGATAAACATCTTGCGTATTATAAGGATTTATAATAGTTGAGTAACCTGATATGATAATTTTTATATCACCACTTGTTGATGTATATGTACCATCTGCAATTATATTACTTATTGTAAAAGTATCTAAAGTAGTACCAGGAGTACCTTGGTTTACATAATCAGCATCATGAACAGTTACCGTTATGGAACTATCACCTGCGCCTTCAGGTCCACTAAAACCTCTTACAAGAGCAGGACTGCTATAATTTCCTGTACCATAAGTAATTATATTTTGATCCGACCTTCTATATACATTTCTTGGTGTATTTGATGATGAATAACCACCATCTAAATAATTTCCTCCACTAGTACCTGTTAATGTTGTATTTGGAATTGCAACTCTATAATTACCAGGGAAATTATTTTCACTTATATTTGCACCTGATCTATTAAAGTAAGGTGGATAACTTGGTTCAGGTGGTGCAGGAAAAAATACATTTACTTGGTCTGAATCATTAGCATCAGCCATTGCAAACACAGCACCATTACTATCACCGTCCACAAAATTAAGCTTAGAAAAATCACCAGTTAAAAATGATTCTGATGAACCATCACCTTGTGAATTTGCAATTTCAACTCTACCATCACCACCGCCAGTTACAGATAATTCATTTGCTGAGTTTATAAATAAACTTGAAGATGGATCAATATTAACATTAATTTCATCAATACCTCCAGTAACCGAGTCTATTCTTATTGCATCACCTGCTTGTATATTTGCAGCACCGTCGTTACCTTGTGTACCTTGTTCACCTTGGGTTCCTTGTTCTCCTTGGGTACCTTGTTCTCCTTGAGTTCCTTGTTCTCCTTGTGTACCTTGCTCTCCTTGTGTACCTTGCTCTCCTTGAGCACCTTGGGCGCCTTGTGTACCTTGCTCTCCTTGAGCACCTTGGGCGCCTTGTGGGCCTGTACCTGAAGGTATATTTACTTCTATGTTTTCTCCACCTGTACCAGTAGCAGTTACAGTAACACCAGCACCAGTAAAATCTATATCTTTAACAGCGGTTGTTTTAGAAACACCACCTTCTAATATTTCTATACTATTTCCAGAGCCAGCACCAGTTGCACCAATATATCTCCAACCTCTAACCCAAAAGTCAGTACCGTTAGGATATGTTGTATTACCTGAAGTTCCTCCTACTATACTAATTAAACTATCGGATACTAAAAGTAAACCTTGGTCGTAATTCCACACCCAACCAGCAACAGCACTTTCTCCAATATTATTTGGAATAATCTTTGCATTAGCTTGAGTCTTTGGATCACCACTCCATAATTCAATTTCATATAAACTGTTTTTAGCACCAGACGTAGTAGTAACGCCAGCAGGATTAATCCATAAATCCTTAACTCCACTTGAAGGATCATTATAATTAGTATATGCTATATAAGTATTAGGGTTATCCGTAACAACTCTGCTTAACTGTGTTGAGTTTCTATCAGCAATAGGAGTATCATCAGGTGTATAGCCTGTACTTGTACCCCACTCATTACCAACATAACCATCTAATGCATTACCTGTTGCGGTCATTATGGACAGAGATCCAGGATCTCCCATGAGAGCTGATGTTGGTTGATTAGCAAGTATAACATCCCAATCGGTTTGGCTAATAAGCCTACCGGTTTTAACCGCAGGTTTATTTTCTAGGTTTGATTGATACCAAAAGAAACCAGTATCGGCATCAATAACATTACCTGCCTGTACCTTAAATACCAATTTTCGTATGTCTGCTGCACTAAAGCCCATTTAGAGTTTTTATTTTTAATTATTGTTTTATTTATTCAACTTTATTATGGTCCTGATACTTTCGTGAAAGATATACTACCTAATCTAATTGTTTTATCTTCTAATCTAATTTCCATATACATTCCACCGGTTGCAACATTACTACTATTACCAAATGTACACTCTACGGTATTACCATTATATGTTTTTGCAATTCTCGTTTGCAAAGTATCCAATCCTGTATATGTTTGTGGTGATAAAACACCATTAGGTGGAATCCATCCACCTGCATTATATGCAGGGCCACTTCTTAAACCGCCATGTACTGCCAATGCATATTGATTATTATTTGCTGGACGAGCTCCTAGATTACCATCTAAGTATGTTGGTAAGAAAGTGTAACTTATACCTGGTGTAGCAGGATTAGTATCTAACAATCCATTTTCTGGTGATCCTAATGGAAATACATAAATCTTAAGTTGATTGTTTGCTAAAGCAGTACTAAAATCAGCACTAATACCAGGATCTCCAGTAAAAGTTAAATTAAAATCTACAACACCTGTTCCACTTGGTGTCCATTTTCTATGAAAAACCGGAACATTAGTTTGACCATTATAATTAGGATTACCTGTAGGTTCATAATTTGAAAGGTCTCCTGCTATAATTGTTCCTGTTTGTGGAGATCCACCATTATCGGCATAAAAATCAGACATTGCAATTCCAAAGCCACCTACTAAACATAAATTCTCTTGAGAACCTCCGGCTCTACTATTTGGTGGCTGTGTAGGATCTAATAAAGATTTATCACTATTCCATGCAGTATAATTAATACCGTTAGAATCTCTAAATAATCTAGCATTAGCACCGTCTTCATTTTCAAACCTTTCTAATGTAGCTGTTGATGATTGATAACCAACATCTACTAAAATCTTTTTTGTTGCAGATGTAACTGGGCCTATATTATTAGTCCATGGATCTCTTACTGTAAATGATGCTTCTCCACCATCACCTCTAAATCTATAATTAGTATTTGCAATTGTAAATTCAGATGGGTTAGTTGTATCATAATCAAAAATAGTTTGATCCCAATCGTTTAAGTTTCCACCTGCAGGGTTTGTAATATTACCTGAAGTTGTATTGAAAGAAGTATCAGTTAATGATAAAGCAGATGCTGACCAATCATCTAAAGATATACTAATATTTCCTGATTTGATAACATTACCATTTAGTAATTCTATGCCATCAACAGTAGTGTCCAATTGAGTACCTGCAGTAAAATATTCTATACCACTAATAGTTCGTGTTACTGATGTAGTAACCGTTGGTATTGTTACTGCCGCATTTAATACACTTGGTGTATTTGGATTTTGATCTGCAAATAATGTGTATGTGTATACGTTAGGTCCTGGTGATGGCTCTACTCCTGTTGTATTAGAATCAGCAACCATTGATATTTCAACTGTAAGTTTTCCACCATCTCTAGGTATTGTTGTATTATTAAAAATACCTGCACCGAGACCTGGTGCAGCAGCGGTATTACCTGTAATAATATTTACTTTAACACCTGCTTGATAAACATCTTGTGGTTCATACGGATTTATAATAGTAGCATAATTTGAAATAATAATTTCAATATCACCACTAGTTGAAGTAAATGTACCATCTGCAGTTATATCATTAATTGTAAAAGTATCCAATTGAGCAGTTCCATCTGCATCATAAACTGTTACGGTTATAGAACTATCACCTGCGCCTTCAGGTCCACCAAAACCTCTAACTCTAACTGGAGCAGAATAATTTCCTGTACCAAAAGGTATAGTATTTTGAGCTGATCTAAGATAAACGTTTCTTAATGTATTAGAACCTGACCAACCACCATCTAAATAATTTCCACCAGCCGTACCTGTTAATGTTGTATTTGGAATTGCTATCCTTCCTTGTACTGTGGTATTATTTACTGAAACAGTTCCAGTGGCCACATTAAAATATGGAGGGTATGCAGGAGCAGGAGGTGCTGGAAAAAATACATTTACTTGGTTTGAGTCATTTGCATCTTCCATTGCAAATACAGTTCCGTTACTGTCACCGTCTACAAAATTAAATTTTGTATAATCTCCACTTAAAAAGGATGGAGAAGAACCGTCACCTTGTGAATTAGCAACCTCAACTTCTCCACTCGCCCCACCAACAGATAATTCATTAGCTGAATTAAAATATAAACTTGATGTTGGATCAATGTTAACATTAATTTCTTTTGTACCACTTGTAAGATCATCTATTCTTATACCATCACCAGCAGTAACATCGGCTCCACCTCCACCAACACCAGTTGCACCAATATATCTAAAACCAGTAACATATAAATTATAATCACCACCAACAGTTCCTGGATAATCAGAACCACCAGCATCAATAAGACCTTGTAAAAAATCAGATATAAATAATAATCCTTGGTCATAATTATATACCCAACCTACATATTCTGGAGAAAGACCTTGACCTGCTGTTGGTACAATTTCTTCGTAATCTACTCCTTGTGTACCTGAACTAGGATCTCCACTCCATAATTTAATTCCATATCCATTTGAAGGATTACCGTTTGCTTGTGGTATAGATGCCGGTAAAATCCAATTATTTTTAAATCCTGATGTTGTATCACCTGGTTGATTATATGCAATCCATGTAGAATTATTAAATGCATATACTTGATCAAGTTTAGAAGCATTTGATTTAGCCGATAAATCTTGTATATTAACAGGATCTGCCGCTGCATTAGCAACAGCATCAGCAGGTAAATTTGCCGGGGGAATTAAATTATAATCTTTTAATACTCTGGAAGTATTCTTTATGTTAGGACTAAAAGCTAATGATGATTCATACCACCTTGCACCAGCAGAAGCATCAATAACCCCAGCTGCTTGTACTTTAAAGGTTAACTTATTTACTTCATTAATCGAAAATCCTGCCATTTTATTGTTTTCTTTTTATATTTATTTAGGATGGTGATAAATTATATCGAACCACCTGATTCCGTTGCCGGAGATCCTGAACTAAAAATTATTTTTGCAGATATTCCATCTATTCTTATATTAGAATTATGTATCTGTACTTCTATATAAAATCCATTTAATGCAGGTGAACTACCAAATGATCCAGCTATTACACTAGATGGTGATGTAGTTGTTCTACACTGTGATTGTGTGTTATCATCTATCACAGCCGGCGGATCTTGATAAGAACCACTAAAAGATCCACTATTATGTAATGAATGTGGTATTGCATTGTATCCTATGTTTGAGCTAACCGTGGCTGCTAATTTTCTTACATATATTCTTAAATCATTTGATACTAATGAAGCGTATACCGAACCGCCTGGGTAAGATCCACTAAATGTTAATTCAAATGAAGATATAGGTCTATTTTGATTTGAAGGACTAACCTCAAATAATCTATGAAATGTTGCAGGTACTTGGTATGCAGCTGTACTATAGTTTGGATTATTTCCAGATTTATTAGGTTTATAAGGATTTACTGCTTGGCTTAAATCGGAAATTATTGTACCATAAGCAGGGCTATCACCGTTATCGGCAAAAAACCTATCAGGTCTAATTAAAGATCCTCCTACTACTGCCGCTTGGCAAAATGGACCTGGGGTTAATGTACTTATAGTTTGATTAGTTAAACCTGATCCTGTTAGTGTTAATAATGAATCAAATGAAGTATATGAACCAGTTCTTTCTAATCTCTGATTTTCATCATCAAATCTTTCAGTTAATTTATTACTAGTTATCCCATAAGTGTCAACTAGAATAGGCTTACCTGGAGAAGAAACTACTGAACCGCTATTCCATGGATCAAATACTTGTGATTCTATTTTAGCATCAGTATTTCTAAACCTATAATTACTATTTGTTATTTCCCATTCATCATAATCAAAAGCTATACCTTGTACATCCCACAGATTATCCCAGCCTATAAAATTTCCTATCGTATTTGCCCAAGCCTTCTGTTGTATAGGTACGTCTAAACCATAATCATCACCTTCTGCTAAAAAGTTATAACCATCACTAAGACTTCTTCCTTGTGTATTGGCATTAAGATTATCAATATTAGTTACATCAATCATAAATTCAGAGTCCTCTATATAATACTCAACGCCGCTTAAGTGCTTAGTTTTAATTTTTATAAGATCGCTTGATTCTACGATGGATACACTTCCATTAATTTGTGGTATTGAAGGATAACCTCCCAGATCATTAATATCCCAAAATACATCAGATTGTATATATGTATAAACACCACCACCATCAGATACAGTATCAGTATTCATTACTACCTTAACAAAATATCTTCCACCGCTTCTACCAGCATTACTAAATATACTAGACATTTTAACATCTACTGTTACTTTTGCTTTATTCTTAGAAGTATCGGTTGCATACTGTGAAATATTTATACCAATTTCATTTCCACTACTAGTATGAGTACCGTCTTGGTAAAGTACCCCAGTATTAAATTGATCTAAAACATCAACACCATTAGCATCGTATACTGTAACTTCTATGTTAGCATCACCGGTAGGATCTGCGCTAAACCCAGTAACTTGTTGAGCTGTAGCAAAAGTATTTAATGCGGTAGTAGTATTATTATATGCAGATCTTGTAAATCCTGCCCAACCGCCAGTTTTAAAAGGTGTACCTGAGACTTCATCGGTAGGTGAGCTTATTCTAACATTCTTTCTACTAGATTCTAAAGTTTCACTAACTATTCCATTAGTTGTACCGTCAGTTGTATTAAAGTGAGATGCAAATGTTGGTCTAGGTACATAAACATTTACCTTACCAGGAGTTCCACTATCTTCAGCTAATACATCAACACCTACAAAATTAAAAGTTTTATAAGTACCTACAGCAGAACCTTCTTGCTCAACATGAGTACCTGCAAAAGTTAATTTATTACTTCCATTTATAATTAAATTGGTTTGACTCGCATCTAAATCAATTGATATTTTTTTATCGGAACCTACATCAGTAATTTCAATACCTGGGCCTGCTATAATAGGAGCACCACCACCTCCCGTAGATGATATTGTAATCGTATCTCCACTAGGGGTACTTACTTTTGTTAATACAACATTAGAGCCGGCAACAAGTGTAGGATTGTATGAAGCCTCAATAAAGTTATCTAATGTACTCTGTGTAATCAGATCACCTGCTTCAAATAATTCTTTTAATTGATATTTTGGTAGTACAGCCATTTATACTTTATTTATTTCGTCTGAAGAAGATCCATAAACTTATCAAATGATAAAAGTAATACTTTCTTCTTCTTTTTCTTTTTTCCTTCAGGTGCATCTCCGCTACCAACTTTTTGTGTTGCAAAGGAATTTGCAGAACCTGGGTTACCTGGTAGCTCTACTGCATCCATACCCTGTACATTCATATTAGGGTTTAGGCCAACTGTACCTGCTTCATTTTCATTAGTTAAATTATTAGATGCTATCTTAAATTTTTCTTTAGCCATTTAACTATATATTTTTCTAGTTCCTTATATGCAGGTGGTACATCTTCATAATTAGTAGCTGGTCCTTGCCTCCACTGTTCCCATGCGGCTTTAAGACCATTAAGAGGTTCATCAATATTCATTAACTCAATATACTCTTCATTTAATTCTACACTTTCTTTCACATATGCAAATAGGTCTTCACCACCATCAAATACAACAACGTTTTTACCTTTATACTTACCAACATATGCTTTATCATAAATAGTAGAATCTATAGGAAGAGTTTTCATTCCCTCAATAGCATCATATAAATCATCATCTTCAGTAGTATCTGTCATAATCATAATATCATCAGCCTTTCTAGCTTTAAGAGCCTTAAGAGCAGCAGAAATACCTTTTTCATTTTTCTTTACATCTTCACCTGCAGTTTCAACAGCATCAGCAAAAGTAAATCTTTCATTTAAATTTTCATTTACGAATTCATTTAAATGTTTTAAGTTTTTTAAATTTTTCATATTTTTGTTTTCTTTTATTGGTTGTAATATATTTTGCAATTGCTTATAAAAACTATGTATACTTTTAGGAGTCATTTTCTTAAAAGTCTTTTCATCATCTATCTTTAATGCATTACGAACTTTAGATGCTGAAATGTTATCGTCAGTTCTAAAAATTTCATATCCTTTAAAATCAGGATCTACTCCTAGTTGATCTCGGTATGATTGTTTGTCAATCATTGCACCGTATGATTTTTTTCTATCTGTTCCATATCCCCACATCACAGGTTCATAAGCAGGCCTTGCTGCTGCAAACATTGTATCAATTGAACCATTAGGGACTACAATAGCAGTTTCTAAAAATGGATATTGTTTTGCCATTTTAGCAAACATTGCTTGTTGCATTTCTTCATCAAATGGTCTTTTTTCAGGATCATTGTTTTTTCCTCTAACTAAAAATACAACTACTGGTAAACCATTCTCTTTGTACATTTTTTCAAATACTTTAACATGACCTAATGTAAAAGGTTGGAATCTACCAACAAACATATTAACCTTTTTCTTACCTTGTTCTTTATGAGGTACTTTTAAAGCTTCATTGATCGGTGCAGTTGCAGTTCTTACTCTATGACCATAAGGAGATAATGAATACCTCTTAATTCCGGTTTCATCTTCACTAATATTAAATAATCCTAAGTTTCTTTTAAGCCATCTCTTATGAGCCTTTATCTCAGATAAAATATTGTTAACCTCATCTTCAGTTAAATGTCCATCAGCAACAGCATCTAAAATAGCAGAACGAACCCTGGCAGCAGTAGATACATTTTTAGCTGGATACTTTTCAGTATATCTCCTCTTAACAGTAACTCTTTTTTCTGTTATAAAATCTTGTATGTTTTTTAAATTATCCATACCTTATATATCTTCTTTACACTTATTCACATTATGAAATCTTGTAGGCACCCGGTTTGCTGGTCTCCCAGATTTACCAAACCCTACATTAAATGCAAATTTGACATCTGATACTTCACAGATGCCATCCGTCTGAGACCTTGTTACCTTTCCGGCCTTTTTATCATAATCCCAATTCTCATTTGTATATAATTGGGTATCATAATTATCATTATACCCTTTCTCATATATTTTACCCATATCATAATAAGCCTCCAGTTTGGCTCTCAATAAAGCTTCTTCTTTTTTACTAAGTGGTGGGTATTTTTTAGAATCTTTAGCTCTATCTTTTGCCACTTTTGCTAAAGCCGTCTTTACGGAATCTTCTTTATCTTTCTTGTAAGAATCGCTTGTCGTATCTACACCATACTTTTCGGCTAAACCATTTAACTTTGTCTGTTCTTTCTTTATATCTTCAGGATCATCACTATCCCAAACCGCAAAATAGGCTTTATCGTTTATATCTTGCATATCCTGTTTTACTTCTCCACCTGGAATAGGTTTACCTGTTTTCTTATTCGTAGCTTCTTTAAATGTTGTCAATTCATTCTTTTTAGAAGAAGAACTTGCGGCACCACCTTTAGCTTTAATGGATCTATTCTCCACACTAATTTGCATCAATTTAATCTTATTACTCATTGCATCAGGATCATCGAAATCTTCATTAGAAATTTTAGCATTTGACATAGATACTAAATCACCTAAAGGAAAATTACCAGCCGTGGGCAAATAAGCAGCTCTCCCTTCTTTAAGTGCGGAGATATAAGAAAAGGTTTCACACATATCAGCAAACCCAGCATCTGTGGCAGGATTAGCCGCTACTAAAGCTGCTACTTCTAATAATTCTTTTTCAAATTCTTCACCATCTAACTTTTCTAAATTTTTCATTCGGTCTACTATTTCCTTTTGGTCTTTTGTTAAAGGATCATTTCCAGCCGCCTTGAGTTCTTGCTCTATTTTATTCGCGGTTTGATTAATAGCTGCATTCCCTACCTTTTTAGCATTTTCAGGCGTTGTGGGCTGAGTTCCTGGGAGAGGGTCTACAACATCTAATCGACCTCCCTCTACTAATACTTTCTCTACCTCATCTATAATTTCATTGTTTCTCTGAATAGCCGTAACCGCACTATCATAAGCCTCCTTATCAAATTTACCGTCTTTAGTGAAGTGAGATATTAGCTTTTTATTAAATTCGGGATCCTTTTCAGGGTCTGGGTTCTTTTCATAATCAACGCCTCCTATATTAACTCCACCTTCCACTCTCTTTATATCGACTGCATCAACCATGGGCTTACCATTCTTATCTTTAAAGATACCGGAAGGATTCATCTTTTTTCCACCCATTGTGCTCTTCCTTTGAGTGGGGATCAATTCTTCACCGTCATTCCTAGCCTTTTGGTCATAAGCTGTAATGCTTTGATGGAGAGCCGTATTTTGTCCAAATTCTTTGTAATCTAATCCTGTCTTTGGGTCTATGTAAATTTTAACCGTACTGGTTCCAGGTTCATTCCGTTTTATTAAACCTTTATCCACTAAGTTTTTAATAGCTTCTTCCTTCTCTTTAGGTGTTTTGGCATCCGAAAAGGCTTCCATCCCATCAATAAGATCTTGTGCATGTTTTTGCTGTTCGGGATCTAAGTTTTTTAATTTAGCCTTAATTTTTTCAACATTGCCCTTAATACTTTTTTCAACAGATTTTTCTGAGATCTTATCTCCAGTGTGGCCTTTGATACCTTCCGTTGCTTTATTTAAAGCTTCTATTTCTTCCGAAGTTTTTTCTTCTTTAGTTTTCTCAGTAGGTTCTTTATCAACATCCTCTCTTCCGGTTTTTATCCACGATTGAGTCTGTTCTTTAGACTTAAATGTTTTTCTATCACCGTTAGCATCCTGTCCTCTAAACCCTGTTGAGGTTTTCCAAATTTCACCACTCTTTCTATTATCTTCTACAATAACTTTACCTAAATTAATAAAGTTGTTATAGTCTAAAACTTTATCTTCAATTAATAGTTCTTCAGCGTTAGGTAAAAGAGATTCATTGGTTGATTTGATTTTTAAGTAATCATCAAAAGTTTTAAATTTACCATCATCTTTTGTTTGAATTACATCAATCACTTTATCTACCATTTTATTAAAATCTTCAATAACTGATGGTGTCATAATATTACCGGTGTTCTTTCTTTTCTTTTTTAAAGAACCTAACATTATTTTAAATAAGTCTTTTAGTTTAGGATTACTATTAAGGATATCTTTAGTTCTTTGGCTCGGTATTAATTCTACATTTAAATCAAATTCATCACCTTTTGCAAACTCTGCCTTTTCAATATCAATCTTTGTAATATCCTTACCTCTCTTAGTAACATAGTCATTAAAAATATTAGATACCAACTCTATGTATCTCATATCTTCAGTATCACCTAGAATCTCATGTTTCTTAATTCCCCTTTCTTCTATAAATGCTAAAAGATCTAATAAAATAATTTCATTAATATCAGCTGGCATTTTTCTTAAATCAATAGGCTCCTTTTCTTTCATAAGATTAATTGTATAAGGATCTATTAACTTAGCTGCAATTACTTGTTTAGTACCTGACTTATAAAACTTAAAGATAATTGATTCAATCGGTTTCTTTAAATCATTTTGTAAAGTAGTAGACTGAATAGAAGGATTTAAAATCTTTAGTAAGTATTCAGCAAATGAGTTTGTATTAAATATAGCAGATTGATCTTCTTTAGGAGTATCTAAAAATTTAGTTATCTTTTTCTTTTGGTCTTCGGTTAGATAACCTTTAAATATTGGAAGAAGTGCAGTTACACCTAATGCATTAGCCCAGTCATTTAATACTCTAGGATCCTCAATAACCTTTAAGACTTTACCTGAAGGTGATGTAACTGAAATGTGACTAAGTACCAAATTATTTTTAGGTAACCTATCATAAGTAATAATCCCAGGACTATTATGTGGAAAGTACTGAAAGCAAAACATCCAGTTGTCTGGAATGGACGATAAATTTTTAGTGACTATTGATTTTATATAATGTATAGGCTTTTCATAATAAACCATCATGGTTCTATCAATGAGATTAATAGGCCTATGGTTTTTACCTTTATAAAAATTAATTCCTTCACCGCTCTTCTTAAAAGAAAAAGAAGAACCTGATAACTTTTCAGTTACCACTAAATAGTCTTTAAAAAGATCTTCAATTAATTGCTTACCAGTATCTTTATAAATCTGAGTTAACTCTTTCATTTGCTTATTTTATATTATCAATTTATATATTCTTCCCTTTAATAGCTATATAGAAAAAGGATGGCACTATACCTATCCTTTATCATACTCCACTACTTTCAGAGTATATACAAATACTACAAATATTAACTCTTAATACAGGTGATCTATATAGGTGTATCTACTATTTTATCTACCATACTTCATAATACCTAGCAATTGATTAATTGCAGCAAAGGTACCTGTTAGTTTGTAAATTTTTCCTTTATATTTAAATACGATTCCCTCAGTTGGAAATATTGATTCTATTCCACCGATTCTGTCAAGCCTTGCCAATTCAGCTTCAACCTTTCTTACTTGATCGGCGCCACCTGTCTTTTTGATTTTACTCCCGGCTGTTTGTATCTGGGATCTTAGCCTTTGTGCTTCATCAGATGGATTTGCCGCTAAAAAGTCAGATGCATTTTTTAGAATCACAGATCCTAGTTCTAAAAACAGATCCTCAAAAGGTCTAATGTTTTCTTTATACTTTTTAGCAACATCTTCTTTATCAAACTTTTTAACTAATGCAGCTTCCTTAGGCCCAATTTGCTTAGCAAGAGATCTCATATTTAAACTCTTCTTATCACCGTATGCCCATCTCTTAAGTAAACCTTCTTTTACATCTTGAGATAATGTAGGAAATTGTTTATCAATTAATTCTCTCCACCACATTTCGTGATATTTAGCAACCTCATCGCTATCAGTTAAACCGTATCTTTTTTCTAAAGCATTAACTTGGTTTATAAATCTTTTCTTGTTTGTAGTAAAATCTAAATCTTTTTGTAATTTAATAACCCTAGGTGGAATTATTTTAAAAGTTTTACCAATATCAGATTCAACCTTTTTGAGTATATCTGCAATTTCTTTTGCAGGTTTATTATTAGTACCTGTAATATTTCCATTTCCATCCGTTTCCTTTATACCATGAAATTGAATAACATCAGTATCATAATGAATAACATTAGGGTTTTGTGAATAGATTAACTCCATGTTCATAAAGTCTTTTCCATTCTTAAAATACTTTTCTTGGTCAGCTGGTGAAAGGTTCATTAATAACCTAGCCAAATCCTGTGCAGCAAATTGAAAAGTATCTTGTACCAATTTACTGGCATGACCTTCAAACTTATTCTTAAATTCAGAAAGAGTCATTGGATTCTTTAACTCTCCTTTGTTTCTTGCAAATTTAACTTCACCGTCTTGGATAGTAGCAAATGCATTTTGACCATCGGTCTTTTCAGTTGCATCTTCTTCAAAGTTTAATTCACCTCTAAGACCAGCATCTATCATTGCCTTAAAATCACCAAAGGTTAAATCCTTATCATCAAATGGATGAGCCATATGACCAGCAGCACCACCTTCAAAAAGAAATGGCTGACTTTTATCGGCCAGCCATTGTTCAAACAGTTTTATATGTTTCATATTGTTATTATATTAAAATACAACCATAGGCCCAACATCGCTATCATCTATTCTAACAAACTTAAGCCTGGCTCTTTTCAATGATTTAATTAAATCATCAAAAGTTTTGTCATACTCCTCTAAAGATTCACCATCAATAATGTATTTGAATTTTAGGCCTAATTCTTGATATTTTTCATCATCAGTATCCATTTGGGCAATTTGTGATGCACCATATTCTCTAGCAATCTTATCTTCTTTAGCATTGCCAATATTCATTGAATAGCTGGCTTCATTTAAATTTTCATTTACAAATTCTGCAAATTTTAGTATACTACTCATATCTTTAGTTCTTGTTTTATTACGATCCCATCGTAGATTGTAAAGCTCCGACCATTGCGCCGTAATCTTCACCATACTTCTTAAGTAATCCTTCAGCCGTTTCAGTTGCTTTAGTTTCATCAAACTCATCTCCGAACGCATCTTTTAGAATAGACATCGCATATTCTTTAAATTCATCCGCAGATTTAATTTCTTTTTCTTCTACTTTAGCTTCTTTAACAACTTCAGTACCATCAGCAAGATCATCAGCTTCACCTTTTACAGTAGATGTAATCTTTTGGTCTTTAGTAACAAGTTCTTCACCTTTAGATGCAGGTTGTTCTTTTGGTTTACCCATATCCATTATATCTCCAGCAATACCTGCCGCAGTTTCTGAACCATCACCACCTTCTGCTGGAATTGCAATTCCATCATCTCCTGCTTCTTCATCAGCAATTTCATCACCTTCAACTTTAGTAATTACTTCACCAACACCTTCTTCAACAGTTTCCTCTTCTTCAGCTTCAACGTCTTCCTCTTCTTCATCAACAGAATTATATGCCTCAGTTACGAAATTTGCAAATGACATGATTCTTGATTCATTCTTGTCATCATCGTCATCATCGTCATCTTCTTCTTCTTTGTCATATTCAACGTCTTTCTTTAATGCGTCAATTTCAGCATCATCAGATTTAACAGCTCCTTTGTAATGATCTTCCTTTTCTTTATCATCTTCATGGTCAACTTTAACATCTCCCTTATCTTCTAATTCATCACCTTTCTTTTCATCTTCTTCACCTTCATCTTCATCATCGTCTTCAGCAAGAGGCTTAGCAGATGCAGCTACAGGAACAGCATAATCTTCAGGCTCTTCATCATCATCATGATATTTAACATTCTTATTAACTGTAACTTCCTTTTCTTTAATGAAATCTTCAAAAGCCATAATTCTTTTAGTAGCGGCTGGAGTTTCTTCTTCCTCAGCAGCAACCTCAACACCATCTTCATCTTCTACTTCATCAGCTTCAGCAGGAACTTCTTTAGTAATTTCTTGATCTTTTGTTACCAAATCATCTACTTCTTCAGTTTCTTCTTCTTCAGCAACTTCACCTTCTGTACCGACTTTATCTTCCTCTTTATCTTCTTCGGATTCTAATGATCTAGGTTCACCTTTCTTTTTAACTTCATCAGCTATATCCTCAGCTCTATCTTCTTCAAGTTCATCTTCAGAGATATCTTGCTTTGGTGTGAATTCTTTAATAATACCTTCTAATTTAGTTAGAAGATTTTTTTCTTTCTTTAATTCTTCAACACTGTCATATCCCATTTTTTTAACAAGATCCATTACAGCATCGTGATTAGCATCAGCAGATTCATTGATTGAATCACCGGCTTTAGCCATCATTGAAAACTTTTTGATTGGTTTCATTATAATTATCTTTTTTTGATTCTTTTTTTATATATCCATCTCTCATGAGAAAGATATTCTATATTAGTATCTAACATTCTGTACCTCAAAAGGAAACTTTTCTTCTTTATAAATTTTCCTTCTTTCCATACCATGCCTATATATGTAATTAACCCAGTCATGGTCATCTGCTTTATATCGGAAATCGTCAATAAAGTCATATATTTTTACAACATCCTTAGCGGCATGCTTTCTTAGACCCCTACCTATTGATTGTCTAATAATAACTTCTGATTTAAAAGATTCAGTAAAAAATATGTTATGTATATTTTTAATTGATATACCAGTAGAAAAGGTGCCGTATGATGCTACAATTATAACATCATCATTCTTTTCCATTCTTTTCTTAAACTCCTCTCTAAAATCAGACTTAACAGATCCATCTACATAATATACCTTTTTGTCTGTTATTTTTCTAAGCTGTTTATATATTTTTTCACCATAAGCGATTTTATGAAATAATACTAATGAATTAGATGTGGATTTTTTTATTACTTGACAAATAAAATCTAGCCTCTTTTCATTTTCATTAATAAAGTTTTGCTCTAAACTAAATAACTTTTGTCTGTCATAAGGGTTTTTAGATAGAGAGGAAAATGCTTCTTTCTGAGAATCTGTTGCATAGTCCATGTGAATCTGTAATACTTTACATTTTGCAATATACCCTTCATCTTGTAAATGAGCAGCCTTTACTTGTGTAACTAATGGTCCCATAGCAGACATAAGACTTAATCTGTTTACTGTTCCTCTCTTAGGAATAGTACCACTTAAACCAAATCTATAATCACAATGCCAACATTTATCCATAATCTTTTGTATGGAGTTGGCTTTTGCTTTATGCGTTTCATCTACAAATACTGCATCAAATTGACTAAAGTATTCTTCATCTTTTTTAGTCAATGATTGATATGTACCAATAACTACATTAGAACTTTTTCTTAATTTAACACCGGCATAAATCTGTTGAATCTTAATAGGAACTCTACCTTTATTGTATTCTTCAAAATCTCCACTTGCCTGTACCACTAAACTTACATTAGGTACAATCATTAGGATTTTCTTTTTACCTAACTGCTCCATCATATAAGCCAATACCATAAATGATATTAAGGTTTTACCTGCGGATGTTGCCAATTCAGCTAAACACCTTCTATACTTTAAAATTTTAAGAGCAGCATCAATTTGATAATCTCTAGGTTTAATTTCAGAAGTAGCAAAAAATTCATCTACCCAAGCTCTAAATATTTCTTCTTCTATAGAAGTATCAAAAATATCAGTAATTCCATTTAATGTAAATTGATAATCATATTCTTTACAAATATCAATTACCTCTTTCCATAAGCCTGCAGGAATTTTATTTCTTTTGATAAATGAAATGTTACCGTCCCATACCTTTTTCTTTACTAGAGGGTGGAATCTCCATCCTTCTATTTTCTTAGTAAGACTAGATTTTAACTGTTCATATTCCAATTCGGTACATGAATCAATTACTAAAAACTTTTTATTTTCCGACAGAGATAATTCCATTAAAATTCTTTATCATCCAGATTAATTCTGTTTCTTATTGCAAATGCCATGTTATCTAATGTCTTAATACATTCATAATAATAATCTATATGAGATTGTAACATGTCTATTTGAGTTTTTAAAGAGGATAGATCAGCTTTAATAAATTGATGTTTTTCACCATTAGTTAACTTAACATCATAATTAATAGAATACTCTCTGTATTGATTTTTATAATACCTATCCCACGTAGCATTCCTTTTGTATATTGTAGTTTTAAAATCAGTTACCTTATCTAATAAGATCTGTCTATATGATAACATTCTTACTTGGCATTCTGATAGTTCATTCATGTTTTTAAGCTTAGCAACAAGATCTTTAATTTTAGACTTCCATTCATCTCTATCGTTGCCTAGTCTAATTTCTAACTGTTCGTTAGCTTCTTTTATTTGTGTATCGTCAAATGCCATTAAAATATTCCTTTATCGTTATTAGTCTTTTTATATTGTTTGATCTTAGGTTGAAACTTTCTTTTAGGTTGAGGTAAAGAAAATTTTGTTTTTACTTCTTCCGCTTCTATTTTTTTAAACTTAGTAAATAGTTTAATCTTTTTCTTAGAAGTTTCTAAGTCATCGTAAAAATCATCAAACTGTTCTGTCACAAAATCATTATAATTTTTTATCATATAAATATGAGATCTAAGTGGTTATTTGTAAAATATTTATCCAACTCATTTAAGCACCCGGTTCTATGCTTATATTCATATTTAACCAGATCATTTAAATCTTTTACTTTTTTGGAAGGTATTCTAAAATCTTTTAAAAATTTATCCCACATAAAAACAGTGTTACCGTTTTTCAGTTTTTGTATCATTTTAGATTTACCTTCAATATCATTATCAAAGAAATATCTAACAGTTGGTATTTCATCAAAATCTAATATTTGCTTTTTAACACCAGTAAGACCAATGGTATTAGACATGAAGAAAGAATCTATAGGACCTTCAAATACTGTAAACTCTCTACTTAAATCTGTAGTAAGAATACCAAAGATCATAGATATCTTATTAAGAGAATCTAATTCTTCTTCTGTTACATTTAGAGGTTTCTTTAGCCTATCATATATTCTTTCTATATTCCATGTTTTATATTTAGGGCCACCGTTATCATCAAGTGCTCTTACTTGAAAACCTATAATCTTGTTAGCAGAATTTAAATTAAAAACATAAAGTTCTTTTCTCCTAGGGTCATATCCAAACTTTTCAGTTTTATGATGGAGTAATCTACTCTTAAGATATGGATAAGCTCTATATGTTAAAGAATTAATTGGATAAACATTAAAACCTAATGCAACTTCATCAAATGATAATGATAATTTATTTGCCTTTTCAAATAAATGAAATTCTAAAGTTTCACCTAATGAAAAGTTTTTACGGTTTTCTTTAATGAAATTAATTACATCAATACGATCTTCTCCTTCAAAATTTAAATTATGGTCTTTAAGAAATACATCTAAACTTTCATGGGCAGAGCAATTATAACAATGGAATTGTAAATTATTCCAATATAAGTTACCTCTTTTCTTTCTAGGAGAGTCATGAGAATCACCACAGTAAGGGCATGCAAAATTTAGTCTTTCTTTACTTTCTAATATTCTTCTTTTTTCTGGATGAGAATGGTTTTGATGAAGAACTCGGACCACCTTATCGATGATCCGAGCTTTCATTTCAGAAGATATTGTTACTTCTGTTGCCATACTTATTAAAGATCTAACCCATTAATAAAATCATCGAAATCATCTCCTTTAGAAGAATCTTCGGTTTTTGTTTCTGTTGCAGTAGTTGCAGCAGTTTCAGTTACCTTAGTTGCAGCAGCTTCTGCTTTCTTAGGTTCTGGTGTTGACACCGATTGAGTTACTGTTTCGATTGAAGCACCTGGGTTACTAAATTGCGAAAGAACTCCCATTACTTTAGTTCTCTGCTCATCATTCCATGGTCTATAATCAAAATTTGCCAATTCAGGTGCGTCTTTGATGTAATCCAAAATTGCAGTTCTACCAGCATCATCAGCAGTAACTGATTCACCATTGATTGTCATAGCAGATCTACTCCCTTGAAATTTAGAAGAATCGTAATTAGGATAACCACCTTTCTTTGAAATTACTAATTCAAAATTCTTTCCTTCAAAAGGATCGAATACTTGAGTAGGTTCATCAAATTGTGGATTCAGTTCTTCATCAATTTTAGTTTTGATTTTATAACCAAACTTCATGATTTTAACTTGTCCTTCAAGATCTCTGTTTTGTGGATCTTTTACAATTTGTACCAATGCATAAAATACTTCTCTACGCTTAAGTCCCTCTGACATCTTTTTGTCTACTGCAGATTCAGAATTTCTAAGTTTGAAGAACATGTCTTGTACAGCACATTTATCTCCAACCGTTGAAGGTGAGTCTACATAAAAACCGTTGCCATCTCTATCTTCTAACCAATAGACATATTTACGAACGAAAGGTTTACGTGGATTTTTTACATTAGGAAGAAACCTAATTAATGAACGGTAAGTACCGTCTTGTCCCTGATCGGGTTTTGGTGTGTACAGATCACTACTTGGTGTAGGTCTGTCTCCAGTGTCAAGGTCCTTGACGCTTACACTGAAAATGTCGAATTCATTTGCCATTTTAATTGCCTTTTTATTTGTTTGTTATTTATTTAATTTAAGCCATAACAAAGCATTGCCTATTTAACTTGCCCGGGAATTGCCAATATACTTTGCCTTGTTATATGCCAGTTTAAAAGTCCCTGAATAATCAGTTCCTTTGTTATTTATATATTCATATCTCTATTTAGTTTCAGACTAAACAGAACTTTTTTATTGTAAAATAGCAGTTATATCATTTTCCCTGATACTGAATATCTTTTCACCATCATAATCAAATTCTGTTCCTGCTAAATCATGAAACAATACCTTAACACCAACTTTAAAGTCAGCATCTTCCACATCTTCACCTACAGATATGATAGTACCAGAATAAGGTGGTGCATACTGTCCTTCGGTTTTTGGTACGTATATGCTGCCGATTTTTTCCGGTTGTTCATCTTTTTTAAGAAATATTCTATTTTTTATTGCCTTTATCATAATTTTCTGAAACTAAGTTCTAAACTCTATATATAAAATATACTAAATTGAAGGAAGAGAAGTATCTAGTTATTAGCATTAAAGTATTTAGTGGTTTTTAAGTATAAAGTATTCCATGATCACTTCCTTTCTTTATTTGCATTTAAAATAAAATATGCATCTACTAAATCATCAATAGGCTTAGGGATCTTTTCTGAAAAGTCCTTACCTTGAGTCCATTTCCACAATTTAGTTTTTCTTAAATCTTTATCGTTTAAAACATCGTCCTGGAAAGCCTTAATCATATAATGCTTGTTTGCATTACCTTTACCTGCTAATTTCTTTACATGTGATGGCTGATAAATAGAGATATTTTCTACACCCCAAGAATTAACAATTTCATTTCTTAAAAATGTATTATATTGAACTATATCTATAAATGAATTTCCTTTAGATCCATAAGAGAATCCTTCTAATGCTACTTTATGAGAACCTGTACCATAAAGAGTAATTAAAATGTTGCTAATTAATTCTGCTATAGATTGACCGTCTGTGAGTTTCTCCCGTTCTCTAAGTAAAAAGTCTTTGTTTTGTACATGCCTATAATAAGGAAACCCTAATATAGTTTTATTGTCTATTAATTCTTTATGAGTCTGAAATGCTTTAGGTATTTTGCGACCTTCTTCATCCCATATTCTATTACCATAGTTAAAGAATGTAATAAATGTATAATTGCCTTTATGGTCCTGCGTACATGTACCTGGACTATTAAGAGAAAAATCTATACCTGTGTAAATCAATTATATTGGATTAAAGTCTTTTACCTAATACTGCTCCTAGTGCAGCACCAACTAATCGACTGGTTAGTAAATCATATAAGGCACCTTTAGTAATACCTAATACTTTTGCAATAGCCTTTCCTACTGCCTTTCCTAAAGCAAAACCAGTAAGACCACCAAAAATAGAACCTAATATACCTTCATTAACAATTTCTTCCATTGCTTTTTCTAAGTCTTTACCGTTGTTATGATCTTCTATTAATCTATCTACAACAGCATCAATCGCAGCTTCATGTTCTTCTGTTAATTCATGTGACTCTGTGAGTAACTTTTGTATATCTAAAGTATCATCTTTAGATTCAGTAAGATAGTCTTTAAATGTTTTCATTGCTTTTTCTATTTGTTTATATATTAAGTTAAATTAACATTAGTTTCTAAGATGTTATAACTAAATGTAATATCAAAAGTTTGGAATTCTATTGTATTACTAGAAAAGTTTAAATCTAATGCGCTTACGCCAGTCATTATCATATCCTTTAACTGGCATGTTACAAAAATATTACCTTCACCATCAATCATTTGTAAACCTATACCTTCAGGTACAAACGGTTCTTTACCACTTCTATTGTAATAATATTCAAATACTTCAATAGCCATCCAATAATTTACCCAGCCATCAAAGGCTTGCATAGTAACAGTTAATTCCTTATCAAATAATTCTTGTTTAGGCAAACTTGTTCTAAACCTTCTTGTATTACCTGGGAAGTCATTTTGTGTAACAGGATCAAAACTAGGCCCCGGTAGATTCATGGATTGTATTCCATAATTAAAATAGTCAATAGGTTCTTTAATCATAGAACCTGGCATCCTATTTAAATATGGCTTATACTTATCTGCAATTTCCTTCGGTATAAAATTTCTAGGAAATTCAAATTTAAATTGATTATTTCTTGCACTTAATATCATCGTAGCTCATCTTTAATATTAAACATTGAACTCTTAATATCATTTATAGAAGTATAGACTGGGTTTGCTTTAGTATTATATTCTTGTAAATTAGTAGCAGCTTGCTTATAATAGCGTACTTTCTTTGCTTTAGTACTTTCTTTAACTACTGCCTTTTTAATTGATTCAATTTGTTGCCTTTTCTTCTTAAGTTCTTCAGCTCTCTTTTGTACAAGCTGAGCATCTTTTAATGCAATTTCAGATTCAGCTGTACCTAACTGCTCAGTTAATGTAGATACTTGATTTGTTAATTCTTCATTAGATGCCCTTAATGCATTAATAGTAGTTATTTGTTCTTCATCTAAGGATATCATTTTAGCTAACTCAATTTCGTAGTTTTTAATAATTTTTTGTAAACCTTCTAATTCTCTAGCATATAATAAAGCCTGCTCTTTAAACTTGACAGACATGGCCTGTTTGGCTTCGTCCTGTACAGTTAAAAATGTACCTGTATATAAAACACTTTCGTCACTCACACCACTCTCATCCTCCATTCTGGTAGAAATATAAAAGTTCTGATTATCTAATGCTAAAATCTTTTTTGAATCTTCTTTATTAATTCTAAATAAAACTTGACCTTGTGATAAATCAACATCCTTTACTTGAGTCCAATTAGGAATTCTTATTTCATCATTAGCACCAGTAAAAACTAATGTAAGAATACCGACATTACTTAAGTCAATTGGTGTATCCTCCATTTCACCATCTTTACCAGTTTCATCAAATAATGTAAAGATAACATAATCATCAAATGGTGATATTCTAATTACTCCTTCACCCTGTGGTAATGGTTCACTAGTTGGATTAAGAGATGTAAACTTTTTATAATATTCTCTTTCTTTTTTAGTTACTGATATATTAGTCTGTATACCAACCGGTTTAGTTGTGATAGCCGGTTTAGTAAGATTAGCCTTTGATATAGTTTTTGATTTATTCTGTTGTACTGCCATCTTCTTCTGTTATTGTTTGTATTTTAGCTGGGGAAATTGCAGCCTTTACATTTATTCTATCTCTAAATGAAGTAACATATTTAGTTTTTACTACTAATTGCTCAACTACTTGATCAGATGTTTCTCCAGGCTTATCAATGTTACCATTTGTTACAATTAAATTTTCACCATCATCGGCTGATATTTGATTATATACATTAGCAACTGTTGGTACAACACCTAAATTTATTTTCATAATTCTTCTTCCGTATTTATTAACATCAAACGAAGTTAATTTAGCAACCTTTACGATCTGTGTATTATCTGCTCGGTTATAAATTCTTAACATATAATTAATTGAAAAAGATGCAGCAATAGCACTGTTTAAAATAATTGGTCTAAATAAAATAGGATTATCAAAATTTGTAGTCTGGGTAAATACTTGTGTACTAGTTTTTGTAAAGTTTGTACCAATTTGCTCACTTACATTAATTTCATGAAATACAATGTTATTGGCACCCCCTGAACTAGAATTCAATTGTGCTATAAAATTTGCAAAAGTAGATCCAGTTACCTGGCCACTCAATTCAAAATAATCACCTCCATCTGATTCCTTTACTTCAGCATAAAGATTATCATAAATATCTCTGCTCGCAAAGGTTATTGCATTTATTTCTTCAACATTATAATAGTTATAACCGTTATCTACGATAGTTTCATAAATACCTGTAGCCTTGAATGTAATTGTAGGAGTACTTAAAAATCCTTGCCCTTCAGTTAATCTATACCCTAAGCCATTAGGTACTGATTGACTAAAACTATTATTCATAAAGAATAATGACGGTACTCTCCATTCTATATAAGATGCATAAAGCTTGTCATTAATTAATACAGGGTCTGGGTTAAATACAGGTGTATCTGTTTTTAAAAAATTAATAGATGATAGGTTAAGCATTACACCATCTCTACGAGGTACTAAAGTTTCAAATATAATTCCATCATAACCAGTGAAAGTAAAGCCTGCAATAAAATGTACTTTTATTTTATCATATGCAATATTTTGCTGTGGGCTAAATACCTGTAATAAATCTACACTGTTTGTTAACTCTAGGTCAAAATCATTATAGGGTACCCCTACGCTTGTGTCTAAATAAGCATATTGGGTTTTATTCTTGTTAATAGCAACAGCAGATATATCACGATAATTACCCATCTCTGCCGACACCCCATCAGTATTAAATAAGTAACTACCACCAGTATGACCGTCCCTCATAATTTCTATCGGGTAGGTTCCTGTGTTAAGCTCGGTAGGGTTTGATTGGCTAGTATAAATATACTCCAATAAAATACCGTCTGCTATTTGTATGAATTTAGATGACTCCATTCTTTTTATTTATTTACCATTGTAAAAACTTTGGTGTATAATTTAAACCAACTCCTACATAAGGTGTTACTCCATTACCGCTTAAACCAACACCTAACTGTAATCCTAGGCCTAATGTTTTTCTGTTTTGAAATTGTAAATCCTTAAACGCTTTACTTCTTTGATCAATTAAAATCCCTTCTGCACTATTAAATGTAGTGCCTGGGTAATCGGTTGAAAGATTTACAAATAATTCTTTTGTTTTATTATCTCTGGTTAATGAAGCAGATAAAAATATATTTTGTTTTAAGTCAATAGTAGCATTACCAAAATCAACAATAGTTCCATCAACTTCATACGGTACAAAAACACCAACATCCCTAAAGCTTTTACCCCATGTAGCTGTATCTGAAAATGTTAGTGCAGAATTAAAATTTCCTACTATAGTATCAACAACAGTAACAGGAACTTCAACAATAACCTCCTTAATAACGGTTTCTGTTTTTATTACAGTTAACGGTGGTTTTCCTTTTTCAAAATCTAATTCATCTTCAACTTCTTCTAATGTTAAATTAAGAGCTCTTATTTCAGCAGCTGCATTACCATTTGCATCAATATAATTTTGAATAGTATCTAATGAAGCCTTCCAATTATTTTCAATTCTACTTGCTTCACCTTTTGCTTCATCTGTAGCTTGACATTGTCTTAATAATAAAATACATAGCACTACAATACCACCTAATAAAAACATTCTAGTATTTTTAGGATCCGTAATTATGCCTAATATATTTTTTAATATTATCATATTCCTTCTTCGTAGACTTTCATTAGCTTATATGGAGTAACTTCACTCTCTCCATATTTTTCTATTAACTTATCCATAAATTTTCTTTCATTACCTTTCATTATATCAAGCTCTTCAAAAAGATTATCTCTCTTTTCAGCTAAACTCTGAATACTTTTTTGCATAAGATCTATAGAGGTTTCAATTTCTTTATACCTATCTATAAACTTAGCCAATTCCTTTTTTTCTTTTTTATTCATTTATTTATTTTTAAGAATTTTAATTATTATGCTCCTTCTTTTCCACCACCACTGGATTCAGCAGTAGAATCAAATACTAATACTCTACTAGGAACTGTACCGGTTGCACCACCAAAGACTCCAAAAGTAGAACCTAAATATCTCCAACCAGCAGTAACAGGTATTCCTTGTGATAGTGATGATCCTGCGTTTGAATTATAATATGTCTGTTCTGAACCTACAAATATAAATTCAAATACCCTAGATGCAATAGTTGATTGCCATCCACCGCCAGGGTTAGCGGTAACTGCAGTAGAAATTACTGATCCTGCTGTAGAATAAATACCATTAACGCCATTTATATCCCATGGGTCATATCTTAAATTTATTGTCCCAAATGCCGCTCGCGCATAACTCTGTGACTTTCCACCACCACTAGTAGTCATAGTAAATTTACTAGGTACATTGACCACCTCAACAAACACACGCTGACCTGTTTGTGAAAGATCTGATGAAAATACTAAATCAAAATCATAATTAAAGTTTTGATTATCATTTAAACTTGAAATATTTGTAGAGTCTACTGGTGATGTTCTTGCAATTACTAATCTATAGTATGGCGAATTTATATAAAGATTACTAGCAGGTGAAATGCTAGCATAAGGATCAAAATAGTTTTTATTATATCCATTATGACCACCCCATATTAGGGTATTACTAATTTTAGTTCTATCTCTTGAAACCGTAAACTGCTCAGACTCTGGAAAATCAGCACTTGTGGCACCACCCGAGGCAGTTGCTGACCCTTGCTGGAATGCACCATCAATACGGTTTACAAATATACCTTGGCGATCTGATAATGGCGATCCTGCAGGATACTTAGGCTTTCCTATAACAATTGAGCCTGTCCCATCTTGAAATTTTTGGAACATAACACCATCATTTACATCAAATGATCCAGGTCCACCGAACCTTTGTATAGTTGAACTTTCAGGTACCACAGAAGTATCAGTATCAAATAAAATAAATTGATCACTTAAATTAGAATTTGTAGTATCAGAATTGTTTGCAGTCCATGCCTGCTTACCCCTAAACTGAGTATAAGGTATAGGTTCTGACATTGCTAATCTTATATAAGGTTTAGATGAATCAAAGCCCATTAAATAAATGCTTTGGTTACTCCTAGCAAAGGTTACACCACCTGCACCAAAGGAATCTAACTTTAAATCGGAATTCACACCTTCGGTTCTAATAGTAATTCCATTAACCGCCTGTGTTGTTATTTGATTTAATCCTGATTTAATCTCTGCAAAATTATCACTATATAATCCTGCATCTCCATTATTAGCATCAAATACAATATTACCGTTATTTGTAGTACCACTAATTACGCTTGATCCTGTTGCATTAAGATATACCCCCGTGGGTGAAGCAGTTATTGTATTTGCTCCAGTACCACCTGATAAAATAACACCTGAAGCAGATTCTATTTTTGAATCAGAATTACTAGCAACACTAAACCTATCAGTTAAAACTGTAACCCCACCTGTATAAGATGGTGACGGCGTAATTCCACTTGAAGGAAACTTTCCTATTATAAACTCATTAGAAGCAGATGTACCTACGGTCTTAACTATAAGCTTACCAGGTTCACTTGCACCTGTCAATGAATTAACATTAATTGTTACATCTGATTCATCAGCTGCAAAGTTTTGTGTACCTTTAGTACCAGTTGTAATGCTAAAACCGTTACCTGTTCTATATGACTGCCCTCTGTAACCACTATCTATACTAAACCCTATTCTATCATCAACCGTAGCACCTACACTAGGTAACTTAGGTGTTGCTATATTTAGCCTATCATCTTTAGATAAAAATATAGTTGATAATACATCTAAATCATTTTGTTCAAATAAATCACCAGCTATTCCTCCACCTCCCATAAATGAAATTGCTTTTGAACCTGAATCCTTTTGGTGAAAGAGTGCAGTTAATTTAGAAGAGTCTAATTGACCTGCCATACCAGTTGTAAGCTGATAAGCAGATGTTAAAGGTATACCTGGATAATCATTATCATTAGGACCAGCTACACCAAACGCAACCGAAGGAACCCCTTCGTTATTTATGCTTATTGTATTACTACCAGGCTGCATAAGAGCAGGGTAAGAAACATTTTTTGCAGTAGCATCATAATTATCAGCACCTGAATTACCTGGGTTTGGGGAATTACCCCACTGAGACCATCCTATTGATGCACCGGTCGCCCCTTGCGGCCCTTTTAAATTAATACCCGTATTGCTCCAAACTAATCCGGTGTATTCCCAAACATCCCCGTTACTCTGTAAATAATAGTCAGCTGCTAAAGGAGTAACAGTAGGAGGGGTAACATTAGGATCATCGGTACCTTCATACCATTCTGTCCCTCTTTCACCTCTACCGCCAATTGGGCCTGATGGGCCTAATGGACCTGCTGGGCCTACCGGACCACCACCATTTAACAGTAACTGATCAAAATTAAAATTAATTTTATCAACTGCTTGTGAGATAGTATCAGAAGCAATTAATTCTTGTATGGTGATTGCCATCTTTAAATCTTTATTTTTTAATTAAGGTAACACTGAATCCAAACGACTCAGTAAACCCTTTCCTTTTGTTATATATTAGCTTTAAATCAAATGGATTAGTATTTAGTAATTTAGAACCAATAGAAGTGTTTACACTTAATCCTGCATTAACCTTTTCTGCATTTGTTAGTTGAGCAGTAGAATAATCCAACGGTAATTTTTGCCTGGTGCTTTTTACATAAAACTCTACCGATGAGATCTTATACAACTGTAAAATGTTTTGTGTAATATATCTTTCAACATCATCATCTATAGAATCTATATCATTATAACTAAATTCAGGTTTAATGTACTTTTTAAATTGATCTCTAATAGGTGTAAACAAATATTCAATTAACCTTTTTTGTATAAAGTTATAAAAAACAACAGAAGTATCATTTTCCTGAGTCATAAATGTTCCATCTATTAATGAAGGCTGCCTAATAGCACCTTTATCAAATGGTGAATGTAAAAAAGTTTCTAATTTTATTTCTTGTGGTACTTTTAAATACTTAGAACCATAAAATGACTTTCTTTCAGTCATTGCCTTTGTTCCTATAATAGATTCTATTTGTGACTTGTCAATACTTTTTCTAAAATAAGAAGGTTCCCAGTTAGATGAAAATAGATAAAAATCTCTTTTTGCTATACCTACTTCATTAATAAGTGGATAAAGACTAAGATATGCGCCTTCTTTAGAAAGTTCTAATACTGTTGAAGGATCTTCCTCATTAACTTTATGATAAAATAAATTCTTTATTTGTCCAAAATTTTCAACATCACTACTATTAAACTGGGTATTGCAATATCTACATAATTCTAATACTTTAAGTTTATAAATCTCATCATCAATAACACCACCAGTATATCCTGTTGGATTATCAAAATCTATATTTAAATAAGGGTCTCTAAATGAAAATAAATTTAATGATGTTGGTTGGTAATAACCTGCATGTCTTCCTATTGGTGTTATTCTAGGTTTTGTTTGTAAAGATAAATCATATCCTATAATATCTGTAAGGTTAAATACGGTTGGTTTTGCAGGATCTGGTAAAACACCAACATAAACAGATTTTAAAATATCAGCTTGAGCTCTTAATTCAATCATAAATGTCTGTAAGATATTTCCGTTTTTATCAACTACTCTATTACCATCTTTATCTATAGTTTCATATAGGACATCAGAAGATCCTTGATTAACATTTTTAAATAGTGTAGCAAAACCAACGTCTCTTAGTCTGGTAACATACGCGTTAAATCCACCATTTAATGTAAAATATTCTGCGGTAGATAAATCTGTTGAGGTTGGTGTTAATCCACCTGGTACAAAAGCTACACCATTTTTTGTTATTTCAGTAGCAAAGAATTGACTATCAGAAACTACTCTTATTATACCTCTACATTGATAAATATCCGTACCTATTACAAATTGAAGTATATTAAATTGACCATCCGCACCTATAGTTATATCCCTTAAAAATCTAGGAGGGTTACCGTTTGCATCAGGTACTCCTTGTATTAAATAGGCACCTGCTGTTATATTATATGATGTTGCTGCTAAACTAAGAGCTCCTTGTACAATTCCCTTTTCATAAAAAGGGCGCCCTGTTAATGGGTTGAATATCGATTCACATTCTGTAGGTCCTGAAGTGTTTACTCTATAATCATTTTCTAAAGAGTATAATGAAGTTCTATCAATTTCCTGTTCTCCTTCATTTATACAATAGTTATCAAGAGTTAAAAATACCATCATTACAACAGTTTTCCATTTATCATTTTTAACGAACTTAATTTGCGTTTCCGGTTTATCAGGTGCATTGGGTATTAACATTACAGAAAATCTATAATCATTAAATCTTCCATCGTTAACATATTTTAAAGACCTTGCATTAAAATTAGGTCTATTTTCAGGGTTTGCTTTTGGTTTTGCAATAATTCTAACCCCTCTCAAAAAAGTTTCAGCAAAATTCTTTTCATCCCCTCCAGAGAATCTACCATACCTAAGCTGCCTATCTATGAGATTAATATTACCACCTGTTGTAAACTTATCAACTATAAAGTAATCATTAAAATAATCTTTATCTACCTTCTGAAAAGTACCAGGTGTATACGCAGCTCCCGTTATAGGATTTGCCTCTATTGTATCAGTTGGTGCAGTGTCAATATAACTCCAAGAACTTTTAATAGCATCATCATTAAAGTAATAAGGAAATTCACATAGATAATACCATTCATGCGAGAACCCGAGTGGATCTTGGCCTACACTATATTTTGAAGGTGCAAAATTATTTTGACCAAATGCCTCGTTTACATTTAAGCTATATGGTAAATTTCTGACATTCTTACCATCATCTATCCATGACCATTTATTAATGTATGGAATAACTCTTGATGCAACTGCTTGTTGCTTTATAAAATTTTCTTCTAATCTATCGTATTCTGATTTTATAATAGAATCAACAGTAGTATCAGGATCTGAATCTCTTAATAACCCTATCAATGTAGAAAAACCACCATTATCATAAAATTCTCTAATCTCTGGGTTTGTACTTATTCCTGTATATGTGTTTGTGGCTGGATCAACTGTATTATAATGAATCCTTTCATAATTTAATTCACCTTCTCTACTATAAAGATTACTGTAAAAGTCATAATCAAAATCTCTTACTGGGAAAACTGAAAATCTACCAAAAGATGGCATATAATCAGAGTACAGTGCAACTTGATTAGATCGGGTAACATTAATTTGATTATCATTTAATGTTATGATAACATATTCATCAATTCCATTATAACCTATTTGTTTACCTCTTTCATTTGTAATAGGTTCATTTAAATAAGGTACC
>Ga0233397_1000218_pt1 | contig 30294 bp, 21 predicted proteins | sample 35DmetaG_FD_189957 | JGI IMG/M metagenome (GOLD analysis project Ga0233397, IMG submission 189957) | Seawater microbial communities from Monterey Bay, California, United States - 35D | ecosystem: Environmental > Aquatic > Marine > Coastal | place: USA: California | collected 2016-10-20
TGCTTTAAAGCAAATCTTGATAGATAGTGGCGTAAGTCAGTATATCGGTGGACTATTACAAATAACTTCTTTATCCCCTTTACTTATAGGGTGGATTATAGCGACGCTGATTCGCTTCTCAGTTGGTTCTGCAACAGTTGCAGGGCTAACTACAGCGGGTATTGTATTGCCTTTAGTTCAAACAACAGATGTAAGTCCAGAACTAATGGTTCTAGCTATAGGCTCTGGTAGTTTAATGCTTTCTCATGTAAATGATAGCGGGTTTTGGCTGTTTAAAGAATATTTTAATTTAAGCGTAAAAGAAACCCTTTCTACGTGGACGGTTATGGAAACTAGTATTGGAATTTCCGGCCTGCTTGGGGTCTTATTTTTAAATCAATTTATCTAAAAATGAGTAAACAATTAAAATATCGTTTAGAAGCCATGGGACTTGAATTACCACCTGCACCAAAACCAGCTGGCATTTATCGTCCAATTTTAATAATTGATAATCAGCTCTATGTTTCTGGTCAAGGACCCGTTATGAAAGACGGGAGCTTAATGCAAGGAAAAGTGGGTTCTGTATTAGACAAAGAAGAAGGTAAAGTTGCTGCACGACAAGTAGGATTAACTATGCTTTCAACTATTATTACCCATGCTCCAAAAGAATTAAGAATAAAAAGAGTTATAAAAGTATTAGGCATGGTTAATGCTACTCCAGAATTTGAAAACCACCCTTATGTAATCAACGGATTTAGTGAGCTTTTTGCTGAAGTTTTTGGTCAAGAAAATGGGATAGGTGTTCGTAGTGCAGTAGGTATGAACTTACCTCAAAATATCCCTGTAGAGATAGAGGCTGCCTTTTTACTAGAAAAATAGCATTTATGTTGAAAGATCAATGGTACAGAGTAAAGGATAAGGCTAAATTAATTACCCCAGCCTTATTGATTTATCCGGAGCGAGTCAAACAGAATATTGAATCCATGATTGCTATTTCTGGAGATGTAAATCGACTAATACCACACGTTAAAACTTATAAAATGTCAGCTGTAGTAAAACTGCAAATGGGCTACGGGATTAAAGAATTTAAGTGTGCTACACTTGGTGAATTACAAATGTTAATTTCTTGTAGAGTAAAACATATATTATTTGCCATCCAACCTACTAGAGAAAAACTGATTCGAATTCTTGAAGCTCAAAAACAATATCCTGAAATTAGTTTTTCTACTCTTGTTGATAATGAAGATTCTTTAACTCTTTTTTCAAATTTAGCTGAAACTCAGAATCAGAAAATCAATCTATGGTTGGATATTAATAACGGAATGAATAGAACAGGAGTTGTCACCAAATCTGCACCAGAGCTTTATATGAAAATATATAATGACCACAATATCAGTGCAAAAGGGATACATGTTTATGATGGCCATATTAGACCAAAAAATTTGCAACAACGAATAGATCAGTGTAATATTGATTTTCAACCAGTCATGGAATTAATTGCTGAAATTCAAAATCTTGGTGGAGAAGTTCCAGAAAAAATCACAGGGGGTTCCCCTAGCTTTTATCCACACGCTTTGAATAAATCAAACCGTTTAAGCCCAGGAACTACACTTTTGTGGGATTTGGGATATCAAAAGATATGGAGTGAATCCCCATTTGTTCATGCTGCTATCTTAGCAATACGTTTGATAAGCAAGCCAAACACTAACTTAATGTGCTTTGATCTTGGACACAAAGCTGTAGCCTGCGAAATGCCACTACCACGTGTTGAAATTATAGGTTTAGAAGGAGCTTTGCATAAAGGGCAAAGCGAAGAACATCTTATAGTTGAGCATAAAGATGCCAATAATTATAAAGTAGGCGATTTATTTTATGCAATTCCCTATCACATATGTCCTACCGTAGCAAAATATAATAAAGCATATACTGTTGTTAAAGAAGAACTAGATGGTGTTTGGAATATTGAAGCAAGAGATTATCAACAAGAAATATAGATATGAAATTTATATTTGACGCTCATTTAGATCTTTCCATGAATGCTTTAGAATGGAACCGTGATTTTCGTTTACCTGTTCATACAATTCGAAAAAGCGAGAAAGGTATGATCGATCTACCAGACAGGGGGGGAGGAACTGTATCTTTTCCAGCTTTAAGACAGGGTAATATTGGTCTATGTGTTGCCACTCTAATTGCTCGTTATGTAAAACCTGGAAATTCACTACCTGGCTGGAATTCATCGGAACAAGCTTGGGCTCAAAGCCAAGGTCAACTTGCGTGGTATAAGGAAATGGAATCTCAAAAGGAGCTGATTCAAATTAAAACTTCACAAGAGTTAAAAATGCATCTTCAAGTTTGGCAAGATGACTTATTAAATTCTCCATTAGGGTATGTTTTAAGCTTGGAAGGTGCAGATTCTATAATCTCTATGGAACATTTAGAAATAATGCATCAAAAAGGCTTACGCGCAATAGGACCTGCACATTATGGACCAGGTACTTATGCTTTTGGAACTGATTCTATTGGAGGAATAGGTGAAAAAGGAAAAAATTTGATAAAAAAGATACAAGAGCTAAACCTAATCTTAGACGCCACACATCTTTGTGATAAGAGTTTTTGGGAAACTTTAGATATTTATGAAGGACCAATATGGGCAAGTCATAGCAACTGTAGATATTGGGTTCCAAATGAGCGACAATTTGAAGACAAACAAATTAAAGCACTATTAGATCGAGGAGCGGTTATTGGAATGGCTTTTGATGCTTGGATGATGTTGCCCAACTGGAGGCGAGGGATTACAATACCAGAAACTAGCGGTCTTGTTATAGAAACTATAGTCAATCACATAGACCATATTTGTCAACTTGCTGGAAATTCAGAGCATGTGATGATTGGATCAGATTTGGATGGGGGATTTGGTAAAGAACAATGTCCAAGTGATTTAGACACGATAGCTGATTTACAGAAGCTAGACTCTATTCTCAGTAAACGTGGATATTCTGAAGATGATATTCAAAAGATTTTATCTCAAAACGGAATTACTTTTTTACTAAAAAATCTTCCTTAATATCTATTGTTTTCATAATAGGTCAAATTGACAACTTTTTAAATTACAATACTCTGATAGTTAATTCGATTCATAAAAACATTGTCGGTTAAAATTCAACGGCTATATTTAAAGAATATAAATCAATGGTAATATGAAATTGAATCACTGGATACTATATTTATTTATTTTAAGTATAAATGTTAATGCTCAAAGGGAATATGAAGAAGATGCGCGAGAATTTGGTATTCAAAGCCTGGATCGCTTTAAAAGTTTTTTAGCTCTTGCTAATGATGCATCTAAGGGAAATGAAATACAAGACAATATTCGTTGGGCAGAAGAGCAACTTTATATGCATGATTTTGAGTTAAAGTTATTAGAAACTTCTTCTCTGCCATTAATGATTGCGAATCTTACAGTTAATGACAAACTTCCTACTATAGCATTTTATATGCACTTAGATGGTCAGGCAGTTGATCGCTCAAAATGGAATCAAGATGATCCTTATAAAGCTGTAGTTAAACAAAAAACACAAACTGGCTTTCAGACTGTTTCATGGGATGTATTAAAAGACGATAATATTGATGATTTAAGAATTTTTGCTCGATCTAGTTCTGATGACAAAGGACCCTTTTCTATGTTTTTAACTGCATTGGATTATTTAAAGAGTAAAAATAAAAATCCTGCCTATAATATAAAATTGATTCTCGATTTTGAGGAAGAGCAAAGTTCTCCTGGGCTTCCTGAGTCTGTAAAAACAAACAAGGAAGAATTACTTGCTAAGCTTTTATTAATCCTAGACGGCCCAATGCACGCCTCAGGACGCCCAACTTTAGTTTTTGGTAATCGTGGAATTGCTACTTTAACCTTAACAACCTTTGGACCAATAACAGCTCAACATAGTGGTCATTATGGAAATTATATTCCTAATCCTGCCCTTGCACTGACAAAAGTCTTGGCTTCGATGAAGGACGAATTAGGTCGAGTGGTTATCCCTGGTTTTTATAATGGTATTACAATAGATTCGGCTACTAAAAAAGTTTTGGAGGCAGTTCCCTCAGAGGATGCTTCTATAAAATCACGTACTCAAATTTCATCTACAGATCAAGTAGGGCAGACCTATCAGGAATCTATTCAATACCCCTCATTGAATATTAGAGGCATGCAAAGTGGATGGGTTGGTAAAGAGGCAAGAACAATTATTCCTGCGACTGCTACAGCAGAAATAGATATACGCTTGGTTGTTGAAAGTGATCCAGAAGCTCTAATTATTGGAGTTCAAAAGCATATTGAAGATTTGGGCTATACTGTTTTGAATTCTGAACCAAAGAAGGAAGAACGTTTGACTAATTCAAAAATTATTAGACTAAATTCAAAAATTGCTTATCCCGCATTTAGAACAGATACTCAGACTAAAGAGGGAAAATGGTTGACTAAGATTATTAAAGATTATTTTAGTGAGAGTCCTGTGATAATTAGAACAAGTGGCGGTTCTGTACCTATTTCACCTTTTGTTTCTGAATTGGGAGTTCCCGCGATAGGTGTTCCTACCGTGAATCTAGACAATAATCAACACAGCCCTAATGAGAACATACGAGTTGGAAATTATTTGAAGGGAATTGAAACATATTTAGCAATTTTAACAACAAATTTTAAATAAATGATTTTAATTAAACTTAAATAATTAGTTGTTTTTTTAGTTTTTATTAATTTAATTCAAAATATAATCAATGAAAAAAAATAAAGACTCGCGAAGAAATTTTTTAAAAAAAAGTGTCGTTATACCCTCTATAATGATACTTCCAAGACATGTCCTTGGAGGAAAAGATTTTATATCTCCTAGTGACAAATTAAATATTGCGGGAATCGGTGTGCGAAAATGGGGAATGGGTGCAAATAATTTATCACAATGTAGAAATGAAAATATTGTAGCCCTATGTGATGTAGATCAAAAGCAAGCAGCACCAACATATAAAAAATACCCAAAAGCTAAGGTTTATAATGACTACCGAATAATGCTTGAAAAACAAAAAGATATTGACGCTGTTATTGTAGCTACACCAGATCATAATCATGCAGTAATTACAATGCTAGCCATGAAAATGGGAAAACACGTTTATTGCCAAAAACCTCTTACGCATACTGTTTATGAGGCAAGAATGATCACTGAGGCAGCAAAAAAATATAATGTTCAAACCCAAATGGGAAATCAAGGGCGATCTTCTGACGAAATTAGAAGTTTAAAAGAATGGATAGATGATGATGCGATTGGTAAAGTAAGAGAGGTTTTTGCCTGGACTGATAGACCAGTTGGAGGTCATGCTTGGGATACCTTTGCAGTTAAGGCTATGTCCAAAGAGAAGCCTCCAGTTCCTGAAGGTCTTGATTGGGATTTATGGCTAGGGCCAGCTCCATATAGAGATTACCACCCAGACTATCATCCATTATCTTGGAGAGCTTGGATGGACTTTGGAACTGGCTCTATGGGAGACATGGGATGCCATATTTTAGACCCTTCTTTTTATGCATTAGAACTTGGAGCTCCTACTGAAATTCAAGCCACCTCCACTCATTGGGTTCCAGAGGTTTCATCTCAAACTTTTCCTTCTGCATCTATTGTTAGAATGAAGTTTCCAAAACGAGGAAAACATCCAGAGCTAAACTTAACATGGTCGGATGGTAGAATATTGCCTCCAATACCAGATGAGTTCAAAGATGGTGAAAAGTTCACTCTAAGTGGTGCAATGTTAGTGGGAGATGAGGGAAAAATAATTCACGATTCTCACGGTGCAAGTGGATTAAAAATTGTCTCTGAAGAAAAAATGAAGAATTATAAACAACCTGAAAAAACTATTCCTAGAGTTAATACAAGCCATGAAGGTGATTGGATTAGAGCTTGTAAAGATGGAAAACCAGCTTCCTCTTCTTTTGATTATGGAGGGCCGCTAACAGAAATGGCTTTACTAGGAATGATTGCAATAAGGCTAAAAGATCAGCGTTTAAAATGGGATTCTGAAAATTTAAAATTCACTAATAATGAACAGGCAAATAGATTACTTCATAAAGAATACAGAAATGGATGGACATTATAAAAACTCAGAATTGATGTTTCAATAAATTTTTTTAAAAATTGCAAGGGTTTCTTCCTATTAATGAGTAATATAATAAATGAATAACTCATTTTGGTTTTTAGATTTAGTTAGCCCCTTAAGTTTATCTTAAGGGGTTTTTTTGGTAACTTTAATAAAAAAACTATGAAAGACTTTTTAATTTTATTTCTTATTGGTTTGAATTTGTCATTAGCAAACCAAAATATCTCTAAAAACCATTCAATAACTGTAACAGCTGAAAGTAGGAATGATTATACCTTATCTGGAACTGACAAGAATGGTACTCTCAACGGGAATGATCCAGAATTAGTTTTTAAAATTGGCTCTAAAATAGACTTTATTATTGATGCATCTGGACATCCTTTTCTTCTAAAGTTAAAAGCTGGTATTGGAAAAAAGAATCAGATAGAAGGGATAGAGAATAATGGAGTCACAAAAGGAACAATTACATGGACTCCCTCAGAAATAGGAACTTATTATTACCAATGTGCAAAGCATAAAAATATGGTTGGAATAATCAAAATAGTTGAATAAAAGGTTCCTGTTTTAGTGGTGACCATCCTATAGCTAATTCTAGTGGGTTTTTATTATGTATTTCTAATACTGTTTGAGAATTGTCCTCAATACAGGCTCGTAAGCATCAGCATAACGCATCATCCCCAAATCGTTTGGATGAGAACCGTCAGTTGCGCCCTCTCCATCGTCACCTAATAAATGATCTCCATCCAAATAAAAGAGATTTCTTACTCCCGAATCTATCAATTCGGCATATGCTTTTTTTAGCGCTGTTCTACTTTTACGATGATGAATTTTTATTGAAGGAAAAAATAAAGTGTTGGTAAAGCTCCTATCCTCTACCAGGAGAATAGGTGTGTTATTATGCGATTCTCTTAGCCTTTTAACAAAAGGGATTGTTCGTTTTGAAACGGTTGTTTCATTCATGTTTGGAAGACAGTCAATCACAAAGACACAGGGATCTTGCTCTGCCAACAAATCCGAAACCTCAGGCTCCATAACACCATTACCGGAAAACCCTAGGTTAATAGTGGGTCTTCTTAGTCTTCTACCTAAGATAGCAGGAAATGCTAATCCTGGTCGTGAGGCACAAGCACCATGTATAATTGAAGTTCCATAAAAGAGTATAGGTTTTTCCTTACGAGGAGTCAATGGTCTAAAAGACTCATCTTTTGTAACACCTACTTCCATATTATCAATTCCATTGTAGAGCGGTAAATACATTGTATATCTTCGAGAACCAGGAGCTAAATCTTTGGCGATTGATGTATCCATTAATTGTTTATTTGGCTGTACAACCGAAACCCAACGATCAATGCCTTCACCATTGTCAGCATATAAATCTATCCCACTCACCCCAGTTGCAGGCATATGTGACATCTCAAGTGTTTCAAGATGTAATTTATAGCGAACATATATATTGGGTGAATCAGTTACAAATCGCATACACATTCCCGCCGAGTGGCGTGAGAGATTCCATACCGGATCACGAACCACCCCTTCTGCCTTTGAAGGTAAACGATCAAAATATCTTTTGGTATTTGTCCATCCTTTCCCTTCTACACCAATATCTTTGACGTTATACCAATCAATTTCTTCTTTCAAAATTGAAGGATTATGAGCAAATAAATTAGGAGAAAGACCCATGGTAAATACTCCCCCAAGTAGATGAGTTGTGAATTTACGACGATTATAATTTTGAAGTTTCATATATGAGATATGTGTAATTTTAAATTAATATATGTTATTTTTATCTCATGAATAAAAATATTTTATTAATACTCATTTCAATTAGCTTATCCTGTTCTAATCAGAACAAAAATAAATCCAATGAATGGATAAATTTATTTGACGGTACTTCACTAGATGGCTGGAGAGCATATAATGGTGATCAAATGCCTCCTGGATGGAAAATAATAGACAGTGTTTTAACTTTTAAAACAGAACAAATCCTTGAACAGGACTATGATTATAAAGGAAATAGGGATATTATGTACGGGGAAGAAGAATTTGAAAATTTTGAACTTTATTTAGAATGGAAGATTCCTAAAGGGGGTAACAGTGGTATTTATTATCATATAAAAGAAGGTTATGGTGGATTTGCCGACATGGCTCCAGAATACCAATTGTTGGACGATGAAAACTATGCTGAAATTCACGATTACGAATTAAAGGATTGGCAACTTACTGCGGCTGACTATGCCATGCACGTTCCAGATACAACACAAAAAGTACTCTACCCACCTGGACAATGGAACAGTAGTAGGATTATTTTTACATCCAACAATGTAGAACATTGGCTAAATGATAAAAAAGTATTATCCTTTATTCCATGGACTGAACAATGGTATGAAAAAAGAAATTCAGGTAAATGGGATAATTTTCCTGATTATGGGAAATATAAAAAGGGATATATCGGTTTACAGGATCACGGAAGTAATTTATGGTTCAGAAATATTAAAATAAAAAAGCTCTAGTTATGAATAAGTTACTACTTACATTTCTTGTACCTCTACTTTCTTTTGGACAATCTCAGCTCAATTCTTTTTATATAGGTGATCCACTACCTGATGCCCCTAAACTAGCTGCAAGAGGTAATTTTAAAGTAGGTGTTAAAACCATTCAGGTCGTAAACCCTAATCAAATAGACATTTTAAGCAGCAATGAGGAAAAAACGATTTTATATGATCGCCCTTTAACTCTTGAAATTTGGTACCCTTCAATTTTAGGAGTTGACCAAAAAGAGGAAGTTATTTATAATCAAGTTATGGGAAACTTTTCTGATCCGAAAAGACCCTTAATTCCATTTAAATTTAAAGGGAGAGCCAGTCGAGATGTGACTCCAAATCAATCTAATGGTCCTTATCCTTTAATCATTGTATCTCATGGCTATACTGGATCTAGATTAATGTTTACCTATTTAACTGAAAACTTAGCTTCGAAAGGGTATGTTGTAGTTTCAATTGACCATACTGATTCAACATTTCAAGATGCAAAGGACTTTAGCAGCACTCTTTTAAATAGAAGTATAGATGACCTTTATGTATTAAACAAACTATCCGAACTCAATAATGATTCATCATCCTTTTTAAAAGGGCTAGTAAATACAGATAAGACAGCCCTTATCGGTTATTCAATGGGTGGCTATGGTGCTGTAAATATTGCTGGAGGAGGTTATAGTGAGCAAGCAGTCAAATTTTTTAAAGCTTTGTCGAAAGGAAGTAACGCTCTTGAAAAAAGAAAAATGGGAAACCCAGATTATATCAATTCCTTTGATAATCGATTTAAAGCTGTAGTTGCCATGGCTCCATGGGGAATGAGAAATAAAGTATGGGATAAAGAAGGTCTCAAAGGAGTCAAGATTCCAACTTTATTTATTGCTGGAAGTAAAGATGATATTTCAGGCTATGAAAAAGGAGTTAAAGCAATTTATGAAGGTGCTTTAAATAGTGAACGTTATATGTTAACGTACATAAATGCTCGTCACAATATAGCTCCCAATCCTCCCACTAAAGAAGTTATGGTTCCAGGTCTTCATATTGATGAATATTTGCGATATGCAGATTCTGTTTGGGACCAGCGTAGAATCAACAATATCAATCAGCACTTTATTACTGCTTTTTTGGGAATGAAACTAAAAAACATCAAGGATTATTCACCTTACTTAGATGCTAAAAAATTTGAAGAGCAAGATCCTTGGTATGGATTTCTACCAAGAACATCGGTAGGTTTAGAATTTAGGATGGCTACACCAGCACAATAATTCCTTTTACATATTAAAGATTATAAGTCTTGCTTGTATGCTCTTTGCATCAAAAAATAAGGATATAAGATTAAACTTTATAAGGCTAATATCCAATCAATTAATAACTGCGACCATCTATCGACAGGGGCGTCTATTTTATTCATTCCATACCCGTGTCCTCCATTACTAAACATGTGAAGCTCAGCTTTTGCTCCCGCTGAAATCCAATCTTGATAGATCTTAACACTTGAAGCTGCGAGTTTAAATGGATCGTCATTTGCACAAGAAACAAATACGGGTGGTTTATTTAATGGAACTTTCTGTTTGTCAACAATATCCATCCAAGGGTAAATGGGTGCTATAAAATTCGGCTGGTTACTTGAAGTTGATGTATATGCTGATTCCATTGTAACTGCACCACCTGCTGAAAAACCCATTAAACCAATTTTATTTGGATTGATTTTATATTTTTTGGCATTAATTCTGATTTCTTCAATAGCACTCAATGCATCTTTTGATGAAAAAGGAAGTATCATTTTAGCACTGTCAATTTCCATTTGAGGTTTATCCCACAGAGTTTTTGACCATTCAATTACAGAACCTTTTCTAGGATATGTTCTGTATTTAAGAACTATAGCTGTAATGCCATTTAAAGCTAATTTTAAAGCTAATTTAGTACCCTCTTTTTCGTATGCACTAAAAAAAAGTCCTCCTCCAGGACAAATTATCATAGCCTTGTCAGTTATGGAGTCCCCCTTTGCTTTATACAAACTCATTTCAGGTACAGATATATTATCTAACCAAATACCTTCTTGTTTTGAAATAAGGATACTGTTTTCATTGTAGGATTTTAAATCCCATTTTTGGTGTTTTACTGGTATTATTTCTTGAGCATATAACGGTATTGTTAATAATAATGAAACAAGTAGTTGTTTTCTCATTGTCTTGGTTTTAGATAATTTAAATTAAGAATAATAATATTACAAAGTGATGTTATTTATATGCACAAAACTTTTTTATCAATGCTTTTTTTTATATTGCTTTTACTAACGTTAATTTCAATGCTTTTTACTTATAAAAATATTTAAAAATGATTTCAAAAAAAATAGTGAATATTTTATTTTTTTTCCTTGTATTTTTTCCCAGAGAAATCCTATCGCAAGGGAATGATTTGGAACAGTTTAATTACTCAGATGATATTGTTTGGAATAACCCAGAATGGGAAAATCCTGAAATATTTGAGATAAATAGAGAAGAGCCAACTGCAACATTTTATAGTTATAAAAGCTCTAAAGAGGCATTAATTAATCAGGACTGGCAAAACTCTTCTTATTATAAGTCATTAAATGGAAAATGGCATTTTTATTATTCAAATGACGTAAAATCAAGACCAAAAAGATTTTATGCTAATGATTATAATTTTTCTGATTGGAATTCAATTGAAACGCCATCAAATTGGGAATTAAAAGGATATGGAATTCCATTTTATACAAATATAAAATATATGTTTCCTGCGAATCCTCCCTTTATTCCACATGAACAAAATAACAATGGATCTTACATTAAATTTTTTGAAATTTCAGATGAATGGTCAGGTAAAGATATATATCTGCATTTTGAAGGAGTAAGTGGTGCCATGTATATTTGGTTAAACGGTGAAAAGGTAGGATACAGTGAAGGAAGTAAAACACCTGCTGAATTTAACATTACAAAACATCTTGTTGAAGGAAAAAATAAACTTTCTGTTCAAGTCATGCGATGGTCTGACGCCAGTTACATGGAAGATCAAGATTTTTGGAGATTATCCGGAATTGAGAGAGATGTTTATCTATATGCTCAAAATAAAGTTTCTTTAAAAGATTTTAAGGTAAAAGCTGATTTGATAAATCAATTTAAAGATGGAGATTTCAAAGTAGATTTAAAAATAAATAATAATTCTTTAAAAACCAGAAGTGCAAAAATCACAGTTAAATTATTTGATGATGATAAGGAGATATTCAAAGAAGAGAAAAACATAAAACTAGACCTTGGTATTAATAATTCAACCTTTGAAAAATTAATCTCAGGCGTAAGACATTGGACTGCAGAATCACCCCACCTTTATGATTTATTGATAGAAATAAATGAAGAAGAAGTTCAAGCGACAAGAATTAGTATTGGATTTAGAAATATAGAAATTAAGAATAATCAATTTTTAGTAAATGGCAAACCTATCCTTATGAAGGGTGTAAACCTTCACGATCATCACGAGAAGAATGGACATGTTGTTAGTGAAGACCTTTTAATTAAAGATTTGGAACTAATGAAAAAGAATAATATTAATTCGATTAGATGTAGTCATTATCCAAAAAATCCTTTTTTCTATAGAATGTGTGATAAATATGGATTTTATGTCATTGATGAGGCAAACATCGAAATACATGGAATGGGAACTACAAATCAAGGGCTTGATAAATACCCTGAAGGAAAAGCAATTCATCCTGCATATTTACCAAAATGGAAAAATATGCATCTTGACAGAACTAAAAGAATGTATGAGAGAGATAAAAATTACCCTTCCATAGTTATTTGGTCTTTAGGAAATGAAGCTGGTAACGGAGAAAATCTCTTTTCAACCTATGATTGGTTAAAAAATAATGATAATTCAAGACCAGTTCAATATGAGGGTGCAACAAAATATTCAAATACAGATATTCAGGTACCTATGTATCCTACTATTGAGCAGATGAAGAATTACGCGGAAAATAATCCAACTCGTCCATTGATTCTTTGTGAATATGCACATGCAATGGGAAATAGCGTTGGAAACCTTCAAGAATATTGGGATTTAATCGAAACTTACGACATAATGCAAGGTGGATTTATTTGGGATTGGGTTGATCAAGGAATTTTATCAAAGAATGAGGCAGGAGAAGAATATTGGGCATATGGCGGTGATTTGGGAGGAGAAAATTATCAAAATGACAAAAACTTTTGTAATAATGGACTAGTTAATCCTGATAGATCCTCACACCCCTCACTTAAGGAAGTAAAAAAAGTATACCAGAGCATTAAATTTAAAATAGAGAGTACCGAAAGGAGAGAAATTTTAATTTCAAATAAATATGATTTTAAGAACTTAAATGAATTCTACTTTGAATGGAAGCTTTTAAAAAATGGGAATCAAATTTCTATGGGTAGAATAAAAGAATTTGATTTAGCACCATACAAATCAAAACTGATAAAAATAGATATCCCAGAGATCGATGAATTAGGGGAATATCACCTCAATATTTATGCGAAAAATAAATTTAATGAACATTTAATTCCTAAAGACTATTCAGTTGCTTATGATCAATTTTTTCTTGGTGGAATAAGGGCTTCTCTAAATGAAAAATTAGATAAGAAATCAATCAAAATAACTCAAAATAAAAAGAGATTAGACTTAATAGGTGAGGGGTTTAAACTATCATTTAATAAAGAAAACGGAAGATTAATTGAAATAAACTATGGGAATGAGAATATTCTTTTAGAAGGGATAAAACCAAACTTTTGGCGCGCTCCAATAGATAACGATTATGGATTCTCAATGCCCTTTAAATTAAAGGTTTGGAAACAAGCATCAAAAAAACAAGACTTTGAGAATATTAGAGTTAAAAATTTTAAAAGTCAGGGAGTAGAGGTAAAGACCAAGTATTATATGCCAAATGTTAAAGGATTTGTTGAAGTAATATATAATATAAATACAAATGGAAAAATTAATGTCAAAACTTCTTTATCAGAGATATCTAATAAATTACCGATTCTTCCATTATTTGGTACTAATTTTATAATTAATGAATCATACGATAACGCTAAATGGTTTGGACGTGGACCACATGAAAATTATCAAGACAGAAAAACATCTTCCCTTGTAGGACTTTATAATTATAAAGTTTCACAAATGTATTTTCCATACATAAGACCCCAGGAAAATGGCAATAGGACCGATACAAGGTGGCTTTCACTTACTAATTCAAAAGGAAATGGTATTATCATAGAAGCTTCTAATGTTTTTGAATTCAGTTCCCATCATCAATATAATGATGATTTTGATGGAGGAAATAGAAAAACACAAACCCATACCTATGATATTAATAAAAGACCACTCATCAATTTAAACATTAACTATAAGCAAATGGGTGTTGGGGGAGATGATAGTTGGGGGAAACAACCTCACGAAGAGTATAAAATAAAACCGCAAAATTTAAGTTTTAATTATTCAATATCTCCGATTAGAAAATGAGTATTTATTTAATACCAAAAAAATAATCTTATAATTAATTTTTTTCACTCTACACTATTTTATAAAGATTCGCTTATAATACAACCAATAAAAAATACTAAAGACAAAAAATAAATTAAAGAATTAATGACTTCACTCAGGATAAGTTTGTTGGACTAATTAATTTAGTACAGGATTTGTTCTCTCCTGCCAAACAACTTTAGTTTTAAAATGATTATTAACTTTTTCTAAAAAAAAGATTTCAGATATAAATTGCCAATCAAAATTAACGGATTGATTTGCTGGATGATTGTGATGATCTTGATCGAGGATATAATTTTCAGGCTTATTGAGAATTCTCGTTTGGCTATATACTTTTTCAAATTCCTGTCGAAACGATCCAAATTTTTGTGTTAGCTCTTGCAGTTGCAATAAAATTTTTATTTCCTCATCAGCTGTAATGGCAAGATCAAAAGCTTCAATTTTTTTTAGGAGTTCAAAATTATATTCTACCAAGGCACTTACTTGCTCATAAATTGCAATTGTATATTGATTTTTGGAATCCTGTAATTTTAATTTAGCAAGGATTTTTTTCACTTTATTTAAATTTTCATTTTGCTGAGAAATATTTTTTAAACGATTAGCATACTTTGCAGCCCAAGCCCCTTTGTCATTAAAATCGGGTAAATCCATAACATATTGTTCGATCACATTTTCTCTATGCACTAATGAATTACGATGAATCCCTTCTTCCAACAATACATTAGTCCAAAGCGCAACGGGTTTATCCAATAAATCTATAAAGGCATAGTCTTCAGATTTAGATGATGCTCCAAAAGTACGATGTCTAAAGCTTGTTTTAAATTCTTCTTTGGTACGTTTCATCCCCGCCCAACTATATTCTGCAAAAGCGGCAATTCCCCGTTTATAGAGTTCAAAATGTGGAGAGTCGTCATCCCAAAGGGTTAATAGTAATCCGTTGTAATTTCTATCAATAGATTGTTGCGCAAAGATTTTTATTTGATCTATATTACTTTCTCTTTGAGGCATTAAGGTCCATCGGGTTTGTCCTGAAGTTGCCCCCATTACATTAAATCCATTGGAAGAGAACCAGTCCATAGCCTTACCATTTCCATAGGATTCTGCCAAATGATAATTCCAACGCATATACACACAGTTTTTGGGAAACTCTGTGATTAATTGATTGAGATTAAGTTCGTTTTTAGCCCAAATAGAATCAACAGTTTGCTCGCTCATTTTACTATCATAAATAGGAGACATTAGTCCCGCTTCTTTGAGGGGCATATCGTCCCAGAAAATAGGGATTCGATTGTGCTCTGCTGCAAAAACACTAACTTTATTTAGCCAAATTAAATTTAATTCTAAGGATGACATCCCACTATTTCGTCCTGTGGTTTTTACTTCATCACCTCCAACATGAAGATACTTTCCAAAGGGAAATGCTTCCATTGCATCCAGATAGAGGTCAAATTGCAATTCATAGGTTTTTGGATCTAAGGGATTAAAAGCCCAGTCACTTTTTGGATCGTCACGAAGTGGAAAATTGATTTTGTGTTTTAGGACAAAAGAAGCATGTCCTAAACCTTGTACTAATGGGCTGATATTGATGTTTCTATCATGTGCATATTCACTTATGGCTCTCCATTGTTTAATAGTCATAGCATCCTCACTACCTATTTCTGGTCGACGTTCATACTGTAATTTATCTTCAATTTCCAGGATCACCCCATTGATTTTTAATTGCGCCAAATGATCCATTAATTCATAATAATAGGTTGTTTTTTCTAGGTGATGTTTGATGTCTATTTGAATTGGGCGAAAGGCAATTTTTGGTGCATCATTGATTTCTAATATAGGTAAAGCCTGTCCTTGTGCATCATCTATAATTTGAGAAAGAGTTATAAAGGCATAAAATAAACCAGCTTCATCTTGCGCCTCAATACGGATCTTTTCTTCTTCAATTTTAAGCAAATAACTTTCTGCTTGATGCCCAACTTTAGGATTAATATTAAAATGAATTTGCGCTATTTCTGCAGTTTCTATTTGTACTAAATTTTTTAAAATACCATATCTGATAGGTAGGGTATTACCTAGAGTACTGTATGACCATTTTAAAACACTTGCATCTAGAGTGGACACTTCTGAGTTAATGAAAAATTGTTGAGTAGAGGGAAGTAATTCAAAAGTATTAGACTCTAATTTTTGCTCGGAACAAGAAACGAGCAACAGAATAACGAATAAAAGAAGTATATTTTTCATGATTAATTAATTTTTGTTAGTATGAAAAAGATAGTTATTATCATTTTATATTTTTATAAAAATTTGCTTATGATACAACCAATAACAAACATACCAAAGACAAAACAAGACAATTAGACCTAAAATAAAACTTTCTAGCCAAGGCGAATAGCCTTCAATAAAGCTATTGGTAAATGGTTTTGCTATTTTCCGAAATAAATTCCCACCGCCAATAGAACTATAAATATAAATAAATAAGGGATTCACACCCACAACTGTAAACACCAAAGTTTTCTTTATATAGGATTTAATATCAATCACCCAATAACAGACTGCTAAAGCCAAAATAGTCCATCCCCCAGAAAGGAATACAAAAGAACTTGTAGATATCCGTTTAATAACCGGAGTAAATATACTTACAGTATAACCAACAGCTAAGCAAATAAGAGCTGAAATAATAAGGCGTTTCAGTTTTTCTGTATCGGTATAAGTGCTCATCAACAATTGTCCCGCCATTAATCCCCAGATTGTATGAGCAGCTGTTGGAATTGCATTAAAGACTGCCCAATGTCCTTCATATTCATAACCTGAAATAAAAATATTAAACCAAGCTCCAAAATTTTGTCCTGCAATAAAAGCTTGATCAAAACCAACAACTGGAAAAAAACGATAGAGCAGGTCGGAAGCAACAATACATAACAATGCAACAATAGATTGTACCCTCGGTGTTTTTTTAACTAAAAAAAACGTAATCAAGTAGGTAAAAGAAAGTTGAGCTAAAACATTATCAAACCGAAAAATAATTTTTTCTTGATCTAAACAGTATAATGTCCATCCAAAAACTAATAAAAGAAAAGAACGGCGAAAAGCGTGATTTCTAATCTGCTTTTTTGAATCTCCTCTTTTCAATCTGCTAGCATAGGAATAAGGAATAGATACCCCAACAATAAACATAAAAAAAGGCTGAATTAAATCCCAAAAATGAAGACCTTCCCATTTTACGTGATGGAAGAGAAAATTTGCTATGGCAGTAATTGACTCATTGCCAGTATTCATTAATACTCCAAAAAGATCGGAAAACTCAGCTACTAATAAGAACATAACGACTCCTCTAAAAAAATCTAAGGATCGTAATCTTTGACTCGAATTTTTTGTTAAACTCATCTTATTTTAATTTCTATTATAGTATCATCTGCAAGCTTTTTAAAATTTTTCTGTAAGACGATATTTAAATTTAAAACTAATATAGTTTGATAAAGTGAATTTAGGATTAATTATACAACTGTTTAAAAACGTTACCATCAGTATCAAAACTAAAGTAATAGGTGTATTCCTCTTCCCCATTTGAATTATCAAGAATCGTAAAATCAACTTTAGCTACATGATAATCAACGTCTGTTAACAAAGAAATTTTATAGGGATCAAAAGTTTCAAAGTCTTTACTTTTAGCTGAAGACTTTAATAGAATTTGCATTAATGCACGATTCACACGTTGTTTCAAAATTTTAACTTTTAAGTTGTTTTCAACCGGAATTTCATATTGATCACCATTAGCTTTTTGCCACGAAATGTAAAAGTTTTTTGTAGCCACTTTAGTTTCTTGGGAAGCCAAAGAATTAAAAGGGAAAACAATGCCTAAAAAAATTATTAGGGAGTATTTTAAATACATGTTTGTTATCATATTTAATTAAATTTAAAAAAACTCACATAATATCCATTGTATAACTATAATTTTTATTAAGAAGAGCAATCAACTTTTATATTTTTTTACAATTTCAATCCTAATCTTTGCTTGTTAAAAGCAAGAAAATGAGGTTAAATCAAATAATTATAAATTGACAACTGCGATTTGACCAAATAAAGCAAATGGTAAAGTCACTCCTAGTAAACGAACTTAATGATTTAGATCTTGCTTTTTTGACTTCAATTTAATTAAAAGCAGCGTGAATCTTGAGTCAAGTTAATAAACTATTATTCTTTATAAATTGCAATTTTATGGGTGCGAACCAATACTTGGCTTATACTATCAGGGTTAATTTCAATCTTCATTATCTTGCTAGCCTTCATAGGCATATGACATTTTACACAATCCCAAGTATTTTCAGGAAGCAAACTCGTATGCTGTTGACTTGGATGACATTCAATACAACGTGAATTAAACTTAATCACATTATTTCTTTCGTTAGAATGGGGGTCGTGACAAGTCATACAATCCATCCCTTCGGATTTAATAAAACACTGACTCATTTCAAGTAAGCCAACCTGATTTGAGTGAACATCAGGTTCATTATTGGTTTGGGTGGCGAGGTAATTCTTTAAAACGTCTCCAGGGGTAAATGAAAAAGCAGCTTGATTTATATTTTTTCCAACTCCAGAATGACATAATGCACACATATCGATTCTTTGTTGCTGGCTAAAACTTTTGTAAGAAAGAATTTTTCTACCTACACTGTCTATTGGATTTTTTCTATGATGCTTGACATGATCTACAACAGGACCATGACATTTTTGACAATCGATCCCAAAAACGATATTCTCTTTGTTGTATCTATTTGTGGGAATAGCACTTTGCCAATTTTCTGACTGGCTGAACGTGGTGTGACATTCCAAACATCTTGGAAAAATTGGTCTTTTTGGCTGAAAAAAAGATGGATAACCTGGACTGTTTATCCACTTTGACTTTGGCTTATAATAGGATCCTTGAAGCTGAAATAAAGAATTTTCTTCCCAACTTAAAAAAGAATTTCCAATTTTAGTTCCCGAGCCTATATTAATATCTATGGATTTTGTGAAAAAAGGAGACTTATAAGGTCTTCTGTAAGCTTCTTGGAAAAGTGTATCATTTTTAATAGAAAAAGACAACCGGGTTTGATCTTTTAGGTCAAAATAATTTTTATCTGAGTTTAAAAAAGGGATTACCGTAGCAGAAGTAATTTTGGATGAAGTCAACCAATGAGCTGTTTGCTTATGTGCGTTGACAATATCCAAATGACATTGATTACAGCTTTGCATACCAATAAACACGGTGCCATTTGGATGAATACCTATTTTTTCAATAGGGATATACTCTGACGTATATGAATTACAAGCTGTTAAAAAAGCAGTAATCAAAAGTCCGTAAAAATAAGCTAAACGCATAAATGAAAAAGTTACTTACTAATATTTATCATTCATTCATTCATTTTTAATTTTTCGTTTTTGTATGCGATTATTTTTTGCATCAGCAATAATCAAATCACCCATTAAGTCAACTGCTGTTTGATAAGGCTGAGAAAGTTCATCTTCCTCATTGACTATTGAATTATTAGTTGAAATAATTTCAAAAGTATCCGAATCAATATGGTATCGAATTATTCTTTTCTGCTGATAATCAGTTATATAAAGAAAAGAGTCACCAACTATACTGATACCACTAAAGTAATTAGTTTGGTAAGCAGGTTCAAAATCCTTACCAGAAATTAAAGTTTTACCTTTAGTAGCTCCCTTTTCCCATAGCTGTACGCGATGGTTATATGTGTCAGCCACAAAAAGATCTCCTTTTTTATTTACAGCGATACCCATTGGAATTGCAAGTTGATCTGGATCACTGCCTTCGCCATTTCCACCTGCAACTATTTCACCTTCAGATCCTCCTGCATTCCATTTGGTTACCCTGTGATTACTTAACTCAGAGACATAAATAGCCCCAGCATTATCTACTGCTATACCAAATGGATTATGCAATTGGTTGAGTTCCTTACCAAACCCATTACCACCTGCTACTGTTGTTCCAGTTAGCCCTCCAAATTCCCATTTTTGTATTCTATTATTTCCTGTATCAGCAATGTATAAGTTTCCTTGACTATCAATATCGATTTTTCCAGGCTCCTCAAGTTGAGAAGGGCCAAAGCCAAAACCATTTCCCCCGGCAGCAGTAATTCCGACTGTAGCACCTGGTTTCCACCTCTGTATTCGATGATTGTACATATCACTAACATACAAGTCTCCTGAAGGATCTAATGCAATTCCTGTTGGATAGTAAAGTTGATTTAACTCACTACCCTTGCCTTTGCCTCCAGCTATTGTCCTAACTCTAAATGTGTCTTTTTTAAATACCGCTCTTACGGCAAGATTATCATAAAAAGTGATTTCTGTGGGGTTATCAGAATTATTCACTACGCCTTCCCAACGATCAAAAACCCATCCAGGCTCTGGTCTTGCATATATAGTTTTGATAGAGAATGAATTATAATTTCCCTGACTTGGTATGATTTTTCCATTGTCTTCACTTGGCCATACCTCAGTTTGTAATTTATAAGTGGTAGATTCCTTTTCGTCTTCCTGAATTGAACATTCCATTAAGAGAAAAAAAAGCGGCAATAAAAAAAAATGTTGAATTCCTGTCTTCATATGTCCTCAATCCATTTATTCACCATAATAAATTGTATTTTAAAATTAGACAAAATTATTTGATGATTGTTCGTTACTTCAAATTTTATTATTTGTTTATTTCGGTATTTTTTTAACTATTACATTTTTATTTTTACAGGAAAATGGTTACCAATTTGATTTTGACACGTATGGTAATGTATCTAATCGACTGGAATTATAACATTATTCTTTTTTGGTGCGAGTGAAAAATGTTTGTCCAATATCGTCAACTACTTTAATCCGATTTTTATCAACGGGGATGAATTTAAAAACTGTATTTTGAGGTTTTTTATCAATCTTTACTATAAAAGTATCTACTTCTCTCCCTTTTCGAATTTCAATTAATTCCCATTTCCCTGTTTCAGCAAGGCTATCTAATCGATAACTAAATTGATTTAAGAAATATGTAGTTTTTCCATTCCCTTCAAAGCGAATAAATGATTGGTGTTCAGGATTCTCAATTCTCCACTCTCCAACTAGGAAGTCTTTAAATTTGTTTTTCTTTTGATTCATGCATCCTGTTACAAAAGCAATAGAAAAAAAGATTACAAAATATCGCATTAATTAATTTTAATTTGTTGAAGAGCTTGATTATTTGCTGCTACTATTAGATGATTCTCATTACCTACTTTTATTAACTTAATATTTCGTATATCTCCTCTCATTACAAGTCCTGTTTCCCTTGGCGGTAGTGCGGAAAAACCATTTTTTCCGTCTCCTTTTAACCAAAGCCCATAACTTGAATCATTTCTGGGTGTTTCAACCTCAGCATTGTAAAGATTTCCTCCTAATACAATATCAAGATTCCCATCAAGATCTATATCTTTAACAACCATTGCATTTATATTTGAAAATTGAGCTTGGTAGGGAAGGGGCTTAGCAATAAATTTACCATTATTGTTCTGTAGATAGATGCTTTCAAATGAGTTAATTTCATATTTCAATGACTCTTCTAGCATTTGTGTTGAGTATATTTGTTCAAGAGAAGCACTAGCAAAACTATTGTAATTCTTAAACTTTTCTTTAATTGCTGGCATCTGTTGGGATGAGCATTGACGACCTCTAACAGGATATTCAGTATCTTCTGACTTATAACTTAACACTATATCGTAAGTTGCGTTTTTATCAAAATCGTTTAAATAAATTCGGAAAGGTTTTTCTACCGATGCTTCGTATTTATAATTTAAACCAAGATTACCAACTATTATATCCATATCACCGTCATTGTCAAAGTCTCCTTTTTCAATGTCATACCACCATCCGCGATGTTCAGGACGATAAACTTCATCGGTAACTTCTTTAAATGATTTTCCTTTATTATTTTTAAAAAACCGCAAGGACATCCACTCCCCACTTACAATTAAATCATCCCATGAGTCGCCGTCTATATCCACCCAATTAGATGTTGTAACCAATCCGATATTTTTAAGTGCTGGGTTTTTTTCATCTGTTACATCAACAAAACTAATTTTTCCAGCAGAGCTTTGATTTTCTAAAATTCTTGAGTTTGATGGATATGGATATTTTTTTGGACTGAGTCTACCTCCTACAAAAAGATCTAGGTCTCCATCATGGTCAAAATCATTAGTAGAAACCTCAAGTCCACTTATCCTTATACTCGGTATTGCACTTTCATTTCTTTCAAAATTTAGATTTCCTTTATTTTCATAAAAACGATCCTCATAGCCTTGAGATCCTTCATTAAACTCATTCCCTCCACTTGCAATGTAAATATCTTGATCACCGTCGTTATCTGCATCAAAAATTTCAATACCTAAATCTTCATAAAATTTATCTTTTTCAAATATTGGAACGGTTGCTTGTTTGAAAGTTCCATCTTCTTGTTGTATGAAGATTCCAGGAGCCTGAGCTATAGCACCTCCTATAATATAATCCTCCCTACTGTCATTATTTAAATCTCCAACAGCTAAAGCAGGACCTAATGTAGAATTTTTGTGAGGGAGTAATATCTCATCTTTAAAATCGTCATACGGATTTTCCTTGTGAATAAAAGGATCATTTTGGGTTATGATTTCAAATTGTTTTATTTTGATTGATTCATCTTTTTCTTCGTCAATTTTAGGGGAAGCATTATCATAGACCACTTTATTATATTTATTAATTTCTATATTAACTAATCTTGATCTATTCCCATCTGGCCATTCGATAACAACTTCATCTAGTTTTGAGCTATCTCCAAGACCAAAGTGGATTCTCGGTGATACAGATGAAAGATATCCTCGACTTAGATTAAATTCCTGCATCTGATATTTCCCTGAAGCTTTTAGATGTATTCTGGCCCCCATCGGGATATGTTTATCCTTGCCTTCTAGCTCAAATCCAATAAAATTTGAATTAGTATTATTATTTCTGTAAATACTCGCATAATCTTCAAGATTATTTACCACTAAGTCAAGATCTCCGTCATTGTCTAAATCACTATATATAACACCATTAGAGAATGTTTTTTCATCTAAGCCCCACTCTTTGTTTCTATTTACAAATCCTTTATCTTTTTGGTTGTGAAATAAATAATTTGCTAGCTTTTCTGAGGGCATTTTTTCTAAATAAGACAATAGTTTTACTTCCTCCTCTTTGTTTTTGTATTTAGGATCGTTTTCCATTTTATCGAAAAAATCGCGGTGTTGATTATAAAAATCTTTATTATTCACATCCCGTCGTATTCCGTTAGTAACAAATAAGTCTTTCCAACCATCATTATCAAAATCTGCAAATAAACCTCCCCAACTCCAATCGGTAGAAGAAACACCGCTCCAACGGGCGATATTACTAAAAGCAGGAGAAGAGCCGTTTAGATTCCCCTGATTCAATTGCAAAGAGTTTTGCATATATTGATGATGTAGTCCAAGTGCAACTGATTGATAAAATACCTCTGGATTCATTGAGGACATATTTGCTTTAGACCTAAAGTTATCCGCAGCATTCATGTCTAATTGAAAAATATCCACCCAACCATCGTTATTAAAATCAGCTGCATCTACTCCCATTCCAAAAAACGAAGTTTGTTGAAGTGAATTAAGGATTTCATTCGTAAAAGTTCCATCCCCGTTGTTTATATACATAAAATCTGGAGCATTAAAATCGTTAGATATATATATATCAGGATAACCATCATTATTGTAATCTGACGCAACTACACCAAGGCTCAATCCAAAGTTACTAATCCCCGATTCGTTGGTTACATCAGTAAAATGATCTCCTTCATTGCGGTACAGATGGTCTGAATCTCTAGCCTCATGATTATCAATCATGTATTTGTAGTAATCTACCGGAGCTTTAAAACTGGTAGGGGGGTAATTTGCAACATACAAATCTAAATCTCCGTCTTTATCATAATCGAAAAAAGTAGAATGCATACTGTATCCATCATCATCTATTCCAAACTCCCCAGCCTTTTCTGTGAATGTATTGTCTTTGTTATTTATGTAAAGAACATTATTATTTGGCCCACTTTCTCCACCTACAGCAATATATATATCTAGAAAACCATCATTATTTATATCAATAATACTTACTCCTGAGTACCATCTCTTATCTCCATTAATTCCGGCAGATTCGCTGATATCTTTAAAGTTAAAATCTCCTAGATTTAAATATAGTTTATTGGAAACCATATTTCCGGTAAAGAACAAATCTTCAAGACCATCATTGTTAAAATCTCCTGCAGCAACTCCACCACCCAAATACATATAGGGGTAAGTAAAGTAATTTCTTGTATTGGTCTCGTAAAGTTTATTGACAAAGTCAATATTAGTTCTTTTAGAGTCTAATTTTGTGTATTGTTTTTTCTCAGATTCGCAGGCAAATACAAAAAACAAAACAAATATTAATTTAAATATCCTCCTCTTCATGAGCTTGTTTTTTTTCTAAAATAAAAAAGCCCCGCCGGATAGCGGGGTTTTTTTAACAGTAATCGTTACCTAAAATTAGTACCCAGGATTCTGAACTAAAGATGGATCACGATCGATTTCGTTCTGTGGTATTGGCATGAAATATACTTGATCTCTCCATACTCTGTTTTCGAAAACTATATCTGTCGCCCTATACGTGTAATCAAAATCATCGCTACTCTTTCTATAGTTAGCAGGAGTCATTGAACTTCCTGATTTTTGAGTAGCTTGAATTAAGGCTTGTTGAACTTGCTTGTCAAGGGAATAAGGTCCTTCTAACCAGCGTTTCATATCAAATAATCGAGCATCTTCATTTGCAAGTTCTTTGTCTCGCTCTCTCTTATAAACTTCAACTAAAGCGGCGCCAGATTCAGTAACCTCGGGAAGACCATTTCTAAAACGAATTTTATTTAACCATGCTTTAGCATCACCTTCTTGCCCAAGATTAATAGTTGCTTCTACGTAATTCAGTAAAACTTCTGTATAACGTATGTATGGAGCATCAACCTTTTGAAGATTATTTGGCCACGAAGCGGGTAGAGTAGGATCCGAGAATTTTTTGAAATAGTATCCAGTTCTTGATCCATTCCAGTCTTCAATTGGACCTTGACGGGTATCAACACCATTTACAATAGTTCCGTCTTTAAATGTATAATAACCAGTCTGAATTTCGTTGAAATTATCAAACTTAACTACATCACTAGTTCTTTGTTTCCATGTAGCACCATCAAACAATAGGGTAGCGTAGAAACGTGGTTCACGATCAGTATAAGGGGCAGCAGCATGTGCAGGGTTATTCCAGTCAAACGGAGTACCATCTTTCATAGAATATTTATCTGCTAATGCTCCTGTAGGAGTAGTACCTGCCCACTCATGATAACCATTTGGACCATGATAAAGAGCAACCATTCCTGGTCCTTGAGACCAACCATCACCACCTGGATAGGTTCGAGATCCATAACCAAAACCTTCAATCATTCTTCCCCAAATGAAGTCCTGATTTTTGTCACCTTGCAACCAGATGTCTTCATAATTCTGTTGAGCTTCTTCAAAAGAAGCTGGCTCACTGTAATCAAGCTTATATCCTGATGTAGCATCTAAAAGTTCTCTTGAAGCAGTTTTGGCAGCTTGCCAGCGTGCATCTTGAGAACCGCTAGTATAACTTACCAGATCCTTATTTCCATAACCTGCTAACGTTGAAACTCCACCATTTTTTGAAGCATCATGCAAATCACTTGCTGCATGAGTAAGCACACGAGATTTGAGGGCATGAGCAGTCAATTTATGAGCTCTTGCTTTACTCGCTGGTGCATCTGCTAATAATGAAATAGCTTGATCTAAGTCAGAAACTATTTGATTTACAGTAGCCTCAAAACTTGAACGAGGATTTTCAGCTTCACTTTCTAATGTAATAGGTTCAGTCAAAAGAACAACACCTCCGTATTGTCTCATTAATTGGCTATAGAGATAACCTCTCATAAAATAGGCTTCACCTAGTAATCTATTCGCTAGTCCAGCATCAATACCGCCTTCGTTAGCGGTTAGTTTTTGAATCGCTATGTTAGAAGCTCGCACATACGGATAGAGTTGGGTCCAACTCATCCATTGCATATCCATGTAGCCACCGGCAGGGTTCATTTTTCCCTCAGTGTAGCCATCTACGCCACGACCTGGATGTGTGAAAACTGCTTGATCGGTAAAGGCATCTGTTGTTTCCTCTCTGGTTAATGTACCTGCCCAAGTTGCTTGGTACAAGTCAAGAACCGCTGCTTCGGCGAGCTTGGCTGATGACCAAACACTAGATTCAGCAATTTCACTTAATGGCTCTGTACTTAAAAAGTCATCGTTGCAACTAATTATTGCTGAAACGAACATAAGTCCAACAGCACACTTAATTATAGTCTTTCTCATTATTCTCATTTTTATTAATTAAAAAGTTATTTGTATTCCGGTTATTATTGTTTTTAAAAGTGGATAAGCACCACCGTTATTTACTGCTCCTCCTGTTGCGTCTCTGGTATTAGATACATTAACACCACTTTGAATTACTTCAGGATCAAATGGAAAATCTGTAATAGTTATTAAATTAGTTCCTGTTACAGATAGGCGTATGCTTTCAGCATTTATTTTACTTGTGATAGCATCACTAAAATTATATCCTAATTCTAGAGTTTTTAATCTTATAAAGTCTCTGGTTATGAGAGCATAATCAGTTTGACCTGAATACCACTGGTCACCTCTATCAGCTAGACGAGGGGCAGTATTGTTAGGATTGTCTAAGGACCATGCACGATCGTAAACATCACGTTGTACATTTGCAAGTGTACCAGACATAAAACTCCATTCGTATGAATTATATCCGCCAGTAGCACCATTCCAATACATATTAAAATCAAAGTTTTTATACGTAAGGGCAGTGTTAAAACCAAACTGGGTATCGGCAAATGAACTTCCACCAACTCGAGTCTTATCAGCCGGAGTAATTTTTCCATCACCGTCAATGTCTTCGACTCTAGCATCTCCAGGTTTTAGAAGAGGTGCTATTGCACTGTAGTCTAAACTTTCAGAGTCAATATCAGCTTGTGATTGGAAAACACCTGTCATTCTATAACGAAGAGGTCTTCCTAATTCTCCTCCAGTTTCTCTTTGCCAAGGACGATCAGCTAATTCAGGCTCATCAACAAATACCAATTCGTTATTTGAATCACTTAAATTAAATGTAAAATTATAAGTAAGCCCTGAATTACTTTCGCCATTAAAACCTGCAGTTATCTCTATACCTGCGTTCTTAAACTCACCAATATTTTGAGCTGGTGGTCTAATACCACTGTATGCAGGTAAAGTCTTATTAGGTAAAGTTAAAATATCCTCTCTTGTGTTATTAAAAACTTCAAATCCAAATGAAAGTTTATCGTTTAAAGCTCTTATGTCAATTCCAAAGTTTTGAGATGTTTGTGTCTCCCAAGTAATATTTGCATTAGGAACTTTTGTCTCAAAGGCTGTTGTAACAACATCACCCAAACTAGTTGCAGAAAAGCCATACGAGGCTAAGAACTGGAATGGTGCAACATTATCATTCCCTAATTGCCCCCATGATCCCTTCAATTTAAGGTAGTCTAAGAAACCAACATTAAAAAAAGATTCATTAGATACAACCCAACCCGCTGACAACCCAGGGAAGACCCCGTAACGTGTTGCTTCAGGGAATGTGTATGATCCGTCATAAGTAACAACTGCTTCTAAAAGATATTTTTCTTTATAGTTATAGTTTAAACGGGAATAATAATGAATACGGGCAATATCACTTCCATTACCTTGGCTATATTGACCGTCTTGTCCTCCAAAACTTAATTGATCCAAATCATTAGATAGGAAAAAACGCTTGAAAGCCCTCATAAATCTTATTTCAGTTTCTTCTCGTGTAATACCTCCCAAAATTTTAAAGTAATTGTCGCCAAAATCCTTCTCATAAGAAGCGTTGAATATAGCTGTAAGATCTGTTCTAGTGGTATGATCTTGTTGTAAGCTTGGATCACCAGGCCCTCTTTGAGAAGCAGTTAATCCAGATGAATCTCTATTTACTCCATCCCAAGTATATAATTCCCATGGGCGTTGCCATACTTTTTGATCAAAATTCATTTTATCATAAGAAATGTTTCCTCGAAGTAACAAGCCCTCTACTCCAGGAACTTTAAAGTTAAGTCCTATATTACTTTGAACAAAGTTAGTGCTTCTTTCGTTGTAACCTGGCTCATCAGTAACACGGATGGCAGGGTTATTTCCGTTTTCAATATCTGGACCGTATTCACCAGTTGGCCAATAAGCAGGAAACCATGGATATTGTCGAACTAAATCATTAAAAACACCTGCAGGTGCATTTGTTGAGGTTAAATTTTCTTCCTGTCTAGAATACAAACCGATATCTAGACTTAAAAAATCATTAATTTTTGCATCTAAGTTAAGACGAAGGTCATACTGAGTAAATCCTTTAGGCGCATTTTTAAAGTTTACATCTTGTCTTAAATAGCCAGCCGATGCTAAATATTTTACGTTTTCGTCTCCACCAGTTACCTGAACATTTTGTCTTGTGGTTGGAGCGTTTCTTCTCTGTACTGCTTCCATCCAGTCTGTATTAGGATAAAGCCAAGGGTCATCTCCAGCCCTAGTGTTTTCTATACGATCAGTAGGGTAAGTTGGATTTAAAACTTCTCCGTTAGGACGAGTAAAAGGCTGTCCCCTTACTGCATTCGCACTAGCCCATTCCCCAACAGGTAATTTATATACATTTAAAAGATTAACTAAATCCATATATTCTTCACCTCTTAACATTTCAGGAGTTGTAGTAAAGTTTTGCCAACCATAATTGGATGTAATTTTTACTTTAGCCTTACCTTCAGCTCCTCTTTTGGTAGTGATCAGTACTACACCGTTAGCAGCTCGGGCACCATAAATTGCTGCAGAAGCGTCTTTAAGTACAGATATACTTTCTATATCAGCAGGGTTAATTCTAGCAAGCCCTCCCGCTCTATCGGGGATACCGTCAATAACGACAAGTGCAGATGAATTATTAAAGGTATTAGTACCTCTAATACGAACAGCAGGAGTGTCACTTCCTGGCGCACCGTTTTGTTGATCAATAAAAACTCCGGCAACTTTTCCAGCAAGTGCAGTTCCTAAGTTAGGGGAAGATGATCTTTCTAAATCATCTCCACCGATAGTAGCAATCGAACCGGTAAGAGTTGCTTTTTTCTGTGTACCATAACCAGTTACAACAACTTCTTCAAGACCTTGAACATCTTGAGATAGTTGTACATCCATACTACTGCTATCTCCAACTGAAATTTCCTGGGTAAGGAAACCTATATAAGAGAAGACTAAAACAGCATCTTGATTCCTAGTTGTAATAGTATAATTACCATCAAAGTCTGATGATACACCATTATCTGTTCCTTTTTCAACAATAGTTACTCCAGGCAAAGGGCCGTCTCCGTCACTAATAGAACCTGAGACACTCTGTTGAGCTGATGCGAATGATGATACCAATATTATTGATAAGGATAGATATTTAATTAATTCTTTTTTAAACTTCATTTGTTAAATTATTAGATTTGTGTTAATTGAAGACTACAATATAAAACCTTTTTTTTTTAAGTACAAAATTAAACAATTAACAAATCTTTAATAATCCTTTTCAATATTTAAACTATATGCAATATCCTGTGCAAATACTGTGATTATCAACAATAAACTAAATTTATTTGTATACACAATAATTGTACATACAAATATATAATTAAAATTTACATAAACAAATAAATACATTATTTGTGTAAATTATTAACTTTATTTTTCAGCCTGATTTAAATCAAAAATCAATTTGAATTTCTATCCATTTGGTATACTGACAATTTCGTTTTTTTCTTACTTAACTTAATACAAAGTAAAGGGGGGGGTGTTAAGTGCTTCAATATTTATTTTAAACGTAGTTGTCCATTTCGAACTCTTTGAGGATGGTTCCCGACGGGAACTTCGGCAATTACTTTTCCAGTGACGTAATCCAATATAGAAACCTTGTCAAG
>Ga0233397_1000219_pt1 | contig 30291 bp, 28 predicted proteins | sample 35DmetaG_FD_189957 | JGI IMG/M metagenome (GOLD analysis project Ga0233397, IMG submission 189957) | Seawater microbial communities from Monterey Bay, California, United States - 35D | ecosystem: Environmental > Aquatic > Marine > Coastal | place: USA: California | collected 2016-10-20
CAATCCCCCGCAAAAATTGGCCATAAATGCGCCTGAGGCCATGGCACCACGAACAGAGCAAAGGGCAAAGCCATCAATCCGTAGCTGGCATCCATCGCCCCGCGCATCACCCAGGGGTCAATTCTTCCCTTTTGCATGGCGGCGAAAACTGCGTGTAACACAGCAGCCAATAACGCCAAAAGCATTGCGACCAAGCGGCCTGTGGGACTGCCTTCAATCGCAAGGATCCACTCGGTCACTCAGAGGCCCCAGTCAAGGCCGCGGCAAATTCCTGCGGGTCAAAAGCGTCAAGATCATCTATTTGTTCCCCCACGCCAATGGCATGAATAGGCAAAGCAAATTTATCTGCGAGCGAGACCAAGACCCCGCCCTTGGCGGTCCCGTCCAATTTGGTCATCACCAGACCGGTGACATCCGCCATCCTTTGAAAAACTTCCACTTGGTTGACCGCATTTTGTCCGGTTGTCGCGTCGAGAACCAAGACCGTGTTATGGGGTGCATCAGGATCTTTCTTGCGGATCACCCGAATGATTTTGGACAATTCCTCCATCAAATCCGCCCGGTTTTGCAACCGTCCCGCCGTATCAATCATCAACAGATCAGCGCCATCTTGCTCCGCCTGACCCATGGCTTCAAAGGCGAGGCTTGCGGGGTCTGACCCCTCGGCTGCGGTCATCACCGGCACCCCGGCCCGCTCGCCCCAAACTTGCAATTGTCCCACCGCGGCGGCGCGAAATGTGTCGCCAGCCGCGATCACTACAGATTTTCCAGCCCTCTGAAACTGGCTTGCGAGTTTGCCGATGGTGGTGGTTTTGCCCGAACCGTTCACACCCACCACCAAAATCACCTGGGGTTTCTTATTATAGATCGGCAAAGGTCGGGCCACAGGGTCCATGACGCGGGCGATTTCCTCAGCCAAGGCCGATTTGATTTCCGCTGTCGAGAGTTTCTTGCCAAAACGCCCCTCGGCCAAATTCGCCGTGATCTGCACGGCCGTATCCACCCCCATATCAGAGGAGATCAACAGCTCTTCGAGCTGCTCGAGCATGTCATCATCCAGCACGCGACGCGGCGTGCGCCCGAAAACACCAGTTTTTTGCGGCAAGGGATTAAGCGGCCGGCTGTCCACCTCGAGCGGATCAATCGCGAGTTTCGGCGCGCTGGCGATCGGCTCTGCTGCCTTCTGTGGCGATACCTTCTGCTCATGCTCTGGCGCAAGCGGGCTGTCACCCACAGGATCGAGCACCGGCAAAGCCTCGGGCTGCGCCACTTGCCCCGCCTCATCAGCTATGGCCGGACCGGCAGGCGCTTCCTCAGGGGCAATATCTTCTTGAACAATTGCATCCAGACCCTCTTCAAGCTTGGCAGAGGATTTAAAAAGTTTGGATTTCAACTTACCAAAAAAGGACATCAACACGCTCCATTGTTCGCCGCGTGCTGCCAGGTCGCCGCAGACGGTAACGCAAATGTAATCCTAGCCCCCGGCAATGCCAATGGCAGCGGCGCGCTAAATTTCGTTCGGGAAATACTTGATGACCGATTTGATCGGATTGGGTGCCGCTTGACCAAGCCCGCAGATCGAAGCCTCCACCATGGCCGCGGTCAAATCCTCTAAAAGCGGCTGATCCCAAGTCTCTGCCTGCATCAATTTTACCGCCTTTTCACAGCCAACCCGACAAGGGGTGCACTGGCCACAGCTTTCATCCTCAAAGAATCGCAACATGTTCAAAGCCGCCGCGCGCGGGCTGTCGTGATCAGACAGAACCACCACAGCGGCCGAACCGATGAAAGTGCCGAGCGGCTGCAATGTGTCAAAATCTAAGGGCACATCATTGATAGATGCCGGTAATAGCCCCGAAGACGGGCCGCCAGGTTGGTATGCTGAAAAGATATGGCCGTCCAACATCCCGCCACAGGCGGCAATGATATCCGTGATCGTGGATCCGGCAGGCAACAGATGCACCCCAGGGTTTTTCACCCGCCCAGAAACGGAGTAACTGCGCAGACCGGTCCGACCATTATGTTCCACCGCGCTCAGGCACTCGGGTCCTTCGCGCACCACGCGCGCAACCCAGAGCAAGGTTTCAACATTATGCACCAAAGTGGGGCGATTGTGGATCCCGACCGCCGCCACAAAGGGGGGGCGATGCCGCGGCAAACCGCGCTTACCTTCAATGCTTTCGATCATCGCGCTTTCTTCGCCGCAAATATAGGCCCCCGCCCCACGCCGCAGATCGATATAACCCACCGGCACGAGCCCGGCCGTCTCCAAAGCGGCAATCTCTTCAGCTAGAATATACAGAACCGCTGGATATTCATCGCGCATGTAAATAAAACAGGTTTCCGCCTCAACCGCCCAAGCGGCAATCAACATGCCTTCGAGAAACAGATGCGGTTGACGCTCGAGATAATGGCGATCCTTGAACGTTCCTGGCTCGCCCTCATCTCCATTTACCGCCAAATAGCGCGGCCCCGCATTCCCGCGCACAAAGCCCCATTTTGTGCCCGATGGAAAACCCGCGCCACCCAGGCCACGCAGACCACTTTGTTTTATCTGCGCCTGAACCTCTTGCCAATCGCCACCTGCGCGCAACTCTTCAAGCCGCGCATATCCACCAGCCGCGCGATAGGCCGCGAGGTCTTCATAATCGGGAATTTCAGCATGGGTATGACCGCCAGAAATAACCGCCAATACCTTTTCTGGCGTAGCATGATCAATATGACGGTGCCCCAGCTCAAGCACCGGGGCGGTGTCACAGCGCCCCATACAGGGCGCGCGCACAACCCGCACAGCTTTAGGATCCAGCCCTTGCTGCAAAGCCTCTTGCAATTGCGCAGCCCCGGCCAATTCGCACGATAAGCTGTCGCAGACCCGCACGGTTAAGGCCGGCGGCGGGGTCTCCCCCTCTTTGACCACGTCAAAATGGGCGTAAAATGTCGCAACCTCATAGACCTCTGCCTGGCTCAAGCGCATTTCCTCGGCCAAAGCGCGTAAATGCGCAGCCGAGAGATGGCCATAAGCATCCTGAATAAGATGCAAAAATTCGATCAGAAGATCCCGCCGGCGCGGTCTTTGTCCCAGCAAGTCTTGCACCTGTTGCCATGCCAAATCGTCGAGCTGACGCCCTTTTGGTCGCACCCGGCCTCTGCCCGGTCCAGATTTCCAAACACCTTTTGACGATTCGATAGACATGATCTGTTCCTCAATTGATTGTGGCTGGTTTAACCCGCAACGCGACCCTGACATAGGTCGAAATACGACACCGCTTGCAACAGATGCGTTTTCTCACGCCTCAATAAACGTCACCCGATCACAATCAGAACAATTGTCCCTGCTCGGGTGGTTTCGGCTTGGCGCGGCCCGCGGGGCGGGCAGCAGCAGTTTGCGCCACGGAAAAGCGCCCATCAGCAAACTCGATTTCCAAGAATTTCGCCGCTCCAGCGCTCGCCACATTGGTAATCAACGCCTGCCCAGAACGCACCACCGCGTAACCGCGACGCAGAGTCTCGCGATACCCCAGTGTTTCGCGCAGCCGGTCACAGGCCACAAGCTGTTCGCGGCGTCTTTGCACTTGCCGTTCAAACGTTTGCTCCAAACGCGTTTCAAGATCACCCAGATCTTTGCGCAATCGCGCAACTCGCTCCGCTAAAGGTGCCGGGCGCAGACGCGATGTGCAGCCCCCGAGCATGTGCCGTGCAGAGAGCGCAGCCCGGTCCAAACCCGCCGGCAGGCGCTGCCCCAGGGCCTGCAACTGCCGCTGTTCTTGTGCCACTATCCGCGCCACTGCGGCGGGCTTAATTTGCCCGGCAGAGGCGATCAGGCGCAGCTGTTGTTTTTGCACCAAACTGCGCAGCGCCACCGGCAAACGCCCCTCCCAATGGTCCAAACGCTGCTGGGCCGAATGCGTCAAGCTGTCTGGACGCGGCAAAGCGCGGGACAGATCGGCCAATCTTTGTTTGCGCCGAGCCATGACATTGGCCAAACCCTGCGCCGCCCGGGCGCCCTTGGCACGGGTTTCAGCCAACAGTTCCAAACGCACAGGCACCGCCAATTCAGCCGCAGCACTTGGGGTTGGTGCGCGTATATCAGAAACAAAATCAATCAATGTCGTATCAGTTTCATGACCCACAGCGGAAATCAGAGGAACCTGCGAGGCCGCCGCTGCGCGTGCAACGATTTCTTCATTGAACCCCCAAAGATCCTCAATAGACCCCCCGCCACGCGCAACGATCAGCAAATCTGGCCGCGGCAAAGCCCCTCCCGGTGTCATCGCATTGAACCCGGCAATAGCGCGCGCCACTTCGGAGGCGCAATTGGCCCCTTGCACCGCAACCGGCCAAACCAAGACTTTACGCGGGAAACGGTCACGCAAACGGTGCAGAATATCGCGAATCACCGCGCCGGTGGGAGAGGTCACAACCCCAATCACATCCGGCAAAAAGGGCAAAGCCTGTTTGCGTGCCGGATCAAATAAGCCTTCCGCCGCCAAAGCGGTCTTTCGCTTTTCCAACATGGCCATCAATGCCCCCGCACCGGCGACAGCCACATCATCAACATTCAGGTTATATTTGGACTGCCCGCCGAAGGAGGTCATTTTGCCACTGACCACCACCTCCATCCCCTCCTCGGGAATTACAGAGAGTTTTGACACCTGCCCTTTCCAAGTGGTACAAGCCAGAGAATTGCGTTCATCTTTGACATCGAAATACATATGGCCAGAGCGCGCCTGCACCACCCGCCCCACTTCGCCTTTCACCCTGATGCGGCCAAATTCCGTCTCCAGGGTCCGTTTCACAGCGCCGGAGATTTCTGAAACCGTAAATTCTGGGGCATTCTCGCCAAGACGGGGATCATCAATAAGATCAGACATAGTGCACCTTGTGACCAGAGTTGATGCAGCTTAGAACGCGATCAAGCAAAGGCCAAGGGGAGCGCGCGTCATGAATATTTTAATTTTGGGCAGTGGAGGCCGCGAGCACTCATTGGCCTGGGCCGTCGCGCAAAACCCAAAATGTGACCGGCTGATGGTTGCGCCCGGCAATGCCGGTATCGCCAAAATCGCCGATTGCGTGGCTTTGGATATTTTGGATGGCACCGCTATGCTTGCCTTTGTCCGCAGCCAGGACATCGACTTTGTGATCATTGGTCCAGAAGCACCTTTGGCCGCTGGCGTCGCCGATGTGTTGCGGGCCGCAGATGTGCTCTGCTTTGGCCCCAGTCAGGCAGCAGCACAGCTGGAAGCCTCAAAATTCTTTACCAAATCCATCTGCGACGCCGCAGGAGCGCCCACGGCCGCATATGGCCATTTTACCGACCAACAAAGCGCGTCAGACTATGTGCGCAAGATGGGTGCGCCGATTGTGGTCAAAGCAGATGGGCTGGCGGCAGGCAAAGGCGTTATTGTCGCCATGAGCTTAGAAGAAGCCCTCGAGGCTTTAGATGATATGTTCGGCGGCGAGTTTGGCAGCGCCGGAGCGGAAGTGGTGATTGAAGAATTCATGGAGGGGGAAGAAGCCTCCTATTTTGTCCTGTGTGATGGCAGTGATGTATTGGCCATTGGCACCGCACAGGATCACAAGCGCGTGGGCGAAGGCGACATCGGGCCCAATACCGGCGGCATGGGTGCCTATAGCCCTGCGCCGGTTCTGACAGATGATATTGCTGAGCAGGCCATGCGCGAAATTATCAAACCGACCATGGCGGAAATGGCCCGAAGAGGCACGCCGTATCAAGGGGTGCTCTATGCCGGCTTGATGATTAATAACGGTCAAGCCCGCTTGGTGGAATACAACGCCCGCTTCGGCGATCCAGAATGCCAGGTGCTGATGATGCGGCTGGGTGCGCAGGCGCTGGATTTGCTGTTGGCCTGCGCTGAAGAACGGCTGTCAGAGGTGCAAGTCAATTGGGCCACAGACCATGCGTTGACGGTTGTAATGGCAGCCAAAGGCTATCCCGGCGCCTATGGGAAGGGCACAGTGATTTCCGGGTTGGAAGCTTTGCCCGACAATTCTTCAGCCACTTGTTTTCATGCTGGAACCGCGCAAATCGGTGCAGATATCACCGCGCAGGGTGGGCGGGTTTTGAATGTGACAGCGCGCGCTGCAAAGCTGAGTGAAGCTCGCAGCATGGCCTATGGCATGGTCGATCAAATAGATTGGCCCGAAGGGTTTTGCCGCCGCGATATCGGTTGGCGGGCGCTTTAGAGGCACCTGTGGCCGCAGATCCGAACGGTGAATGCGGCCACTATAGTACCGGCAAGAGTTTAGATCTGACGCTCTGGCATCCGCACAACCAACCCGTCCAAAGCGTCCGAGACGCGCAATTGACATGTCAAACGCGATTGGCCCGGTTTAGGTTCAAACGCAAAATCCAACATGTCTTCTTCCATACCATCCATTTCAGGCAGTTTCTCGACCCAAGCACTGTCAACATAGACATGACAGGTTGAGCAAGCGCAGGCGCCACCGCAATCGGCTTCGATGCCAGGAATGTTATTGTCCCGAGCGCCCTCCATAACGGTCAACCCATTGGCAACCTCCACCACATGTTCCGCGCCACCGTGTTCAATATAAGTAATTTTGGCCATGTATTTGTATCTCGCTAGACTGTTTCCCCTCTGAGGTAACATGTAATTCAAAAAATTCTAGCCCCCATAAGAGCGGAATAATGCCACTTGCGATATTACTCAAATGTTCTATTTCTGTTCCATGCTATTTGACTCTCCCAACACTTGGCCCAAGCCCCCAGCCGCCCTGCCTCATGCTATGCTGGAGCTGCCGCCAAATGGGGCAGGAGTTACGGTGGCGGGTTTGGTATTGGTGCGCCAAAGACCCGGTACGGCCAATGGAGTCATTTTCATCACACTGGAAGACGAGACCGGGGTGTGCAATGTGATCGTCTGGCGCAAACTCTATGAGCGTTACCGGCGCGCCGTGATCTCAGGGCGTATGTTGCGAATTACCGGCCGCATTCAACGCGAAGGCGCTGTATGCCATGTGATCGCTGAGCATGTGGAGGATATATCTTTCATGCTAGATGATCTCTTGCTGCCAGAAGCCAGTCGCGCCACCGAGTAGCCGTAACCGCCTCGCACCCAAAAGGGCGGCCCAAGAGCCGCCCCGTTCGCACCATATCTGTTGCAGCTATTACTGCACAGTAAGAGCCAAAAAGCGGGGATCGCCGCCGCGGCGCACGAGCAAAAGCATTGTTTTTCGACCACTCTCAATGGTCGCGCTCATTTGCTCTTCAAACTCAGCAAGCGACGTGACCTTCTCTTGACCGGCCTCTACGATCACATCCCCAGATTTTAAGCCTTTTTCAAAGGCCTCAGAAGCTTCCAGAACATCCACGACAACCACGCCTTCCAAACCAACCGCAAGGTCCAAACCCTCACGAATTTCATCGGTCAGATTCGACAGGGTAATCCCAAGATCCTCATAGTCTTTTGGCGAATCCTCAGGAACGTCAGGTTCATCCGCGCGGGCCAGTTTTTCGTCGTCCCGCAGCCCAAGAGTGACGCTCAAAGTCACCTGCGCACCGTCACGCACAACAACCACATCAACCGCTTTGCCCACCTCAGTGTTGCCGACGGTTTGCACCAAATCACGCACGTCCTCGACCTCATGACCATCAAAGATCACGATCACATCGCCTTGTAGAATCCCGGCATCTTTCGAGGGACCCTCTGGTACGCCGGTCACCACGGCCCCGGCGGCCCGATCCAAACCATCAATGCTTTCGGCGATATCTTCATCGACATCTTGGATCCGCACGCCCAGCCAACCCCGGCGGATTTCGCCATATTCCGTCAATTGATCAACCACCAGGCTGACCACATTTGACGCCATAGAAAAGCCAATGCCGATCGAGCCGCCATTGGGAGACAAAATCGCGGTGTTCACACCAACAACTTCTCCATTAAGATTGAACAAAGGCCCACCGGAATTGCCCCGGTTAATCGCGGCATCTGTTTGGATATAGTCATCATAAATCCCAGACAATGCCCGGTTTCGTGCAGAAACGATTCCCGCAGAAACAGAGAACCCTTGCCCCAAGGGATTGCCCATCGCTACGACCCAATCGCCCACGCGCGCGGTGTCACTGTCGCCAAAGCTGACGAAAGGCAGCGGTGCCTCCGATTCAACCTTTAAAACTGCGATATCCGTATTCTTATCAGTGCCGATGACCTCAGCAGCCAGTCTTTCACCGGAGAAAAATTCTACCTCAATCTCATCGGCCCCTTCGATCACGTGATTATTGGTGACAATGAACCCATCGGCAGAGATCACAAATCCCGACCCTAATGCCGAGGAGCGGCTGGCCCCGCCATTGCCGCCGCGGCGACGATCTTCGAATTCCCGAAAGAATTCTTCAAAAGGCGAGCCTTTTGGCACAATACCACGCGGCATTTCATCAGCACGACCGGCAATCACGGTTGTGGTGGTGATATTCACAACTGAGGGGCTAATCTCATCGGCGAGATCGGCAAATGTATTTGGCATCATTTGCGCTGCGGCAGTGAGAGCTTGTGAGATCAGCAGACAAACCGCCGCGGCAAAAACCCAAGTGGCGCGGTAAGCTGCAAAATCCTTGCGCTTAGATAAGGCAATCGAATTCATCTTTATCTCCATCTATGCCCATCTGCATCACACAGATCGGGCGTCTGTTATATGGTATGACTTAATGTAGTTCAGCAAGTTTTCAACGCAAACACCGATGAGACCCAGTCACCTTATCGTAAGGTCAAATTTCGGCAAAAAAACACTCATTGCGCCTGAAGGGCGTCTACAGACTCAACGTCAAGAGGATACACCCGCCAAGACAAAGCATAGCCCCCATTTGTCGGCGTGCAGAGAGCGATAGGGTGCTAAGAGCTTTTAGCAGGGTTTCAAGGGCATGAGGGGCCAGTAAATAAACCAGCCCCTCTGCAATCAAAACGGCCGCAAGGCCAATTAAGATGTTGTCAATCACTCAGAAACACGCGGCGTCGCGGACTTCATATAGGTCAAAAATTCATGATCTGGTGGGATCACCAAAGTTGAATTTCCACCAAGGATAGAAGCCTCATAAGCCGCAAGCGAGCGATAGAAATCGAAAAACTCAGGATCTGCACCAAAGGCATCTGCCAAAATCCGGGTACGTTCCGCATCGGCTTCCCCTTCAATGATCAAAGCATCCCGCTTGGCAGCAGACAGCGTTTCTTCATAGGTCCGGTCCGCAACCGCTGTGACGCGCTGCGCCGCTTCGCGGCCTCGGGCGCGTTCATCAGTCGCTTCGCGTTCCCGCTCGGCGATCATACGCTGCAAAGTTGCATCGAAGTTTTGCTCCGGCAAGTTAGTCTGACGCAAGCGCACATCTACCACATCCAGCCCTAGATCCTTTGCACGCGTTTGAGCCTCGGCACGGATCAGCTCCATCAAGCGGGACCGTTCTGGCGACAAAATGGCATTTGACGTCACCCCATCGGCCCCGAGGACCGCCCGGATCTGACCGTCGAGAATGTCATTGAGCTGAATGCTGGCTTCGCGCTCACCGCCCGCGCCCAAGGCCTGACGGAACTGCACGATATCAGCGATACGGTACATGACAAAAGCATCCACCTCGAGACGACGGTCATCAGCCGGGGTCACCTCGATCACCGGGGTTTCCAAAGACAAAATCCGGTCATCAAAGCGCACAACTTGGTCCAGCCATGGGATCTTAAAGCCCAGGCCAGGATCTGTTTTGACCTGTTTGATCTGGCCAAACCGCAGCACCAACACTTTTTCGCGCTCATCCACGATGAACAAGGACATCAACCCAGCAACCGCGACCACGGCGGCCATGATCACTGCAATACGAGATCTCATAGACATTAGTTTGACCCTCCTGGTGATGATTTGCGCAATTCATTAAGCGGCAAATAGGGCACAACACCCTGGCCGCCCTCTCCATTATCCATGATGATCTTATCCACATCGCCCAAGACTTTTTCTAAAGTCTCAATATAGAGGCGACGACGGGTGACCTCGGGAGCCTCTTTGTATTCGGCCAAGACTGCTGAGAATTGGCTGGCCTCCCCGAGAGCGGCGTTGACGACAGAGGCGCGGTAGCCTTCTGCGGCCTCTAGCAGCTGCGCCGCAGCACCCCGCGCTTCAGCGAGACGTTGGTTGGCATATGCATCCGCCTGACGCTCGCGCTGATCGCGCTCTTGCTCTGCGGCTTGCACATCGCGGAAGGCATCAATCACCGACACGCGCTTTTGCGCCCCGTCAGCGGCCGTCACGATCACCTGACGGCTCGGCGGATCCACTTTGTTAAAGTTGACCCGGACGACAGAAATCCCAGTCTCGCGCTCATCCAGTGTTTTTTGAATCAATTGCCGCACATTTGCTTCAATTGCAGCCCGGTCGCGGTTCAAAATAGGTGCCAATTCCGATTGCGCAATGACTTCACGCATCGCCGCTTCCGAGATTGCCCGTATAGATTGCTCCGGTTCTTTTAGGCTAAACAGAAAGTCCGACGAATTTTTGATGTTCCAAACCACTTGGAAGTCGATATCCACGATGTTTTCATCGGTGGTCAGCATCAAGCCCAAACCGCTGTCACGGCTATCATTAATGCCAAGAGATTCGGTGCGGTTGGTGGTGACGTTGAACTTCTCATAGGTCACAAAAGGCCAGGGTGCAAAATTCAGACCATTGGTGCCAATTTCATTGAATTCACCGAGGAAGAGCTCAACAGATTGCTCCTCTGGCTTGACCGTATAGAAAGATGCGAACAGCCACATACCAACAGCGGCAAGCCCAGCCAGGACGAAGGTGCTGCGCGGGATGCCCGCGTCTCCGCCGCCCGTTCCGCTGCCGCCACCCGAGCCACCGCTGCCTTTACCGCCCATCAATACGCGCAATTGTTCCTGACCTTTGCGCATCAATTCATCAATTTCGGGGATTTGCGGCCCGTCTGGACCCCGATCATTCCCGCCGCCATTGCCTTTGTTGCCTCGGTTACCGCCGCTTCCGCCGCCGCCCCAAGGTCCACCGTTATTATCCGCCATTCAGCTGTTTCCCTTCACAGTCATTCTGCGCTCCAGTTCTATCTGTGCTCTGCTTTGAAAATTTCAAGCGGTCCGCACAGGCGTTTTCATTGTCACAAGTTCTTCAGACACGGTGGGATGCACGGCACACACACGGTCGAAATCTTCTTTCGTTGCTCCCATTTTCACGGCTATCCCAGCCAGTTGGATCATCTCACCTGCACCATCTGCGACGATGTGACAGCCCAAAATCTTACGGGTCTTTTGGCTCACAACCAATTTCATTAGCACTTTATTCGGCGCATCAATAAAGGAAATATTCATTGGGCGAAAGGCAGTTGCATAGACTTCAATGGGCTCTTGTGCCCGGGCTTGCTCCTCACTCAGTCCAATGGTGCCAAATTCCGGCTGGGTGAATACGGCCGTTGGGATCAATGCATGATCCACAGGGGTCGGATTGCCCTTCAGGGCGGTCTCAACAAAGGCCATGCCCTCACGGATCGCCACCGGCGTCAGATTGACACGGTTGGTCACATCGCCAACCGCATAAATCGAAGGCACCGAAGTCTGAGAAAATTCATCCACCTGCACCGCGCCCGCTGCATCCAAACCAATGCCCAGAGCCTCAAGCCCCAATCCGGCGCTTTTGGGGCTGCGGCCTGTGGCATACATCACAACATCAAAATCATGGCGCGCACCTTGGGTATCTGTGACGCTGTAGCCCGAGCCTTGCTTTTCAATGCGGGTCACTTTGGTACGCATATGCATCTGGACACCACGCTCTTGCATACCTTGAACAATCACATCCCTGGCCTCTGTATCAAAGCCGCGCAATACGGCCTCGCCCCGATACCAAAGATGGGTTTGCACCCCAAGACCGTTGAGAATGCCGGCAAATTCACAAGCGATATAGCCGCCGCCCACGATCAAAATCCGCTTGGGCAAAGCCTGTAGATGAAAAATTTCGTTTGAAGTGATGGCATATTCGGCGCCAGGAACATCCGGCACTGAGGGCCAGCCGCCTGTGGCCAGCAAGATCACCTTGGCGGTCACAACCCGGCCATCGGCCAAACGCACCGCATGCGGTGCGTCCACCGTCGCGCGCATGTCAAAGGTCTCGACACCAGAGTTTTGCAACAAGCGGCGATAGATGTCTTCGAGCCGGTCCAGCTCACCTTCCAGATTGCTCCGAAATCCAGGCCAGTTAAAACCGCCCAGCTGCACGTCCCAACCATAGGCCGCAGCCTGCTCCATTGCAGGCGCGTAGGTTGAGGCAAACACCATCAGTTTTTTCGGCACGCAGCCACGGATCACGCAGGTGCCCCCATAGCGGCTCTCTTCCGCCAAACCGACTTTGGCCCCGGTATCCGAAGCTGCGACACGCGCGGCGCGCACACCGCCAGAGCCACCGCCAATTACAAAAAGATCATAATCAAAAGACATATTCGTCCCCTATTGAAATCAGAGGTCCATCGCCTCTTGATCCGAAACCCAAGCGCTTGGCCTGTTACGGCCGAACGTGCTCTTCAATGCGCCCATCGCTCGCGCCGAGAATGACTCGATCACAGATATGAATAAATAAGCCATTTTCAACCACACCCGGCACTTGATTGAGCGCGATCGCTAAGGCCGGCGCATCCGGAATTTGTTCCAAATGCAAGTCGAGAATGAAATTCCCCTCGTCAGTCACAAAGGGGGCATCGCCCTGCATGCGCATGGTGATATCGCGATCCACCAACCCATGATCGGCCAAAAGCCGCGCGATATGTTCGCGCGATGAGGCCAAGCCAAACCCCAAAACCTCCACCGGCAGCGGGAATTTTCCAAGATGCGGCACGTGCTTGCCAAAATCAGCAATCACAATCATCTGATCCGAGGCGGAGGCAACGATCTTTTCTTGCAAAAGCGCCCCGCCGCCGCCTTTGATGAGGTTCAACGCGCGATCAAATTCATCGGTGCCATCAATGGTGATATCCAGATGTCCAGTTTGATCCAGGCTCACCACGTCCAAACCCAGCTCACGGGCCAAATCCGCTGTGCGGGTCGAGGTGGGCACGCCTTGAATCCGCAGCCCTTCGGTTTTCACCCGATCCGCCAAACATCGCACCATCCAAGCCGCCGTTGAGCCAGTGCCCAGCCCGAGTTTCATACCATCTTCGACAAATTCAACAGCGCGCTTGGCCGCGACGTATTTTGCCTGATCGGCAGGGGATAAATCGGCAAACATGTAAAGTGACTCCTGGTGATTTTCACAGCTATATAGACCGAAGTTGACACAATGCGCGAGGCCCGATTTCATCTTTCAAGCTCAACACAGGCCGGGCATAGTTCCAACGTCGTGGCGACAAAACGCTGCATATTCCCTTGCTCCATGAAAGGCGCAGACGTAGACCTAGGGAAAAGTGTCGCATTTCCGCCGCCAAGGCCGCTCAAACCATGATCAACCCAAGCTACGCGCTCCCAAGAGGTCTGTAATGTTTCTATCTGTTTTTGACATGTTCAAAGTCGGGATTGGACCAAGCTCATCGCATACGATGGGCCCAATGGTTGCGGCGGGTCTGTTTTTGGATCTGCTGCGCGCCAGCCCCTTTGAGGCCGCCGGCCTGAAAGCGCGCCTCCATGGCTCTTTGGCCTTCACCGGCGTGGGACATGCAACAGATCGCGCAACGCTTCTCGGATTGGCTGGGTTTTCGCCCGAGACCTATGACGCCGCCAAGGCTGAAGACACGCTTGAGGCCATGAAGCGCACCAAGGTGGTCAGCCCGGAAGGACTTGGAACACTTTCTCTCGATCCGGCCAGTGACATCGCATTTGACTTTGGCCCATCCCTGCCGGGTCATACCAACGGTATGATCCTCATGGCGACGGATGCGCAGGGCGATGTGATTTTGCAACAGACCTATTATTCGATCGGCGGCGGCTTTGTGGTCACAGCCGAGGAGATGGCCAGCGGAGTATCGACCGGTGACATGGATCCCTACCCCCATGAGTTCAACACGGCCAATGAGTTGCTGGCCCTTTGCGCCGCTCAGGGAAAATCCATCGCACAGATCAAACGCGAGAATGAGTTAAGCCGCCGCTGCGCTGCCGCGCTCGACCGCGGCTTGGCCAAAATTTGGGATGTGATGAATGATTGCATCAATCGCGGGCTTGAGCGGGGCGGCATCCTGCCCGGCGGTTTGAACGTCAAACGCAGGGCGAAACCCATTCACGAGGCCTTAGTGGCCGAGCGCGGGCTCAATATGCCCGCCCCGCATACGATCAATGATTGGATGAGCGTTTATGCGATGGCGGTTAATGAAGAAAATGCCGCCGGCGGGCAGGTCGTGACCGCGCCGACCAATGGCGCGGCCGGTGTGGTCCCTGCCACTTTGCGCTATTGGCTCGATCATGTGCCGGGGGCCACTGCAAGGCGCATCCCAGAATTTTTGCTCACTGCTGCTGCGATCGGCGGGCTCATCAAATTCAATGCCAGCATTTCGGGCGCGGAATGTGGCTGCCAAGCAGAGGTGGGCAGTGCTTCGGCCATGGCCGCCGCCGGTCTTTGCGCCGTCTTGGGCGGCAGCCCCGAGCAGGTGGAAAACGCCGCAGAAATAGCCTTAGAGCATCACCTGGGCATGACCTGCGACCCTGTCAAAGGCCTGGTGCAAGTGCCTTGTATCGAGCGCAATGGTCTCGGCTGTATCAAAGCGGTCTCCGCCGCCAGCCTGTCGATGCGCGGCGATGGCACGCATTTGGTATCACTCGATGCCTGCGTAGAAACAATGCGGCAAACCGGTCTGGACATGCATGAAAAATACAAGGAAACTTCGCTGGGTGGATTGGCAGTAAATGTACCCAACTGCTGAGCAATCCAAACCTCAATATGAAAGTATTCCATGGCTCAGGATAACAATCGCTTAGGTCTCTTGTTGATGATTGGCTTTTGTGTTCTGGCGCCGGCCAGTGATGCTTTGGTCAAAATTTTGGGCGATGGAATTCCATTGCTGCAAGTGGTCATTGCCCGGTTTATCACCCAGTTGTTTTTGGTGCGCCGCAGCCTCTGGACCAGCCGCCACGACACTTGGATGCGCGCGGATCGGCTTGGCTATGTCATTCTGCGGTCGATTTTGCATCTGGTGGCAATTTCTTTTTTCTTTCTCTCGCTGCGCTATCTGCCCCTCGCCGATGCCATTGCAATTGCCTATGTCCTGCCCTTCCTTATCTTGGGTGTCGGTTGGATGACCGGTGACCGGGCCAGCCCTTTGAGCCTCGGACTTTGCCTGCTTGGTTTCATTGGCACCTTGATGGTGGTACAGCCCAGCTTTGCCGAGGTCGGTTGGCCTGCGCTTTTGCCACTGGTTGTCGCCGTGTTATTTACCGGCTTTATGTTCATCACCCGCAAGGTATCCAAACATATCGACCCCGTTGATTTACAGGCGGCAAACGGCGTCTGCGCCATGGTAATTCTCTTACCTATTGCAACTTTCGGCTCGGCTTTGGGCATTCCATCTCTGACCATCATCCCAGTCACCGGATTTGAATTTTCCGCATTACTGGGCCTCGGAGTTTTGGGAACTTTGGCGCATTTGAGCATGACATGGGCGCTGCGCTATGCCTCTGCGCCCACGGTGGCACCCGTGCAATATCTCGAAATTCCTTTCGGCGCGCTTTATGGCCTATTGCTCTTCGACGATCTGCCCAATGGCATGGCGGCGACTGGGATCATCGTGACGGTTACCGCAGGGTTATTGGTGCTGCGCTTTACCAAAGCCTCTGTCTAAAGCGGCTAGAACACCCGCAAAGTCGCGACGCGGCAGAATTGCCAGCAGCCCTGGCCCATCCACGGAAATTTCCAGCGCACCGCCTAAGGCACTATTCGAAGTCGCAATCTGCCCCATTGGGCTCATCGCCGCATTTGAAAGCGGCCAGCGCACCCCGCGCAAACTCGCTTGAATGGGCACCATGGGGTAAAACCCCACGGGTGTCTCAGCCTCCAAATCCATAGAGAATTCTGGGGGCACGACGAAAACCAGCTGCGCCTCGTCAACCAAAACCACGGGCCGCGGCTCATTGAGAAGGGCGGAGAAGGCCGCCAGTTGATGATCCAACCGCCCGCCAAGAAACCCGACGCCCAAAAATACGTCAGCATCGCAGACCGCGAGGCATTTTTGGAAATCCGTAGTCTCTTGATCTGCAATATGCGCCACAGCCTGATCGGTCGGCAGGTCTTGTTGCGAATCCATATCACCCACCACCAAGATCACTTCAGCCCCTGCGTTTTCGACCGCCCGAAAGCCCCCATCAGCCGCCACGATCGCATCCGAAAAAACTGAAATTTCGCGGATCAATTCAGCGGTTGACGGGCCTGCACCAATTAACAAAATTTTTGACGCGCGGCACAAATAATTGTCATCGGTCATCTATTAACTCACCCTGTTTCTTTGCGCCAAATTTCGCGCTGCCCCGCGAAACTCCGACAGGCGCGGTATTAACATTTTTGAAGGACAGCGAGCCTATGAAGAGACCAAACAGATCGTCATCGGATTGCTCCCATGCCCGCCAAACGTCCGGCCTCATTTCTACTCACTCCACAGTATCACGTCCACGTGTTATGGTTGACTGGCGCAGGTCCTGAGGTCAAGACCGAAGCCCCGCCTGCCGCAGAACCTCCGAACGAGACACCTGCGCCCTTTGTCGATCTGCACGGGCTAGAAGGCTTGCTGCGCAAACCCGATCCGAAAATCGTGCTCTCCTTGCCCAAAGATGCGGAGTTGATAGATCAGCTGCACAAGCTGACCGGGAAAATGCCAAAGTTCGCGCAATTTACCCCACCACCGCCCGCACCGAAACCCGAGCAGCCGGCACCCGAGCAACCTCCCCCCACCGCGACCGAAGAGACAGCGGCCGAGGAGACAAAGGTGCCAAACGCGCCCACTATAGATCTTTGCGATCTAACCTCCGGCCGGCGTTGCAAACACGCAGCCGCAGAGTAGCATCGGCAGATCCATATGCATGGTTTTCGACAAGGCGGGCCATCGTGACCCCGCGCGAGACATCCTGCAAATGTGTTTAAGAGTCGTCACCCGCATCGGGATCCACTTGACCGATGCCTTTAAAGACAAATTTCAGTGGAAACGCCCATGCGGTGCCGAGCACAACATATAAGAGGAATTCCAAGAACTTTGGCAGCACAGGCAGCAGCGCCACAAGGTTCACGGCCAAGACTGCATAGACCGGCAAGCCGATAACCAAGATCAGCAGCGACCAACGACGGCGGGCTTTGTAACTCAGAGCCATCAGTCTGCAAACGGATCTGTAACGAGGATGGTGTCTTCGCGCTCTGGCGAAGTCGAGACCAGCGCCACGGGGCAATCAATCAGCTCCTCAATGCGCCGCACATATTTAATCGCCTGCGCAGGTAAATCCGCCCAAGAGCGCGCGCCGGCGGTACTTCCGGACCACCCTTCAATGGTTTCATAGATCGGTGTCACGCGGGCTTGCGCATCGGCGGCAGTGGGCAGGTAATCCAGCCGTTCGCCATCCAACTCATATGCCACACAGATTTTCAGCTCTTCAAACCCGTCTAACACGTCCAATTTGGTCAGTGAGATGCCATTCACACCAGAGGTGGCGCAGGTTTGCCGAACCAGACAGGCGTCAAACCAGCCGCAGCGGCGCTTGCGCCCGGTGGTGGTGCCAAATTCATGCCCACGTTCGCCAAGTTGCTGGCCATCGGCATCATCCAACTCCGTGGGAAACGGACCTTCGCCGACGCGGGTGGTATAGGCTTTGGTGATTCCCAATACATAGTCAATCGCACCCGGGCCAATGCCCGTGCCTGTGGCCGCTTGACCGGCAATCACATTCGAGGATGTCACGAAAGGATAGGTGCCAAAGTCAATATCCAAAAGAGCACCCTGCGCCCCCTCAAATAAGATCCGTTTCCCAGCCTTGCGTTTTTCGTTCAACACTTTCCAGACCGGCGCTGCATAGGGCAAGATCTGCACCGCAATTTCACGCAACTGCGCCAATAAGCCTGCGCGGTCTACAGGCTCAAGACCCAGACCTTTGCGCAAGGGGTTATGATGCAGCAAGGCGCGATCGACGCGCAGCTCCAAAGTGGCTGAATCCGCCAAATCGGCCACACGGATCACCCGGCGACCGACTTTATCTTCATAACACGGGCCAATGCCGCGACCCGTTGTGCCGATTTTCGCAACCGATACCTGACCTTCACGCGCGCGATCCAGCTCACCGTGATAGGGCATAATCAAAGGAGTATTTTCCGCGATCATTAGGTTTTCTGGCTTTATATCAACTCCCTGACCGCGAATTCCGTCGATCTCTTTGACCAGGTGCCAAGGATCCAGCACCACGCCGTTGCCAATGACCGATAGTTTGCCGCCGCGCACGACGCCGGAGGGTAAAGCATGCAGCTTATAGACAGCCTCCCCGATCACGAGCGTATGACCGGCATTGTGACCGCCTTGGAAGCGCGCAATCACATCGGCGCGCTCGGAAAGCCAATCCACGATCTTGCCTTTGCCTTCGTCACCCCATTGGGTGCCCACCACAACAACATTGGCCATAACTTGTCCTCTTTCGATCGGATCAAAACGAGGGCCGTATAGCGGGGATCAAGGGCAAGGGAAACTGCTAACTTGCCGCGGAATGGCAAAGCTGCGTTTTGGAGCAATTTAGAGCGCAAACCCAGGCACCAACTCAGACCGCGGCCCATGAAGCGCCATATGGGGCCGATGCCTCAGTTTTGACTTGGCAAATGAGTTATCCTTGCTTAGATAGCCTCTGACCTGAATTGGGAATTTCGTATGCAAAATGTCGTCTTGATCATCCACCTTCTTTTGGCCATCTCGTTGATTGGCCTGGTTCTGTTGCAACGCTCTGAAGGTGGCGGCCTTGGTATGGGCGGCGGCGGTGCTGGCGGGGGCGCAATGTCTGGTCGCGCAGCGGCCTCGGCTTTGACCAAGCTGACCTGGGGTCTGGCGATTGCCTTTATCTGCACCTCTCTGGCCCTAACTATTCTTCAGGTGCAAAAATCTTCTGGCAGCTCAGTTGTCGATCAATTGATGCCGGCCTCGGAGCAAAACACACCGGTCGATGCTGACGCGCTTTTGCCGCCCTCGGCTGAGGATTCCGCGCCACTTTTGCCCGTTGCAGAGTAATCCACCCCTAAATATGGCGGCACCAATACATTTAACCGCTTTATCTTGATCATCAGATTGCAGAATCACCACGGAGCTGTTATTGCTCTAATCCCGTGGTGAGGCCCATTCTTCTTACCGAAAATTCGAAACTACGGGGATCTCTTTATCTATGGCGCGTTATGTATTTATCACCGGTGGTGTTGTGTCTTCTCTTGGCAAAGGCTTGGCATCTGCGGCCCTAGGCGCCCTCCTACAGGCCCGCGGGTTTTCCGTAAGACTGCGGAAACTTGATCCCTATCTCAACGTTGATCCCGGCACGATGTCCCCCTTTGAACATGGGGAGGTCTTCGTCACCGATGATGGCGCGGAAACGGATCTGGATTTGGGCCATTACGAACGGTTCACCGGTGTGGCCGCAAGGATGACTGATTCTGTCTCTTCGGGTCGAATCTATTCAACCGTTTTGGAAAAAGAACGCCGTGGCGACTATTTGGGCAAAACCATTCAAGTTGTGCCCCATGTGACCAACGAAATTAAAGAGTTTTTGAAAGTCGGCGATGATGAGGTCGATTTTATGCTCTGCGAAATCGGCGGCACAGTGGGCGATATTGAAGGCCTGCCGTTTTTCGAAGCCATTCGCCAATTCTCCCACGACAAGCCACGCGGGGAATGTATTTTTATGCATCTCACGCTTTTGCCTTATCTTGCGGCCAGCGGCGAGCTAAAGACAAAACCAACGCAGCACAGCGTTAAAGAATTGCAATCCATTGGGATTGCTCCAGATATTTTGGTCTGCCGGTCGGAGCACCCCATTCCCGACAAAGAACGGGAAAAAATCGCCCTATTTTGCAATGTGCGCCGCGATGCGGTGGTCGCCGCATATGATCTTAATTCCATCTATGAAGCTCCCTTGGCCTATCACGCCCAGGGGCTTGACCAAGCCGTTTTGGATGCTTTCAATATCTCCCCCGCGCCACAGCCCGAGCTAAGCAAATGGGAAGATGTACAAGACCGGGTCAACAATCCAGAAGGTGCGGTGAAGGTCGCTATTGTCGGTAAATACACACAGCTAGAAGACGCCTATAAATCCATAAAAGAAGCGCTCACCCATGGCGGCATGTCCAATCGGGTGAAGGTCAATGTCGAATGGGTTGATGCCGAAGTCTTCGATCACGAAGACGCCGCGCCGCATCTCGAGGGGTTCCACGCCATATTGGTCCCTGGCGGTTTTGGCGAGCGCGGCACGGAAGGCAAAATCAAAGCGGCGCAATTCGCGCGTGAGCGCCAAGTGCCCTATCTCGGTATTTGCCTTGGCATGCAAATGGCGGTGATAGAAGCCGCCCGTAACCTGTCCAACGTGGCAAATGCCGGATCAGAAGAATTTGACCATGAGGCCAGCGAAAAGCGTTTTACCCCGGTGGTCTATCACCTGAAAGAATGGGTGCAGGGCAATCACCGGGTGCGGCGCAACGAAGATGACGATAAGGGCGGCACCATGCGCCTTGGTGCCTATAATGCCACTTTGAACCCAGAGTCATTGGTGGCGAAAATCTATGGCAGCACCGCCATCGAAGAGCGCCATCGCCACCGCTATGAAGTCGATATCCAATTTCGCCAGCAGCTCGAAGAGAAAGGGCTGATCTTCTCAGGCATGTCCCCTGACGGACGCTTGCCGGAGATTGTTGAGGTTAAAGATCACCCCTGGTTTATTGGTGTTCAATTTCATCCAGAATTGAAATCCAAGCCATTCGCACCGCATCCTTTGTTCCGCGATTTTGTCCGCGCTGCCAAAGAAATGAGCCGTTTGGTCTAACAAACAATGGAGGGCCCTATGGCCAAAGGATATTGGATCGCCCACAATCAGATCAGTGATGCTGAGGCCTATGAGGCCTATAAGATCGCTGCTGCGCCCGCTCTGCGTGCCTATGAGGCCAAGTTTCTTGTGCGCGCGGGTGCTGCTGAATTTCCCGAAGGCCAAATGCGCGCCCGAACCATTGTGATTGAATTTCCAAGCCTGCAAGCGGCGCAAGATTGTTACAACAGTTCCGCATATCAAGCGGCAAAAGCCCTGCGCACTCCCGTCTCCATTGGGGATCTGGTAATTGTCGAAGGATATGACGGCTAATCAGCGCCGCAGTCCCAACTCTTGAGGCCCCTTATGTTTGCATCTTTGTTTTCGTCAAAATCCTCGGACAAGGCTCGGGATATCACCGCCCCTGAAGCCATGGCCGCCCTGATGGTGCGGATTGCCAAATCGGATGATGAATATTCCGCCACAGAAATCGCAAGGATTGATGCCGTACTTGGCCTGCTTTATCAATTGACCGCGGATCAAGCTGCCGACCTGCGCCAGACTGCCGAGGCGCTTGAGGCCGAAGCGCCCGACACTGTGCGCTTCACCCGCGCAATTAAAGAAGAAGTCCCCTACGAGGAACGCTTCAATGTCGTGCGGGCGCTGTGGCAAGTTGTTCTGGCCGACGGGGCCCGCGACGCGGAAGAAGACGCGCTGATGCGCCTTTTGGCAAGCCTGCTTGGTGTGAATGACCGCGACAGCGCGATTGCCCGCAAACAGGCCTAGTCCCATGATCGCGCATCTGCCGATGTATGACGTGCCGGCCAATCGCGCCGCACACCGGCGTCTTTGGCAGGCGCTACAAGGCCAGCTGCCTGATGCGCCGAATTTTGGCCCGCCAAGCGCGGATTTGATGGACGATTGGCTCAGCCCAAATCTCTACCTGTCCCAGACCTGCGGCCTGCCCTATCGCGCGGCGTTGCACGGCCAGGTGCAGCTGATTGCCACGCCAGACAATCACAGTCCAAATTGCCCGCCAGGTTATTACTGCTCGGTGCTCCTGGCCCGTCAGGGCGCTGCTCCAGACCTTGCGGCCAATGACTTTACCTTGGCTTACAATGAGCCGCTGTCGCAATCGGGCTGGGCCGCCCCACAGTCGATCGGCCTCACAGGCGCAAAACGGCTGCAAACCGGTGGGCATGCAGCTTCTGCCTGCGCTGTTTTGGAAGGACGGGCTGATCTGGCTGCTGTGGATGCGCTGACCTGGCATTTTCTGAAACGCGATTGGGACAAGGCGGATGGGCTGGAAATCTGCGCCACCACTCCTGCGACGCCGACGCTGCCCTATATCACCGCTTTGGGCCAAAACGCTGCCGCCCTCCGCGAGGCTCTGCGACAGGCGATTCTTTCGATTGGCCCCAAAGACCGAGAAACACTTCAAATATTTGGTCTCACTGAGATCAGCGCAGAAACTTATCTAAAACTACCGCTGCCTCCGTCCCCTTAATTTTACCAGATGCCGCTTTTGGATTGCGAGACGCGCCCTTCCTCGCCTAGTATCTGCTCTGGAAAGGTGGGGGTTTTCGTGAGTGACCAAAATATACCTGTGATTGAAATAAGAGATCTCCATAAAGCCTATGGCGATCTTGAAGTTCTAAAAGGCATCGACATCACCGCAAAGCGTGGTGATGTCGTGGCGCTTATTGGCTCGTCTGGATCTGGGAAATCCACCTTGCTGCGCTGCTGCAATATGCTGGAGATCAGCCAAGAAGGCGCAATTATTTTCCAAGGTGAGGCCGTTCGCTGGAGCTCTGCGGACCACAACCGTCGTCCGGCAGATCCCACGCAAGTCACCCGGCTGCGTACCAACTTGTCGATGGTCTTCCAACAGTTCAACCTTTGGGCGCATATGACCATCTTGCAAAATGTCATGGAAGCTCCGGTAACTGTTCTCAAGCAAGACAAAGCCGAAGTAGAGGTCCGTGCCCGCAAGCTTCTCGACAAAGTGGGTATTGGCGAAAAATGCGATGTCTACCCGGCCCAGCTGTCTGGCGGACAACAGCAAAGGGCGGCCATCGCCCGCGCTTTGGCCATGGAACCCGAAGCTCTTTTGTTTGATGAACCCACGTCCGCCCTTGATCCCGAATTGGAGCAAGAGGTGATCGGCGTCATCAAGGATCTGGCCGCGGAGGGGCGCACCATGCTCATCGTCACCCATGACATGGCGATGGCGCGCGATGTGGCCAATCACGTTATTTTCTTGCACCAAGGGGTAATTGAAGAACAAGGTCCCCCCGAGACCCTCTTTGGTGCACCGAAATCACAACGGCTTCAGCAGTTTCTTTCTGCCGTCGCTTAACAACACTCAGCCACATATCTTAGGGAGATACAAATGAACAAGCTGATCTTGACCACCGCCACCTTGGCACTGACCGCTGGCATGTCTTTTGCCGATACAATCCGGATGGGCACCGAAGGTGCTTACCCCCCCTATAACTTCATCAACGATGCTGGCGAAGTTGACGGTTTCGAGCGTGAATTGGGCGATGAGCTCTGCACGCGCGCCAAGCTGACCTGCGAATGGGTTGTGAACGACTGGGACAGCATCATACCAAACCTTGTGTCCGGCAACTACGACACCATCATTGCTGGCATGTCGATCACAGCAGAGCGTGACGAGGTGATAGACTTCACGCAAAATTACACCCAACCTGATCCTTCCGCCTATATGGCACTCTCAGCTGATGTGGATCTTTCTGGCGCTGTGATCGCCGCGCAAACCAACACCATTCAAGCCAGCTTTGTGGCCGCCTCTGGCGCCACGCTTGTGGAATTTTCAACACCTGAAGAGACCGTTTCGGCCGTGAAAAATGGTGAAGCCGATGCAGTCTTGGCTGATAAATCCTATCTCGCCCCCGTGGCAGAGGGCGATGCCGAGCTGGTGCTTTTGGAGCAACAAGAGTTGATCGGTGGCGGCGTTGGAATGGGGCTCCGCGAGTCCGATGCAGAGCTGCGCGGCAAATTTGACGCAGCCATTGGCTCTATGAAATCGGATGGCTCATTGAACGCCCTGATCGCCAAATGGGGCGTTGGCGAACAATTCTAATTGGCGAGGTTTTGGGGCGGGGTTCATCCTCGCCCCCATTGCGCCATAACGCCGCCGCATGAGACGGCGCTGCGGCTTTAGAAAAAACAATCCCCGAAACAGGCCAGCCGATGCCAAACTGAAGGTCCCAGTCCGATATTTAGCTATTGTTCAGATCCAAGCCTCCTTACCAGCCTGCCTTGGCTCAGCTGCTATCTGACCACGGGCAAGCACCTGTTGTTTTACCAATCCTTCGCAACTGTGCTCATTCTTTTGGCTGTCACCGCACCCACGGCGCTTGTGTTTGGCTTTGGCGGCGCCACCCTGGCCCGCGCCCAGCTCTTGCCATTACGACTGGTCGGCAAAACCTATATCTCCGCTGTGCGCGGCGTGCCTGACATAGCTTTTTTCCTATTTTTCGTCATCGCTTTAGATCAGGGTTTCGAATGGCTGCGCCACCAAGCCCTTTGCCCCGATTGGACCGCGCCTATTCGCCAGGGCAATGATTTTGTCGTCTGCGCTGCTGCCAAGCTGCCCTTGGGCACTTCTCCGCAATATGTGCATGAGATTTACGGGTTTTTTACCGCGGTGCTGACCTTCGCAATCGTCTTTGGAGCCTTTGCCGCCAATGTTCTTTTCGGCGCAATGCGCGCTGTGCCCCAAGCCCAGATAGAAACGGCACAGGCCTATGGTATGCGGCCCGCACAGGTATTTTGGCGCATTCTGGTGCCGCAGATGTGGGTCTATGCCCTGCCCGGGCTGTCTAATCTTTGGATGGTCTTGATCAAAGCCACACCTTTGTTGTTTTTGCTAGGCGTAGAAGATGTAGTCTACTGGGCGCGTGAATTGGGCGGCACGAAACAGGCGAAATTCTCGGCCTATCCCCATGGCGATTGGCGTATGCAGTATTTTCTGTTTCTATTGGCCTTTTACCTCGTCTTTACCAAAGTCTCTGAAATTGTGCTCGAGCGCGTGATGAAGCGCCTCACCCATGGGCAAGGCACATTGGGAGCACGCCCATGAGCTGCCAGCAAACCATTTTGGACTATGGGCTGCGCTCTTTGGGCTATGGCGAACGCCTGCTGCCCAAGTCTGATTTCACCCTCTGCCAACATTTCACCTTGATCGGCTCGGGCCTCATTTGGAACATCTACTTCGGAGCTTTGGCACTTTTGATCGGGTTTTTCATTGCCAATGCGATGGCGCTCGCCAAGGCTAGCCCCCGCGCCATGCTGCGCCGGCCGGCCGACTGGTTTATTCTGATTTTCCGCGGATCTCCGTTGTTTATCCAATTTTTCTTGGCCTATTTCATCTTTCTACGCCTCAAGCAGCAAGGCCTTCTGCCTTGGCTGACTGCGGCACAATTTGGAGCGCTCTTGGTGCTGATCCTCAACACCGCCGCCTATTCTGCCGAAATATTTTACGGCGCGTTGCGCTCAGTGCCTAACGGGGAGGTCGAGGCCGCCGATGCCTATGGCCTGACGGGCTGGTCACGCTTTCGCCGCGTGATCTGGCCCACCAGCCTGCGTCTGGCTTGGCCGGCTTATACCAATGAGGCAATCTTTCTGTTTCATGCGACGACCTTGGTATTCTTCTCAGGATTTCCAGCCTGGCAACAACGCGGCGATGCCCTCTATTACGCCAGCTATTTCGCAGATAAGACCTTCAACCCATTCATCGCCTATCCCATTTTGGCCTTTTACTTCATCCTGCTCACTTTGGTGATCATCGGCATTTTTGGCCTTGTCAACGCGCGTCTCAATCGACATCTTCCAAGTCAAGCGCGCCCGAAACTGCGCTATAGGCCACAGGTCATAAGATGAGTGAATCCCTTCGTGTCGCAGCTGTTGATCTCAATGGTCAATTACGCGGCAAACGCGTCCCGAAAAACCAAAGCGGCAAGCAAATGCGTATGCCGCTTTCTGTCCTCAATATTGATGTGTTCGGCGCAGATATCGAACATTCGCCGCTTGTGTTTGACTCCGGCGATCAAGATGGCGTTATGGTGCCGGCGGGCCGTGATCTTATCCCTCTGCCTTGGGTGGCAGGCGCGGCAGAATTGGACCTGCGGGTGATGTACAATGAAGACGGCTCCCCATTTGAAGGCGACCCGCGCATCGCTTTAAGCAATGTTTTGGACCGTTACGCCCGTCAAGGCTGGCAGGTCATTGCTGCCTGTGAGCTTGAATTTTTCTTACTCGAAGATGGCGGCAATCTCGTTCCCCCCGTGAACCCCAAAACCGGCCGCAGGTTGACCGGAACAGAAATTTTGTCTCTGCGCGAATTGGATGGATTCGATCTTTTCTTCAACGATATCACCAATGGGGCGAAGCTAATGGGGCTCGGTGATTTAACCATCACTACCGAAGCCGGCGTTGGGCAGTTCGAAGTCACAATGGCCCATGGCCCAGCGCTTCACATCGCCGATCATGTCATTTTGCTTAAAGAATTGATCAAAGGCACCGCACGCAATCACGGCATGGCTGCAACCTTCATGGCCAAACCCTTTTCTCAAGATAGTGGCAACGGGCTGCATACGCATTTCTCAGTTATCAATCAGGCGGGTGAGAACATCTTATGTAACCAAACAATGTTGCAGTCCGCAGTCGCAGGCTGCCTCGAAGCCTTCGAGGCTAGCACGCTGTTGTTCGCTCCCTACACCAATAGTTTTGAGCGTTTCGTAGCTGGCGCCCATGCTCCGACCGCCGCCACCTGGGGCTATGAAAACCGCACTGTAGCGCTGCGCATTCCCAGCGGTCCAGAAGCGGCTCGGCGGATTGAACATCGCGTCGCAGGCGGTGACGCCAACCCTTATTTGTTGTTCGCCGCCATTTTTGGCGCCGCTTTAGAGGGTATTGAACGCAAAGCCGTTCCGCCCGCTCCGATTGAAGGCAATGCCTATGAGCACCCCGCACATCTGCCTGGGCTGCTGCCTGATCTTTCGGCAGCGATTGAGGGGCTTGAGGCGCCGCTCCTCAAACAATTCATGCCCCCTCTCATTTTGGAAAATCTCGCAGCCACAAAATCACAAGAGCGCGATCTGTTTAACAAACTTTCGGATCATGATGCCCTTATGGCCCTAATTGATGCGGCCTAAACAAGTCTTTTCAAACCTGCGGAACCTGCATAGGGTACGCATATTCTACAAGAGGTTCCAATGCTGATCGGCATTTTACAATGTGGCCATGCGCCGGATGAGGTACGTGCCCAGCACGGCGATTTTGACGCTATGTTTGCCGCTTTGTTTCAAGGCTATGATTTCACCTTCCAAACCTGGAACGTGGTGGATGGAGATTTTCCCACCACCATTGACGCGGCAGATGGCTGGTTGATTTCCGGCTCCAAACATGGCGCCTATGAGGATCATGCTTTCATCCCCCCTTTGAGCGATTTAATTCGCGAAATCTACGCCAGCGCGCGCCCCATGGTCGGTATTTGCTTTGGCCACCAGATCATTGCGCAAGCGCTGGGGGGGCATGTGGAGAAGTTTGAAGGAGGCTGGGCTATTGGCCGACATGATTACAGCTTTAATGGCCACGGTTCGGTGACGTTGAATGCTTGGCACCAAGATCAAGTCACGGCCCTGCCTCCAGAAGCACAGGTCATCGGCAGCAGCCCGTTTTGTCAATTTGCGGCGCTCCTCTACGGAGAAAAAGCCTTCACGGTGCAACCCCACCCCGAGTTTAGCAATCCAGTTTTCGATGATTATGTAAAATCGCGACGCTCAAGCCCGGCCTATCCCGCCGCCGTGATGCAACGCGCAGATCAATTGCGCCATGTGCCGATCCAGAATTCCGCAATTGCTGCGGATATAGCCGTCTTCCTCAAAGGTGAATATAGAGCGGAGATATCGTCATGAGTTGGAAAGACAGCCTACCGGACAGTGCCAAAGCCTATATTGGCGAGCGGCAATTGGATGAGGTTGAATGCATCATCTCTGATTTTCCAGGCGTGGCGCGCGGCAAAGCTGTTCCGGCATCAAAATTTGCTAAACAAGAGCATTTCTACCTGCCCAACTCTATTTACCTGCAAACTCTTACGGGCGAATGGGCGGAAGCTGCGGGCGACGAAGGTTGGGTGGAGCCTGATATGACGCTGCGGCCCGATCTCGATACCGCCACCGCAGCGCCCTGGGCCACCGATGCCACCTTACAGGTCATTCATGATGCCTATGATCGCGATGGTGCGCCGATACCAACCGCGCCGCGCAATGTCCTCAAGCGGGTGGTTCAATTGTTTCGCGACAAGGGGCTTGAGCCTGTGGTTGCCCCAGAGATGGAATTTTTTCTTGTCGCCCGCAATACAGATCCGGCCCAACCGATTGTGCCCATGATGGGGCGCTCAGGACGGCCAGCGGCGGCGCATCAAGCCTATTCGCTGTCTGCTGTTGATGAATATGGCCCAGTTATCGACGATATTTATGACTTTGCCGAGGCCCAAGGTTTCGAAATTGATGGCATTACCCAAGAGGGCGGCGCAGGTCAGGTTGAGATTAATTTGCGCCATGGCGATCCGGTAAAACTCGCCGATGAAGTGTTCTTCTTCAAGCGTCTAATCCGCGAAGCAGCCCTAAAGCACGATTGTTTTGCTACATTCATGGCCAAACCCATCGCCGATGAACCCGGCTCCGCCATGCACATTCATCACTCGTTTTTGGATGCAGAGGGAGAGAATATTTTTGTCGGCCCACAGGGCGGTGAAACCGATGTATTTTACCATATGATCGCCGGGCTGCAAAATCATCTGCCGTCTGTCATTGCCATCCTGGCACCCTATGTGAATAGCTATCGGCGCTACGTCAAAGATCACGCCGCCCCGATCAATCTCGAATGGGCCCGGGACAATCGCACCACCGGAATTCGCATCCCCCTGTCGTCACCCAAGGCTCGCAGGATCGAAAACCGCCTGGCCGGAATGGATTGCAATCCCTACCTTGGCATTGCCGCCTCCCTGGCCTGTTGCTATCTGGGGCTTGAAGATCAGGAGCGCCCAGACAAGCAATATCGTGGTGATGCCTATGACAGCGAAGAGGCGATCCCCTATGACCTCTTCACTGCTATGGATATTTTTGATGATGCCAAGAGGCTGCATGAGGTGCTTGATCCCGAATTTGCCCGCGTCTATTCGATCGTGAAACGCACGGAATATAGCGAGTTTTTACAAGTCATATCCACTTGGGAGCGCGAGCATCTGTTATTGAATGTCTGATTTTCTCTATGTCAACGATCAAGCAGGAAGCTATCCCGCCAGCTGGTATGCCCAAAGCATCCAAGAACATCCGGTGCGCCCGGTACTGACAGATGTGATATCCTGTGACGTCTGCGTTATTGGTGCAGGTTTCACCGGATTGTCTTGCGCGCTGCATTTGGCGCAAAAGGGCTATAATGTGATCGTGCTGGATGCCCATCGGGTCGGCTTTGGCGCCTCGGGCCGCAACGGCGGGCAAGTCGGTTCAGGATATAACCAAGACCAACATACGCTTGAAAAGACATTGGGCCATGATGCGGCCCATCAGCTTTGGGATATGGCGCAGGCCGCCAAATTTTTGACGCAAGACTTAGTGGCCCGACATGCGCCAGAGGCTGGCTATCAATCTGGGGTCGCCGAAGCAGATTTCAGTGCAAGAGACCGAGCCAGCAGCCACGCAAAGGCGGATTATCTGGCCCAGCATTATGGCTATGAAGAGATAGAGTGCCTCAGCAAGATTGATATCGCAGATCTCATAAAATCTCCGCGCTATGCAGGCGGGATCATAGATTGGGGCGCAGGGCATTTGCATCCGCTGCGCTACGCGCTGGGTCTGGCCAATGCAGCCGAAGCTGCTGGAGCGCGCATTTTTGAGCAAAGCGCTGCGGTTTCGGTGCAAGAGGGCCCGCCGAGCCTCGTGCACACCGCCAAAGGCCAATTGCGCGCCGACTATGTCATCCATGCCACCAACGGCTATCACAGCAGCCTCAACCCGAGCCAGGCTGCCAAAGTCATGCCGATCAATAACTTTCTGGTGGCCACGGCACCGCTGGACCGGCCGCAAAAGGTTTTGCGCAAACCCATCGCAGTAGCAGATAATCGGTTCGTGCTCAATTACTACCGCCTCAGCCATGACAATCGGCTGATTTTTGGCGGTGGCGAAAGCTATGGCGCAAGGTTTCCCAAAGATATTTTTGCCAAGGTCCGCAAGCCCCTGTGTGAAATTTTTCCGCAGCTGGCCGATGTGCCGCTGACCCATGCTTGGGGCGGAACGCTGGGGATCAC
>Ga0233397_1000230_pt1 | contig 29370 bp, 21 predicted proteins | sample 35DmetaG_FD_189957 | JGI IMG/M metagenome (GOLD analysis project Ga0233397, IMG submission 189957) | Seawater microbial communities from Monterey Bay, California, United States - 35D | ecosystem: Environmental > Aquatic > Marine > Coastal | place: USA: California | collected 2016-10-20
CTATTAATATCTAACAATCTACATCTATTTCTGACAGCTAAATTATACATATCTGATGATAATTTTAGAAATTTGATTTTCTTAGAATAATCTAACTGTCCAGAAACTTTTTTAAGAAATCTCTTTCGGAACCTCTGATTTTCCTATTTAATTTTGTCTATTTTTTCTGAAAAATGAAAAAATAGACAAAATTAAATAGGAAAATCAGAGGTTCCGCAAAGGATGTGGTAGAGAAGGAAAGGGATATTATGAGGATAAATAATATTTTGCTGATTCTTTGAATATAGATAGTCATAATATCTAGTTATTGAATTGGAATTAAATGATCGAATAGTTATTTTAATTCTTAGCTATTATAGCATAAAAAGGATGACTTTACAAGTGATTTGTAGTTTTACAATATCTAATTAATTGCAAGATAATATTTCTTTATTATAAAATAATATCAAATATCATTTTGAAATGAACTTTGATATAATTCCATGAAAAAAGATATCTTTACATTCAAGCCAAAATTTTTGATGTCAGTTGCTAATTTGGAACAATTGCCAAAATTAAAAAATACAGAAATTGCTTTTATTGGTAAATCAAATGTTGGAAAATCAACATTAATTAATAAAATATTGGGCAAAAAAATTGCCCTTACTTCCAAAACTCCAGGTAGAACCAAACAATTGAATTTTTTTTTGCTAGAGGATAAATTAGCGATTATTGATATGCCAGGATATGGTTATGCCAAAACTTCTAGATCAGATATTAATCATTGGAAAAGATTAAGTTTTGGATATTTTAATAATAGCTTAAAATTAAAAAGAGTATTTTTATTAATTGATATTAGAAGAGGATTAAAAGAAAAAGATCTGGAAATAATAGATATTTTAAATAAAATTCCTGTTAGTTTTCAAATTATTTTAACAAAATCTGATCAATTGAAAGAAGAGGAAATTAATAAAATGATAAAGCAAATTCAGGAAGATTCAATAAAATATCCTGCCATGAACCCTGAAATATTAATCTCCAGTAGCAAATTTGGCTCTGGTATAGAGAAGATAAAAAATGAAATCACTAATTTATGTTAAATAAGTTACTTCTATTAATTATTATTATTTTTTCAAATATTGCCTTTGCTAAAGATATAACATCTCATAATAATGTTGCAGGCATTACTCCACTTATGAATGCTGTTATGAATAATGACATTGATGGAGTTAAATTTTTTGCAACTAAAGAGCAAGATCTTATTGATAAACAAAATATTGGTGGCGCAACAGCGCTTCATTTGGCTGCCAGACATAATAACACAGAATTTACTCAAATTTTATTAGAAAATAAAGCTAAGTTAAACATCAAGGATGATGAAGGTTGGACTCCAATAATGCGCGCTGCTGCTGATTGTAAGACAGAAAATGCTATGATGTTAATTAATGCTGGTGCAAATATCTTTTTTTATAATAATAATGATGAATCAGCCATATTATATGCTACAAATAGCAAATGTCTTAAATTAGTTACGAAATTTAAAGAAGAAACATTATTAAAATATTCTTTTTTAAAATTAAAATTATTTAAACAAAATATTCAAAAATCTATCTATATTGCTAGTAGAATGGAGGATGCCAAGATTAAAGATGAATTAGAGCAAATTTTATCACATTTAAATAATCTATATGAAGCAAAAGAAAGGAAAATATCAAAAAAGAAAAGTTTTAGCAGTAAAAAAAGTGATTCTTCATCTATTAAATTAGAATCTTCTAAGATAGAGGAAGCGGATATAAAAGAAGATGATATTCCAGTAGTAAATGTGGATAGCAAAAAAGAACAGAAAAAACAAAGAAAATTTAAATTTAAAAAATCTAATGATAAGCCAAAAATAATATCAGAAACTAAAATAAAAGAGGATAATCAGAATAAAGTTAAACCTTTATTTCAAGAAAAAATTAAGAAAGTAGAAAAGAGCGATGATCTAAATAAGAAAAAGATAAAAAAACAGAAGAAATTTACTTTTAAAAAGAAGGCTGATCCTAAGATAGAGAAAAAACAGAAGAAATTTACTTTTAAAAAGAAGACTGGCCCCAAGATAGAGAAAAAAACAGAAAAAAAGAAATTCTCTTTTAAAAAGAAAATAGATAATAAAGTTAAGAAGGATTTACTGCAGAAAAAGTTTAAATTCAAAAAAAATGACTAAGATTATCAAATATAATAATATTTCTCCAAAGATTGATAATTCTTCCTTCATTGCAGAAAATACTATTATTTCTGGGGATGTTGAAATTGGTAAAAATTCTGGTATTTGGTATGGCACAATAATTAGGGGTGATGTAGCGAAAATTAGAATTGGTAATTACACTAATATTCAAGATAACAGTGTTATTCATGTAACCAGAGCTAATCATGTGCAAAATAAAACTAGTGATGCTGGTGGTCCAACTATTATTGGTGATTATGTTACGATAGGCCATAGTGCTATTATCCATGCCTGTACTGTGGCAGATTATAGTTTTATTGGTATGGGTGCAATAATTATGGATTTAGCAAAGATTGAAAAATATGCTATGGTAGCAGCTGGCGCTGTTGTTACGCCAGGAAAAATTGTCAAATCTGGGCAAATTTGGGCTGGAAATCCGGCAAAATATTTTAGAGATTTAACCAAAGAAGAAAGAGAATATATCAAAATTTCTGCTGAAAATTATTGGGATTTAGCCAGAGAATATAAAAGCTGGCATTGTTAATTTACAATAGATTTTACTAGCAATTAACATCATTGAGCATAAAATAAGCATTTTAACTCAATAAATCAAACTATGAAATGTTTAAAATGCTCCAGTTCTAACGTTTGCAAAAATGGTAAAATGTACGGAATGCAGCGCTATAAGTGTAAAGATTGCAATTATAATTATACAAAAGGCAGAAATTCTAAAGATAGATCAATAAAAAGATTTGCCCTGGAGTTGTACCTAGAGGGTCTAGGATTTAGATCTATAGGAAGAATTCTCAAGGTTAGTCATGTAGAAATGCCCCCTAAAATTCAGACCATTAATTTTTTAATTTCTTTTGACATAATTTATTAAATTAAATTTTTAATTAACAGATGAAAAAATATTAGCATATTTTTCCATCTTCCAAATCGAAATTTAAAGAAATTATAGTCTATGAAATTTAAAAATTAATGGTCTGAATTTTAGGGGGCATTTCTCAAGAGATGTCTTCTACCAAGAAAGGGAAGAATTATTATTTTGGCATGAAGTCTCATATTGGTGTGCAAACTAAGGGTAAGCCAATTATTCATTCTATTGTCACGACGACAGCTAAAGATCATGATTCTACTAAAACAGAGGAATTATTACATGGTGATGAAACTTCTTTATTTGGTGACAAGGCCTATGATGATAAGGCAATAAAAAGATTTTGTAGGAATCACAATATATTTTATGGTATAACCAATAGAGCTAAATCTAACAAAAAACTTTCAAATAAGCAAAAAAAGAGGAATAAACAATTTTCATCAGTTCGAGCTAAAGTTGAACATCCATTTCAAATTATAAAGCATCTTTGGGGCTATAGAAAGGTTAGATATAATGGTTTACAAAAGAATACTAATCAATTACAAATGCTATCATCCCTTGCTAATCTCTATATGGTTAGAAAAATACTACCAAATACAGCGTAACAAGGGATAAATGTGTCTAATTTAGCCAAAAATGGTAAAATTAGACAAGAAACTAGAGAAATTACCACAAATAATGCCTAAATTTGGATAAAGATTGTTAATTTTTAACAAAATTAGCAATCTTTATCCAAATTATAAAAATTTTTTCTGAAAAATGAAAAAATAGACAAAATTAAATAGGAAAATCAGAGGTTCCTATGGATTTGCCAAAAAAGGAAAGAGGCTTGAAGTTCCAAGATCTGGTAGAAGAGGCAAAAGACTGAATATACTGGCAGCAAGAAATCATAATAATGATTTAATATGTTCAAAAATATATGAATCATCAATTGATAAACAAATATTTAAGGACTATCTTAAGAACGATCTATTTCCAAATATTGAGTCAGGATCTTATCTGGTACTTGATAACGCCAAATTTCATCATGACTCAAAGGCAGAAATTGCTGATAAAAATATTGAAACCATTGCAGACATAGCAAAGAAATTCAATATCACATTACTTTATCTTCCAGCTTATTCACCAGATCTTAACCCAATTGAAAAGAAATGGTCTCAAATCAAGTATTGGTACAGGAAGTGGAGAAATAAATACAGCGATAAAAGAGAGTTACTCGAAATGTTGCTTGGAATAAGAGAAAATGCAAGCTTAATTTAGTTGTCTATATATCATAATTTTAGACCTCATGCAAGTAATTTATTATTTTTACAATCATCCTTTAATTTAAAAGGGTAATTTAAATTGTAAATATTGATTTTGAGATTTTTATTGCCCGCTAATTAAAATTGTTTTATTTACTTTAAAATCACACTTGTTTTTAATAATCATTAGAATTATTATTTTCTCTTGCTCGTTTTGGTATTATACTTTTGGGGGTGTAGCTCAGTTGGTTAGAGCGCCTGCCTGTCACGCAGGAGGCCGCGGGTTCGAGTCCCGTCACTCCCGCCACTTAAATTTGTTGATGATTAATAATAGTTTGATTGATAATTATGCTAATTCGGCATTTAATTTTGCCAAAGCAAATGATACTGTTAGTATTTTTGCATCTGAATTAAATGAAGTTTCACAAAATTTATCTCAAGATTTAATCAAGGAATTATCCAATCCAACAATTTCTAAAGATGTTTTATCTGATATTGCTCTAGAAATTGGCAAAAAGCTGAAATTATCAGCAGATGTTCTGAATTTTTTGAAGATTATCATTACTAATCGAAGAATCTCTTTAATAGCAGCAATTTCCAAAAAATTTACCGAAATCTTTAAAAAGGATCAAAATATTATCACAGCAAAAATTTATGTGGTAAATAAAATTTCTGATCACTATCTTGGGCAGATCAAAGATGTTCTTGCTAAAAGATATAAGGATAAAATTATTGAAACTGAGCAAATTATTAAAAAAGATATTTTAGGTGGTGTGGTGATTAAAATTGGTTCTGAATTAATTGATTCAAGCCTGAAAAATTCCCTACATCAATTACAAGCTGAGTTACAGCAAGAATGTTATTAATTTATTAAAACTTATATTATGCAATTAAATATAGATGAATTTTCTAGTATTTTAGAAAAAAAAATCAGTGATTTTAAATCATCTGCCGAGTTAAAAGAAGTTGGTGAGGTAATCTCTGTTGGTGATGGCATTGCTAAGATATATGGTTTGGATAATGTTCAAATTGGTGAGATGGTTGATTTTGAGTCTGGCGTTCGTGGCATGGCTTTAAATTTAGAAAAAGATAATGTTGGTGCTGTAATTTTTGGTGATAGTGATAAAATTAAGGAGGGCGATAATGTTAAAAGAGTTGGTAAAATTGTTGAAGTTCCAGTTGGTAAAGGTCTTTTAGGTCGTGTTGTTGATTCTCTTGGTAATCCAATTGATGGTAAGGGTCCATTAAAAGATGTAGAATATAAAAGAATTGAGGTCAAGGCACCTGGTATTATTGATAGGCAATCGGTTGGGGAGCCAATGCAAACTGGTATTAAGGCGGTTGATAGTTTGATTCCTGTTGGTCGTGGTCAAAGAGAATTAATCATTGGTGATAGACAAACTGGTAAAACCGCTATCATTATCGATACATTCTTAAATCAGGCACCAAATAATAAATTGGATGATGAATCAAAAAAATTATATTGTATTTATGTCGCAATTGGTCAAAAAAGATCAACCATTGCCAATATCGTTAAAACTTTAGAAGAATCTGGCGCTATGGAATATTCTACTATTGTTTCGGCTACCGCTTCTGAAGCTGCTTCCATGCAATTTTTTGCACCTTATACAGGCTGTACTATTGGGGAATATTTCCGTGATAATGGCATGCATGCTTTAATTGCTTATGATGATCTTTCCAAACATGCTGTAGCTTATCGTGAAATGTCATTACTTTTAAAAAGACCTCCAGGGCGTGAAGCTTATCCTGGTGATGTATTCTACGCTCATTCTCGTTTATTGGAGCGTGCCGCAAAAATGTCTGACGCAAGAGGTGGCGGTTCATTAACGGCACTTCCTGTGATTGAAACTCAGGCTGGTGATGTTTCGGCCTATATTCCAACTAATGTAATTTCAATTACTGATGGTCAGATCTTTTTGGAAACTGAATTATTCTACAAAGGTGTTAAACCGGCAATTAATGTTGGTCTTTCAGTATCTAGGGTTGGTTCTGCCGCTCAAACTAAGGCTATGAAACAAGTTTCTGGTACTATTAAATTAGATCTCGCACAATTTAGGGAATTGGAAGCTTTTGCTCAATTTGGTTCTGATCTTGATGTTGCAACACAAAAATTGCTTGATAAGGGACAAAAATTAACTGAACTTTTAAAACAAAATCAATATAGCCCATTACCTTTTGAGGAGCAGGCTGTTTCAATTTATGTTGGTGTTAAAGATTATCTTAAAGATATTGAAACTGCTGAAATTACTCGCTTTGAAGAAGAGTTTTTAAGAGTAATGAGAGATAAAAATCAAAAACTTCTTGATGCAATTCGCGAAGAGAAAAAAATCACTGATAAAATTGAAAAAGATCTAAAAAAAGCAATTGAGGATTTTTTGAAAAAATTTAAATAGGGATAAAGATTCATGTCAAATTTAAAGACTCTTAAAAATAGAATCAAATCAGTAAAATCTACTCAAAAGATTACTAAAGCCATGAAGATGGTTGCCGCTTCTAAGTTAAGAAAGGCCAAATTAGCAGTTGAAAATGCTCGCCCTTATGGTGAAAAAATCTCTGAGATGGTTATAGATATTGCTGGTGATTTACCAAAAGATGTTTTGGAGGAGAAAAAATCTATTTTAACGGGTGATGGCAAGGAAAAAACTCATCTTTTAGTTGTTTTATCATCTGATCGTGGTCTTTGTGGTGGCCTGAATAGTAATAATGTTAAGCAGGTTAAAGCCATAATTGCTGATCTGAAATCTCAGGGAAAAGAAGTTAAATTATTTTGTGTTGGAAAAAAAGCCTATGATCAATTAGTAATTAAATATAGTGATTTAATTATTGAAACAGAATTTGGCATTTTTAAAAATAATATTTCTTATGATATTTCTTTGGAATTATCAAAAAAAATTATTAAATTATATGATGAAGAGCAATTTGATATTTGCCAAATTTGTTATAGTGAGTTTAAATCAGCAATTAGTCAAAAACCAAGTCAGCAGCAATTAATCCCTTCTCCAATTGAAATTAAAAGTGGTAAAAAACAAGAATTAAATTCTCCAATTACTTTTGAGCCGAGTCAAAAAGAAATTTTGGAAGATTTATTACCAAAAAATCTAGCTATTCAGATCTTTAATAAATTATTAGAAAATAGCGCTTCCGAGCAAGGTGCCAGAATGGCCGCTATGGAATCAGCAACTAATAATGCTGGTAAGATGATTAAGGATCTTACTCTTTTCTACAATAGAAGCCGTCAGGCCAATATTACTCGTGAATTAATAGACATTATATCTGGCAGCTCCGCCGCCTCTTAATTTGCTATATTGTCTTTTTAAGATGAGCTTTGATATGTGAGTATGGAAATTTGAACCTACCATAAAAACTGTGTAAATAATCAATTTACAATCTAAAGATTTTTAAATTTTGCCTTAATGATCTCATTAAGAATTGAGATTTTATTTTTACAAAATTTTAAGCAAAGCCTGTCTTGTAAAAATATAAATCCAATTTTTAAGATAATTTTTAGCAAAAATTTGTTTTTCATTTAGGTCAATATTCTATTTTTTTAAGCTAAATCCAATTTTAATTCTCCCTTCAAATTTTATGGAAAATTGACCAATAATCAAGCTCCAATTTGGGAGTGTCCAAAATTCCGTGTCAAATTTATATTTTGATTTTTTTATCTGATTCATTTAAATATCTTGTATATTTAATTATTTATTTTAAAAATATTTCTGTTGCAATTGTTTTGCAACTTTATTTAATTATGCCATTTTAACCACTATGAAAAAAATAATTTCCATTCCTTTAGTAGTGATAGCTACGACTCTTTCAATTTCTGCAGCAGAAGCAAATTTACCAAAATATGGCAAATGGTGCGGTAATTCTGATATTAAACTTAAAGCAAAAGCAATTAACAAAATTGACAATTCTTGTAAAAAGAATTTTAAATGTAGGCAAAAGGCTAAAACAGGTTTTGAGAGATTAAATTGCGATATTGCTTTAATTAGATATTTAGATGGTAGGGGTAAAAAATCTGCCGAAACTTCTGATGCTAAAAAAGCTAGAGTTAAAATTTTATCTCATTTTGAAAATAAGGCTAAAAATTGGAAGTAATTACCTAAAAAATCAAAGGAAAAAGATTTCGGACAGTTTTATAAATATCTATAGCAAAATTTTAAAAATAACTTAAATTCATAGAGTATTAACTCGGTCACAAACTAGCTGATTGTTATAAAATAAGCAACTAGTTTGTGATTGCCTTAATATAGCCAATTTAAGCAATTTATATTCTATGAAATTTATTTTTATCTATCAAAAAACTACCTTACTTATTTTGGGTTTATTATCCGCTCTTTTATTTGGGCCGATAAATTTCTTTCCCATTGGTTTTTTCGCTTTTCCCATTTTATTAATTTTAATTGATCAAAACACGGCCAAAAAAGCCTTTTATTTGGGTTGGTTTTTTGCTTTTGGGCATTTTGCTGCCGGTCTTTATTGGATTTCAATCTCGCTTTTTGTTGATATTGCCCATTTTTGGTGGTTATTACCATTTTCTCTATCATTAATTCCGGCAGCATTGGCTATTTATATGGCATTATGCTGCTATTTTTACCGTAAAATTACTATTAAGTTTCAGATAGAAGATAAGATTATTAAGATTTTATTATTTTCTATTATTTGGGTAATTTTTGAGATTTTGCGTTCTATTTTATTTAGTGGTTTGCCATGGAATTTGCTTGGATATAGCCTATTTTTTTGGGATTTAATACCGCAAATTGGCTCAAAAATCGGTATTTATGGCCTTAGTTTTATTGCTTTAATATTTTTGACTATTCCTTATTTTTTCTATCAAAATTCATTAAAAAAGACTAAAAATATTCTCTATTTACTATTTTCTATTATTTTGCTGATTTTTATGATTATTTTTGGTCATTTTCAGATTAATTCTGATCACAAAGAAAAAAAATCTGTTAAAATCAGATTGGTTCAGCCCAATATCAAGCAAGAAGATAAATGGAGTTTAGAGGAGAGGTTTAATTCTTTTTTAAAAAATATTACCTATTCCAAAGGAGATTTTATGGGAAAATCAGGAGAAAAAGCTGATTATATTATTTGGTCAGAGGCTTCGGTACCCTATATTTTAGGAAATGGTAGTAAGTTATTAAATAAAATTGCAGAAATAATTCCAGAAAATTCGCTTTTAGTTACAGGTGCTTTAAGAGCTGATTTTAATAAAAATAATGATTTGAAAAAGGTTTGGAACTCAATTTTTGTCATAAATTCTAAGGCTAAGATCACTAATTTTTATGATAAATCACATCTAGTTCCTTTTGGAGAATATATTCCATTTTCAAAATTTTTACCATTTTTATCAAAAATTACCTATGGTTCATTGGATTTTAGTTCTGGTCAGGGCAATAAAACAATTATGTTGAATAATAATTTATCTTTTAGCCCGTTAATTTGTTATGAAATTATTTTTCCTTGGAAGGTAATTAATCAAAATAATAGACCAGATTTTATGATTAATATTACTAATGATGCTTGGTTTGGTAATAGCTCTGGCCCTTATCAGCATCTAGATATGGCAAGGATGCGAGCAATTGAAAATCAAATGCCAGTCATCAGGGTTGCTAATACCGGAATTACAGCAATTATTGATAGAAAAGGCAGAATTGCTAAAAAGATAGATTTAAATGACGAGGGTAGGCTGGATTTTATACTGAAATTTTAAGGGGCGGATCATAGCCAGCTAAAGCTGGCTATATTATATTTGCGCTGGAATTAAAGAATCCTAGCTACATCAAGCATTCTTACTGAAAAGCCCCATTCATTATCATACCAAGAGCAGATTTTAACCAAATTATCAATGACCTTAGTTTGGGTAGAGTCAAAGCATGAACTATATTGATTATGGTTAAAATCAATAGAAACCAAAGGTTCATCAACATATTGTAAAACCTGTTTCATTTTACCCTCCTGAGATTTTTTTAGTATTAAGTCATTAATTTCCTCAATAGAAACTTTCCTTTTGGCAATAAAATTAAAATCAGTCATTGAAACATTTGGAGTTGGCACTCTAATTGCGCCACCATCTAATTTGCCCTTTAATTCCGGTAAAACAAGACCAATAGCCGAAGCTGCACCAGTTGAGGTTGGTATCATGGAAACAGCGGCAGATCTTGCTCTTCTTGGGTCATTATGATTGCCATCAACAATATTTTGATCATTAGTATAGGCATGGATGGTAGTCATGAAGCCTTTTTCAATACCAATTTCATCATTAAGAATTTTTACCACTGGCGCTAGGCAATTGGTAGTACAAGAGCCAATAGAGATAATTTTGTCATTTTGGTCTAAAATTTCATCATTTACACCATAAATTACAGTTTTAATTTCCTTATCCTTAGCTGGAGCTGAGATAATAACTTTTTTAGCTCCACCTTTAAGATGTTTATTATTGTCAGAAATAGTTTTAAAAGCACCAGTACATTCAAAAACAATATCAACTTTTAGCTTATCCCAAGGTAATTCTTCAGGATTTCGACCTCTAACAATGGCAATTTCATTGCCATTTATGCTAATAATATCTTCAGATTTTTTACTGATTTCGCCATTAAAAATTCCATGAATTGAATCATATTTAATTTGATGAATGATTCTGTCAGTTGTTGCTGAAGAATTGATGGCTACAATATTAATGTCATTGTAATTTTCTTCAAATTTTGCTCTTAAAATTGCCTTTCCAATTCTACCAAGACCGTTAATTGCTGTGTTTTTTGTCATTATTAATTTATGTATTTATTGATAATCCCCGCCATAATTGCTTTACAACTTTGGTAGGGGTTACTTAAGGAACCTCTGAAAAACTAAAATTGTATTTAGCAAAATTGATCTTTTTGACCCTTTTTAGCATAACATTTAGTTTTTTTATGGCACAATATGTCCATATTGCACCAAAAAGAAACAGAATTTCTGCTAAAAAATGATCTAAAAATTCCAATTTTTAGTTTTTCAGAGGTTCCTTAAGATTTGATGGTAAAAATCATTTTAAGAAAAATCAAAGAAAATATCTAATAATTTTGACAATTATGGCAAAATATGTTACAATCAAGCATTATTAATAATAAGTTTCAAGATGGCACCTGATTCCGATAAAATTGAAGACCAAAAACCTGATTTTTGCATAGAATCAGTTCCAATTAGTCAAGATAAAAAATCTGATAATGCAAATGTAAAAAGGGTAGAATTTAATGTTGAGTGGAAAGAGAGATCCTCACCTGATTGGTCTAGAATTTTGGTTTTAAAAACAAAAGAAAGGGAAGAGAGAATAGAATTGGAAAAATCTAGTGATTTAGATGAAATAATAGGTTCTATTAAGGATAATGTTAAGAGTGTTTTTCAATCTGCTAAAGGTAATGAAAAAATAGCTTTATCTTTTGATAATAAAACTGCTGATCGTTCTTTTGATTTGGGTAGAGCAGGACATTACGATTTATCTAGCAGTATAGCTGGAGATATGGTTGCTAGAATAGCAGCAATTGCCGTTTCAGAGGCTTTTGATGAGTTGGATCAAGATGATAATGATTGGAGAAAGAAGTTTGACAGCTTCACCATGTCCAAAAAATATCTGGATTTGGATAAATATTTTGATCCAGAATATGCAGTAGGAGAGATTAAAAGGAAGGTGGAAAAAGCCGACACCTTGTCACAAAAACCTTATTGGTTAAAAAAGATAGATTATGATATTAATGTTGAGTTTAAGAATTCAGATGGAGTAACAATTAAGGAAAAGGAAGAGTTTGGTAAATTTTTAAATCCTGAAAAATATCAGGGTATTGGTATTAATTTTGATATTGTTAAAAATAAAAATGGTGAAACTATTTTAAAAGTTAGACATGTTGCTCATGGTAGTTTTGCCGAGTCGCAGGAATTAGAAAATTCTAGCATTAATTTAGGAAAAATAGATAATGCTCAAGAATTTGTTACAAAAATAACTCAGATTAGAAATTTTAATTTTAGCGGTATAGAGGAAATTACTAAAAATGATCAAATTATAAATAAAGAATCATTGCAAGAAGAAGCCAATAATTTGGAAAAGAAGGATAAACAAGATATTACTCATAATAAAGTCGAAGGATTATTTTATGCTGGACAGATAGATTCTTTCACTAGAGATAGACTTAATCCTACCCTTGGTTATCCTCCTCCCACTGATTCTAGTGAAAGAGATGCTCAATCTCGTCCCGCTGGTAAGCTTAATCCTAACCTTGGTTCTTCTGATGCTCAATCTCCTGCCAAGCCTTCCACTTCTCCTACCAATTCTATTGCTACACCTTCTGATCCTAGTAAAAGAGGTAATGGTAGAGTATTTTAATTAATCTATCGCTTTTAGAGATCTAGTTTAATTTATCAGTTGATCTTAAATTCATTTGATGATTAAATTTCCCTTGATTGTTCAAAATTTAATTCCTTTTAGATGATAAAAAATATTACTATTGGTCCATTACCTTCTTCAGAAAAAACCTATATTAAAAGTGAAAGATTTGATGATGTGCAAGTTGCTATGAGAAAAATCAATCTTTCCAAAGAATCAGAAAAAAAATCCTTTATCGTTTACGACACTTCTGGAATTTATACTGACTCAAAATTAGCTGATAATATTGATCTTAATTCTGGTCTGCCAAAGTTAAGGCAAAAATGGATTGAGGAGAGGGGTGATGTTGAAAAATACCAAGGTAGAAATATCAAACCAGAAGATAATGGAATTTTTGTAGAAAATGCCAAATCTTCAGTTCCAGAATTTGATCTGACAAATTTTCAGCCAATTCGTGCTAAGAAGGGTAAAAGACCAACGCAATTGGCCTACGCTAGAGCTGGTATTGTGACTAAGGAGATGGAATATATTGCTCTGAGGGAAAATATGGGCCGCAAAGAAATTAACTCAAAATATTCTGGCAATAATTTTGGAGCTAATTTACCTGGTATTGTAACTGGTGAATTTGTTCGTGACGAAATTGCTGCAGGTCGTGCCATCATTCCAAATAATATCAATCATCCAGAAAGTGAGCCAATGATTATTGGGCGGAATTTTCTTGTTAAAATTAATACTAATATTGGTAATTCAGCAATTTTTTCTGGAGTTGAAGAGGAGGTTGAGAAAATGATTTGGTCAATTCGTTTTGGTGGTGATACTTTAATGGATTTATCAACTGGTAAAAATATTCATAATATTCGTGAATGGATTATTAGAAATTGTCCAGTACCAGTCGGAACTGTGCCAATTTATCAGGCTTTGGAAAAGGTTGCTGGTGTTGCAGAAGAGCTAACTTGGGAGGTTTATCGCGATACTTTAATTGAACAATGTGAGCAAGGTGTGGATTATTTTACTATCCATGCGGGTGTGCGTTTGCCTTTTGTGCCAATGACTGCAAATAGGGTGACAGGAATTGTTAGTCGTGGCGGATCAATCATGGCTAAATGGTGTTTGTCGCATCATAAGGAAAATTTTCTTTACACAAATTTTGAAGAAATCTGTGATATTATGGCTTCTTATGATGTATCATTTTCACTTGGTGATGGTTTAAGACCAGGCTCAATTGCCGATGCTAATGATGAAGCACAATTTGCAGAATTAAAAACTTTGGGAGAATTAACTAAAATTGCTTTAGAATATGATTGCCAAACTATGATTGAAGGGCCTGGCCATGTGCCAATGCATTTGATTAAGGAAAATATGGAAAAGCAATTAAAATGGTGTCATGAAGTGCCATTTTACACTTTAGGCCCTCTTACTACAGATATTGCTCCGGCCTATGATCATATCACTTCAGCCATTGGTGCAGCTATGATTGGTTGGTATGGTACGGCAATGCTTTGTTATGTTACTCCAAAGGAGCATTTGGGACTACCCAATAAGGATGATGTGAGGACTGGTGTAATTACTTATAAAATTGCAGCTCATGCTGCTGATCTTGCTAAGGGTAATCCGATTGCTAAGGAATGGGATGATGAATTATCTAAGGCCCGTTTTGAATTTAGATGGGAAGATCAATTTAATTTAGCGCTCGATCCTGAAATGGCTAGATCTTATCATGATGAAACTTTGCCTGCTGATGGCGCTAAAAAGGCACATTTTTGTTCAATGTGTGGACCAAAATTTTGTTCAATGAAAATTTCTCAAGATGTTAGAGATTATGCTAATGATAAAGAAAATCAGAAAAAAATGGATGAGATGAGTAAAAAATTTAAAGAATCTGGTAGCAATATTTATATTAACCCGGTCACAAACTAATTTTATTTCATGAATTTTTTTCAAAAATTCAAAAATTTAATCCTTTCATCTTTGCTGCTTCTGGTTTCTGCTTGTGGTAGTGGCTGTATTGATCCAGAAGATTATGGTGGTTATTATACTGAAATTCTAACAATTTCTGCCGATGGCATTTCTTCAAATGACTGTGTTTGGAATCCAAATAAATTATCAACGGATGATGTAACAAATGGTCTTTCTTATGGGGCTGATATTTCTGATATTTTAAGAGCTGGATCTCCAGGTTTTTTAAAATCCTTAGGTTGTTCTTTTGGCTCGGTTCGATATGATTCTAATAATTTTCCAGAGAGTGATAGATCGAATTGTTTTGAAGAGGCTGCCAGACTTTGTAGAAATAGAAAATTAATAGAACCTTCCAGTAATGTTTTTTGGAAAACTACGACATTAAAAGATGACAGATCTGATTTAGGATTAAAATTACATCGTGGCGCCAAAATTTTTATTAGCGCTAAGGGCGATATCTCTTTTACTTTAGGGGCTAAGGAGGTTACAGCATTTTTTGGTACTAATTATAACTATGATTCTTCTATAGGACATAATTATAAACAATCTTCTGGAAAGCTAGTGCCAGGTTTTTATGATGTAAAAGATGGCGATATATCTTCTTTTTTTATCAGTGGTCAGATTGATAATAGCCAGGGTAGTCCAGCTGATATTAGTTCAAATTGGTCAAATAATGCTCATACTGGCTTTTCTCGTCTTTATGCTTATCTTCAGGAATTTCCAACAGGCTATTTATCTGGATCTGGTGATAGTGAGCAGGTTAGAGCTATTGGTGATTATCCCATAGAACCAGATCCAAGATTATGGAATTGTTTTCCTGTTATTAACGCAAATTTTACAGCTCGCAATGATGCTGGTTCTGGATCAGTAACAAATTGTTTTGCTCAAAATTATAAATATTTTTACGGCAATCTTCAAAAGAGAAATATTGTAAATGATGATGTAAAAAATCCAGATCAGTCATTAATTTTAAAAATTCAAGATAATGTTTATGTGGAAAAATATGGAACTGAATATGACATTACCAATCCTCAAAATTTAGCAAAATATGGTGGCGCTATTTTAAATAATGAAGATGGCACTAAAGATGGAGAAATATTATCTAAAAATTCACTAAATGTTGAAAGTGGCATAGCTGCACCTGATGATCAATATAGATTTGTAACTTATAAGAATAATTGCACTATATCTATTACTGAAGAAGTTGTGGGGACAAAACCTGTTTCAGTAGCTTCTCCAGAATATAATGGAAGTTCTGAGAAGGCTATTTTATATCCTGGTCAATCTGCAAAAATTACTGTTACTGATACCAATTGTGATGTTAAAATTCGTGATTTAAAACATCTTGAAATAAAAGAATCTGGATATGTTAGATTTTTTAATAATTCATTACAAAATGGTAAAACCTGTAATCTAAAAATTTCCATTAGTAATAAAGATACAATAGAAGAGGGTGCTAATTCTGTCATCCAATATTATCATGAAAAATTTCAAGATAATGGTGATATTACTGATTTTGAAAAAACGATAAATGTTAAATCAAAGCCTTCTGGTAGCAATAATATTAAAGATTTTCTTAAGAATATCAGTGATCCAATTTATTTGAGAAAAGGGCAGCATTTATTATTTTTGCCAGATAGCTGGAAATGGAATAATAATGGAGGCTGCGATATTAATACATTAATGCATATTGAGCATCGTCCGGCAGTAATTTGCAAGATGGTTAAAGAATATGATGCTGCAAATATAGCTTGTTCTCATATTATAGAGAATTGTCAAGATGATGATCCCGATTGTGTTAATAATAAGAAAAAAGTCTGCGCTAATAGCTCTCAATCTCCAACAATTAAATCAGATTATAAATGCTTTAATGTTACTAATTACAAAAATAAATTAGGTGATATTGATTTATTAAATAGCTTGCCAATAGGTGTGGCTGAGATTCCATTTTTTGATGGCGTAAAAGGAAATTTTACTGAAATATATAATGCAAACTCTATTAATAATAATCGTTTGAGTTTAGTAGGCAATCAATCTGAATTTAATCTATATAAATTAAAAAGTGATAATAATATTCAATTTACAAAAGATGGTCGATTAAAATTTTTATTTTTAAGCAATGAGAATCATCTAGAATTAGGAAGAAATGCTTCTGACTTGGGTAGTAATTATTTTTCTCCACAAATAGATGGTAATACTAATTATAATGGTTTGAATGGTTTTCAGATTAATTTTGGCTATTCTAAAACTCATTCAAATGGAGAAAATTTACAAATTGTTTTATGTGATGATAATTCAGCTTCTGGTAATTGTAGAAGTAGCAATCCTCTGGAAAAAATAATTATTAAAGATGATCTTAATCATAGTAATAATTATGTTTTTAAAAAGTCAGGAACATTAATTGATGTAAGAAGTAATAAATATAAGGATCATTATACGCATCAGGGATTTGGTAATAATGATGATAAATTACGTTTTGCTTTTAATATTCACAATTCTAACCAAGATATAGATGGCAATAATTGTATTATTGGTAGGGCTAATAATACTGCTAAATCATGTAGTAGTAATAAGAATTGCGGTACTGAAAATAATCAGCCTTGTTGTAATGGTAAATTAATTGATAACCCATATTATACTCCTAGCTATTGTCTTGATGGAACTTTATTGGTAGCGGGTAAATGTTGTCCAATTGGTAATGTAAATAATAATTCGTCAGTTTGCAATCCTATCAGTAGTGCTCAAAATGCAATAAAATCTAATTCTAATAATGTTTGTCAATTTCTATCGCCAGATTGTCAAGATGGTAAGATTTGTGTTGGGCCAAATTATGGCAATTTTGGATTTTATAAAGTAACAGTTAATGTCGCTAATATTGATGGTCCAGATACTCTTGGTATAATATCTGGCATTATATCGCCAATTTTAGATTTTTTTGATGGCTCAGGAGAGGATGAAGGTTTTATTAAGAGGGTTTATGAGCACACAGTTCAAAATAGTATTTTTGTGGCATTAGTACGATTATTTTCAGTATTTATGCTGATATTTTTCGGTGTTAGTTATTTTATGGGGTTGTCCGACATGAAGCAGCAACAATGGATGATGATGACTATTAAATTAGGAATCATCTATTTATTAATTAGTCCCGATAGTTGGTATTGGTATAAGGTATTTTTTGTTGATACTCTGAAGGATGGAATAAATTATATTACATTTTTGATGGCTAATACTTTTGATAGAGATCCTGCAATATTAGGTGCAATAAATAATTATGATTTTAGTGATAAAACCCTTTTATTTAAATCTAGTGATAGAATGTTCAGGCTACTTTTTGAAAGTACTATTCATAAGAAAATATTGGCTCTGATATTTAATAATTTTTTTGGCATTATTTATGTTATATTTATTTATTGGGGAATTTTTCATTATCTTAAGGCTTTCTTTGCCTCATTAGCTTTTTTCCTCATAGCTCAATCACTTATTTCTATTCTTTTATTATATGGGCCGATTTTTATCATATTAATATTTTTTAAACGCACAGAAAATTTCTTTAAGACTTGGTATGAACAATTATTAGGTATAGCATTACAACAAATTCTAATTGTATTATTTTTAAGTTTCTTTAATGGTATAATTTATGAATTAATTAAGATGAATTTTAATTATAGAATTTGTTGGGGAACTGTTTGGGATATACCTATTATCAATGTTCCTGCTATATTTAAATTTTGGTCTTTGCCAGCAACAGGAGTTGGCCTTAGTTCTGATCCAGCACTTATTAATGGCGCTCCCAATTTAATCGCTATTATTTTTATTTTTTTTATGTGCAAATTAATGTATGATTTTATTGGCTTAGCATCAAAACTCAGCGCTACAATTATAGGTAATTTACAGCTTGGTAGTAATGCTATAGCGATGACTAGTAAGGCTATTAAATCCATGAAAATATCATTAGAGGCTACTAAAAATTACTTTAAAAAGACTGCCGCTGCTAATTATTTGGTTAGTAGAAAAAACCAGTTTCTTGATAAACATTTTGATATTGGTAAGGATGCTGATGAAAGACATTCAAATCAGCAAAAAGCAAATAAATTGGCTAGATCAAAAGAATTAGCACTTAGGGCAGCAGGTGATCAGTCTGATAAAAAATACCTTAAAGATCGCAATATTACAGATACCAGAAAATTAACGACAGAGCAAAAGCAGGATATGCAGAAAAAAAGAGAAGAGGCCTTGGAAAAAAAAGCTGGTGACTTGGGAATAGATATTGATAGCGAAGAGGGTAAAAAAGAGTTTAAAGATTTAAAAGAAGCTAGAGGTAGTAAATTTACAGATAGGGATCTTAATAATCCTTTATATGCCGCCCTTAATAAGATGCAGCAATATGATAAAAATTTTGCTCGATCCAGAAGGGCAGATCAATCAAAATATCATGATGAGGAGGTTGCAGAAGGTAAGAAAAAGTCAGAATTAAAGCCAAAATTAGCAGACCCAAATCGCCCCCCTCTTGACGCTGATAAGAATGAAGATGCTAAAGATGATAAAACTAAGGCTGGTACAGAAAAGACTAAGTCATCTCACCTGGAAGGTGAAGCTGATAAACGTAAAGCTTCTAAGGCTGCATCTGGCGTAAAAGAATCAGCAAATTATGGAAGAAGAGGAGGCGATCATCATTCTGAGACTAGTTCAGAGACTAGTAGCGATTTTTCAGACATTGATTCTGAATTTAGTGATGGTGATTAGGTAAAATATTAAACAATATTTAAAATATTAATTTATGACAAAAATTTCCAATATTCGTAATTTTTCAATTATTGCTCATATTGATCATGGCAAATCAACCTTGTCAGATCGTTTGATTCAAGATTGTGGAGCTGTTGAAGATCGTAATATCACTGAGCAAATGCTAGATTCGATGGATATTGAAAAAGAAAGAGGTATTACTATTAAATCTCAAACAGTTCGCCTTAAATATCAGGCTAATGATGGGCAAGAATATATTCTCAATCTTATGGATACTCCTGGTCATGTAGATTTTTCTTATGAGGTTAGTCGCTCTTTATCGGCTTGTGAAGGTTCTATTTTGGTAGTTGATGCTAGTCAAGGTGTGGAGGCGCAAACTCTAGCTAATGCCTATAAAGCGATTGATGAAGATCATGAGATGATTCCAGTTTTAAATAAGGTCGATTTACCAGCTTCTGATCCAGAAAGAGTTAAAGAGCAAATTGAAGAAGTAATTGGTATTGATGCTAGTGAAGCAATTTCTGTTTCGGCCAAAACTGGTATTGGAATTAAAGAAGTTTTGGAGGCTATAGTGCAAAAATTACCAGCACCTGAGCAGCCAAAAAGTAATAAATTACAAGCATTACTGGTTGATAGCTGGTATGATCCTTATCTTGGCGTGATTATTTTGGCTAGAGTTATTTCTGGCTCGGTTAAAAAGGGTCAAAAAATTACTATGATGCAAACCGGTGCCAGCTATTTGGTTGATGATGTTGGTTATTTTTTACCATATAAGCAAAATTCTGATCAATTACATGCTGGTGAAATTGGTTTTATCAATGCTCAAATCAAAAAATTATCAGATTGTAAAGTTGGTGATACAATTATTTTAGATGGTGATGAAGAAACTAAGCCATTAGCAGGTTTTAAACAAAATAAACCAGTAGTTTTTTGTGGAATTTACCCAATTGACGCTTCTGATTATGATAAATTTCGTGATTCTTTAGAAAAATTACATCTCAATGATGCTAGTTTTGAATTTGAGGCTGAAAGCTCAACCGCTTTAGGTCTTGGTTTTCGCTGTGGATTTTTAGGTCTTTTACATTTGGAAATTATTCAAGAAAGGCTGGATCGTGAATTTGGATTGGATTTAATTACAACTGCTCCATCGGTAATTTACAAAATTTATCATATCAAATCTCGTAATTTGCCAAAAGAAGAAAGGCAAGATACTATGTTGGTTCATAGCCCGTCACAAATGCCAGATCCAGTTCATATTGACTTTATGGAAGAGCCTTGGATTCGAGCAACTATTATGACGCCGGATGAGTATTTGGGCGATATTTTAGAATTATGTACTAATAAAAGAGGTATTCAGGAAGAATTAACCTATGTTGGCACTAGGGCCATGTTAACTTACAAATTACCACTCAATGAAATTGTCTATGATTTTTATGATAAATTAAAATCCTATTCCAAAGGTTATGCTAGTTTTGATTTTGAAGAATGTGGCTATGAAGAAAGCCAGCTGGTAAAATTAGCAATTTTAGTCAATAGTGACCCGGTAGATGCTTTATCAATTATTGTTCATAAATCAAAGGCCGAATTTAGGGGTAGGGCACTTTGTGCAAAATTAAAAGAATTAATTCCAAAACAAATGTTTGCAGTTGCTATTCAGGCAGCAATTGGTGGTAAAATTATTGCTAGGGAAACAGTTTCAGCCATGAGAAAAGATGTCACAGCTAAATGTTATGGTGGAGATGTTTCGCGAAAAAGAAAATTACTTGAAAAACAGAAAAAAGGTAAGAAGAAAATGCGTGAAATTGGCAATATTTCTATTCCCAATAATGCTTTTATTTCAGCACTTAAAATTGATGATTAAAAAATATACTATATATCACTTCCCTAGAAAAGGTCTTATATTTCTTGAGTTGTAAAAAAAATTATTTACCATCATAATATCAAATTTATTTCAATTAATTAACATATGTTCAGTTATTTCTTAATAATTTTATTATTAGCTGCATTAGCCTTTATTTTATTTAGATTTCATAAATATAAAAAAATTGTTAATGAAGAATTGCAATTTTATGAAGATAGATTGGAAAATGAGATTGCCACTAGAAAGGAGGTTGTTTTGGAATATGATAGTAAAAAACATTTATTAGAAAATCCTCATCCAGAAGATTTTTCTAAGGTTGAAAATAAAGATATCAAAAAGGATTTAGATCGAAGAACAGACAAGATTTATGATTATTTAACTAAAATATCTAATCAAATTGATTATTTGCATTATCATCAATTAAATATTCCACAAATTGAATCTAAAAGGTCAAAATCTGAGATTTTAAATATTGTAGAGCATCATAATTATATAGAATATATTCTACAATCTCACAATATTAAATCAGAAATTGATTATTTTAGCCATTCATTAATAGCTCCAGAAATTAAAATTCTGCCCTTTGCTTTTTTTGTTATAAGAAAAGATTTTAACATTATTATTGATACTAGATTATTACAATTTATTAGAGAATTTAAAATAAATATAGAAAAAAAAGGAGAGGATGAGGCAAATGAAATTTTTTCTGAGAAAGTAAAAAAATATTTTAATTATCTCACTAATCCTAAATATTTAGAAAATATCCAATCTTATTTCATTAAAAGAAGAATTATTAATTCTGACCAAAAGATTAAAATAATTGCTATTTTGCCAACTGTTAAAGAATTAGAAATGGTAAGCAATTTTACTCCGGATAATTATAATCAATATTTTGAACTTATTGATTCCGGCGATCTATATCAATTTTTATCTTAGATGGAACTATCTTTTGATTCCAAAATTTTTACTCTTGATCAAAATCAGATATCTGTTTATAAAGAGTTACAAAAATTAGCAGAATTATCTAACAAAAAACAAAATTTTTTAAGTAAAATATTTAATCCTCATAGACCTAAAAGTCTTTATGTTTATGGTAAGGTGGGTCGGGGAAAATCAATGCTCATGAATTATTTTTTTAATTTAATTGAGCAAGAAAAAAAATATTTTCACTTCAATAATTTTATGCAAAAAATACATGATGAATTGCATAAAATTAGATCAAATAATAATAAAGATCATATATTACAAAATGTTATCGATAATATTATGGGTGATGCTAAAATTTTATGTTTAGATGAATTTCAAATTCATGATATTGTTGATGCTATGATTCTTAGTGATGTTTTTGAATATATTTTTGAGAAAAATATTATAATAATTTTTACCTCTAATTCATATCCGCTGGATTTATATAAGGATGGATTACAAAGAGAATATTTTTTAAAATTTGTTAAAAATACTCTCTTTAGAAAATGTAAAATATTAAATTTAGATGGTCAGCAAGATTATCGCTCTTCTAATCTTGATCTTGATAGTAATTTTCTTTATCCAATAAATGATTTTAATAAAAAATTATTCGATCAAATTTTGGATAATTATCTTGGTGGAAAAAAAATGACTATTTGGACAAAAGATGTTTTGGGTAGAAAAATTAAGATTAAAAATAGTTTTAAGGATATTGCCCTAATTGATTTTATGGAAATATTTTCTGATAATTTAGGAGTTAAAGATTATATGGAAATCTGCAAATATTTTAATATTATTTTTATTAAAAACATACCTTCTTTAGATAATAATTATAATAATGAGGCAAAAAGATTTATTCTTTTTATTGATGAGGCTTATGAAAATAATGTGAAATTAATTATTTTATCACAAAATTCGATTGATAAAATATATCAAGATGGTTTATTATATGACCTCTTCCAAAGAGCTGCTTCCAGATTGAAACAGCTTACAAATAATAAGTAAAATGAAATATTTATTTTTAATCTTTTTTCTTTTTTTATTTTCTTGTAAAACTAGCTATATTATTGAAATTCCAGATGACCAAGATCTTTTAGATAAGAAATTGGCGACAGAATTCGAGGTGGGTGATGAAAGTAATTTTTTGGATATGATCTTCAAAAAAAAGACAAAAATTGCCTTATTATTACCTCTTACTGGAAAATATAGTAATATAGGTAATGAATTATTAAATTCTGCTCATTTATCCTTACAAGAAAATGATAATAAGAAAAAAATTGAATTAGTAATTTTTGACAGTAAGGGCACGGAATTTGGCGCTAGAAAGGCGATTAGAGAGATTATTAATCAAGATATAAAGATTGTTATCGGTCCTTTATTTAGCACCGCTACAGAGTCGATAATAGATATAGTTGCTGAGAAAGATATTATATTATTATCATTATCTAATAATGACAATCTTAGGGGTAAAAAGAATATTTTTGTAACGGGTATTGCCATTGATCAGCAGATTGAAAGATTGTTGGAATATAGCATGGAGAAAGGCCTAAGTAGCTTTTCTGTTTTGGCGCCAAATAATTCTTATGGTTTAAAAGTTGCTAATTCTTTAAGAGATACTACTCAAAGAAAGGATGGTTATTTTATTGCTAGTAGTTTTTATAAAGATAAAGGTCAAATTGATAAATCTGTCAAGAAGGTCCTGAATTCTTATTCTATTTCTCAAAGTGCTTATGATGATTTGACCGAAGAAGATAAGGAAAAATCTTTAGCAGAGATTCCTATTTCTGATGAGGATAAAATATATTCCGATACTATTTTAATAGCAGATTCTGGTGATAATTTAGGCTTAATTCTAGAATCTATTGAGAAAAATAATCTTGACAAAAAGAAGATTCAGATTCTTGGTTTGAAGGAATGGGATAAAGCTTCCACGATTTATGATCCAAATACTGAGGGGGCTTGGATTACATCTTCCAATCCTAAAATTTATAAGAAATATGAATATTTATATTATGATAATTTTAAAAAAGTTCCAAATAGGATAACGAGTATTGTTTATGATATGGTTTGGTCAGTAATTGATTTGACTTATGATAATGGTGATTTGGAATTGGAGGATTTTGTTTTGGAGAAATCTGGATTTGAAGCGATTGATGGTAGTTTTAGATTTTTAGAAAATGGTATTGTGCAACGAAATTTTTCTATTTTAGAAGTTGGTGATAATGATTTTAAAATTATTGATTCAGATAGTAGATATTTTCTAAAATATTAAAATACCATTCATCATTAAAAAATAAACAATATAACAAGAGAAAAGATGAAGCTAGATTGTTTATCTTTATAATAGTTTTTTTAATGATAAATGCTATATACTTATGTTTTATAAAATTCTATCTTCCTATATAGAAAAAAATTCAAATCCTAAAATTACCTTTTTATCAGGTTGGGGTCAAAGATCAGATATTATTAATTTAGATAAATTTTCTAAAAAAGTAGAATATTTAGATTATTTGTTTCATACATCTGTAGATCCTGTGTTTGATGATCTAAAATCTCAAAATCCAGATATCATAATTGGCTGGAGTCTTGGTGGTATAATTGCCATTAATTCTATTGTTAAACAAATAACAAAGCCAAAATTATTAATTTTATTAGCAACGCCATTTCAATTTTTATCTCAAGATTCATATAAGATAGGGGTGGGCCCCGAAATTTATCAATCTTTTAATAATCATTTGTCAAAAAATCCAGAAAAATTACTAAGAAAATTTCATTTAATGATGCTACAAGATGATAAAAGATTTTTGGAATTAAAAAATAAATTTACCTATAGTCAAAACTTTGACAATCTCCAATATTGGTTAGATTATTTAATAAATTTTTCTGCCTTAAATTTAAATTTTAATAATTTTTGTCAAACAGAGTTAATTTATGGAGAAAATGATAAGATAGTAAATTTGGAGCAGGGTAAATTATTTAATCAAAAAATTCTCAATTCTCAATTTCATCTAGTAAAAAAATCCTCCCATATTCCATTCTTATAACAATTATCAATTTAAAGTTAAAAAATGAAGCTAGATTGTCTATTTTATATATAATTTTTAAATTGATAATTGCTATAACACCCTTTTTGATATAGCATTAATAAGCTTTAAAAAAATTAAAAAATATAGTTGACATAGCTAAAATAAGATCCTACAATCGACTCCTTGCTATTGCAATATTTCTTTAATTTAACAATTAATGCAAATGTTGTTTGCTGTTTTAAAATCGTGAATAATTGACACATATGAATAATATATCGGCTCTAACACCGATATATCAAATTCAATTTTAAATTGTTGTTTAATTTTTAGTAAATTAATAGACAGTTCTTAAAATAATTAATTTTGTTCTGCATGTAAATTATACAAAGTGTTAAAGAGCATTCGATGGATGCCTTGGCGTTAGCAGGCGATGAAGGACGTAACAGGCTGCGATAAGCCTCGGGTAGCTGCCAATAAGCTTTGATCCGAGGATTTCCGAATGGGGAAACCCACCTCTTTTGAGGTATCTCTAACTGAATTCATAGGTTAGAGAAGCGAACCTGGTGAACTGAAATATCTAAGTAGCCAGAGGAAAGGACATCAACAGAGACTCCGTTAGTAGTGACGAGCGAACGCGGATTAGGCCAGTTTTATTAATGTAAAAACTAGAATAACCTGGAAAAGTTAGCCATAGTGGGTGATAGCCCCGTATAGGTAAAAAGCATTAGTAAACACGAGTAAGACGGGACACGTGAAATCTTGTCTGAATATGGGAGGACCATCTTCCAAGCCTAAGTACTCGCTAGCGACCGATAGTGAACAAGTACCGTGAGGGAAAGGTGAAAAGAACCCCGATAAGGGGAGTGAAATAGACACTGAAATCGAATGCTTACAAGCAGTCAGAGCAAAAATACTCTTTTAAATTTATGTTTAAGTAATTTTTTCGTTAAAAAAACTTTTTGGGATTTTAGTGTAGTTTTCTACATAAATTTGATAATTGTTTTAGTAAAAATTGCTAAGAGGTCAGGTTTTTAATTTGAGTAAAATACTCATTTAAAGCTATGATTTTTTAGGAATTTTTAGGCAAAAAAACTTTTTGGGATTTTAGTGTAGTTTTCTACATGAGTTTCAAAAAGTTTTTTTAACGAAAAAATTACAAAATAGCATAGCTTTAAATGAGTATTTTTGTGATGGCGTACCTTTTGTATAATGGGTCAGCGACTTAATCTATCATGCAAGCTTAAGCCAGTATAGGTGTAGGCGTAGCGAAAGCGAGTCTTAACAGGGCGTTTAGTATGGTGGATTAGACCCGAAACCGGATGATCTAGTTATGGCCAGGTTGAAGGTGAGGTAACACTCACTGGAGGACCGAACACACTAATGTTGAAAAATTAGGTGATGAGCTGTGACTAGGGGTGAAAGGCCAATCAAATCCGGATATAGCTGGTTCTCCACGAAATCTATTTAGGTAGAGCGTCATATGTTTACCTTCGGGGGTAGAGCACTGTATAGGCTAGGGGGTCCAAAAGACTTACCAAACCTTAACAAACTCCGAATACCGAAGAGTATAGTATGGCAGACAGACAGCGGGTGCTAAGGTCCGTTGTCGAGAGGGAAACAGCCCAGATCGTCGTCTAAGGTCCCCAAATTATTGCTAAGTGGTAAAGGAAGTGATTAGACCAAAACAACCAGGAGGTTGGCTTAGAAGCAGCCATCCTTTAAAGAAAGCGTAATAGCTCACTGGTCTAAATAAGTCTTTTTGCGCCGAAAATGTAACGGGGCTCAAGCAATATACCGAAGACACGAATTTGCAATTTATTGCAAGTGGTAGTGGAGCGTTGTGTAAGTCTGTGAAGGTGAATCGTGAGGTTTGCTGAAGATATCACAAGTGAGAATGCTGACATGAGTAACGATAAAGCGGGTGAGAAACCCGCTCGCCGAAAATCTAAGGTTTCCTTCGTTAAGCTAATCTTCGAAGGGTTAGTCGGTACCTAAGGCGAGGCCGAAAGGCGTAGTCGATGGAAATCAGGTTAATATTCCTGAACCAGTGGGTGAGTGACGAATTCCATTATCTTGTGTTCCCTTATTGGATTGGGAATGCAGGGTTTGGGGTTCCAGGAAATAGCCCCCACATTAGGCCGTACCAAAACCAACACAGGTAGATGGGTTGAGAATACTAAGGCGCTTGAGAGAACTGTACTGAAGGAACTAGGCAAATTGCATCCGTAACTTTGGAAGAAGGATGACCTATTATTGGGCAACCAGTGATAGGTGGCACAGAAATGGGGGTAGCGACTGTTTAACTAAAACATAGGGCTCTGCTAAATCGTAAAGATGATGTATAGGGTCTGACGCCTGCCCGGTGCTGGAAGGTTAATTGATGGAGTGCAAGCTCCTGATCGAAGCCCCAGTAAACGGCGGCCGTAACTATGACGGTCCTAAGGTAGCGAAATTCCTTGTCGGGTAAGTTCCGACCCGCACGAATGGCGTAACGACTTCCCCACTGTCTCCAGTACAGACTCAGTGAAATTGAATTTGCCGTTAAGATGCGGTATTCCTACGGTTAGACGGAAAGACCCCGTGCACCTTTACTATAGCTTTACATTGAATTTAGGATTAAAATATGTAGGATAGGTGGGAGACTTTGAAGCTGGTTCGTCAGGATCGGTGGAGTCACCCTTGAAATACCACCTTTTTTACTTTTAAATTCTAACCAGAACATCTTAACGATGTTTGGGACATTGTATGGTGGGTAGTTTGACTGGGGCGGTCGCCTCCTAAAGAGTAACGGAGGCGCGCAATGGTAAGCTCAGACTGGTCGGAAATCAGTTGTAGAGTGTAATGGCACAAGCTTGCCTGACTGCGAGACATACAAGTCGAGCAGAGACGAAAGTCGGTCATAGTGATCCGGTGGTTCTGCATGGAAGGGCCATCGCTCAACGGATAAAAGGTACGCCGGGGATAACAGGCTGATGATTCCCAAGAGTTCATATCGACGGAATCGTTTGGCACCTCGATGTCGACTCATCACATCCTGGGGCTGAAGAAGGTCCCAAGGGTTCGGCTGTTCGCCGATTAAAGTGGTACGTGAGTTGGGTTCAGAACGTCGTGAGACAGTTCGGTCCCTATCTGCCGTAGGTGTTTGGAAAATTGAGAGGAGCTGACCCTAGTACGAGAGGACCGGGTTGGACGTACCAATGGTGTTCCAGTTGTTCCGCCAGGGGCATTGCTGGGTAGCTAAGTACGGACGGGATAACCGCTGAAAGCATCTAAGCGGGAAGCCTCCCTCAAAACTAGTTTTCCCCATTAGGGTCGTGGTAGACTACCACGTTGATAGGCTGGGTGTGTAAGCATAGCAATATGTTCAGCTAACCAGTACTAATAACCCGATCGACTTTGTATGCATGATTTACATGCAGTATAAAATTAATTATAGTATAGTGTCAATTATTCCGATGATCTCATCTTTTGATGAGTAATATTTTTTGGCTTGATGATCATAGCGTCATGGAACCACTCGATACATTCCGAACTCGCCAGTGAAACATGAGTTGCGCCGATGGTACTTGGTTTTTTAGCCTGGGAGAGTAGGTTATCATCAAGCTTAAAAATATTACTCATTTAAAATATTTTATTTTTTAGTAATCACCAACTTAATTTCTTAATCCTCAGTTCCTTAGTTTTAATTTAAATATATTTTTGTCTAGAGCTATTAAACTTAAGAAAGGTTATGGATTAATATAGTGTTTAATTATGCCTCCTTCTGATCCTAGACCAAGCACAACATCTGATCATAGAACAAGTACAGCATCTACTGATTTTGGTCCAAGAAAAAGTCAGAAACAGCTAGAAGAAGATTTTATAAAAGCAATTGAAGAAGTTAATGCGGATTTTATAAGAAAAATAACAGAGCAGACAGATACTACAGGTCGTGCAGTGACAAACCATCAAATTGTTGAAAAATTTCTTGAGGACAAACAATCATCATTCTTTAAATTATTGGAAAAAATAAGACCTTTGCATAAATCATTGATTTTTCTCTAATTTTCCTTCAGAATATTTTTTTGAAGGAAATTTTTGGAAAAAACTGTATTTTTTGATATTTTTGACAATTTATTGGCAAAAATAT
>Ga0233397_1000231_pt1 | contig 29151 bp, 27 predicted proteins | sample 35DmetaG_FD_189957 | JGI IMG/M metagenome (GOLD analysis project Ga0233397, IMG submission 189957) | Seawater microbial communities from Monterey Bay, California, United States - 35D | ecosystem: Environmental > Aquatic > Marine > Coastal | place: USA: California | collected 2016-10-20
GTTTTTTGTGTATGGATTCAGCTTGAGCAATTTCACATTCATGATGTGGGAATTTTAAATCCATTCCACCTCCATGAATATCAAATTGAGTACCTAAATATTTGGTGCTCATTGCAGTACATTCTAAATGCCATCCAGGAAAACCTTCACTCCATGGAGAGGGCCATCGCATAATATGTACAGGTTCTGCTTTTTTCCACAAAGCAAAGTCTTGTGGGTTTTTCTTATCATTTTGACCATCTAAGGTTCTTGTGTTATGTATGAGATCCTCTATGTTTCTTCCACTCAACTTTCCGTAAGGAATGTGTTTATTAAATTTGATTACATCAAAATATACAGAGCCATTAATTTCGTAGGCATATCCCTGATCCATGATTTCTTTGATCAATTCAATTTGTTCAACGATATGTCCAGTTGCTGTGGGTTCAATGCTTGGAGCTAACGCGTTAAATTGCGCCATTGTATCTCTAAAGTCAACAGTATAGCGTTGCACAACTTCCATTGGTTCAATAGACTCTAAGCGAGCTTTTTTCGCAATGCGATCTTCTCCTTCATCAGCATCGTTTTCTAAATGTCCAGCATCCGTAATATTTCGAACATATCGAACTTTGTAACCCAGATGTTGGAGGTATCTGAAAATTAAGTCAAAAGAAATAAACGTTCTGCAGTTTCCTAAATGCACATTGCTATATACAGTTGGACCACAAACATACATACCCACATTGTTTGGGAGAATTGATTTGAAAGTTTCTTTTTTCCCTTTTAATGAGTTGTATACGGTTAATGAAGTATCCATTAAAATTCAGTTTCTAGTTTGAGGTAATCTAAAAACTCTCTTTTCTTATCTTCCGATTGAAATATTCCTCCAAATTCACTTGTAACGGTACTACTAGCGGTATCACTAATACCTCTAGAATTTACACAAAGATGTTTTGCATCAATTACACAAGCTACGTCTTGTGTACCCAAGATTTCTTGAAGTTCCTGAACAATCTGAAGTGTAAGACGCTCCTGAACTTGAGGTCGTTTTGCATAATAATCTACAATACGATTCATTTTAGAAAGCCCGACTACGGTTCCATTTGAGACATATGCAACATGGGCTTTTCCGACTATGGGGAGTAAGTGATGTTCACAAGTAGAGTAGAGGGTAATGTTTTTTTCCACTAACATTTCACCATACTTATAGGAATTATCAAAGGTGGAAGCTTTAGGTTTTTTGTTAGGATGAAGCCCTCCAAATATTTCATTTACAAACATTTTGGCAACACGAAGAGGAGTTCCTTTAAGACTGTCATCTGTAAGATCCATTCCAAGGGTTTCTAGGATTTCATTAACATGATCTTGAATTATAAGTATTTTCTCATCATCACTTTTCTCAAAAGCATTCTTTTTAAGAGGTGTTTGGGCATTATTAGAGAAGTGATTTTCTCCTTCTTCCATACTGTTATCAGTGATTAATTTTTCAACTTTCATAAGCAATAAATACCTGCAAATATACTCAATTTCTTAAGGAAATATAGCCTAATCCAAAGATCAAAGTTTGAAGTTATAGCTCACGGTAAATTGTGTGAGATTTTGATTTAGAGCATATACATCTGTTAGGCCCTCTGAATAAAGTTCATACTCTTTACTTTGCTCAAAGTTTACAAGTGAAAGGGAAAGACTGCTGGATCCAAAATCTAGTCCTAATCCCAGAGTAATCGCAGTGTTGTTTGAGGTACTTTTTCTTTGGTAGGCATTTTGATTCAAAAATCCTGCTCTCAGACTAATGTCTTTAAAACGAAACTCACCACCTACTTTTAGAGTGTTTACTGAATCAAATCTAGATTTGATTTCTTGGCTAACCTCATTGAGGTAATTACTTCCAAATTGATCTTTATAACTAGAGTTTGAAAGATTTTGATTGCTGTAGTCAATGGAGATCAACCCTTTGTTACCAAACAGATATGCAAAACTTAATGTTGTTTTAGATGGAATTTTGAGTTGATACTCCTCATAAAAATTAGTAATATTTGGCTTGATTTCCTCTTTAATATTTAGTCCCCCCTCATAATGAAAAGCACTGATGCTTTGTTCAGTTTCGTCAGCTAGAGTAATCCATTGGGGGCTGTCATAGGTTGCACCAAGACGTATGTTTTTTAGTTTTAAAATTGCCCCAATTTGAGTAGAAATTCCATTTCCAAATGTGACGACTTCATCATAAAAATTAATATTATAAGTAGGTGAAGTTTTATCCTGATTAGTTTCAAATAGTGTTTGGGAATGATTCAAAAAGACTTTATGAAAATTCACATTCACACCCAAATGAATTAAATTCTTATAAAGTCCGCTAAGATTTAAACTTGTTTTTTTATGCCAACCTTTGTTCACAATATCGACCTGATGGTTAACATTTTGGTATTTTACATTAGATTCGTAGGAGGTGTTCTCATCTTCTAAATACTCTGGATCAATTATATATCCTTGATAGCCTAGGAAAGCCTGTTGAGCTGCAAAACCTTGTTCCTCTCCTAGAATTTGATACACATCTGAAGGGGTTTCATCATCATATAGAGGAAGATTCTCAAATGCGAGACCATCGGCATAGTATAAAAAGTATTGATCAATTCCCGTTGAGTTTTGTCCATCAATTTTTGCATTTTGATCATGCTGAATTACTTTGTGAAAATTAATTCCTATGCTTATTCTAGACCAAGGACTTTCTTCGTTATTGTTGTTAAAAACAAATACCCCTCCAAAATGATCTAAACGAATGTCATCATTTTCATAAGTTGCATTTGAATTTAAATAGGCACTTTCAGTTAGCTTATTTTTATAATTGGTTGAGAGACCAAGTTCAGAATGTAAAAAAACAGAGGAACTGGCAGGATTGAAACTAATTGCAGTTAAATCTCCACCCAATGCACCAAAGGCACCTGCCATTGATGTGTAACGTGCAGATCCATTTAAATCTGATGAAACAAGTCGCGTAAAATCACTAATAGTCTGTGCCACAGATAGTTGACTTATAAGTAGGGATACAATAAGATAGTTGGTAATACGCATTTTAAAAGATTTTTGAATTAGTTTCTACGACCACTTGAAGATCCTCGACTTGAACTACTACCGGCACTACTTCTACTACTGCTTCCAGAATTATAGGATCTTGCAGGACTGCTATAGTTACTAGATCGACTGGAATTAGAACTTCTGTATGAATTAGATTTAGTATTGTTATAGCTTCTACTAGTGCTGTTGTTATTGTATTGATTTCTTTTATTTGATCGAGTTACAGACCTAGTTGTAGCACTTCTTTTTCTTGGTGAAGTTGTATTTGTTCTATTTCTTGTTGCATTAGTATATCTTGATTGAGTAAAACGACCACTACTACTGTTTGCAGTTTTTGTTGGATTTACATTACCACTTCTAGAAATACCAGTAGTTTCTCCATTTATTTTGGGTCTAGCCGTTACGGAGTTACCAGCTGTTTTGGTTCCTAATCTTGTGTTTCGACTATTTCCAATGAGTACAGTTCTTCCGAGAGAATTTACTCCTCTTCCCACATTAACGCGGTTCAGTGTGCGTTGTACATCAGCATCATTATTTTTTGATTGACGGTCTCCTTTAGTTTTTGAATTTCCTCTAGAATTACCATAATTTTTTTCGCCTCTTCCGGATTTTATACGTGCAACTGTGCTGTTGTAATCTCTGTTGTTAAAATTGTTGTAGCGATTCCCGAAACGGTTCGCATAACCAAATCGATTCCATGGGTTTCTGAATCCATAACCATAAGGATTGTAAAATCCGCCATAGTATGCAAAAGGGCTATAAAATGAGTTAAATCCACCCCAGTAACCTGCATATCCACTATAAAAGTCAAAGTAAGGATTGTAAAAATTGCCATAACCAAATCGGAACTGATTTCCGTAATAGTTGTTCCAAAATGGTGAATTGTTAAATGCAAATCCTGATAAACCCCAGAGGTAATTGGGGTTATTATTTACAACAATGATTTCGGTTTGTGTTGTCTCACCTCCCCATGGAATTTGAGAAATATTGTTGTCAACAGCTGTTTGTTGGTATTGATCTGCGCTTGTGTAAGTTTCTGAATCTGTAAAATAAGTATCGTCAGAAGCTAAGGGCATATTTCCGTCAGCAACATCTTTAAAATATTGGCTGTAATAATTATTTTTATTTGATCCTGCTGTTTCTTGTGGTCTTTCTTTTTGAGTTTGAGCTTTAGAAACATAAATCCCATCTGATTCAAAATATGAAGCACTCTGAAAACTTCCACAGCTAAAAACAATTGTGGAAACGGCAACAACTAAAAATGAATTTTTAATTTTTCGAACGGATAAGTCAGCTTTCATAATGATTCGTTTTAGAGATGTGGTTCAAAAAGTTTAGTTTTGCATCACAAGAATTAATACAAACAAATATAGGCAAATTTTATGCCACGTTTTTATGGCCAATAAATTAACTTCTAGAAATACAGATTATTCCAAGTGGTATAATGAAATCGTAGTAAATGCAGATCTTGCTGAAAATTCAGCAGTTCGAGGCTGTATGATAATTAAGCCATACGGTTATGCTATTTGGGAAAAAATGCAAGCTGAATTGGATAAAATGTTTAAAGCGACAGGACATGAAAACGCATATTTTCCTTTGTTTGTTCCTAAAAGTTTGTTTGAGGCGGAAGAAAAAAATGCTGAAGGATTTGCAAAAGAGTGCGCGGTAGTCACTCACTACCGTCTTAAAAATGACGAAGATAATCCAGGGAAATTGATTGTCGATCCCAATGCAAAATTGGAAGAGGAACTTGTTGTAAGACCTACAAGTGAGGCAGTGATCTGGAATACATATAAATCTTGGATACAATCTTATAGAGATCTTCCAATTTTAATTAACCAATGGGCTAATGTGGTACGATGGGAAATGAGAACACGATTATTTCTTCGAACCGCAGAGTTTTTATGGCAAGAAGGGCATACGGCACATGCAACCAAAGCTGAAGCGATTACAGAAGCAAGACAAATGAACCAAGTATATGCAGATTTTGTCGAAAATTATATGGCAATCCCTGTAATTCAAGGAATTAAAACAGAGAGTGAGCGTTTTGCTGGAGCAGTTGAAACCTTTTGTATTGAGGCTCTCATGCAAGATGGAAAAGCTTTACAAGCAGGAACATCACACTTTTTAGGGCAAAACTTTTCAAAAGCATTTGACGTAAAATATGCCACTGCAGAAGGGGGATTGGATTATGTTTGGGCTACATCATGGGGAGTTTCAACTCGCTTGATTGGGGCATTGATCATGACACATAGTGACGATAACGGTTTGGTGTTACCTCCAAATTTGGCTCCTATTCAGGTAGTAATGATTCCAATTTACAAAGGTGAAGAGGAACAAAACGAAGTAGCTATTACAGCAGAAAAGATCAAACAAAATTTAGAAAAGAAAAACATCCGAGTGAAGTTTGATAATCGTGATAAGTTCAAGCCAGGATATAAATTCAATGATTACGAATTAAAAGGAGTTCCATTACGTATTGCAATTGGTCCCAAAGATTTAAAAAATGGAACAGTAGAGATTGCACGTCGGGATACATTTTCCAAATCAATTGTGAGCCAAACAGAAATTGTTGACTATATCACCTCAGAATTGGAAAAAATACAAACTGATTTGTTTGAAAAAGCAAAAGCATTCCGTTCAGAGAATATCACCAAAGTAGATGATTTTGAGAGCTTTAAAGAAGTCCTAAATGGTAAAGGTGGATTTATTTCAGCGCATTGGGATGGAACCAACGAATCTGAGGAAGCCATTAAGAAAGCTACAAAAGCGACCATTCGATGTATTCCTCTTGACAATGAGCAAGAAGCTGGAGTATGTGTTTTCTCTGGTAATCCTTCTGTACAAAGAGTTCTTTTCGCGAAAGCTTATTAATTAATAGGTTTTTGAGTAAAGTTACTTTGTCTTCATTAAAATCCTTGTAATATAATTCGTTTGTATTGGGTTGATTGTGATAGCTTGTACTGATCACCGTTTTAATACCCGCATTTTTATAAGATAAACAACACTGTTTAATGGCTGTGATACTGACTTATGAAATTCCAAGACTGAATCTCTTGTTGTAAATAAATTTATACTTTTTTCAAAACTTTCACGAATTTTTTCAAACTCCATACCTCAATACAAAGTGTTGGAACACCAAATTTTAGGCTGGCTAATGTCAATATTGTTTATTCGTAAATCGCTCCTATTCCATGAATGTTCTTTGAAAATAGGATGTTTTTCAAAAGAGTAGGGTACAAAGTAAGATTTGTTTAATATTTTCCATGGTATAGTAAAGATTTTGAGTGTTTAACTTCAACAAAAATAGTATTTTCCCACAAGGAAATTGTTAAAGTTTAAGCAAAGTAGAAATTTAAAAATTCAAGACTTTAGAAAAAAAAATAGTTAAGTGCTGTTTTAGGTTGTATAATAATATTTTTACATGTACATTTGCGCACGAAAAATATGGCCCGTTCGTCTATCGGTTAGGACGCCAGGTTTTCATCCTGGAAAGAGGGGTTCGACTCCCCTACGGGCTACAATTTAAAAATAAGACATGGCAAATCACAAATCGGCTTTAAAAAGAATACGTTCAAATAACAAAAAGAGACTTTTGAATCGTTTTCAGCACAAAACTACTCGTAATGCGATCAAGAAATTGAGAGATATTACTGATAAAAAAGAAGCGGAAAAATTATTCCCAAGCATTGTTTCGTTAATTGATAAACTTTCTAAGCGAAATATTATTCATACAAACAAGGCTGCTAATTTAAAATCTAAATTAGCAAAGCACGTTTCATCTTTATAAGTTTTTCGAACTTGTACTAAATAAAAAAAGGCTCCAAATTGGAGCCTTTTTTATTTTAAAGTATATCGTATTAAGAATTCATTGAGATTAAGAACTCTTCATTGCTCTGAGTGCGCTTAAAACGATCGTTAATGAACTCCATTGCTTCAACGGGGTTCATGTCCGCTAAATACTTTCGCATGATCCACATGCGCTTAATCGTCGTTTCATCGAGAAGTAAATCATCTCTTCGTGTACTCGATGAGATTAAGTCAATTGCAGGGAATATTCTTCTGTTGGCAATTCTTCTATCCAATTGAAGTTCCATATTTCCAGTTCCTTTAAATTCCTCAAAAATCACTTCATCCATTTTAGAACCAGTTTCTGTTAGCGCTGTAGCAATTATTGAAAGTGAACCACCGTTTTCAATATTTCTAGCTGCACCAAAGAAACGCTTTGGTTTGTGTAAAGCATTAGCATCTACACCACCACTTAAAATCTTACCGGAGGCAGGCTGAACGGTATTATAAGCTCTTGCAAGACGTGTAATGGAATCTAATAGGATCACCACATCATGTCCACACTCTACAAGGCGTTTAGCTTTTTCTAAAACAATATTAGCCACTTTTACGTGTCGGTCTGCTGGTTCATCAAAAGTTGACGCTACAACCTCACCGTCAACATTACGCTGCATGTCTGTTACTTCTTCTGGGCGTTCATCTATCAGTAAGATTAATTGATAAACCTCAGGGTGATTTGCTGCTATTGCATTGGCAATGTCTTTTAACAACATTGTTTTACCCGTCTTAGGTTGAGAAACAATCATTCCTCTTTGTCCTTTACCAATAGGGGAGAACAAGTCCATGATACGTGTGGATATTGTGCTTGACTTGTCTGCAAGGTTGAATTTTTCTTGAGGAAATAATGGAGTCAAGTGTTCAAATGCAACTCGATCACGAACAACTTTTGGATCTAGACCATTAATTTTATCAACTTTAATCAAAGGAAAATACTTTTCTCCCTCTTTGGGTGGACGTACTGATCCTAAAACAGTATCTCCTGTTTTGAGGCCAAACAAACGTATTTGTGATTGTGAAGCGTAAACATCATCTGGAGACGATAAATAGTTGTAATCTGAGGATCTCAAAAAGCCATACCCTTCTGGCATGATTTCAAGTACCCCTTCAGTTTGTACGATTCCATCAAATTCAAAATCAGGTTCGCGATACCTACTTCGATTGTCTTTATTGTGATTGGATTCGTTTCGATTGTTATTTTTTCCTTGGTTAGGATTTGTTCTATTATTTGGATGTCCATTTCCATTGGGATTATTTCCATTGTTCTTGGCAGCTCCATGTGGTGTATTATTCTTGTTTTGTTGTTTATTGGTGTTAGGGTGTTTCTGTGTCCCTTGTTTCTTATCGTGCTGAGGTTTTGGTTTAGATTTTTGAACTGGAAATACTTTAAGGGGAGCTTTCTTTTCAGTTGCCTCCTCCTTTGCTTTTTCAGGTTTTGCAGGAGCAGCTATTGCTGGCTCATCATCTGGCTTAGAAGCAATAAAGTCAACAATTTGATAAATTAAATCTAGTTTTTTCAAACCAGCGATTCGTTTAACACCTATTTTTTTTGCAATTTCTTGTAATTCGGGGAGTTTCTTTGTTTTAAGAGTAGCTATTTCGTACATGAAGTTTTTGTGATTATTACTTTAAAGATTTTGAAATCACCTTCAAAGGTTTAAGAGTTGTAGAGCAGCAATATTACAAATTTTATTTTAAAAATGCTGCTTTTAAAAAAAAGTTAATTTTGTAAAAAAAAGATCATGATTCAACGCATTCAATCCTTTTACCTGCTTTTGGTAATTTTGCTTTCTGCAAGCCTTTCATATGGCTTTTTTGTTACAGAGTATGCTGTAAAATTAGCATCTTTATTTTTTGAATCTTTCGGCTTCTTTGCCATTCTTATTCTCGCTATAATTTCTTTACTACTCTACACAAAACGTAAACTTCAGATTTTGTTCTGCCTATTCTTAATTTTGTTGAATTTAATTCCTGTTATAATATATGGGTACATGATTTTTAATGGAAGTGAAGAAATGATTCATTATGCTGTTGTTAGCATTTCATTAATAGAAACACTGTTTTTGATTTTGGCTCGTCAAGCGATTTTAAAAGACGAAAAACTAGTTCGTTCGATCGATCGTATTCGATAAAGCACCGCGCAAACCTAATTCGATTGCCTCAAGATTTTGAATTTTTCCATCTGAAAGTTCAAAGCGTAGCATTGTTCTGATTTTATGAAAACCTGAAATTCCAGCGGATCCTGGATTCATGTGTAGGTGTCCATTTCGTTTATCCTGCATTACTTTTAATATGTGTGAATGTCCACAGATAAATAATTTGGGTTTGTATTGCGAAATCAGTGTTCTTGCCTGTGGAGTATATCTTCCTGGATAGTTGGCAATATGAGTAATCAAAACACGGATTCCTTCACTTTTAAAAGAAAGCACTTCTGGGGCTTGCAAACGAACTTTATCTCCGTCTATATTCCCATAAACAGCTCTGAGGGGCTTTAAGGCTCCCAGACCATCCAAAACGTCTAGCTTTCCTATGTCGCCAGCGTGCCAAACTTCATCAGCTTGTTTGACATAAGTTATGATTTTGGAGTCCAAATGCCCATGGGTATCAGAAAGGAGAAGGATTTTCTTCAAATTTTTGTAATTTATTCAAAATTACGCTTTTCTCTTATCTTAGACAAAGCCCCATAAAATCATTAAAACGCTGAGTTCTTCTTCTCATAAAAAAGGTATAATCTATTTTTATAAAGACCTTATTTCATTTCAAATTGAAGCTGATCATCCCTTCAGAACCATATTTTATTCAGAAATCGAATCCTTTTGTATTCAAAACAAAAGGAAGCGGTTCCTGCCAATTTTATTAATAGTTCGTATGCTATTTTTAATTGTATTAATCTGTTTTTATTTATTTCAAAATGGTATAATATTGAATGTTGTTTTTGGAGTTTTATTGCTTATTTTGGTTTTAGCCAACCAAAAGAAGACAAATAATTATTTCATTCAAGTGATAAAAGAAGGATTGTTCATGGATGTTTTTTATTCTAATAGAAGACATGAAGTCCTTACTGTTTTTAGTTAGCTCGAACAAAAATTAAAGAAAAAGTTAACGGATTGAATACTTGTGAATATTATTCTGATTTAATTTATCCAGATCGTTCCAACTGCATACGTTTTGGCTTTCCCGCTAATAACGACCCGATCTTCTTTGTTTTGACAGAAGAGTTCTCCACGACGTTCTGAAATTTGAATGGCATGTAATTCCTTTTTACCCAATCGTTTTGCCCAAAACGGAATCAAAGAACAATGAGCAGAACCTGTTACAGGGTCTTCAAGTATCGTTGCTTGAGGTGTGAAAAAACGGGATACAAAGTCAGCTGTATCTCCCTTAGAAGTAACGATTACTCCTCCTGGATTTAAATTGATTTGATCAAAAATTTGTCGATTAATCTTTAATGATTGAATATCTTTTTCAGTATCAAAAACCAGAACATAATCTCGAGCTTTATATATTTCTTGAGGCTGAATGTTTAAAGAATTTTTAATACTATCAGGGAGTTTCGCAGTTACTGGCATTCGTGACGGTAAATCCAAATGATACATTCCTTCTTGCATTGACACAATTAAATCTCCACTAAGGGTCTTAAAAATAATTTGCTCTTTGTTGACGTTCAAGTGTTTTTTTAGACAATGCGCCGTCGCCAAGGTTGCGTGACCGCACAAATCCATTTCAATGTCTGGGGTGAACCAACGTAAATGAATGTAATCCCCGCGATCTACAAAAAAGGCCGTTTCAGGGACTGCATTTTCTTTGGCAATATCTAATAAAACTGTATCAGGGATCCAGTGCTTTAAAGGAACCACACAGGCAGGGTTTCCGCCAAAAGAATCTTCAGTAAAGGCGTTTATTTGATAACAGTTATAGGGTTGGGCATTTTCTTTAAAAGTCTTATTATTTTCGCGCGTGTCTGTTTCAAGAATGGAATATTGGAAATTATTCGACCAACCTGATTTAAGCGGGAGTATTCCCCGTCCAATTCCTTCTTTTAGCATCCCGGCTTTCTCAAGTACTTTTATGGATCCAATATTCTCTACTGCACAGCCAGCACTAATTCGATGTAGTTTTAGTGTTTCAAAACCGTAATTCAGAACAGCTTTTAGGGATTCCGTGGCATATCCTTTTTTCCAATGGTTTAGATGTATTAGATACCAAACTTCTGCACTGTTATACTTCTTGATGGAGCGTTTTAATCCAAATAAGCCAATGAAATTTCGATCAATTTTAGTTTCAATAGCAAAGGTGTAATTTCTTATTTCTTGGAATTTATTTTCTATTATCCAAGGTTCTATGATGGATTTAGTTTCTTCTACATCTTTTGGAATACCTAACGTATTATATTGATCCGTTTCTTGTAGCGAATGTAGATTGTAAATTGATTCTACATCGGAGAATTTTATTAGTCTTAACCTTATTCTGGAGGATGTTATTTCTATTTCATTCATTTTATAGCTTTGATAAAAATTGAAAAATTCGAGTGAATGCATCCTTTCGTGCCATTGCATCTCCCTCATTCGATCCTCCAAAGTTGAAAGCGTAATTCTTTCCATCAATCCACATCTCTCCTTGTCTTATGGAGCTACTTTGGTTGGGATTTCCCGAAATTAAATGACCTGCATTTTTATATTTAATGTTTTCAAAATCAAATTCAAAAGCATTATTCTTAATTCGATTTTCGATCAAGTCACTCATCATTGCTGAGGGCCAAACCGCGTCATCAAGACCAGATAAAAGTAGAATAGGTCCTTTAATGTTTTCGACCGGAATGGAGGCTTTTTGAACGGCAATAGTGTCTAACAAGCCTTGTTTCCAGTATGGGAGTGTTTCTATAGCATCAGAAAACCCACCCTTAATTTTTTCCATAGGGATGAAGGGAACTTCATCATTTTTAAAAATCCAACTCGGCTTTAAGGTATCTGAATTATAAGGCAATACGGTATTCGACCAACTCACCGAAGAAGGACTGAAAGCAATCGCACCATGGACTGTTTCTGGATAATAAGAAGCTACTAATAGGGCAAGCTCAGCATTTCTTGATGCCCCCATTACGATGATTTTATTTGAGTTTACTTCTGGTTGTTTTTTCAACCAATCTATTGCTTTTTCAAAATAGTCTAATGGAATTTCTTCCATAAGCGCAGGAAGTCCCTCTAAACGATGATAGGGTAGGGATAGCCCTACGTAATTGGCTTTAGCAAATTCTTGACTCCAGTAATTTCCCCAGTTTCCACCCCCGATTAAAATAATAACAGCTTTGTTTTTTATATTTTCTTTTGCGTAAAAATTTGCTGTAAAATTCTGATCTTTAATTTTTAACGGTTTAATTCCACTAAATAAAAGCGCATCTAAATATTGATATCCTGCAAGCATTACCACAATAACGAAAAGGCTTAATAGAACATTTTTCTTATTCATTTGATATTCTAACTTTTATCGAGGGTTCCAATTTGTATTAGGAGGATTTTTAAATTTTCTTTTAAATGATCACTTAAGGATTTGATTTTTAGATGTCTTCTGTACTTTCCACTTCCCTTTAACGTTAATGAAGAGCTTAATTTGTATCCATAGGTAAACTCAAAAGAGACATGATTTTTTGAAATAAAGAGCCCCCCAAAATTTTCAGTGAGCGAAAAGAGAATTCCCCCATACTTAAAGGTCTCGGAAACATGAGGATAGATTTCATGCACTATGTTTCTGAGTCCAATTAAGACTTGATACTTGTCAAAATCTCTTTTTTTAATTTCTTCAAGGAAATGATTGATGTGATGTGTAGAATTCACGAGAGGTTTTTATTGGGTTTATTTTTTCAAGTCCTTAAAAGTAGTGAACTTTAAATAAAGTATACAAGCTCATCTCTAGTGATGATTTTAACTTCTTGAAAAACCGTATCACCATGCTTGTGAACAATTTAAAAAAAGAATAGGGGATTATAATCCTTGGAAGAGATTGTGTTCAAAAATCTACTGGTACATATAATAATGGTTAAGTCATTCATGATTGAAGAACAGATTTGGGTGCTGTTATTTCTAATCTAGTAAAAAAAAAGCCCTCAATGTGAGGGCTTTAGATATGCTTTATGAAGTGTAGTTTTACAAATGAATCACTTCATCGTAGGCATCCGCTACGGCTTCCATCATCGCCTCACTCATGGTAGGGTGAGGGTGAACGGCTTTAAGGACTTCATGGCCTGTGGTTTCAAGCTTACGTCCTAATACTGCTTCAGCAATCATATCGGTTACCCCGGCACCAATCATATGGCAGCCTAACCACTCGCCGTATTTGGCATCAAAGATTACTTTCACAAAACCATCAGAAGTTCCGCTGGCTTGTGCTTTTCCAGAGGCAGAAAAGGGAAACTTTCCTATTTTAATGTTATAGCCTTTTTCTTTGGCTTGTGCTTCGGTCATTCCTACGGAGGCAATCTCTGGGAAACAATAGGTACACCCGGGAATGTTACCATAGTCTATGGCTTCCACATGCTGACCTGCAATTTTTTCAACACACATAATACCTTCTGCAGAAGCAACATGGGCTAGGGCTTGTCCTGACGTTACATCGCCAATGGCATAATAGCCCGGAAGGTTGGTCTGGTAAAAGTCATTGACTAAAATCTTATCTCGATCAACAACAATGCCTACATCTTCAAGACCTAAGTTTTCAATATTGGTTTTAATTCCAACAGCCGAAAGGACAATATCCGCTTTCAGTTTTTCTTCTCCTTTAGCTGTTTTTATGGTAGCGGTAACACCTTTTCCTTTGGTGTCAACATGGGTTACTTCTGCTCCTGTAAGAATGTTGATTCCACTTTTCTTAAACGATCGCTCCAGCTGTTTTGAAATTTCCTCATCTTCTATGGGTACAATGCGGTCTTGATATTCGACAACAGTTACTTCAGTTCCCATAGCATTATAGAAATACGCAAATTCAATTCCGATGGCTCCAGATCCTACAACAATCAATTTCTTAGGTTGTTTGGGTAAGGTCATGGCCTCACGATAGCCAATTACTTTTTTCCCATCTTGAGGTAGGGAAGGAAGCTCACGTGAACGCGCTCCTGTAGCAATAATGATATGCGAAGCACTGTATTCTTCTGTTTTATCGTTTTGGGTTACACTTACTTTTTTACCAGCAAGAATTTTTCCATGCCCGTTTAAAATGTCAATTTTATTTTTCTTCATTAAAAATTGAACTCCTTTACTCATCCCTGCAGCTACATTTCTACTACGGTTGACTACAGCATCGAAATCTTTGTCATATTCCTTTACAATCAGACCGTAATCTCCTGCATGTTTTAAATAATCAAAAACTTGTGCAGACTTAATCAAGGCTTTTGTGGGAATACATCCCCAGTTCAAACACACTCCGCCTAAACTTTCTTTTTCAACAATAGCGGTTTTAAAACCAAGTTGTGAGGCTCTAATCGCCGTAACATAGCCTCCTGGGCCGCTTCCTACTACTATAATATCATATGAACTCATGAAGTGTAATTTAAATTCGGTGCAAATTTACAAAACTAGAGAGAATATTTTGGTCTAATTTTCTTCCTTAGTAAAATCAATACTGGCGGTATTAACGCAATAGCGCTCTCCCGTTGGTGTTGGACCGTCATTAAAAACATGTCCTTGGTGTCCGCCACATTGGGAACAAACGATTTCAGTTCGCAGCATTCCATGTGTGCTATCCTTGATGTATTCTAAAGCGCCGGGAAGGGCTTCGTCATAGGAAGGCCATCCGCAACTACTATCAAATTTAGAGGTAGAATCGTACAACGCTTGTCCACAACCTTTACAGTTGTAAGTTCCTTTTTCATAGTGATCATTAAAAACACCTGTAAAGGGACGTTCTGTTCCTTTCTGTCTTAAAACATAAAACTCTTCAGGAGATAATTGTTCTTGCCATTCGGCATCTGTCTTTCTAATCGTGTATTTTTTAGTATTCATTTTTTGGGATAAAAGCCAATGCGGCAGAGTTAATACAATGGCGTTTTCCTGTTGTTTGACGTGGGCCGTCATTGAACACATGCCCTAAATGACCACCACAGTTGTTGCATTTTAATTCGGAACGTGGATATCCAATTTTGTAATCCACATCATATTCCAAGTTTTCTTCAATACCTCGGTCAAAGGAAGGCCAACCTGAACCCGAGTCAAATTTATATTGTGATTCATACAGAGGGTTTTGACATCCGCCACAAACATAAACACCTTCTTTTTTGTTATTGTTTAAGGGACCTGTAAACGGGCGTTCGGTTGCTGCATGACGTAATACTTTATACGCCAAAGGAGACAAGATTTCTTTCCATTCAGTATCTGTTTTAACTACCGTATAGTCTTTCTTTGGATTCATTTTTTCTTGAGAATTGCCTTGGCAAGAGACCAATAAGGCAAGAAGTAAAAGGGGAACGTATTTCATCATCTTTTTTATTTCAAAATTAGTAATCTTTTTTCACTAATTCCCAATAGTTTTATTGAACTGAGGGAGATTATTTTTTAAATAAAAAGATGATTATCAGCTGAATAGTGTTTAGTAAAGCAATTCAACACAAATAAAAATTGAGATTGCGATGGTTTTTTCGCTACATTGAGAAACTAAATATTTAGAATGTTAAGCTTAAAAATACCCCTAGAAAAAGGAAGCAAAAAAATCATCAATGCATGGACTTTTTATGATTGGGCAAACTCTGTCTATCCCCTTGTCATATCTTCTGCAATTTTCCCAATTTATTATGGGGCTTTGTTCTCCGAAAATAATATTATTACGGTTTTTGATTACGAGATAAAGAACACCGCGATGATTAGTTTTGTGACGGCTGCTGCTTTTTTCATTGTGGCTTTTATGTCCCCTTTACTTTCTGGAATTGCTGATTATATTGGAAATAAGAAACGCTTTATGAAGCTTTTTGTTTACATGGGATCTATCAGTTGTGTGGGATTGTATTTTTTTGAACTGGAAACAATTTATTTAGGCTTGTTCATCCACTTTTTAGGCTTAATTGGGTATTGGTCCAGTATAGTTTTTTATAATTCGTATCTCCCTGATATTGCTTATCCAGAGCAACAAGATCGGGTGAGTGCCAGAGGATTCTCTGTGGGCTATGTGGGGAGTGTGATTTTATTATTATCAAATTTGGCAATGGTAATGAATCCCGACTGGTTTGGTATTACCGGAACAGAAGGGGAAGCAGCTATGAAAGCTATGCGCTATTCTTTTGTTTCAGCTGGAATATGGTGGGTGCTTTTTAGCCAATATTCTTTTTATTATTTGCCTAAAGGTAACCGTGAGGTCAAAGTGACTAAGGATATTTTTTGGAATGGGTATAAGGAACTTAAAAGTGTATGGAAGCAACTGGAACATAACAAAGCCTTAAAACGTTATCTTCCTGCTTTTTATATGTATAGCATGGCGTTGCAAACGGTATTGTTAGTAGCAGCCTATTTTGGAGAAGAAGAGATTCAGTGGGGGAGTGCAGGTGAAAAAACAACAGGTCTTATCGTAAGCATTTTATTAATTCAAATTGTTGGAATTTTAGGAGCCTTTTTAACCGCTCTTGCTTCAGAACGTTTTGGAAACATTCGTGTTTTAATTGTTGTTAATTTAATTTGGGCTGCCTTGTGTTATTATGCCTATCACATTGAAACTCCCATTCAATTTTATACCGTTGCCGGATTAGTAGGAATGGTTATGGGGGGACTCCAGGCACTTTCAAGATCTACTTATTCCAAGTTAATCCCCAAAACAGAAGATACCACTTCGTTTTTTAGCTTCTATGATGTCACAGAAAAAATAGGGATCATTGTAGGAATGTCACTCTTTGGAGTGATTGATCAGATTACGGGTAGCATGAGAAATGCAATACTTTTTTTCATGCTCTTTTTTGTGGTGGGTGCGCTCATGTTATTTCGTGTCCCCCAAAAAAATCTGAATTAATCTCGTATTGAAATATCACCGGAACCCGTTACTTTGGTTTTCTGCTTCTTAGGGTTTCCCTTGCAAACAACGTCTCCTGATCCTGTTATATATACAGCGATGCTTTCTGATGCATACATGTTTATGTCTCCCGAACCTGTTATTTTTACTTCACCCATGGTGGCTTCGATACCCGTAGCTTCGATTTCTCCTGACCCAGTTACGGCCAACTCTACCTGGGCAGCATCGCCATCGAGATGTATTTCACCTGAACCTGTAACGGCTGCCTCTAGATGCTTAACCCCCAGATTTAGATGTATATCTCCTGATCCAGAAAGAGTGGTTTTAAAATGATCTGCATTTACAGCCTGACGCGAAATAATTTTACCCGAACCAATTAGGATCACTTTGTTGATGTCTTCAACAGGGATGGTGATTTCAACTATTTTAGTGTCCCAGTTTCCAAACCAAGATTTTTCTTTTTGTTTGATAAAGTTCCATTTTTAACTTTAGCTTCTATTTTTTCCAAATCTTCATCATTTCCCATAAGTTCAATGGTTCCTTCTGATCCTTGAATCAAAGTAACCTCATAGCTACCCGCTATATGGATTCCATCATAGGTTCCCACATTTCTTTTTTCAGTTTGTTGGGCATTAAGTTGCGTTGCGTTGAAGGATACGAGTACTAAAAATGTAAATAGAGTTTTCATAAGTGTTTAATTTGAGGAGTTTAGTTTGACACCTCCATATTCGGAAGTGATTTTTAAAGTGGACAAATTTGTTTGTGATGGCATAACTATTGTCTGTATTATATTGTTGTTGTTAAATGGATTTTAAATTTAAATATTTTTTTAAATAATGAAGGATTCTAAGGGAACAATGACATAATGACCTAAAAAAAAAATAAATGGCGAAATCCTTTTTAAACGCAGTTGACAACTTGTCACTGCAAGATATAGAATCCGAAGCGGATTTGATTCCTTTAATGTCAACCGAAGATGAAGAAGCATTAGAAAATGAGGCTTTACCTGAGCTTGTTCCATTACTACCGCTAAGAAATACAGTTCTTTTTCCCGGTGTTGTAATTCCGATTACGGCGGGAAGAGATAAATCGATTCAATTAATCAAAGATGCCAATAAAGCTGATAAGATTATTGGAGTGGTGGCTCAGCGAAACGAAAATGAAGAAAACCCTGGTGCAAAAGACATTTACACTTTAGGAACAGTTGCTCAAATACTAAGGGTATTGAAAATGCCTGATGGAAATACAACCATCATTATTCAAGGGAAAAAGCGTTTTGAGATCGATGCAATTACAGAAGAGGAACCTTACTTAAAGGCTAAAATCAAAGCGGTCAAGGATCAAATACCTGAACCAAACGACAAAGAGTTTAATGCTACTATAGATTCTATTAAGGATTTAGCCTTGCAAATCATTCAAGAGAATCCGAATATTCCATCAGAAGCTTCTTTTGCCATTAAGAATATCCAAACGCCTTCTTTTCTTATCAATTTTGTTGCTTCCAATATGAACGTTGCGGTAAAACAAAAACAGAGTATTCTTACAGAGGTTAGTTTGCATCAACGTGCTTTAATGTGTTTGAAGCATATGAATGAAGAATACCAAAAACTAGCGCTTAAAAATGATATTCAATCGAGAGTACGATCAGAAATGGATACTCAGCAAAGGGAATATTATTTACATCAGCAAATGAAAACCATACAAGAAGAATTGGGTGGGGTTTCTTATGAAGAAGAAGTTGAAGAAATGAAAGCGCGTGCCAGTAAGAAACTTTGGTCGGAAGAAGTAGGAAAGCACTTTGAGAAAGAGTTGATGAAAATGCAACGCATGAATCCTCAAGTTGCAGAGTACTCAATTCAACGAAATTATTTAGACCTATTCTTGGATTTGCCTTGGAATGAGTTTTCCGAGGATAATTTTGATCTTAAACGAGCTCAAAAGATTTTAGATCGGGATCATTTTGGTTTGGAAGAGGTAAAGAAACGTGTCATTGAACATCTGGCAGTGTTGAAGTTGCGAAACGATATGAAATCTCCAATTTTATGTTTGTATGGTCCTCCTGGAGTTGGGAAAACTTCTTTAGGGAAGTCTATAGCCGAAGCCCTTGGGAGAGAGTATGTTCGGATTTCATTGGGAGGGATGCGAGATGAAGCGGAAATTCGTGGACATCGAAAAACCTATATTGGAGCTTTACCGGGAAGAATAATTCAAAGTTTGAAAAAAGCAGGTACCTCTAATCCTGTTTTTGTTTTAGATGAGATTGATAAATTAGCTTCTGGAGTTCAGGGCGATCCTGCTTCAGCACTTTTGGAAGTTCTAGATCCTGAACAAAACCAATCCTTTTATGACAATTTCCTTGAGATGGGATATGATTTATCTAAGGTCATGTTTGTAGCTACTGCCAATAGTCTTGGACCTATCCACCCAGCATTGAGAGATCGTATGGAGATTATAAATGTTAGTGGGTACACTCAAGAAGAAAAGACTGGAATTGCACAAAAGTTTTTATTACCTAAACAGCTTAAAGAGCATGGGATGAATAAAAAGCAATTAACGCTCAAGAAATCTTTTTTAGATAAGATAGTGGAGAGTTATACACGAGAATCAGGAGTTCGAGGCCTTGACAAGCAAGTAGCGAAAGCTGTTCGTTATGCGGCTAAATCCATTGCAATGGAGGAGGAATACAAAATTAACCCTGAATTAGAAGATTTGACAACTATTCTGGGTCCTGCAAAAGTACACCGTGATTTGTATGAAAATAATCACGTGGCAGGAGTTGTTACCGGTTTGGCATGGACTTCTGTTGGAGGTGATATTTTATTTATAGAATCGGCTATTTCTCCGGGTAAAGGAGGATTGAGTATTACAGGAAATTTAGGAAAAATCATGAAGGAATCGGCTACGATTGCTTTAGAATATATCAAAGCCAATGCGTCTTTAATGGGACTTGATGCGTTTGAATTTGATAAATATAGCATCCATATTCACGTTCCTGAAGGGGCCACACCTAAAGACGGACCCAGTGCCGGGATTACTATGTTAACCTCTTTGGTTTCTTTGTTTACCCAAAAACGTGTGAAAAAACATTTGGCAATGACGGGTGAAATTACACTAAGGGGGAAAGTATTGCCAGTCGGAGGGATTAAGGAGAAAATTCTTGCAGCCAAACGATCCAAAATTAAAGAGATTATTCTTTGTGAAGACAATCGAAAGGATATTGAAGAAATTAACGAAAGTTATTTAAAAGGTTTGCATTTTCATTATGTGAAAGAAATGCATGAAGTGATTTCCTATGCGGTCACCTCTCAAAATGTTGTCAATGCTAAGCAATTAGTCTCTTCATAGATAAATGGTTATTTTTACACTATGAAGAAAATCATCATTGCAGTTGATGGATTTGCAGCAACAGGCAAAAGTACTGTTGCCAAAAAAATAGCTGCTGCTATACATTATATCTATATTGATACCGGTGCAATGTACCGTGCTGTCACTTATTTTGGACAAAAGCAAAACCCTACCGAAAATATAGATGTAGCTCAATTGATTGAATCACTTCCAAAGATCAATATTCATTTTGAAAATGGAGAACATGGTCAACAAACATTCATGAATGGCACAAATATCACCAATGAAATTAGGGAATCCAAAGTCAATAATGCTGTTAGTAAAATAGCAAGTGTTGAAGCTGTCCGAAACTTTCTAGTTGCTCAACAGAGGTCAATGGGTAAAGAACTTGGGATTATTATGGATGGGAGAGATATTGGGACTGTAGTTTTTCCAGAAGCGGAATGTAAATTCTTTCTCACGGCTTCCCCAGAGATAAGAGCAGAACGACGTCATAAAGAACAATTGGAAAAAGGAAATTTAGAATCCTTTGAAGCCGTTTTAGAAAATGTAATAGCAAGAGACCATCAAGATTCAACCCGTAGTGTTAATCCATTGCGAAAAGCAGACGATGCTATAGAGATTGAGGTAAGCACATTAACTATTGATGAGGTTTATCGTTTGATGATGGATAAGATTCAATCTATAGTATAAAGCAAATTCGAGATTAAAAAACATATTTATTATTTGTTTATCGAGCGATTAAGGGTATATTTGCACGCTTTTAATTGGAAGGAAAAACCGAAAGCACCATTAATTTTTATAAACAACTTCTGTATTTGCAACTAAGGATTTCCCATGTACAGAATACAAAAACCCATCGGAAATGGCCAAAAAACCAACCGAAGAGGCTGCAGCCAAAAGCGCTGAGCCTAAAAAAGCAGTAACTCCAAAGAAAACAACTGCTAAGAAAACCACTAAAAAAGACGAAGTAAATGAAACTGTTAAAACTCAAGAAGCTACTGTAGCTGATTCAACTGTTGATGTGGCTGTGGTTGAAGAAAAAGCACCAGAAGTTGATCAAAAAGCAGCACAAGCTGAATTTTTAGACAACTTTAACTGGCACAATTATCAAGAAGGAATCGATTTAATCGAAGACAAACAACTTGATGAATTCGAAAAATTAGTAAAAGAAAATTTCGTTGACACTTCAGATGAAGACGTAATTGAAGGAGAAGTGGTGTACATGACAGAACGTGAAGCCATTATTGATATCAATGCAAAGTCTGAAGGGGTTATTTCCCTCAATGAATTCCGTTACAACCCAGACTTAAAAGTTGGGGACAAGGTAGAAGTGATTGTTGATATACGAGAAGATCGTACAGGTCAATTGGTTCTTTCTCACCGTAAAGCTCGTGTCATTAAAGCATGGGATCGTGTAAACAATGCACATGATAATGCAGAAATCGTAAGCGGTTTTGTTAAATGTAGAACAAAAGGAGGAATGATTGTCGATGTTTTCGGTATTGAAGCGTTCTTACCTGGATCTCAAATTGACGTAAAACCCATTCGTGATTACGATCAATATGTAAACAAAACAATGGAATTTAAAGTGGTGAAAATTAATCACGAGTTTAAAAACGTTGTTGTTTCTCATAAAGCTCTAATTGAAGCGGATATTGAAGAACAGAAAAAAGAAATCATTGGTCAATTAGAGAAAGGACAAGTTTTAGAAGGAACTGTGAAAAACATTACTTCTTACGGTGTCTTTATCGACCTCGGTGGTGTAGATGGATTAATTCACATTACGGACCTTTCTTGGAGCCGAATTAATCACCCAAGTGAGATTCTTGAGTTAGACCAAAAGTTAAATGTTGTAATCCTTGACTTTGATGATAACAAGTCTCGTATTCAATTAGGATTAAAACAATTAAGCCAGCACCCCTGGGATGAAATCTCTGAAACACTTAAAGAAGGAGAAAGAGTAAAAGGAAAAGTAGTGGTTATAGCTGACTACGGAGCTTTTGTTGAAATCAAAGAAGGTGTTGAAGGATTAGTTCACGTTTCTGAGATGTCATGGTCAACTCACTTACGTTCTGCACAAGATTTTGTAAAAGTTGGGGATGAAGTAGAAGCTGTCATTTTATCTATTGATCGTGAATCAAGAAAAATGTCATTAGGGATCAAGCAAATTACGCCAGACCCATGGACCGATATTACTTCCAAGTATCCAATTGGATCAAAACATTCTGGTTTGGTAAGAAACTTTACCAACTTCGGAGTTTTTATTGAATTAGAAGAAGGAATTGATGGACTAGTTTATATCTCTGATTTATCTTGGACCAAAAAAGTTAAGCACCCATCTGAGGTACTTGCTTTAGGTGACAAGATCGACGTAATTGTTCTTGAATTAGATGTTGAAGGACGAAAACTAAGTTTAGGTCACAAACAAACCAAAGATAATCCTTGGGATAAATACGAGAAAGAATTTGGTTTAGAATCTGAACACACTGCTTCGATAACTGAAATGGTAGATAAAGGCGCCACAATTCATTTTAATGAAGACATCATTGCTTTTGTACCTTCACGTCATCTAGAGAAAGAAGACGGATCTAAATTAGGAAAAGGGGATGAAGCTGTTTTCAAAATTATTGAATTCAATAAAGAATTCAAAAGAGTAGTAGCTTCTCATACTGTCCTTTTCAAAGAGCAGGAAATTAAAAACCTAAAGCGTGCCACTAAGAACTTAGCTTCTGCTAATTCTGAAAAAGCAACGCTTGGGGATTTAGATGCCCTTGCTAGTTTGAAAGAGCAAATGGATAATGATAAATAAATATCATTTGATTTTATTTTTTAAAAACCCTCCCTTCGGAGGGTTTTTTTTATACTTAATAAAATAATACTTTTGTAAAATATTCTAACTATGACACCTAAAGTCCTTCTTAGCGAAAAAAGGGTAAATATCATGCTAAATAGGCTTTGTTGTCAATTGATCGAACGGCATGGAGATTTTTCTGAAACAGTGCTCGTTGGTCTTCAGCCTCGTGGGGTATTACTTCTAGAACAATTGATATATCTTCTGAAAGAAAATGGCGTCACTTCCCTCCAGAGTGGGAAGTTAGACACTACCTTTTTTAGAGACGATTTTAGAAGAAACGAAATCCCTCATAATGCAAACGCTACTGAAATGGAAGTCACCATCGAAGGGAAAGATGTTGTTTTAATCGATGATGTTCTATTTACCGGGAGAAGTATTCGATCTGCTCTTACAGCTATAGATAGTTATGGAAGACCAAAATCAATTGAATTGTTGGTGTTAGTTGATCGACGTTTTAGCCGTCATTTGCCGATTCAACCTGATTATTTGGGAGCACAGATTGATGCTCTTCAAGGTGATAAGGTTAAAGTGGTATGGTCTGATAATGCATCAAACAACATTGTGTATTTAGAAAAACAAAGCCAATGAAAACCTTAAGTGTTTCTCACCTCCTAGGGATAAAGTATCTCAATCCAGAAGATTTGCACTTGATTTTTGAAACGGCAACGCATTTCAAAGAAGTTATTAATCGACCCATTAAAAAAGTTCCCAGTCTTCGGGATATTACAATTGCTAATCTGTTTTTTGAAAACAGTACCCGAACAAAATTATCGTTTGAGTTGGCAGAAAAAAGACTCAGTGCAGATGTGCTTAATTTTTCTGCAGCACAGTCCTCAGTTAAAAAAGGAGAAACTTTAGTTGACACAGTTAATAATATACTGGCAATGAAAGTTGATATGATTGTAATGCGACACCCTCATCCAGGAGCTGCGCACTTTTTATCCCAACATGTTAATTCTTGTATTATCAATGCAGGGGATGGCACACATGAGCATCCTTCACAAGCATTGTTGGATGCGTTTTCTCTTCAAGAAAAATTTGGAGATTTGGGAGGAAGAAGGATCGCCATAGTAGGGGATATTTTACACTCTAGAGTTGCACTTTCTAATATATACGCTTTAAAAATGCTTGGAGCTGAGGTGCGTCTTTGTGCTCCTAAATCCTTACTTCCCAAACATATCGAATCATTGGGTGTAACCGTTTCTTCTAATTTAATGGAAGTTTTGAATTGGTGTGATGCAGCCAATATGCTCCGCGTTCAAAACGAACGCATGGAATTGAGTTATTTTCCAACTACACGTGAATACAGTCAAAATTTTGGCCTTACTGGAGAACGTCTAAAGCAATTGAGAAAAGAAATTGTAATACTTCATCCCGGACCAATTAACCGTGGAGTAGAGATTACGAGTGAGGTTGCTGATTCTGATCAAGCAATTATCTTAGATCAAGTTGAAAATGGAGTTGCGGTTCGTATGGCTATTATTTATCTTTTAGCCTCTAAATTGAATATTCCTTTGAAATGATACAGTGGGAAGAAAATAATACAGCTTACCTTGAAGCTAAAGCATATGTTGAAAATAAAGAGTCACTCTTTAGCAATTTAAAAGAGCACCAAGGATTTGACCTGATCTTAAATTGTGAAAGCAGTCTTCCTAAGATTGAAGAATTAGCATCGCTGGCTTCACACCAACTAAATAAGGGACGTTGCTTAGTGCTTATACTTTCTCCTGAACTCGCAGATCATTTTTCCTCAGAGTGGGTAACTGTACCCACAAAAACAGAAGCCTTGGATTTTATTTCGTTTGAGCAAATGCAACGTGATTTAGGCTTTTAGATGATGGAATTAACCATATTAGGCTGTCACTCGGCTACTCCAAGAGAAAATAAGCATACAACTTCACAGCTTTTGGAAGTGAGCGGTAATTTATTTTTAATTGATTGTGGCGAGGGAACGCAAATTCAATTGAGAAAATCAAAAGTGAAATTTTCTAGAATTCAACATATTTTTATTTCTCATCTTCATGGAGATCATTTTTACGGTTTAATTGGTTTAATCAGCACCTTTAGATTGTTTGGAAGAACAGCAGCTGTTCATGTTTATGGTCCAAAAGGAATAAAAGAAATTATTACATTTCAACTGAAGTTGGCGAAATCTTGGACAGATTATCCACTTCATTTTCACGAATTGGAAAAAGATTTCAGTGAAATCATACTTGAGAATGACTCGGTAAAGGTCAGCACCCTCCCTTTGGATCATCGTGTTTATACCAATGGATTTTTATTTGAAACAAAATCTTCGAAACGAAAAATTGATCTAGAAGCACTAAAGGAATTTGACTTACTGCCCTTTCAATTTCAACAATTACAACAGGGTTCTGATATTATATTGGATAATGGAAATGTTTTAAAAAATGAAACCTATACTTTGCCTCCAAGCAAATCAAAAAAATATGCTTTTTGTAGTGATACAGCCTATTTAGAATCTTTAGTAGAAAACATTAAGGAAGTTGATCTGCTTTATCATGAGTCTACTTTCTTAGAAAAAAATAGTGAATTGGCTACAAAAACAAAACATAGCACGGCAAAACAAGCAGCCCAAATTGCTCAAAAGGCTGAAGTCAAACAACTCATGTTGGGTCATTTTTCTAATCGATATCCCAATAAAGAAGATTTTATTACGGAGGCTTCTACGGTGTTTCAAAATGTTATTTTAGCCGAAGACCTCAAAACTTTTACGATATAACACCAATGCTTTGTAACTTGTAAAACAAATGGAACAAGAAGATTTAGGACATTTACGTAAATCCTATCAAAAGGGCGCTTTGAATATTGATGATATTCAAAATGATCCCATGATATTTTTTAAAAATTGGTTTGATCAAGCCAATGAAACCCAGACTATAGAAGAAGCCAATGCAATGACGCTTTCTACTCTTGGACTTGATGATTTTCCTAAATCTAGAATTGTCCTTTTAAAGGCCTTGATTGATGAAGGATTTGTCTTTTATACCAACTATCAAAGTGAAAAAGGAACATCCATTGCTCACCACTCTAAGGTAGGCCTTGCTTTTTTTTGGCCTCCTTTGGAACGTCAAGTAATCATAAAGGGAGAAGCGGTCAAACTAACGAACGAAGCTTCTGATGTTTATTTTCAAAGCCGACCAAAAGGAAGTCAAATTGGTGCAATTGTATCTGACCAGAGTAAGGTTATTTCTGATCGCTCCATTATGGAAGCCAAATTAGAAGCTTTGGAGATTGAATATGCAGAAAAGGATGTACCACGTCCTGAACACTGGGGAGGCTATGTAGTGAAACCACAGTGTATTGAATTTTGGCAAGGTAGGCCTAACCGCCTTCACGATCGGATTCGATATCAATTGCAGGGTAATTTTTGGAATATTGAACGTTTAGCCCCTTGATATGAAAGAGTTGATTCTTTTACGCCATGCCAAGTCCTCATGGGATTATGCAGTTTCTGATCGCAATCGACCTCTGACAGAAAAAGGAATGAAACGAATCAAAAATATGGCATCGGCCAGCGCTTCATTGTTTAAGAAGCAAGAAATTATTTTTTCAAGTCCAGCAAATAGAGCCATGCACACAGCTATTTTACTTATCCATTCTCTAGGAATTGCTTTTGAAAAATTAAAGATCAAGGAGGGGCTATATACTTTTGATGCCTCCAACTTGCTTCAATTTATAAATTCCTTAGATGATGAGTTTGATAATGTAATTTGTGTAGGACATAATCCAGCTTTTAGTTCAGTTGTTGGTTATTTAAGCGATACAACCATTGGAAACTTACCTACAGCTGCATGGGCACATATCGTATTTGAGCAATCCCAATGGTCACAAGTAAAAGCTGGAAGCTGTAATTTAGGTTTACCAAAAGATATTTTAGTTTAATATGAAAGAGGACGAACTTTACATAAATCGCGAGATAAGTTGGCTAGATTTCAATGCTCGTGTACTTCAAGAAGCAGCAGATCAAAATGTACCATTACTGGAGCGTCTCCGCTTTATAGGAATTTTTTCAAATAATTTGGATGAATTTTTTCAAGTGCGATATGCAACGGTTCAACGAATTGCCCAGTCCGATAAAACGGGGCGAAAGATTTTTGGTGGTAAAAATGCAAAAGATTTATTGAAAGCTATTACTAAGAAAGTAATTGAACAACAAAAAGAGACCAACAATATTCTAACTGATATTGAAAAGGAACTTGAAAAAGAACAGATTTTCTTTGTCAATGAAAATAATGTTTTTGAAGAGCATCAAGAGTTTTTAAAAGAATACTTTATTCAAAAAGTCAGTCCTGCTTTAATGACTATTATCATCTCTGACAAGCATACCCAAGATTTGTCAAATAACCATGCTTTTTTAGCAGTAAAGCTCTCTTTTTCAGACCCTCAAAAGATTAAAAATCAATTCGCTCTTATTGAAATCCCTACAGAACTGGATCGCTTTATTGTATTACCTTCTATAGGGAAAAAACAATATGTTATGTTTTTAGATGATTTGATTCGTTATCATTTTCATTTAATATTTAACTTCTTTGAGTATACTGCCATTGAGGCTCATATGATCAAAGTTACTCGTGATGCCGAGTTGGATATGGAGGGTGATGTATCCAAAAGCTATATTAACAAGATCGTTGAGAGTGTTAGAGAACGTATTTTGGCAGAGCCTGTTAGAATGGTTTACGATAAAGAAATTGATCCAGAAACACTAAATGCACTAAAAGGTTTATTGGGAATCGACTCGACTGATAGTTTAATTCCTGGCGGAAGGTATCATAACCGAAAGGATTTTATTAAGTTTCCACAGCTAAACAGGAATGATCTGCAATACAGTAAAATGCTGCCAATTCCTATTGAAGGATTGTCTTTGGAGAAAAGTATTTTTAAAGCAATAGAAGAGAAGGATTATCTTTTGTACACTCCTTATCATAGTTTTTCTTTTGTGATTAAATTTTTGAGAGAAGCTGCCTTGGATCCAAAGGTGAATTCAATTAAGATTACCATTTACAGGTTGTCCCAACTTTCTAATGTTGCAAGTGCTTTAATAAATGCTGCTAAAAACGGTAAGAAAGTACTGGTTCAAATTGAATTACAAGCTCGTTTTGATGAAACCAATAATATTACCTATGCAGAGCAAATGCAAGCGGCAGGGGTTGAATTAATTTTTGGAATACCTGGATTAAAAGTGCATTCCAAAATCTGTATTATTGAAAAAATAGAGGAGGGTAAAAAGAAGCGTTACGGTTTTATAAGTACAGGAAATTTAAATGAAGATACAGCCAAGATCTATACTGATTATACTTTGTTTACCTCTAATCCAAAAGTGCTGAAAGAAGTAAATAAGGTCTTCAATTTTTTACAAGTACATTATAAATTAAAGAAATACAAGCATTTAATTGTATCGCCTCACTACACTCACGCCACTTTGGTGCGCATGATCAATAAAGAAATTGAAAACAAAAAGGGAGGATTGCCCAGTGGGATTAAATTAAAATTGAATGCCATTACAAATTTCTCCATAATCAATAAGCTTTATGAAGCCAGTCAGGCTGGAGTATCTATTCAAATGGTAATAAGGGGAATTTGTTGTTTGATTCCAGGAGTAAAAGGGATGAGTGAAAATATAGAAGTGATCAGTATTGTAGACCGTTATCTAGAACACCCGCGTTTGTACATCTTTGAAAATGGAGGAAATCTGAAAGTTTATATTTCTTCTGCAGATTTTATGACTCGAAATATCGAAAACAGAGTAGAGGTGGCTGCACCAATCTATGATCCTTCTTTACAAAAACAAATTCTTGATGTTTTTGATATTATTTGGAAGGACAATGTCAAGGCCAGAATAATAAATAAAGCGACTCAAAATCTACTAAGAAAATCTTCAGAAAAACCCGTACGCTCTCAGTGGGCAATTTATGACTACTATAAAAATCTTCAGCCATGAAGATAAGAAAATACGCAGCCATTGATATTGGTTCCAATGCGTTAAGAATGTTGGTTGCCAATGTTATAGACCATGAAAAGAAAACCATTTTTTTAAAGAATGCTTTGGTACG
>Ga0233397_1000236_pt1 | contig 28579 bp, 23 predicted proteins | sample 35DmetaG_FD_189957 | JGI IMG/M metagenome (GOLD analysis project Ga0233397, IMG submission 189957) | Seawater microbial communities from Monterey Bay, California, United States - 35D | ecosystem: Environmental > Aquatic > Marine > Coastal | place: USA: California | collected 2016-10-20
GTACAATGACAATTTGATCTTGGCCCGGCTCACAGCACCCCATGATGACATTTGAGATAAACTCATCACTGCCATTGCTTAAATAGAGCTGGTCTACCCCTACTCCTTTCCATTCAGCAATCTGTTCTTTGAGTTCTAATTGGAGCGGGTCTGGATAACGATTTACCTCAGTAGCAAAAGGGTTTTCGTTTGCATCCAATAAAATCATTTCTCTACCGTCAGCTGTAAACTCCTCTCTTGCAGATTGGTATGGTGTCAAAGAGAGTAAATACGTTCTGATGTATTTTTTATAATCAAATTTCATCTTTCAAGGCTTTTAAACGTATGCTTACTGCATTTTTATGCGCATCTAATCCCTCAGCTGCAGCCATCAACTCTATGGTTTCCCCTAAAGCCTGTATGCCTTCCTTAGAAATCTTTTGAAAGCTAATTGCCTTTCTAAAGCTGTCTAAGTTAACACCGCTATACTGTTTTGCATATCCATTGGTCGGCAAGGTATGATTCGTCCCCGAGGCGTAATCACCTGCTGATTCTGGAGTGTAGTTTCCAACAAAGACTGAGCCTGCATTGATTAGCTGATCCAAATAAAGCTCCTCTTTTTCTACACAAATGATATAGTGTTCAGGGCCGTAGGCATTGATAAAATCTATGGCAGCCTGATCTGTTTCAAAAAAGATGGCTTTAGAATTCTTTAAAGCTGCTTGGGCAATTTCTTTACGAGGCAGCGCAACTAGCTGGGCTTTTATCGCTTCAGCTACTTGATCTAGTAAGGGTTTGTATGTGCTGACAAACAACACCTGACTGTCTTGACCGTGTTCGGCCTGGGAAAGTAGATCTGCAGCGATAAAATTGGGATCGGCAGTAGCATCAGCAACTACCAATAGTTCGCTTGGACCTGCGGGCATATCGATTGCCACATGATGACGTGTTGCCCATTGTTTGGCTGCGGTAACATATTGATTTCCTGGTCCAAAAATCTTATGAACTTTTGAAATACTTGCTGTTCCCACTGCCATAGCTGCTACAGCCTGTATTCCTCCTACTTTATAAATGTTTTTTACGCCACAAAGCTGAGCGGTATAGAGAACAACTGCGGGTAAAGTACCCTCTTTAGTGGGAGGCGAACAGAGAACTATTTCCTTACATCCTGCGATTTGAGCGGGAATGGCTAACATCAACACCGTAGAAAATAAAGGTGCTGATCCTCCTGGTATATACAAGCCTACCTTTTCGATTGGCTTTTTTTCTTGCCAACAGTCCACCCCAGCTTGAGTGCTTACTTTGACCGTTTCAGTCTTTTGTGCCTCGTGGAAACGTTCGATATTCTCCTTTGCGTTTTGTATGGCTTTCTTTAATGCTAGAGGTACTGCTAACACGGCCAATCTAAGCTCTTCTTCACTTACTCTAAAGTCTGCGAGTTGTATCCCGTCAAATTCAGCGGTATACTTTATAAGCGCTTGATCTCCATCCGCTTTTACCACATCAAAAACAGTTGCAACCAAAGGTTCTAAAGAGTCGTAACTGGCTGTGGGCCTTTCAGTCAGAGAATCCCATTCTGATTGGGATGGATTTAAATAGTGTTGCATCATAAGACCATTTTTTCTATAGGACATACCAGTATATCTTCTGCTCCAGAAGCTTTAAGTTGATCAATAACCTCCCAAAAATCTCCAGCGTTGATGACTGAATGTAAAGAACTCCAGCCTTCTTGTGCCAAAGGCAAGACTGTAGGACTTTTTAAGACGGGTAAAATAGAACTGATAGCGTCAATTTTATCATTAGGAGCGTTGAGTAAAATGTATTTTGATTGTTTGGCACGTAAAACAGATTGGATACGGAAACGAAGTTTATCAATAGTCGCAGCAGCAGCTTCTGAAACTGAGGGTGCTTGAACCAGTACGGCCTCTGAACGTGAAATTTCAACAACTTCTTTTAAATTGTTTTTAAAAAGGGTACTTCCACTAGAAACTATGTCGCAAATAGCGTCCGCCAATCCAATATTGGGTGCGATTTCAACTGATCCGTTAATAATGTGAAGATCTGCTTTGATTTGATTTGCCTCTAAAAAGCGATTTACTGTATTCGGGTAAGAGGTCGCGATTCGCTTACCCTCCAAATCTTGTACTCCCTGAAAAGCGATATTTTTAGGGACTGCTATTGAAACCCTGCATTTAGAAAAACCCAATTGCTCTATAACCTTAAGGTCTTCCCCTTTTTCAACGAGTAAATTCTCCCCTAAAATGGCTAAATCTACAACCCCATCTCTCATGTATTGGGGGATGTCGCCATTGCGAAGGTAGAATACCTCCATAGGGAAGTTTCTAGCAGCAGCCTTGAGCTGGTCTTTACCATTGTCGATAGAAATTCCACAGCTTTTGAGTAAGTTCAATGAATCTTCATTGAGTCGCCCTGATTTTTGAATTGCAATACGTACCATATTTTTTTAATAAAAAAACCCGTCTGATTACTCAAACGGGCTTGTAATAGATACATAGAAATCTTACTACATCTCGTTTGATCGAGTGGTATTATGATGTCTATGTAGTGTTGTTGTTTTCATTTGAGTTGCAAATATATTCAAAAAAATTAAATAGCAATTGTTTATTGATTTCCTAGAATAATGGGCAAGCCGTTTTTACCGCTTCCGATGACTATTACTTTGGCATTAGGAGATTCTGAAAGCTTGATTGTTGCTTCTATTCCTTTTTCCTGAAGAATTTTATCGGTTAATGACGCACTTAAAATACGGTTCGCAGTGGCTTTACCTTCGGCGTCTATACGCTGACGTTCTGCCTCTTGTTTTGCTTTTTCAAGTCGGAACTCGTATTCCAAGGACTCCTGCTCCTGACCCAATTTACGCTCAATAGCTTCTTTGATAGCTAAAGGCAAGGTTACATCACGAACCAGAACAGCATTAACTTGAATGTGCTGTGAATCAACATTTTTTAATGTTTCTTCAAAGATTTCATTTTGAATTGCATCACGCTTGGTTGAATACAATTGCTCAGGGGTATATCGTCCAACTACAGAACGAGCTACGGCACGAATCTGAGGAATCAAAACGATATTGACATAGTTCTCTCCCTTTGTTTTGTGGAGCAGACCCAGCTCTTCGTATTTCGGCTGATACAATACTGAAACATCTAATGATATTTCCAGACCGTTGGAAGACAATACTTGCATATTTCCTTCGAAGAACTCCTGTTGTTTTACGTTATAAATATAAACCTTGTTCCAGGGTGATATAATGTGAAACCCTTCTCCTAAGGGTGGTTCGTCAGTAACTACACCTCCGCCAAAGGTTTTAAACAACACTCCTGCTTCCCCATAGCCTATGTTGATAGAAGACTTAGAAATAAAGATTAATACGACTACGATCAAAAGAATGACCGGTAATCCAATTTTAGGTAATTTTTGCATGATATTTTTTTTAAAAAATTAGGTTAACATTCCTCCATCCACGTGGAGTACTTGTCCAGTGACATAACTGGATAGATCAGAGGCTAAGAAGACACAAGCATTTGCGACATCTTCTGGTTGACCTCCTCTTTTTAATGGAATTCCATCTCTCCATCCTTGGACTACATCCTCAGATAGTTTGGCTGTCATTTCAGTTTCTATAAAGCCAGGGGCAATTACGTTTGATCGGATGTTTCTTGATCCTAGCTCAAGGGCTACAGATTTTGAAAATCCAATAATCCCAGCTTTTGAAGCAGCATAGTTTGCTTGTCCAGCATTTCCTTTTACTCCAACCACTGAACTCATGTGAATCAAAGAGCCCATGCGTTGTTTTAAGAAGGTGCGCTGAACAGCTTTAGTCATATTGAAAATGGATTTAAGGTTGACTTCGATTACACTGTCAAAATCTTCCTCACTCATACGCATCAAAAGATTGTCTTTGGTAATTCCGGCATTATTGATTAAAACATCTAAACCTCCAAAGTCTTTCAATACCTCATCAACCAATTGCTGCGCTTGGTCAAAATCAGCGGCATTACTTTGATACCCCTTAACTAAAACACCTTCAGTGCTCAATTCTTTTTCCAATGCATCCGCAGCCTCTTTATTGCTGCTGTAGGTAAATGCAACTGCACATCCATGAGCGACAAATACTTTGGCAATGCCTCGGCCAATACCTCTACTGGCTCCAGTAATAATTGCGGTTTTTCCTTCGAGTAATTTCATTTTACGATAATACCTCTGCTACTTTAGTTCCAATTTGGGCAGGTGAATCCACGACGTGTATACCACATTCACGCATAATGCGCTTTTTAGCTTCAGCGGTGTCTTCACTCCCACCAACTATTGCTCCTGCGTGTCCCATAGTCCTGCCTTTGGGTGCAGTTTCTCCTGCAATAAAGCCTATAACTGGCTTTTTATTCCCAGTGGCTTTGACCCACTTGGCAGCATCTGCTTCCAATTGACCCCCTATCTCTCCTATCATGACCACACATTCGGTTTCTGGATCATTCATAAATAACTCTACTGCATCTTTAGTTGTGGTGCCAATAATTGGATCACCGCCAATTCCTATAGCTGTAGAGATTCCCAAACCTTGACTGACCACTTGATCAGAAGCTTCATAAGTTAGTGTTCCTGATTTGGACACTATACCAACTTTCCCTTTTTTAAAGACAAAGCCTGGCATAATTCCAACTTTTGCCTCTTCAGGAGTAATAACTCCGGGACAATTCGGTCCAATGAGGGTTGCTCCTTTAGCTTTGACGTATTGAAAGGCCTTGGTCATATCATTAACTGGAATACCCTCTGTGATCGCAATAATCACTTTTATCCCCGCCTCTGCTGACTCCATAACAGCATCTGCTGCAAACGCTGGGGGAACAAAAATAATGGAGGTATCTGCACCTACCTTTTCAACAGCTTCGGCAACAGAGTTAAAAACAGGCTTGTCCAAATGAACTTGACCTCCTTTACCCGGTGTTACCCCACCGACAATATTTGTTCCGTATTCAATCATTTGGGTTGCGTGGAAAGTTCCCTCGCTTCCAGTAAATCCTTGTACAATGATTTTGGAATCTTTATTTACAAGTACACTCATAGTTTAATAGTCTCAATTTAGTTTAACTGTATTATTCTTTAACGCGCTCTATATAATTGCCTTTTTCTGTGTCTACTTTTACCTTATCCCCTTCATTGATAAACAATGGAACATTGATGGAGGCTCCTGTCTCAAGAGTAGCAGGCTTGGTAGCGTTTGTAGCGGTATTTCCTTTAACTCCTGGTTCTGTATGGGTCACTTCCAAAACCACACTTGCAGGCATGTCTGCAGAGAGCGGTAAACCGTCTTCGGAATTGATCGAAATGGAAACCATTTCACCCTCCTTAAGTAAATCAGGGCTGTCTAGTATTGTCTTCTCTACACTAATCTGGTTGTAATCATCTGTATTCATAAAGTGAAATTGATCACCCTCGCTGTAGAGGTATTGATATTTATGGGTTTCAACGCGAATATCTTCAATTTTATGGCCCGCAGAAAAGGTATTGTCCAATACTTTACCAGAGGTAACACTTTTAAGTTTTGTTCTAACAAAAGCAGGGCCTTTACCAGGTTTAACGTGTAAAAATTCTATGATTTTATAAATGTCGTTGTTGTACTTGATGCACAAGCCTTTTCTAATATCTGATGTTGTAGCCATAATCGAATTGCAAATTTAACTTTTTTGGTGGTACCCCCTTACAATTCCTTGAGATGATTTTTCAATGAATTCCAAAATGGTATCGCGTTCTTCCGTAGGCTCAATTTCATTTTTGATTATTTCCAGGGCTTGGGATATATTGTGTTTGCTTTTGAATAATGTTCGATAGACCTCTTGCACTAAGCGAATCTGCTCTTTTCCTACCCCATTGCGTTCCATTCCAATTGAATTAACACCCATAAAAATTAAGGGATCACGAGCAACTTTAGTATAGGGAGGTATGTCTTTTCTTACAAGCGAACCGCCAGAGATAAAAGCAAAATCTCCAATACTACAAAATTGCTGAATTGCAGTCAACCCTGCCAGTACCACGTGATTACCGATAGTAATATGTCCAGCCAAGGTACTGTTATTAGAAAAGATACAATGGTTACCAACTAAACAATCGTGTGCAATGTGAGAATAAGCCATTATAAGACAATGGGATCCGATTTCTGTTTTTCCAGTAGCTGATGTTCCTCTATTGATGGTTGCGCATTCACGTATTACAGTATGGTCACCGATAATAGCTAGTGATTCCTCACCCTTAAATTTTAAATCCTGAGGGATAGCTGATATTACAGCTCCAGGAAATACTTTACAGTTTGCCCCTATTCTTGCTCCATCCATAATCGTAACGTTAGGACCTATCCAGGTGTTCTCACCGATTTCTACATCTTGATGTATGGTGGTAAAGGGTTTAATAGTAACGTTAGACGCTATTTTTGCGTTTGGATGAATATGGTTTAAGGATTTTGTCATTTGGGATTTTAAGTTTTACGCCTCGAAATCTGAGCCATAAGATCGCCCTGACTGACCAGTTGGTCGTTGACAAAAGCGTAGCCTCTCATATTGCAAATTCCCCTGCGAATTGGGGTTAATAATTCTAATTTAAAAATTAATGTATCTCCAGGATAAACTGGACGTTTGAATTTGACGTTGTCTATCTTCATAAAAAAGGTCAAGTAGTTTTCAGGATCGGGAACAGTGCTTAAAACAAGTACGCCTCCAGCCTGTGCCATGGATTCTATTTGTAAAACGCCCGGCATCACCGGAGCTCCAGGAAAATGACCTTGAAAAAAAGATTCATTCATGGTCACGTTTTTTAACCCTACTACATGCTGATCTGAGAGCTCTAATACTTTATCTACCAATAAAAAAGGAGGTCGATGGGGCAACATATCCATGATCTGGTTGATGTCCATCAACGGTGGCTTGGACAAATCAACTACGGGGGCAATAGACTTTCTTTGATTTTTTATTTTTAAAAGAATTTCTTTTGCAAAATCAGTATTGAATTTGTGCCCTGGCTTAGTAGCAATGATTTTTCCTTGTATGGGCATACCGACTAAAGCCAAATCACCAACCAAATCTAATAATTTGTGTCGGGCAGCTTCATTGGTGTAATTCAGTTTAAGGTTGTCTAATATTCCGTTGGGTTTAACAGCAATTTTATCCTTAGCAAATGCCTTTTTTAAACGCTCCATATTGTATTCTGCCAAAGGCTTGTCAACATAAATAATGGCATTATTGAGATCCCCTCCTTTAATCAATCCGTTCTCCAACAGCATTTCCAGTTCGTGCAAAAAGCTAAATGTTCTCGCTGGAGCAATTTCTTTACTAAAATCTTCAAGTTTTTGTAGACATGCATTTTGAGTTCCCAAAACCTTGGTTTGAAAATCAATCATTACGTTAAATGAAGTGTCGTCCGAAGGGAGAATAAGAATTTCACTTCCCGTTTCTGCATCGGTGTGTTCTATCACTTCTTGAACTACAAAAACCTCTTGTTCTTCTTCTTGAGATTCAATACCTGCCTTTTCAATTGCATCTGAAAAGGGCTTAGAAGATCCATCCATGATTGGAATTTCCGAGCCGTTGATTTCAATAATACAGTTGGATATTTCCGCAGCGAATAATGCTGCCAAAAGATGTTCTGTAGTTTGGATTTTAACTCCTTCCTTTTCAATAGTGGTGCCTCGATCTGTAAGGGTAACAAAATTAGCAAGGGCAGGAATTTCAACTTGGGGGTCGAGATCAGTTCGAACAAATTGTATTCCTGTGTTTTCAGGAGCTGGATTTAAGACCATTAGTATTTGTTCTCCAGTATGCAAGCCAACACCTTTTAATTTGACTTGCTTTTTTAAAGTTTGCTGAGATTTAATTTTTGCAATCATACTATTTATTTTTTTCTAAACGGGATAATCGTGACTCAATTGTAGGTAATCTCTTAAATATAGCATAAGATTTATAAAATGATTTGTAATCAATCGCTGGTGTTCCTTGAACTGCATGACCATCGGGTATATTTTTTATGACTCCAGTCTGACCTTGAATTTGAACTCCATCACCCAAAGTTAAATGTCCAATAATCCCTACCTGACCTCCGATGATACAACGAGAACCAACTTTGGAAGAGCCTGCTACACCCGTTTGAGCGGCGATAACAGTGTGCTCCCCAATTTCAACATTATGGGCAATCTGAACCAGATTGTCTAGCTTGACCCCCTCACCAACTAATGTGGCTCCCAAGGTCGCTCTGTCTATGGTCGTGTTAGCACCTATTTCTACATTATTTTTAATAATTACTTTACCCAATTGAGGAATTTTTAAATATGCTTGCTGATCTTGAGGTGCAAATCCAAACCCATCTGAACCAACGACTACTCCAGAATGTAAGATGCAGTTTGAGCCAATCTCAGTATCGTCCATGATACTTACCCTAGGGTATAAAAGAGTACCCTTTTCTATTTTTACGTTATCCCCTATCACACAATGCGCGTGAATTTGGACACCGGATTCCACTACACAGTTGGAGCCAATGCATACATAAGGCCCTAAAAAGACGTCCGCTGCAATTTGCGCTGAGGATTCCACAATTGCAGACTTGTGAACCCCTTGTTTTTTATTGTTATTATCTTCCGACCAGCCTATTAAAAGCTGGGTAAAGGCGGCATACGCATCTTTAACACGAATTAAGGTAGTAGAAACCGCTTCTTCAACCTTTAAATCATTTGAAATAAGTACTGCACTTGCTTTTGTTTTGGATAAATACGGCAAGTATTTGTTGTGAGCCAAAAATGAAATGGATCCCGCTTCAGCATCTTCAATTCTGGAAAGGCTTTGAATAGATACTTTGGCGTCGCCTTCAACAGTTCCATCTAGCTTTTCAGTGATTTCAAAGGCAGTTAAATTCATTTTGCAAAATTAAGGATTTATAGGGAATTAATCTGTTTAGGATAACACAAATAATACTTGGTTACTGGGGTTGAAAACTGTTTAAAATCCAAATATTGAATCGCCTCAGCTATGGGAAAGATATTGCCATTCTTTTCGAGTATAAGTAGCTGTGATTCGTCGGATAGATAGGTTTGGTTCGATATGCTTCCACTAAATACAAAATATTCACTATCCTGTAAATTGGCCTTTGTCGCATCCAAACTGGATGTTTTATCATTAATTTCATCTCGGCTGTAAGCCTTATCTCTGATTTTAATTTTCGGCAGTTTACGATGTAAAAGTTGACTTGAAAGAGAGGCTAAAACTTGATCACTTTGCTTTTCCCACGATTTTAACAATTGGATGATGTCTGAATCGTCCAAGTTCAAGTAGTGAAGTAAAACCTCCTCACTCAATCGATCTGATTGTTTCTTCTTCAAAAGTGGATACAATATATGCTGTTCATCCAATGCCATAGACCCTAGTTCAATCAAATGCTGAAAACGTTCTATGGTTTTGACTAGTAGCATTTCAGCTGCTAAACTGGTTTTGTGTAAATAAACTTGCCAATACATCAGGCGTCGGGCCAGTAAAAACTTTTCTAGGGAATGAATACCTTTAACTTCAAAAACCAACTGTTCGTTTTTAACATTCATCATCGCCAAGATTCTGCTGGTATTGATATTGCCTTCGGTAACCCCAGTATAAAAGCTGTCTCTCTTAAGGTAATCGAGTCGGTCTACATCTACCTGACCCGAGACCAATTGATACATAAACTTTCTAGGATATTGATTTGTAAATATTTGATAGGCCAAATCCAACTTACCATTAAAAATCTCATTCAATAGTGAAATGACTCGAAGTGAAATGGTCTCGTGATGTATTCCATGAAGTAGAGTTTCTTCTGTTGCATGAGAAAATGGTCCGTGTCCGATATCGTGGAGTAAAATGGCAATCTGCATTGCTTCTCTTTCTTGAGAACTAATCTGTATTCCTTTAGTTATAAGAACTTCAATAGCCTTTTGCATGACATGCATTGCCCCTATGGCATGTTCAAATCTGGTATGGTGTGCACCTGGGTATACCAAACAAGAAAATCCCATCTGTGAAATTCGCCTCAGCCGCTGAAAGTAAGGATGATTGATAAGTTGTAATATCAAATCCGTTTCTATGGCAATAAATCCATAAATTGGGTCGTTAAATAATGTACTCTTTCGGTGGGTCAAGATTTACATAATTAGCAACAAAGATACTAAATGAATTGGATCAACATTTTATGGGTAGACGACGAGATCGAAATGCTCAAGCCACACTTTTTATTTTTAAAAGAACGCGGCTACAGCACGACCCCATGTACAAATGGACTAGATGCGTTAGATCTAATCGACAAGAACACCTTTGATATTGTTCTTTTAGACGAAAACATGCCCGGGCTAAACGGTCTAGAAACTTTGGATGGCATTAAAAATAAATATCCTGATTTACCGGTGATCATGATTACCAAAAATGAAGAAGAGCACATCATGAACGAGGCCATAGGTGCCAAGATTTCCGACTATTTAATCAAGCCTGTAAACCCAAATCAAATTCTGCTTTCTCTCAAAAAAATATTAAACCACAAAAGCCTCATTGCTGAAAAAACTACTCAAAATTATCAGCAGCAATTTCGTGAATTATCCCTATCTATCGTCAATCTGAAAACTCACGATGACTGGATTGAATACTTTAAAAAATTAATGTATTGGGAATTAGAGCTTGAATCACTTGAAGACTCTAGTATGCTTGAAGTCTTCGAAACTCAAATGCAAGAGGCAAATGCACAGTTCGCAAAGTTTATTAAAAACAACTACAAAAACTGGATGCAAGGCAGTAAAGGTCCTGTAATGTCGCATCAAGCCTTTGAACAATTTGTATTCCCTCAGCTTAAAAAAAATCAACCCAGCTTACTTCTCATGATTGATAATCTAAGGTTTGACCAGTGGAAAACTATTACGCCGGAGGTGAAAAAATACTGTAAGGTAGAGAGCGAATACGCATATTTCAGCATACTTCCCACTGCAACACAGTACGCTAGGAATGCTTTTTTTGCTGGTCGTACTCCTTTAGATATCAGTAAAACTTTTCCCCACTGGTGGAAAAACGACATAGACGAAGGAGGCAAAAACCTACACGAATTTGATTTACTTAAAGCTCTGAGCAAACGGCTGGGTATAGAACGTGCAATGAGTTACCATAAAATCACACAAATTCAGCAGTGTCAGCAACTGACTAAAAACCTACAAAATCATACTCATGAGGGACTTACCACAGTAGTTTACAATTTTGTAGATATGATTTCCCATGCTAAAACTGAAATGGAAGTCATCAAAGAATTGGCTCCAGACAGCAAGGCATATCGATCTCTTACCGACAGTTGGTTTAAAAATAGTCCATTGAAAGACCTAATCAAAAAAGCAAGTGGACTCGGATTTAAAATTTTGCTGACCACAGATCATGGAACTATAAATGTAGGGCGCCCCAGCGAGGTCATTGGAGACAAAGAAACCAGTATGAATTTACGCTATAAATCAGGGAAAAGTCTAACCTATCAGAAGAAAGATGTCATTTCTTGCAAGCATCCTGAAAGCTTTGAACTCCCTTCTTTTTACGGACTCAACAGCAGTTATATTTTTGCAAAAAATAACGCCTATTTTGTCTATAAAAACAACTTTAATCATTACGCCAAATTCTTCAATGACACCTTTCAACACGGTGGGGTATCCTTGGAGGAAATGATCATCCCATTTGTTGTATTAAACCCCCGATAGCACTACTTTTGCCGTATGCAATTGAGCTATAAACTTGATGAAATCGAAAGGGCTGCCCGATACCTTATAGACCAAGCCTCAACAGCTGTAATACGAATTGATGGCTCTATGGGTGCTGGTAAGACCACTTTAATCTCAGCAGTAGTAAAAATACTTGGCGTGACTGATACCGTAAGCAGTCCAACCTTTTCTCTAGTCAATAATTATCAAAAAGAAAATGAGGTCATTAATCATTTTGATTTTTATCGTCTCAATCATCCTGACGAAGCCTTGGATATCGGACTGGAGGAATATTTAGAATCTGGTAATTTATGCTTACTAGAATGGGCTGAAAAAGTTATTCCTCACCTTCCATTGGAATACGATCATTTTATCATTGTAGTGCAAAGTGATGAAAGTAGAATTTTAAAAAAATTAAAACACTAAAATCATGAAATTTCTCTATCGTTTAGGATACTATTTAGGAGGTTTTTCGGTCGGTCTTATTTTTTTAGCCTTTATTTTAAACGGTAAAAAAACAAGCTGTAACTATACTCCAAACGCCAGAGTGATCGATAATTTGCTTCAGAAAGAAATTGTTATTCCCGACGCGATTCTCAATTCCAATCCCCAACTCAATACTGATCAAATCAAGGAAATCATCAAAAGAGGGAATGTTAATTTTTCTAAAAGCGACACTAAAAGAGACTCGTGTAAAGTGTACTATATCGAAAAAGCTGAAAGCGAAAATATCATTTTAGAGCTTAACAATTGTGCAAAGACAGTAACTCTTATTTCTGTTTCTGGAATTTAGCCTTTCTTCTTCGTTTCAATTCATTTTTGATTAGACTCAACTCCCGTGGGCTTTGACCCCCAATAGAAGTATTCTCTTCAGCCCTTCGGATCAGGTAAGGTATAACCTCTTTTATAGGACCGTATGGAAGGTATTTAATGACCTGGTATCCTTTAGCAGCCAAATTAAATGAAATATGATCTGCCATGCCGTAAAGCTGAGAAAACCAAATTTTTGGATGATTCGGAGGCATTTTTTGATCTTCCATCCATTTCACGACTTTAGATGCACTCTCTTCACTATGCGATCCTAAAAATAATTCACAGCGATTGAGGTTTTCTAAAATCAATTTTAAAGCTGCATTAAAGTTAGCATTAGTAGCCTGCTTAGAAGGACATATCGGAGAGGGATATCCTTTTTCTATAGCCCTTAAATTTTCCCTTTCCATATAGGCGCCTCGAACGAGTTTTATTCCCAACTGAAATTTTTCTTTTTGAGCAATTTGAATCAAGTTTTCTAAGTAAGAGTATCGATCTTTGCGATACATCTGAACGGTATTAAAAATAAACGCCTGTTCGCCTCTATTGTATTGTCGAATCAGGTTCAAAACAATTTCATCTATTACTTTTTGAAGCCAAGACTCTTCAGCATCTACAAGCAAACGAATGCCTTTAATTTTTGCGTATTCACAGCAGCGACGAATGCGATCTAAAACTCTAGCCCAAGCAGCTGACTCTTCTTTATCAAGTTGAATTTTTGCTGATTTCTTTATAAAAAGGTGAGTAGATCCAAAAGCTGTAGCCTTAAAGACAGCAAAAGGAAGCGCACTATTAGTTGTAGAATGGGATAGGGTTTCCAAAACATGAATTAAACTAGCATCCATCCCCTTCTCAGTTCGTTGTCCCTCTGCCGCATAATGCATATAGGATTTTACATTAAGGTTTGCGAGTAAATCAACCAATTCGATTGAATCATTTTCTGTGGCTCCTGCACAAAACTGTTGATAGAACGTGTTTTTTAGGATCCCATTGATCGGGACCCTAAGACGGAGTAAGAAAAGAATTATCTTTCCACCGAAACGAACAAGCAACTGCTTAGAAAAAAGTCTAAAAAGTAGATACGCTTTACGGAGCTCTTGATCAGTTTTTAATTTATAAGCCGTTTTAGTGTCCTCAAACCGAACCATTCAATGAAATTAAATTCAAATTATCTAATTTTTACTTTTTAGCAAGGGAACAAAACGAAAACGTCCAAATTTCTCTTTGTCAAATGAATTTATACCCGTTTTGGTGTATCGCATCATAGACTGCTCTTCTACGCCTAGTGGGATAATTAATTTCCCTCCTATATCCAATTGATTCAATAAAGCCTTTGGTAGAGCAGGTGCTGCAGCAGTAACAATGATTCTATCATAAGGTCCAGCTTCTTCATATCCCAAGTAACCATCCCCAAAAAGATGCTTCTTAGGTCTCAGACCCAACTTTAGAAACAATCGTTGGGTTTTTTTAAAAAGTAGCTGCTGTCTTTCAACCGTGTAAACGTGTGGAGTAATTCCGAGTAGCACAGCAGTTTGATATCCCGAACCAGTCCCAATTTCCAACACTTTAGAGGTTGGCTTAAGCTGAAGTAATTCTGTCTGATAGGCTACAGTATAAGGCTGAGAAATGGTCTGTTCTGCAGCTATGGGGTAAGCCTTATCTACGTATGCAAAATTAACCAAGCTTGGATCCATAAATAGATGGCGAGGAACACCATTCATGACCTGCAATACACAATCATCTTTTATACCCTTTTTAATCAGCAATTCGACAAGTTGCTTCCTTTGACCTTGATGTTTTGTAGTATCCTCCATTACAAACAAAATTAGTTTAGTTTTTCGAAATTATTATGAATTTGATTGTACTTTTGAATCAAAGGTATATTCAATGATTAAAATTGGAGTTTTTGGAGTAGGCCATTTGGGAAAAACCCATCTTAAACTAGCTGAGGCCTCAAAAGAATTGGATTTAATCGGGTTCTTTGATCCCAACACAGAGAGGGTCAATAGTATAGATTCTGCAAAGAAATATAGGGCATTTGAAAGTTCAGAAGCACTGATCGAGGCTATAGATATTGTTGATATCGTCACCCCCACAAGCTCCCATTTTGAATTGGCAAAAAAAGCCATCCAAGCCAAGAAACATGTGTTTATAGAAAAACCATTGACCAATTCGGTAAAAGAAGCCAAAAGCTTGGTAGAACTAGCCGAAGCAGAAGGAGTATTTGGTCAAGTCGGACATGTTGAACGGTTTAATCCCGCCTATGAGGCAGTTTTACCTTCCTTAACAAATCCCAAATTTATAGAGACCCACCGTCTTTCAGAATTCAATCCGAGGGGAACAGATGTTTCCGTTGTTTTGGATTTGATGATACACGATATTGATATTGTTCTCAGTGTAGTAGACTCACCTATCACAAATATTCATGCTTCTGGGGTAGCAGTCATTAGTGAAACTCCAGACATTTGTAATGCTAGAATTGAATTTGAAAACGGTTGTGTCGCCAACTTTACTGCAAGTAGAATTTCGCTTAAGAAAATGCGTAAGTCAAGATTTTTTCAAAAGAACGCCTATATCGCATTGGATTTTTTAACCAAACAAGTAGAGGTCGTTAAAATTAAGGATATCGGTCCAGATTCAAAAGAAGACCTTGCATTATTACTAACTAATGCTGAAGGGGAAAAGAAACAAATCTATTTTGAAAATCCAACTATAGAAAATAAGAATCCCATTCAAGAGGAGTTGGAACACTTTGCATACTGCATTAATGCCAACAAAACACCTAGAGTTTCTTTAAGAGATGGTGCCAGAGCACTAGAGGTTGCACATCAAATCATCGATAAAATAAGTTAATTTTTAAAAAGGAATTTCACCCACACCTTCGCGAATCACTTCAAAAGGCTCAGTAGTAAGATCTAAAACTGTAGATGGGATATTGTTACCATAACCATCGGAGAGCATTAAATCTATTTGAGATTCCCATTGCTGAAAGAGGTTTTCAGGGTCTGAAGTATAGTCTAAGATTTCATCGGGATCGTGAAGTGAACTGGTTATTAGCGGAGCACTCAACAGCTTGAGGAGTTCTTGCAGCAAAGGGTGATCGGATATCCTCACACCTATGGTTTTTCGCTTTTGGAATGGCTTGTGTAGCTTATGAGCAGTATGCATAATTAAAGCGTAGGGTCCTGGGAGCAAACGCTTTACCAATTTAAAAGTTTGGGAATTCATCGGAGCCACATAATTAGATAGAGATCTGATGTCCTCAAACAAAAAACTCAAGGGTGCTTGCTCTAGCTTTACCCCTTTGATAGTAGCAAAGCGATCCAAAGCCTTGAGATTATTGCTTAAACAACCCAAACCGTAAACCGTGTCCGTGGGAAATATGATCACACCGCCATTTTCAAGTACCTTAACCGTATCAAGAATGTGTTTAGGATTGGGCGTATTGGTATAAATTGAAATAAAATCAGACATCTAAGCGCTATTTGATTTTTAATTTCGCAAATCGTAAAAGAAGATTCTTTACTCCAAAACCTATAAAAGCAATGACCGCTTTTTTATCATTCCCTGTTCCCTCTATACGCTGCACAACTCCTGAGCCAAATCTGTCGTGCTCTACTTCCATTCCCTCGGTCAATACCAGTTCCTCCTGGCTAAGTTGAGCAGGTGCACCCAAATCAATTTTTCGCAATTTTTTCAATTGGGAAGTTGTCGGGCTTGTGATGGTCTTTTCTTTGGCTGCTGTTGAATTAAACTTTGGTTTAGACGTTTTTTCATCTCCAAAAATAGACGTATCCATAAGGGGTTTGAATTGATAACTTTCTTTGGGCTCAATTATGTCCAAATATTGAGAATCAATCTCTTCAATAAAACGACTGGGTTCAGCGTCGATCAACTTACCCCAACGATATCTTGACAGGGTATAAGATAGAAATGCGCGTTCTTCAGCACGAGTCAGAGCCACGTAAAAAAGGCGTCTTTCCTCCTCGAGTTCCGAACGGGTATTCATGCTCATTGCGGAAGGAAAAAGATCTTCTTCCAAACCAACTATGTAGACATAAGGAAATTCAAGACCCTTGGCAAGGTGAATGGTCATAAGTGCTACACGATCACTATTCAAATTGTCTTCTTGATCCAAATCGGTAGCCAAAGCCACATCTTCTAAAAACTCAGCAAGACTGCCATTGGCATCAGCCAGTTCTATCTGACCTTCTGTAAAATCTCGAATACCATTAAGCAATTCTTCGACATTTTCGATACGGGCTATACCTTCTGGTGTGGAATCTTTTTTAAGTTCTTGTACCAAACCAATTTTTTTAGTAACCAAATCTGCAATTTTAAAGGCATTTAAACCTTCATTTTCAATTTGAAAGCGCTGTATAAGGGTTGCAAAATTAGTCAGCTTTGTCAGTGTTCCTGCATTCACTGGAATCGACAACTCTTTAGCCCTAATCACTGTTTCAAACAGGGAAAGTCCGTGAAACTTTGCACCAACCACTAGTTTATCAACTGTCGTTTGTCCTATTCCCCGAGCTGGATAATTAATTACTCTTTTAAGACTCTCCTCATCTTTAGGATTTACAATAAGTCGCAAATAAGCCAGGACATCCTTGATTTCTTTACGCTGATAAAAAGACAAACCCCCATAAATACGATAAGGTATATCCCTTTTACGCAAGGCGTCTTCCATCGCTCTAGACTGCGCATTGGTTCGGTATAAAATTGCAAAATCTGTATTTTTACGTTGCTGTTGCATCTTAAACTCAAAAATACTTGAAGCTACGTGCCGACCTTCCTCTGCATCAGTGGTCAATCGATTTAATTGTATTGGAGCGCCTTTAGTGTTGGACGTCCAGACTACCTTATCAATTTTAGTTTTATTGTGACTGATGATGGAATTTGCTGCGTTTACAATAGTTTTAGTGGAACGGTAATTTTGCTCAAGACGGTAAAGCGCAACATCGTCATAATCCTTTTGAAAATTGAGTATGTTGTTGATGTTCGCCCCTCTAAACGCATAAATACTTTGAGCATCATCACCAACCACACAGATGTTCTGATAACGGTCAGACAGTGCCCTTACAATTAAATATTGGGAATGGTTAGTGTCTTGGTACTCATCTACTAAGATGTACCGAAAACGGTCCTGGTATTTAGCTAATACGTCTGGGTAGCGGTTTAAAAGCTCATTGGTTCGTAATAATAAATCATCAAAATCCATGGCACCTGCCTTAAAACAACGATCTACATATTCTTTGTAGATCGCACCCATTTCGGGTCGCTTGGACATGGCATCTGCTTCTTGAAGATCATAGTCGTTAAAATACGCTTTGACTGTAATCAAACTGTTTTTAAAAGCTGAGATCCGACTGCGAATTTGTTTGTACTTATAAATGTCCTTATCCAGCCCCATTTCCTTGATAATGGAGGAAATCAGACGGTCTGAATCCTGAGTATCATAAATTGTAAAGTTTGAGGGAAAGCCTAGCTTATCTGCTTCATGTCTTAAGATTCGGGCAAAAACAGAGTGAAATGTTCCCATCCACAAGTTTTTTGCTTCACTTTCACCTACCAAATCCGCAATTCTACCCTTCATTTCGCGTGCTGCCTTATTTGTAAAGGTCAAGGCTAAAATTGAAAAAGAATCCACTCCGGATGCCATAAGGTGAGCAATACGATATGTCAACACTCTGGTTTTTCCCGAGCCTGCACCTGCAATAACAATTAAAGGTCCGTCTTTATGAAGTACTGGGGCCTTTTGGGCTTCGTTTAAAGAATCTAAATAGGCTTCAAGAATGTTTTTCATAGATTGTTTAAAAGTAGGGAATATCTATTTTTCTGCCTCGAAATCAAAAATTAATTATAAACATCTATATTTAGAAAAAAAACATCTTGAAAAGAACCAATCAATTTTTAATCCTAGGCTTTTTAGCAAGCTGTTTACTACTCCATTCACAAATAAATCCAACTGACTTCGATCAGATAGAATCAAGAGTCATCAATTGGCGTCACCATATCCATCAATATCCAGAATTGTCAAATCGCGAATTTAAGACAGCGGAATATGTAGCAGCTCACCTAAAATCACTTGGGATAGAAGTTCAAATGGGTGTTGCGCATACTGGGGTAGTCGGAATTTTAAAAGGAAAAAAAAGTGGAAAAGTCGTTGCCTTAAGAGCTGATATGGATGCGCTTCCTGTTGTCGAACGCAATAACCTATCTTATAAATCAGAAGTTACCTCAGTTTTTAACGGGCAAGAGACCGGAGTGATGCATGCCTGTGGTCACGACACTCATGTTGCGATATTGATGGGGGTAGCAGAGGTATTGTCCAAAAACAGAAATTTTCCAGGAACGGTTAAGTTTATCTTCCAACCGGCTGAGGAAGGACCGCCACCAGGAGAAAAAGGTGGTGCTAAGTTAATGGTAAAAGAAGGAGTGCTTGAAAACCCTAAGGTGGATGCCATTTTTGGATTGCACATCAATTCAGGAACACATGTAGGGAAAATTACTTACAAACCGGGAGGGATGATGGCTGCCTCTCAGCGTTTTGTCATTAAGATCAAGGGAAAACAAGCACACGGTTCAACCCCTTGGCAAAGTGTGGATCCCATCGTCACTAGCGCGCAAATTATCAATGGGCTTCAAACCTTAATCAGTAGAGAATCAGAATTGACGAAAGAAGGAGCAGTTATCTCTGTAGGATCAATACATTCTGGTATTCGTTTTAATATCATTCCTGAAAGTTTGGAGATGATTGGAACCATTAGAACCTTAAATAAAGACATGAAAGAATTTATTCGTAAGCGAATGCTAGAAATGGTTCCTGCTATAGCAAAAACCTACCGCGCAGAAGCTACAGTAGAAATTCAAGATGGTGCTGACATTACTTTTAATAATGAAGCCCTAACCGAAAAAATGATCCCGACCTTAGAGCGTGTTGCTGGAAAGGAAAATGTTTATGAAATTAATGCGATTACAGGCGCAGAAGATTTTTCGTACTTCCAAAATGAGGTTCCAGGACTATTCTTTTTCTTAGGTGGTACTCCCTTAGATATGAAGGAAAGTGAAGCACCCTCCCACCACACGCCTTCTTTCATCGTGGACGATGCCAGCATGAAACTCGGAGTAAAAGCTTTGTCATATCTAGCTTTAGATTTTTTAAAGTCGAAATAAAGTAGTCCAACTTTTTATCAAAAATCCATTTCTCTAGTGAATGGATTTTTTTTGCCCTTATTAAAAAAACAAAAGATCTGATTGCTATAAATAAGTTTTAGTTTCATTAAAGCAATATTTTTAAAGCCCCAAAAGTGAAATCATTACTCCTTTTAAGTTTCTTTTTTCTTGTGCTGCCACAGGGTTTGATATTACGGCTGTAAGTATTGAAAGAAGTACATGTCTACTCTTTTACATTTGTAATAGAAATGACTCCACGGGGCATTACACTGCATCAAAACTAAAAGATCAGTCGACGGTAAAAGATATATTATCCAGGGAGCAACGCTTTAAATCAAACAAGCTAATCCGCTCAAATTCGTTTTTGTTAACCGCCAAAAAAAGTTTATTAGCAAAGATGTTGGATTGATTGACTTGGGTAAATGCTTCTATTATGGTTTCTACTTTTTCCAAAGCGAGGTGAGAAATTAGGAAGCTTCCAGTCGAAGTCACCAACAACAAATCATAGGACTGTTTTTCTTCTTCCAATAATTACTATGTAATTACTCCTGCAAAGGCTCCTTTGCTTCCTCCTATTGAAATAACCAATGCACGCATGTCCTAATATTCGGGTTTACTAATTAAATTTACACATTGACTCAACTACCTAAAATTAAGAAATAATATGGATGCAATGCAAACCGCACTGGTTTATTTAAAGGGAGTAGGCCCTGAGCGTGCGCGTTTGCTAAAAGAAGAACTGCAATTGAGAACCTACCAAGACCTGCTGCATTTTTTTCCGAACCGCTATGTAGACAGAAGTCGTTTCTACCCCATCGATGAACTTCCTCAAAACAATGCAGAAATTCAAATCAAAGGGAGAATTACTTCCATATCCTTTGTTCAGCAAAAAAGAGGAAAACGTATGGTCGCTAATTTTAAAGACGATACAGGGCAAATGGAATTAGTATGGTTTCGGGGTCATCAATGGATTCGAGACCAGCTTAAAATCAATCAAGAGTATGTCATTTTTGGGCGATTAAATTGGTTTAAAGGAAAAGCAAGTATGCCACATCCCGAACTAGAACTCGAACAGAATTTTAAGAAAAATATAAAAATCTCATTCTATCCCATCTACCCTTCCACAGAAAAATTAATCAATAAAGGGGTTTCTCAAAAGGTGATACAAAAAATGGTAGTACAATTAGTGCAAACTCAGAGTCAGGTATTTTCAGAAACCTTACCAAAAACTTTGTTAAATCAGTATAAATTGATCTCAAAGAATCAAGCACTACGGCAAATTCACTTCCCTGACGACCAGCACATGCTTACACGTGCACAGATGCGGTTAAAATTTGAAGAGTTTTTTTATATGCAAATGCAACTGGTTCTCAAAAACGTGCAGCGCAAACAAAAAATCAAAGGTCATCTCTTTGAAAAGGTAGGATCGAATTTTAATAATTTCTTTACAGATCATCTTGCTTTAGAACTGACCGAAGCTCAGAAGCGAGTAATCAAAGAAATACGTTTAGATATGGGTACGGGTAGACAAATGAATCGCTTGTTACAAGGAGATGTAGGCTCAGGAAAAACCATCGTCGCTTTACTTCTTATGCTTATTGCAATAGACAACAATTATCAGGCTTGTCTTGTTGCCCCAACTGAGATTTTAGCCCAACAACATTACCAATCATTGTCTGATCAGTTAAAAAAAATAAACTTAAATGTTGCGCTATTGACTGGGAGTACCCCCAAAAAAGAGCGAGAATCCATTCATCAGGGTCTGCAAAATGGTGAATTGAATATTTTAATTGGTACCCATGCCGTGTTTGAATATACGGTTCAGTTTAAACAATTGGGCTTGGCAATCATAGACGAACAGCACCGCTTTGGAGTTGCCCAACGCGCCAAACTTTGGCAAAAAAATGAAATGCCTCCACATGTGCTGGTAATGACTGCAACACCCATACCACGAACACTTGCTATGAGTGTTTATGGCGATCTGGATTTATCAGTTATTGACGAACTCCCACCTGGAAGGAAAATAGTCAAAACCTTGCACCGTACAGATGCTAATAGATTGAAAGTCTTTGCCTTTCTCAGAGAACAAATTGCCCTAGGACGTCAAGTCTACATTGTTTATCCGTTGATTCAAGAATCTTCAAAGTTGGATTATAAGGATTTGATGGATGGATACGAAAGTTTGTCGCGAAGCTTTCCCAGTCCAGATTATCAAATCAGTATTTTACACGGTCAGATGAAATCAGAGGATAAAGCTTATGAAATGGTGCGCTTTGTCCAAGGAAAAACACAAATCATGCTAGCCACTACCGTAATTGAAGTTGGAGTCAACGTGTCCAATGCTTCAGTGATGATTGTAGAAAGTGCAGAGCGCTTTGGTCTCTCCCAACTCCATCAGCTTCGAGGACGAGTGGGAAGAGGTGCTGATCAAAGTTATTGTATTTTGATGACTGGTTCCAAACTCTCCAGAGAAGCACAAACGCGTATTGAGACCATGACCAAAAGTAATGACGGTTTTAAAATTGCTGAAGTAGATCTAAAATTAAGAGGCCCTGGAAACATTATGGGTACCCAGCAAAGTGGGATTCTACAATTCAAAATAGCAGATTTGATCCAAGATCAAGCCTTACTCAAAGTAGCTCGAGATCAGGCTTTACGAATCTTAAAAGAGGATGCTTCACTGAAAGATGCTGATCATCAGTGTATTAAAAGAACGCTTTCTGCTTTAAAATTCGATTCCAATATTTGGAATTTCATAAGCTAAAAATGGCAGGATAGATTCTTATATTTGCATCAATAAAGTTCTAAATTATTTTTCTTGAAAATATCTCATAACTGGTTACAACAATTTATAAGAGTAAATCTTCCCAAAGAAGAAATTAGTGTCATGCTTACAGACCTTGGGCTTGAAGTTGAAGGCATTGAAAAGTTTGAAAGCATCAAAGGTGGTCTTAAAGGTGTAGTCGTGGGAGAAGTATTGAACTGCGAACAACATCCTAATGCAGACCGACTCAAAAAGACAGAGGTAAACCTAGGGGATGAAGTGGTGCCTATTGTCTGCGGTGCTCCCAACGTAGCCAAGGGGCAAAAAGTTTTAGTAGCGACAGTGGGTAGCAAACTTACATTTCAAGACGGAAAAGAACTTAAAATCGGAAAGAATAAGATTCGCGGTGAAGTCAGTATGGGCATGATCTGTGCCGAAGATGAACTAGGGCTTGGAGACAACCATGACGGAATAATGGTTTTAGACCAAGATCAAAAAGTCGGTACACCAGCTGCATCCCTATTTGATATAGAAGAAGACAGCGTATATGAAATTGGTTTAACCCCCAACCGCGCAGATGCAATGAGCCACCTGGGCGTTGCAAGGGATCTCAAAGCCCTTTGTATGCTGAGACAAATACCTTTTGAATGGTCGTATCCTGATACCTCGTCTTTTCATGTAGACAACACTCAAAATACCATTCCCGTAAAGGTAGAAGACCTAGAAAAGTGCACGCAATATTACGGAGTAACGATTTCCAACCTAAAAGTCGCTCCCTCTCCGCTATGGCTTCAAAATAGATTAAAAGCCATTGGAATTAACCCAAAAAATAATATTGTTGACGTCACCAACTATGTGATGCATGAATTGGGACAACCACTTCATGCCTTTGATGCAAGTAAAATTCAAAATCATGTAGTAGTAAAAACTTTTGAAGAAGGAACTCCTTTTACAACCTTAGATGATATAGAGCGGAAATTACAATCCCAAGACCTGGTCATAGGAGATGATAATCAAGGGCATTGTATCGCTGGAGTATTTGGCGGAAAGGATTCGGGTGTTAGTGAAACTACCACTGCGATCTTTTTAGAAAGTGCCTATTTTGATCCAGTAAGCATTCGTAAAACTGCCAAATACCACGGACTCAATACAGATGCCTCGTTCCGATTTGAGAGAGGTATCGATCCTGAAATCGGAATAAACGCCTTGAAGCGTGCAGCGATTTTAATCAAACAGCTAGGCGGAGGAGTAATTTCGAGTGAAGTTCAAGAGTTCTCCAAACCTTTAGAAGCTGCCGCTCAAATTTTCTTAAGCTACAAAAAACTAGAAAAAACAATTGGGCAAAAAATTGAGGATAAGGATTTAAACGCCATTCTCAATGCTTTGGAAATTGAAATCAACAATGTTTCTGAAACAGGAATAGGAATTACCATCCCACGCTACAGAGTTGATGTTACCCGACCTGCAGACGTCATTGAGGAGATTTTAAGAGTTTATGGCTATAATCAATTAAAAGACAGGCCACTGCTCTTTGAGGCCAATCCTGAATACCAATGGAAAAGTGTCCATAAGTTGGAAAATACAATTGCTAAACAACTTTCGAGTTTGGGTTTTTATGAAACTATAAACAATTCTTTAGCTTCTCCAGACTATGCTGCAGACTTTTACAACAGCGTAACCCTTGTAAATCCTCTTGGTCAAGAATTGTCAAAAATGAGGCAATCCCTAATTCACCAAGCTTTGGAGGTCGTTGCTTTCAACCTCAACCGTCAAAACAAAAATCTCAAGTTCTATGAGTTTGGGAATGTGTACGGAAAAAAAGAGGATAAATTTATAGAAGAAAAACGCTTAAGCCTAAGTCTCTGTGGTGCAGTATTCGAGTCCTTTTGGGGACAAAAGGAAGAAACAGACCCGTTCTTCTACTTTAAAGGCTTGCTATCAGATTTGTTTAAAACACTAGGGTATTACCAGTTTGAATTTGAGGCATTGAACAGTCCTCAGTTCGATATGGCTTTTGCCTTAATGTATAACGAACAAGTCTATGGAAGATTTGGCCTTATATCTGCTGAATTAAACAATCGATTCGGAATCGATCAAGATGTATACATCGCAGAATTAAATTGGGACAAGCTCACTCAAAATTCCTTTTCAAAAAATATCCAATTTGAAGAGGTTGCCAAATTCCCATCTGTACGTCGAGATTTTGCCTTACTAGTAGGTGAAGAAGTCACCTTTAATGAACTTGAAATAGTCGCTTTTAAAACTGAACGTAAAATTCTTACTGCGGTAACTCTTTTTGATGTATATGAAGGTAAAAATTTACCCCAAGGAAAAAAGTCCTACGGAATCAACTTTACCTTTCAAGATAAAAACAAGACCCTTACAGACAAGCAGGTAGACAAAATAATGGATAAGCTCCTTAAAAACTTTAAAGAAGACTTTCAGGCAGAGCTCCGCTAATTACTTCTGTACTAGAAAGCTTTTTTTAGCAATAATTATGCTATTTTTGTATAAATGAATTTGAATGATGATGTTGAAATTACTACCTAAAACAAACCTAGAAGAAGTACTGAACAAGACGCGAAGCAAAGCGCCTACTTCCCAGAACAGCCTTTCCTTTGAACAACTCATTAACGCTTTAGATATCAAAACTCAAAATAATTTTGATTTTGATCTAATAGAATCTCATAGAATTTATCATCTGGATCAAATCCGAGAAGTTTGTATTGATTATCGCTTGCGTTTCTTGGATATTAAGTATTTTAAAAATGACTTGCCGGAGAGTGCGTATCAGGCTATCAATAAAATTGAAACTGATCATGGTACAGTTCTTACTGAATTTAAAATCATGGCACCTTCTGCTCTTTTTAAATTAGAGCGTAAAGACGATCCCCTTCTTTTTGTTTCTATGGGAAATAACTATTATTACTTAGTTGACAAGTGGGGAAATGACTTGCATCCTCTTAGAAAGTTGTTGATGTGGCCTTTTAAAAATATTTGGAATCTTTTACTTTCTGTGTTGGCAGTGAGTTGGGTTGCAACAGAAATGACCCCTATGGGTTTATTCACCAAAACTCCAGACCAGGCTTCATATTGGATGTTGTACTTTTTTATGTTTAAAGCCATTGCGTCAATTGTCTTATTTTACGGTTTTGCTTTAGGTAAAAATTTTAATCCCGCTATTTGGAATAGCAAGTATAATAAATCATAACGCCCCGTAACTTATGTCCCGGACCTACAAGAAATTGTTTTACGGCACCGCCATGAACGTTGCTAAACTCTGTGGTGTTCTTGACACTGTGGGGATCGTCCCAGTCGTAAAAGACCAGGCTGAATCAGCGCGTTTAGCTGGGTTTGGGACTCTTTCCACTGATAAGGAAGTATGGGTTCATCCCGATGAGTTCGAAGAAGCGAGAGAAATTGCTCTAGAACTCGGACTTTAAAATTGTTTTCATACATTTAAGGTCAAACATTGATTTAAACTTTCCCTATGCAATTTGTCATCTTTATAGCCTTCACTCTACTTGTGGGTATAGTAGCTTATCTTGCTACTAGATCAACAAATGAAAAATCCGAAGATGGATATTTTTTAGGTGGGCGTAGCCTTACAGGTCCCGTAATTGCCGCTTCATTATTATTGACCAACCTTTCTACCGAACAACTCGTAGGACTAAACGGCTCTGCATACAAGGAAGGAATATTGGTTATGGCCTGGGAGACCCTTGCGGCAATAGCAATGGTTGTGACTGCCCTCGTTTTATTACCCCGCTACCTTAAAGGTGGGCTGACTACAATTCCACAGTTCCTCGAACGGCGTTATGACACCATGACCAAGTCCATCACCTCAGGGCTTTTTTTAAGCGGGTATGTAGTCGTCTTACTTCCTATTGTGCTCTATTCGGGAGCAGTTGCATTGATTGGAATGTTTGATTTAAACACTCTTTTCCAAATGGAACAAAGTGAAACTTTAGTTTTAACTGTGTGCTCCATTGGTATTGTGGGTTCCATTTACGCTATTTTTGGTGGACTAAAAGCCGTTGCGGTTTCTGATACTGTAAATGCCATAGGCTTACTGATTGGCGGTTTAATGATTCCTGTTTTTGGTCTTATGTATATAGGAGACGGTAGTATGGCCGCTGGTATTGAAGCTTTGTATGCCAATGATCCCTCTAAATTCAAAGCTATGGGAGCTTCAAATTCTGCCATTCCATTCAGTACCCTGTTTACGGGTATGGTATTGGTACAATTGTTTTATTGGGGCACCAACCAAGCCATCATCCAAAGGGCCTTGGGTGCTAAAAATCTAGTTGAGGGGCAAAAAGGGCTTATATTCGCCGCCTTTATTAAAATTTTAGGTCCGCTAATTGTGGTCTTACCCGGACTTATTGCATTTTACATTTTTGGAGACACTTTAGATCCCAGTCAGGGAGACCAATCCTACGGGATGTTAGTCAACAAGGTCCTACCTCCTGTACTGTTAGGCTTTTTTGCAGCAGTTCTTTTTGGAGCTATTTTAAGTTCATTTAACTCTGCTTTAAACAGCTCTGTCACCCTTTTTGGATTGGATATTTATAAACAATACATCAATAAAGAGGCTTCAGAAGTTCAAGTAGTTCGAGCAGGAAAGACTTTTGGTGTCGGCTTGGCCATACTTTCTATGGTTATTGCACCATCAATTGCCAATGCCCCAGAAGGACTGTTTGGATACCTTCAGGAAATCAACGGTTGTTATACCATACCCATATTGACCATAATCCTTGTAGGCTACCTAACCAAATATGTCCCTCCTATTGCTGCTAAAATTGCTATGGGAGTCGGAGTTGTAATGTACTCTTTCAGCCAATTTTTCTTAAAAGGGTATATAGAAGTCAGGGGCGAAGAATATCCCCACTATTTACACATTATGGCCATCATCTTCTTGTTTAATATAGGGCTCATGCTCTTGATTGGAAAACTCAAACCGCGTGAGGAAGCTTATGAGCAACAATATACAAAGCAAGTGGATATTACTGAATGGAAGCCCGTACGTCTTATGGGATTTATCATCACCGTAATCGTAATCAGTACTTACTTTATCTTTACCTAAGTTAGCGGTATAGCTTTTCCCTAAGTTCTTTAATTTTAGGATCAGTCATGTACTCATCAAAGCTCATGTGCCTGTCAATCATACTGTTGGGTGTTAGCTCTACGATACGGTTGCCTATGGTCTGAGCAAAAGCATGATCACTCGTACTGCACAACAAGGTTCCTTTAAAATTCATTAAGGAATTATTAAACGCAGTAATGGATTCCAAGTCCAAGTGGTTGGTGGGTTCGTTAAGGACCAAAACATTGGCGCGTTCCATCATCATTTTAGACAACATACAGCGCACTTTTTCACCTCCCGACAAGATATTCGACGTTTTAAGTGCCTCTTCTCCACTAAAAAGCATTTTTCCTAAAAAGCCTCTCAAAAAAACTTCTTCTCGCTCTTCCTCAGTTTTGGCGTATTGACGCAGCCATTCTACTAAAGATACTGGAGATTCGAAATAATCATCGTGATCAACAGGTAAATAAGCCTGAGAAGTCGTTATTCCCCAAGAAACGCTCCCCAAATCCGCTTGAGCCTCTCCCATAAGGATATTGTAAAAAGCTTCTAAAGCTCGTGTATCCTTTGAATGGACAATTACCTTATCTCCTTTGGCTAAGTTAAGGTTTACGTTTTTAAACAGGCTTGCTCCGTCGAGTGAAGCAGAGAGTTGTTCGATGTTTAAAATTTGATCACCAGCCTCCCGTTCTTGCTCAAAAATAAGAGCAGGATACCTTCGGATTGAAGGCTTAATTTCTTCAATGTCCAATTTATCAATCATCTTCTTACGTGAAGTCGCTTGTTTGGACTTTGCAACATTGGCAGAAAAACGGGCAATAAACTCTTGCAACTCTTTCTTTTTCTCCTCTGATTTTTTGTTTTGCTGGGCTCTTTGGCGTGCAGCTAACTGACTGGATTCATACCAAAACGTATAATTCCCCGAAAAGTGATTGATTTTTCCAAAATCAATATCTGAGATGTGTGTGCAAACCGCATCGAGAAAATGTCGATCATGAGAAACTACAATCACTGTATTGTCGTA
>Ga0233397_1000237_pt1 | contig 28447 bp, 20 predicted proteins | sample 35DmetaG_FD_189957 | JGI IMG/M metagenome (GOLD analysis project Ga0233397, IMG submission 189957) | Seawater microbial communities from Monterey Bay, California, United States - 35D | ecosystem: Environmental > Aquatic > Marine > Coastal | place: USA: California | collected 2016-10-20
ATTCCTCAGGCGTAATATAATCGTTAAGTAACTGTTTACCATCGTCTTTAAAAGCACCTTTATTAGTATCGATATTACGACCAACTTCTTCTAAACGATCTCTAGTTTTCATCATAATGGCTCTTGGTGACAATTCCTTACCAGTCATATTTGCTGGACATGAAGAAGTGCATCTACCACATTCTGTACAGGTGTATGCATTTAGTAGTTGTACCCAATTTAAATCAGTTACATCACTAGCACCAAATTTTTCTGGAATCTCCTCTTCTAATCCTTCCTCTGGCATGGCATAAGGATCTGCATCTGGATCCATCATCATTCTAACTTCCTTAGTTACAGAGGATAAATTATTGAACTGACCTTTGGGTTGAAGATTCGCAAAATAAGTATTTGGAAAAGCAAGCAAAATATGCAAATGTTTGGAATAATATAGGTAATTTAAAAAAATTAAAATACCAATAATATGAGCCCACCAGGCTATATGTTCAATGCTTGAAAGGGTTTCAAGAGAATATTCTGAAAACCAAGGTGCTACAAATTGACTTATAGGATTTCCAAAACCTGCCTCTTGAAATGAATGATCTGTAGCATTCATTAGAATAAATAAAGACATTAAAACAATTTCGAAGTATAGGATAAGATTCCCATCACTTTTAGGCCAACCTTTCATCTCCTTACTCATAAATCTTTTAATTTGGACGATATTTCTTCTCAACCAAAATATAATTACAGCTATTAAAACAAGAAATGCTAAAATTTCAAAGGTTCCAATTAAAAAACCATATACAGAATTTCCAAGAAGGGGTTGAAAAATTCTATGTGTACCAAATAAACCATCAATAATAATCTCTAAAACTTCAATATTGATTATAATAAAACCCACATAAACGATAACATGAAGAAAACCTGCAATTGGTCTACTAACCATCTTAGACTGCCCTAAAGCAATTCTTGCCATATTTTTCCAACGTTGGGTTTTACGATCAGATCTATCTACTTCTTTACCTAGCTTAATATTCCTAACTAGTTTAAGAACGTTCATGACAAAAAATCCTATGCCAATAAAAAGGGCTATTGCAAAAGATATATTTGGTATATAATTCATATGAAAAATAAATTTAATTGTTCAGTATAACTTTACAGTTCTGTTTAGTTAGAGATATTATCTTTAGTACTTTCCTCAACATAAGGCTTCGCTTTCTTACCAAATAGCGAAAAATGAACAAATCTTTTTGGGTTTAACTTCATTTCTCTTAAGAGAGCTTCTAATTCCTCTGAAGCTTTAGATAAATTATTATACATGGTATCATCTGTTGCCAATTTACCTAATGAACCTCTACCTTTTTCTATGCCAGAAAGTAACCCATTGATATTTCCTAGAGTTGTTTGAAGTGTTTTAACAGTCTGGCCAAAATTTACTTTGGTTAAAGTATCCGAAACTTTTACAAAATTTGCTGTGATTTTCTTAGTATTCTCAAGTGCTATGTCTATGTCTAATTTCGTAGAATCTATCATAGTATTAAATGAGCTCAAAGTCTCATTTAATGAAGTCACAGTTGTTTCTACTCCTTGAATAGTTTTCTTAAAGCTATCTCTAGATTTTACATCTAATACATCATTTAAAGCTATTAATAATGAATCTGCTCCAATGATTACCCGTTCAACTTTTGTTTTTAATGGGTTTAATGTTTCACCCACGGAAGTAAAGATGTCTGATTCTACCTCACCCATTAGATAATCTCCTGAAACTGCAAGTTCTCCCTCATAATTTGGAATAATTGCTAAAGACTCACCTCCAATAATACTAGTTGAGTAAATCTTAGCAACGCTATTTTTTGAAAATTCAAAATCATTATCTAAAGCTATTTTTACCACTAATTTTCCTCTTTTTTTGGGATCGGTATTAAAATTAATTTCTGACACCTTTCCTACTTGCAAACCATTAATACTAACTGTACTTGCCTTGTTTAGCCCTTGAATATTATCATATTCTATGTAAAAAATTCTGGAAGTAGGTTCTAATAAATTTTGACCTTTAAGAAAATTAAAACCCCAATACCCCAAACATAAAATTAGAACTACAGTAATACCTGTTTTTAACTCTTTAGACATCTTTTAAATTTTATTTACAATAATACTATTATTTTCTGTTAGTTAACAGTAAAAATAGTTATTTCAAAACCTTTGAAAGCGATGTTTTTTCACCATTCTCAAAAGCGGCGATATAGGCATCTGAATACCCTTTTTCCTTTGCTTTTAATAAAGCATTTTTTACTTCTTTATAACTAGAAGTAATTCCATAATAATATTTGTAATAAGAGCCAACCTTAACTCTTTGAACATTTTTTAACCCTCTAAAGTTATAGGATTTAACTTTTATTTTGTTTTTACTTGAAGCTATTTGAATTTTAAAAATTACTTCCTTTTCTATTTTAGTTTCATTAGAAAAGGAGGTGTTTATTTTTGATTCATCACTATTTTTATCTTGATTAACAACAACAGTATTTGCCTTTAATTTTTGATAATATTTTGTAATTGACTTCGCTATTTCTTTAGCCATTTTCTGTTGACCAATTTTAGAATTTAAAAATTTTCCTTCATTTTTATTAGAAAGAAAACCTAATTCAATTAAAACACTTGGCATGTATGTTTGATGCAAAACTACAAAGCCTGCTTGTTTTACTCCTCTATTCTTACGTTTTAAATTTTGTGAAAAATTTTGTTGAATTTCTGCAGCCAAAGAAAAACTTTTATCAAGATTTTCCTCTTGTAAAAGCGTAAGTCCTAAAACAGATTCTTCAGAATTAGGATCAAATCCCTCATATCGTTCTTTGTAATCGTCTTCAAGTAAAATTACAGCATTCTCTTTTTTTGCAATTTCTAAATTCTGTTTATTTGCATGTAATCCCAAAACAAAAGTTTCTGTACCATACGGTTTTGAGTTATTTACCGTATTGCAATGAATCGAGACAAATAAATCTGCTTTAGCATTATTGGCTATCTTTCCTCTTTTCCATAAGCCTATAAATACATCTGTTTTTCTAGTATATACTACTTTAACCTCAGTATTTGACAATAGCTTCCCTAACAACAGAGAAACATTCAATGCAACGTCTTTTTCTCTATATCCGTTTGCAACCCCACCTGGGTCTTTACCTCCATGACCAGCATCTATAACAACTATAAATTTATCATTTTGAGAAAAAGATTCGAATGGATTTGAAAAGAAAAGAGACAATACAAAAAATAACACCAGATATTTATGGGTATCAAATTTACTATTGTATGTAAGTTCTTTCTTCAAAATTTAACTAATTTTGGCTTTTCAAATTTGGTGCTTCAGTAATAGAGGCATATTTTTACTCATATACAAAAATAGCATATTAAATATTGCAATCAAATCTGTCTTACATACTTTTATTTTTACTTTTTTTTTGTTTTCAAACAAAATTAAAATCTCAGGATATAAAGCCAAAAGTAAAGCCTATTCCTGTAGTTAATAATACAAGTTCAGAAAAAGTAATTTCTACACCTGAGAAAATCATAAAAAATGACACTTTATTGTTAAAAAAACAGGACAGTATTGAAGTAGACACGATAAAACCAAAAGAAGCTATTACTGATCTAATTAGCCATGTTGCAAAAGATTACACTACACAAAATGCTAAAGACAAAACAGTTACTTTGTATAATGAAGCACACCTAGTTTATACAGACATTGATTTAAAAGCTGGTATAATCATTATTGATTACTTAAAAAACACCCTATTTGCAAAAGGAATTAAAGATAGTACAGGATATACCCAAAAACCAATATTTAAACAAGGAGGTCAAGAATCAGTTCAGGACTCTATGCTTTATAACTTCAAAACAAAAAAAGCCATAATATATGGTATAAAAACTCGACAAGAACCAGGCATGTATGTTTTAGGCGAAAAAGCAAAACGTGTCAACGATTCTACAATTTACATGCGTAATATAAGGTTTACTACCTCAGATAAAGAAAAACCAGATTACTATATTGGTGTAAAAAAAGCGAAAGTAGTTCCAAATAAAAAAATTGTAGCTGGTTTAAGTAATCTTGTTATTGCTGACGTACCCACACCTGTTTTCCTTCCTTTCGCTTATTTTCCAATGGGAAAAAACAGAACCTCAGGATTTATTTTTCCAGCTATTATAACTAGTACCTCCAATAGAGGGATTGGATTACAAAATGGAGGATATTATTTTGCAGTAAATGATTATGTAGATCTTGAATTGTTGGGGGACGTTTATTCTAATGGAAGTTGGGGATTCAGATCCCGTTCTCAATATTATGTTCGCTATAAGTTTTCAGGAGGCTTTAATTTAAGTTTTGAAAAATTAATACAAAGTACCAGAGGTTTTGACGATTTCTCGGAAGTTACTAATTTTAACCTAAGATGGAGTCATAGACAAGACCCTAAGTCAAATCCCAATTCTAATTTTGGGGCTTCAGTTAATTTAGGAAGTAGTCAATATTTTAGACAATCATTGAATGAGTTTAACAATTCAAATTTTCTAACAAATACATTTAATTCCTCTATTTCTTATCAAAAAACATTTACTGGTACTCCATTTAATATGAGTGCCAATGCTACGCATTCACAAAATACAAATACGGGAACAGTTACGATGACTCTTCCATCTCTTCAAGTATCTATGAGTAGAATATATCCATTTGCTGGAAAAGGTGGAATTAAAAAAAATCCTTTACAAAAAATAGGATTAACCTATAATATGCAGGGAGAGTATAGGATTAATACATCAGAGGACGAATTCTTTACCTCCAAGATGTTTGAAACTGCAAATGCAGGAGTCCAACATAGAGCAGATGCTAGTACCAATATAACAATGTTTAATTACTTCACTTTATCTCCAAGTGTAAACTATCGTGAGGTTTGGAGTTTTAAAAAATACAATAAAGAGTTTGATCCTTCTGTACAAAACACAGATGGATCTTTTGGAACTGTTGTTTCAGATACCATAAGTGGCTTTAGTACCTTTAGAGAATATAGCTCTAGCTTAAGTTTATCTACAAATATTTACGGAACCTTTAATTTTAAAAAGGGTCGATTAAAAGCCATTAGGCACACCATAAGACCTTCTGTTTCATTTTCATACAGGCCTGATTTTGCTGATAGATATAATGAAACTGTTCAAAGTAATTTAGAAGGAACAGAATTTGAAACCTTTTCTCCTTTTGATAATGGGACAAGTATTTATGGTAAACCCGGTTCAGGTTTAAGTAATTCAATTGGAATAACGCTGAACAATGTTATTGAAGGGAAAGTAGCGCCGAAAGATCCTGATAGTGATGAGGAAGATAAAAAAATTACTATTCTTAACAATTTAAATTTTAGTTCGTCCTATAATATGGCTGCAGATAGTTTACGTTGGTCTCCAGTTAGTGCAACGGCTGGAACTAGACTATTAAAAGATAGGTTAGCACTTAATTTAAATGCGACCTTAGATCCTTATCAAGTTAATGAAAATGGGGTAAGAGTAAATAAGTTTACTAAAGGATTATTTAGAGTAACTAGAGCTAGTCTTACTGCTAATTATAGCCTATCAAGTAGAGATTTGAAAGGAGATACCAATGAAAATTCTGGAAATGGAAATCAGGTTACACCAGATGTCCTAGGGAAAAATTTAAATCCTGCTAATAGCTTTGCTTCAAGTCCCTCTGGAGATCAAAATAATGAAGAAGAAATTACAGAATTATATAAATCTACAATACCATGGAATTTAAATTTTGCTTATTCTGCAGCTTATTCAAATACTGGAATAGGTAATTCCGGAATTCAATCCCACTCATTAATGTTTGGCGGTGATTTTGAATTAACACCAAAGTGGAAAGTTGGATTTTCTTCTGGATATGATATTGCAAGTGGTGGGTTTTCATTTACAAGAATGAATTTTTCCAGAGATCTAGATAGTTGGAGAATGACATTTAATTGGGTGCCTTTTGGAAATAACCAATCCTATGTATTCTTTATTGGAGTTAAGAGTGGCATCCTTAATGATTTAAAATACGAACAAAATAAACCCCCAGACCGAGTATTATTTTAAACAATTTATTTTATGAAAAAAATAATTAAAACCTTAAAAGCACCAGCACCAATAGGGCCATATAATCAGGCAATTCTTTCGGGGAATACTTTATACACCTCTGGACAGATTGCAATTAATCCATTGACTGGTGAGTTAAATATTAAAACTATCGAAGAAGAAACTACTTTAGTTATGGAAAATTTAAGAGCCGTATTAGCTGCAGCTGAAATGACTTTTGACCATGTCATAAAAACTTCAATTTTTATCTCAGACATGAACAATTTTTCCGAAATTAATACTATTTATGGACGATATTTTAATGACGATTCGGCTCCTGCCAGAGAAACTGTAGAGGTTGCCAATCTGCCAAAATACGTCAATGTAGAAATTAGCATGATTGCTGTCAAATAAAAAAGGCTGCCTAATTTTAAGACAGCCTTTAAAATCTATTTTAATATCTACAGTTACAAAGTAGCCGCGTATTCAATTAAATCTACAATTTTTGTTGAATACCCAATTTCATTGTCATACCAAGAAACTACTTTTACAAAATTATCATTTAAGGCAATTCCTGCTCCGGCATCAAATACAGAAGTTCTCGTTTCTCCTACAAAATCTTGAGAAACAACTAGGTCTTCAGTATACCCTAATACCCCTTTCATTGGACCACTTTCTGAAGCAGCTTTCATCGCTGAACATATATCTTCATAAGAAGCTGGTTTCTCTAATTTCACAGTTAAATCTACAACAGAAACATCCATGGTAGGAACTCTAAACGCCATTCCAGTTAATTTTCCATTCATGGAAGGGATAACTTTACCCACTGCTTTTGCAGCTCCAGTAGATGATGGAATAATATTATGAATTGAAGAACGTCCACCTCTCCAGTCTTTCATAGAAGGACCATCTACAGTTTTTTGAGTAGCCGTAGCCGCGTGAACGGTAGTCATTAGTCCCTCAACAATACCAAAGTTATCATTTAAAACTTTAGTAATTGGAGCTAAACAATTAGTAGTACATGATGCATTAGAAAAAATCTTCTGATCTGCTTTTAACTCTGTGTTATTAACACCCATTACAAACATTGGTGTGTGGTCTTTTGATGGAGCAGATAAAACTACTTTTTTTGCACCAGCTTCTAAATGTTTACCAGCTGTTTCTTCTGTTAGGAAGAAACCGGTGGATTCAATTACATATTCTGCTCCAACCTCATCCCATTTTAAATTGGCTGGATCTCTTTCTGCAGTAATTCTTATTAGATTACCATTAACTAGTAATTTACCATCTTTTACTTCCACATCTCCTTCAAACTTTCCGTGAACAGAATCGTATTTTAACATGTAAGCAAGATATTCTACATCTAATAAATCATTAATTCCTACAATTTGAATATTAGATCTGTTGATCGCTGATCTGAATGCTAATCTTCCTATTCTACCAAAACCGTTAATTCCTACTTTAATCATTTTTTATTTCTTATTATTTAATTATGTTGACATGATATCAGATACTCTTAGGAGTTCATTATTTATGGAATGTCCTCCAGTTATAGCCTCTTCTAAATCTGTTGTTATTACTTTATTATTCTTGAGACCAACCATAAGATTAGTTTTGTGATCAATTAATATCTCTACTGCTTTTACACCTAATCTACTGGCCAAAACTCTATCAAAACAGGATGGAGATCCACCTCTTTGCATATGACCAAGAACAGAAACTCTCACATCGTATTCAGGCATATTATCTTCAACATACTTAGCCAATTCAAATACATTTTTTCCTGATTTGTCTCCCTCAGCTACTACAACAATACTTGATGATTTCCCTGATTTTCTACTTTTTATTAAAGATTCTAATAATCTATCTAGACCAAGATTTTCTTCTGGAATTAATATTTCCTCAGCACCTGCTCCAACACCAGCATTCAAAGCAATAAAACCAGCATCTCTACCCATAACTTCAACAAAAAATAATCTGTTGTGTGAAGAGGCAGTATCTCTAATTTTATCAATAGCTTCAACAGCTGTATTTAGTGCCGTATCGTAACCTAGGGTATGTGAAGTTCCAAAAATGTCGTTATCTATAGTTCCTGGTATTCCTACAACTGGGAAATTATATTCTTTATTAAAAATGACAGCACCGGTAAAGGAGCCATCACCCCCAATAACAACAAGTCCATCAATATTTTCCTTTATTAAATTTTGATAAGCCTTTTTTCTTCCTTCAGTCGTTCTAAACTCATCAGATCTAGCAGATTTTAAAATCGTACCTCCTTTGTTAATGATATTATTGACACTTCGTGCAGTAAGTGAAGTGAAATCTCCTTCAATCATCCCTTGATAGCCTCTATAAATCCCTAAACAATCTATCTTATAGTATGCACAAGTCCTTACTACTGAACGAATTGCGGCATTCATTCCAGGAGAATCACCTCCGGAGGTCATGACGGCTAATTTGTTGATTTTTTTCATAATTTCAGCGTAAAAATACTTATTAATAGTTACTTAGAATAAAAAAAAAACGAAATCGATTTCGATTATATTCCTTAAAAAAAGCAACGAAAAAATATGTATATTGATTAATAATAGTCAACTAAATTAATAGAAAAAATTTTAATTAATTATTTTTCTTAAAGTTGAGAAGTCTTTGATGAGAGGAACTAATGGAGTCTTTCTTCTTAATTTGAGTTTTCTTTTCCTTTTTGTTTTTATTCTTTTTTAAACCTATCTTTTTTAATAATTCTGATAAAGAGTTAAAGTTTACCTGATAGGACAAACCTATTCCTTGTGTATACCCCTCCTCTTGGGCAGAATATTGTATTTCATTTTGTCGATTAAAAATAACACTTCTAAAGTTACCTGTATCATTTAATAAAACCTCAACTTTTACCTCACCTACAACACTTGATTGAGTTTGAGCACCAACAGGCACACCTACTTTTCCATTAACAATAACATTTTTACTTATTTGAGTTGTCAATGAGACATCAAATTGATCATCATTTATTAAATCATCTTGAGGATTTTGAATTCCTCCTGAAGAATATCCTAAATCTAGCCTAACTTTATTACTACTGATAATATCTGAAAGAATGGAACCAACAGCACTAGAGGTGGTTCCAGTTAATAGCTCTGTACCATTGATATTTCCACTGTTAGGATTTGCAAAAGTTCCAGCAGCTAATAAGGTTAAAAACTGACGCATTTTTGAATTTACATCATTATCGTTTAATACAAAATCTAATTCTGACGCTATTGTCGAATTTGAGTTTTGAATTTCAATATCAAAATCTTGTTTTGAATTAAATAAGCTTCCAGATATATTGGTAATTAAATCTACGGGTATTTTTCTATTCGTATTAAAATTTTCAAGTAAAACTGCAGGATTTGCATTAGTTGTATACACAGCTGTAACATTTAAATTAGCTTCATATGGGTTACCGCTCCAGGAGATTGTTCCTCCTTTTGAAATCACAAAAGGTTTGTTGATTATCCCTCCATATTTAAAGTTATAAACTCCATTGTCTATTGTGTAGTCTCCAAACATGGCAAATTTACCATTTGTATTGATTTCTATTTTTAAATCACCCAAACCACGACCACTAAGTTCACTACCATTTACTTCATCAATAACAATCTGCGCCTTTGCATCTTTAGTAACTTCTAGATCAATATTCAGAGAAACTCCTTCAATGGCATCAATAGCTAATTTTTCTTGCAATTCCTCTAATGTTTTTTCTGATTTAAAATGTATTAATCTGTAGGTATCTATTGAGGCAATGTCTTTTAAAGGAATAACAAAATTTGTATTGGGCATTGTTTTCGCATTTACATCTATTGTTATATTGTTTGTAAGTCCTGTTATGCTTGCATTTCCTTTTATAAACCCTGTACCATAATAAAGAGCCTCATCAGAGTTTTCAGTATCTAAGATTAATAAATTTGGAGTATCAACATCTATATCTAAGGACCATAAATCAAAATTTTGATGTGTTATCGTACCCTCTAAAAAACCGGTTGATTGATATTTAGTGTCAAGTAAATTAATATTTCTAAATTCAAAAGATTGCCCATTTAATCCAATACTTACATCTCCATCAAAATCATAATCTGTATTTAAATATGGGAATTTTAATCCAGCATTTTCAAGAATCAAATCACCGTCCATGTCTGGATTTCTTAAAAACCCTTTTAAGGTAAAATTACCGGAAGCTTTCCCCCTTATTTTAGATAAAACATTTTCCCCTAATGGACTAAAAGCATCTAATTCAAATTCCTCTAAATTGACAGCTACATCAATTTTTGGTCTTGTTTTAGTAAAATCAAGAGATCCAAACGCTGATATACTTTTTACTTTTTCCCTATCTAAAGAAAAATTAACACCATATTTCTTGTAAGAACTCTCACCTTCTATATTTAATTTTAAGTCTCCTTGATAAAAATTATTAATTTTAAAATTCTTAACTGATAAATTCCCTTTTGGCCCATAAATCCCATCAACTTGTGAAATGTTTATAATACCATCTAATTGACCTCGCAATTTTAAACTATCAATTTCTGGTAAAAAACTTTTTAAATATACATTTGTAAAATCTACATCAATTTCTTTGAAGGTAGAATCTCTCAAAACCCCTTTAAAATCAATTTGTTGCTCTTTAGATTTTAATGTAAATGGAGAAAAAACATATTCTTTAGACTTAAGATCAAAAGTTAATTTATTGTTGGTGTTGTTTTCAGGATTCAAATCCCAAATATTATCCATGTAATTAAAAGTTGATTTTTCAATCCCTACAACAGATTTTTTATTTTTATTAATGGTGTAATAGAAATCTAAATTAAATTTTTCTTTCTCTGAGGCACCTCCTTTAAAGATGGATTTAAAAAATAATGTATCATTTACTGTTTTATTGAAAAGTAATACTTTAGAAAGAGCGTACGCTGGGGTTTTTATTCGCGCTGCTCTTAGAGAGGAATCATATACATCTCTTTTATTATCCGTGTCTAAAAATAAAGAATCTATAGTAGTCCCATATGCAGTAATTTTTGGTGAGGTAACCTTTAATTTCAACTGATTCTTATTAGACTTTATACTGCCATTAATTTTGGTATTCGCAGCTACTGAAATGCCTGGAAAAAAAACATCAACTATTTGGTTATAAATGACAAAATCAAAATTTAAAAACTGATTTAAAGAAACTTTGAAAGGAGAATAATTTGAATAGATACTTCCTAGAGCATTCTGAGCAAGAGCCAACATCTCTTGAAAATTAAAATCTCCAATCAACTCTCCTTTAATAATGTCTTCAGAATCAATTCTGATTTGTCTAATATTTTCTTTTACTTTTGAGAAAATTAAAAACTGCTTGAATGGATAAATATCTCTTTCGTTTGTATAAACAATATTTTTAAAATTTGCAATTCCTATAATATTTTCCAGCTTATTTCCTGTTAAATCTAAATCTATTAGCCCTCTAAGTACAGATATACTGTCCCTTTTAAAGAGGTTTAATTCTCTTAAATTTGCGTAATTGATTGTGGCTTTAAAATCAAATCTGTTAATTTCTTCAGATAAGTCTGCTAGCCCCTCAAAAGTACCTTTCAAGTTAATATCGTTGGAAGTTAATTTACCGTCAAATAAATTATTTTGATACAATCCATTAACACTTATATTTTGATAATCATATTTATTAAATGTTATCTCATGAATCTCTCCCAAAAGTTTGGTGTTTCTATTTCTTGCTCGAAAACCTACACCATCAACCTCACCCTCAAATGAAATGTTTCCAAATGAGTTATCTTCAAAAAATCGACCTAAATCAAACCTATCTAGTTCAACTTCACCTTTGTAAATAATCTCATCAATACTTTTAAAATTATTCAATTCTAAATCTGAGTCTATTTTCCCTATTTCAGAATTAACTCCAATGCTTGCCTCTATTGTACTTGGTGTAATTTTGGTATATCCTGAGATTGAAAACTCACCCAATTTAATTAACTCTTTCGGGAGGCTATTTTCCAAAAGATTGGGGAGTAAATTTTTCAATTTAAAGTAGTCTAATGATAATTCTTCAAAATTGGATGCTAAATAAAAATCTTCTTGTTTTACAGCGTTTATTAGGTTTAAATCACCAATAATTTTAATACCTTGATTAGAGGTTAGTTTTAAATTTTCTAAAGAAAAATTATTCAAAGATCCACTAAGAGAAGTGTCAAACCTAAAGATGTCATTTCCTTTAATCTCTTTATAAAGTTTATTTAAGTCTAGAGTAGACAAAAAACTATTCTTAAAATTAGCATTAATGTAAACTAATTCATTAAACTTACTTAAATTCTTTCTGTCATAATTAAAATCTATTTCAGCTTTGATTGTTGAAGATTTTGTTTGAAGAAGTGTATTGTAAAACTTCATTTGAGTCTTACTGTAAGTAAAATCTGTAGTGAGGTTAGTTACTTCTAATCCTCTATTATCTGTAAAATAAAGACCTCTAATTTTAATAGCTACATTGGGTCCAATGATTGAAAAATCTTGTAAGTTACCACCTCCATGGTAGGCTGCAAAATCTAAAGGAACTTTCTTATTTTCATTTATTTGTTTGTAATTAATGTCTTCAAAATAAATATTTGAAGAACTTAACTTAAATGGGTTAGAATTAGGATCTCTGGGGTTATCATCCTCAAATTTATCGACAAAAACAGTTAGATTATCTATTTCCTCACCCTTATAATTTTTCACATTCACATAGACACCTTTGAGTGATGTGCTTTTGAGTTGAATATTATTTTCTATGATTCTTTTGACATCAAAAAGAGAAGACTTTAACCTTTTAACATAGATTAATGTATCTTGATGATGGTCTTTTATCTCTATTCCCTTGAGAGAAATAGAACCAAGTAATGAAAGATCTACTTTTTCAATCTCTAAATTAGTTCCAAAATCTCTGTTTAAATCATCAGTTACAATTCTGGCTAGCTTCGTTTGAACGGCTGGAATTGAAAAAATTATAACAAGAAATACCAGGAATAACCCAAGATACTTCAATAACTTAAACAGTATTTTTCTAGTTTTTTTGATTTCTGTAATATTAAATATGATTATACTTTATTAAGTAACGCAAAAATAAAGCCTTTCCTTACAAAAGAACGATAAAATTAATAAACTAATAAATTTCTTATTTAAAACGAAATAGAATATTTTATATTGGTTAATTTTGTAGACATAATATTATGACCAATCAAAAAACATATATTTTAGGAATTGAGTCCTCTTGTGATGATACTAGTGCTGCTATTATCTGTGACGGTAAGGTATTGAGTAATATTGTTGCCAATCAAGAGATACATGCTAAATATGGTGGTGTGGTTCCTGAACTAGCCTCTAGAGCACATCAACAGCATATTGTTCCTGTTGTTCATCAAGCCATTGAACAGGCTGGTATCACCAAAGAAAATATAGATGCTATTGCTTTTACCAAAGGTCCAGGTTTAATGGGGTCTTTACTAGTAGGTACCTCATTTGCAAAATCATTAGCCATCGGATTAAACATTCCTTTGATTGATGTAAATCATATGCAGGCACATATATTGGCTCATTTCATAAAAGAAGAAAACTCAAATTTCCCTCCTTTTCCTTTCATTTGCCTTACCATTAGTGGAGGTCATACTCAAATTGTAAAAGTGACTGATTATTTTTCATTTGAGGTGTTGGGAGAAACCATTGATGATGCTGTAGGTGAAGCTTTTGATAAATCTGCCAAAATTTTAGGCTTACCTTATCCAGGTGGTCCACTCGTAGATAAATATGCACAGTTAGGTGATCCTAATAAATTTTCATTTACAAAACCAAAAGTAGGTGACTTAGATTTTAGTTTCAGTGGATTAAAAACAGGAATTCTTTATTTTATTCAAAAAAATGTAAAGATTAATCCAACGTTTATTGAAGACAATTTATATGACATCTGTGCTTCAATTCAGCACACCATTGTTGAAATTTTGATGCAAAAATTAAAAAATACTGTTAAAAAAACAGGCATTAAACACGTAGCTATTGCTGGTGGTGTTTCTGCAAATTCTGAAATTAGAAAACGATTGCAATTGGCAAATAAACATTGGGGATGGACAACTTATATTCCAAAATTTGAATACACTACAGACAATGCAGCTATGATTGCAATTACAGGATATTTGAAATATAAGGAGAGAAAATATGCTGACATATCAGTCAAAGCTGAAGCTCGACTTAATGTTTCAGAATAAACAATTTGTTTCATAGATTGAAAACAAACTACTTTCCAAATAATTCGTTTAAAACTTTAGCTAAACGTAAGCCACCTTTTCTTAATTGAACTTTTACAGTTGAAAAATGGTCATACATATACCTGTAGCTTAAATTTTGATCCATTTTTGCAGAGCCATATACCATCGTTGCAAGTTCCCTAGATTCATTAACCCAATCTATTAAGGTGCCTTCTTGAATAGCTTCTTTTTGATTTTTTGAAAAATTATCTAAGTTCGTTGACAACTCTGTATAGGTCATATTATAGGATTCAATCATTTTTGTATCCCAAACAGAATGTAAGTTTGTTTTACCTCTAAACCACTTAACTTTTATTGCATTTCCACCCCTATCCTCAGCTCTTCCAATATGTAGCGGTTGATGTAAATCTCCAATCAAATGAACTAATAGTTTTAAGTGAAATATTTTATCTTCGTCATTAGATTTTGGATCTGAGATGATCTGCTGGCATATTTTAATACCTTGAATTAAATCGCCTTTTGGGTTTTTCTCTGATGATTCGTAGGTTTCTCCAACTTTAAAATTTACATAATGCCATGGGCTATATTTTCTATATGCATTATCAGATTTAATTTCATCTGCAAAGGTAGAGATTGTAGCTAAACTCTCTCCTTTTAATAATCTTTGTATATTTCTTTTTGCTTTCTTTGTTAGGTGGTTATAGGCTATTTCTCCAACTACTCTATGGCCCGTTTGTCCCCAAAATGGTCTATTATTTGATGCATAAGATGCTGCGCCCAAAAACAGAAAAAAAACTAAAATCTTGATTCTAAACATAATATTTTATTTTGTCATTTAGCTAAGGTAAAAAAATGTAGAAGTAAATTTTTAAAAAAATATAAATATTAAGAAGCTATTAAACCTTTTTTAATTATAATGGTCTTAGTATAAAATTAAAAACCCTAAAAAATGAAAAAAATCATCCTATGCATCCTATGCATTACATCATTCAGTTTACAATCTTGTGTGGTAAGGCAAGTTACCTCCAAACCAAATCTTGTGATTGTAAAAAAAGCTCCTAGAAATCATCAAGTAGTAGTCATAAAAAAGAGAAAATATTATAAGTGGGATGGTAAATATTATAGAAAAACAAGAAGAGGTTATGCTGTTGTGCGTCTATAAAAATTTTCAACTTTAGCGCTAACTTTTTCTTTTCTAAAATATTCCATTAACATTTCTTTAAGATTTTTTAAAAGTGAGAACTCGTACCTTTAAAACTGATACGTTAATTAAATCACTACTCATGAAAAAAATCTTTATAACACTATTTCTTACAGTATCATTTTCTTTATTCTCACAAGAATTCTCAATGGATTTGGTTAAAAACATGACTCCTAGAAATATTGGTCCAGGAGGAATGAGTGGTCGTGTAACTTCCATAGATGTTGTTAATTCAAATCCAGACATTATGTATGTTGGAACAGCCTCAGGAGGTCTATGGAAATCTACTTCTGGAGGAATTAAATGGGATCCTATTTTTGATAAAGAAATAACTGCCTCCATTGGTGCAGTTGCCATTCAGCAATCTAACCCAAGCGTTATTTGGGCAGGAACTGGTGAGGGAAATCCTCGAAACAGCCTTAATGGTGGTTATGGCATCTATAAATCTTTAGATGGTGGTAAAAATTGGATGGCCATGGGGCTTCAAAAAACCCGTCATATCCACAGAATTATTATTGATCCAACAAATCCAAATACGGTGTATGTAGGTGCAATAGGATCTCCTTGGGGAGAACACAAAGAAAGAGGTGTTTATAAAACTACTGATGGTGGAAAAACATGGAAACAAATTTTATTTAAAAATAGTAAAACTGGTGTAGCAGATTTAGTTATGGATCCCTCAAATCCAAACAAATTAATTGCCGCCATGTGGGAACACAAACGTGATCCTTGGTTTTTTAAATCTGGTGGTGAAGGCAGCGGACTTTTCATTACCTATGATGGAGGTGAAACTTGGAAAGAAGTAACCGAAAAAGAAGGGTTTCCAAAAGGAGAACTAGGTAGAATTGGTGTCGCTATTTCTAGAAGTAATCCTAATGTTGTTTACGCACTAGTGGAGGCAAAAAAGAATGCACTTTATAAAAGTGAAGATGGTGGATTTAAGTGGAAAAAAATAAATGATAAACCTGGTATTGGAAATAGACCCTTTTATTATTCAGAAATTTATGTAGATCCTCAGAATGAAAACAGAATTTATACAGTTTTTACTTATGTAAATGTGTCTGATGATGGAGGAAAAAATTTTAAAGAATTAATGCCAGCCTACGGAGTTTCTAATGGTGTTCACCCAGATCATCATGCTTGGTGGATTCATCCAGAGGATGGCTCTTTTATGATTGATGGAAATGATGGAGGTATGAATATTACCAAAGACAAAGGTGATACTTGGCGTTTTATTGGAAACTTACCCGTGGCACAATTTTACCACATTAATGTTGATAATGAGTATCCCTACAACGTTTATGGTGGAATGCAAGATAATGGCTCATGGAGAGGTCCTGCATATGTTTGGAAAGCTCAAGGAATTAGAAACTCATATTGGCAAGAAATTAGTTTTGGAGATGGCTTTGATGTGGTTCCTGATAAAGATGATTCACGTTACGGTTGGTCTATGAGTCAACAGGGATCTGTGGTCAGATATGACTATCTCACAGGAAATAATTATTCTGTAAAACCTACTCACCCAGACCCCGATGTAGCCCTTCGTTTTAATTGGAATGCTGCTATTAATATTGATCCATTAGATACTAATACTTTATATTTTGGAAGCCAATTTGTTCATAAATCTACGGACAAAGGACTTACTTGGACTATTATTTCTGATGACTTAACTACCAACGATAAAGAAAAACAAAAGCAGGCAGAAAGTGGTGGATTAACTATGGATGCTACAGGCGCAGAAAACCACACTACTATCCTAGTTATTGAACCCTCAAAAATTGAAAAAGATTTGCTTTGGACAGGGTCTGATGACGGTAGAGTTCATGTGACTAAAAATGGAGGTTCAACTTGGACGGATGTAAGTGCAAATATTCCAGAATTACCTAAAGGGAGTTGGATAGCTCAAATAAAAGCCTCCAATAAAAACAAAGGAGAAGCTTTATTGATTGCAAACGATTATAGGCGCTTTAACTATACTCCTTATGCATACAGAACAAAAGATTATGGTGCTAGTTGGTCTCGAATTGTCGATAAGAATGATGTAAAAAGCTACACGCTTAGTATTGTTGAAGATCCCATTAATGCTAACCTACTATTTTTAGGAACTGATGATGGCCTATATGTTTCTCTAGATGCAGGAAACCAATGGAGTAAATGGACTGCTGGTTTTCCAACAGTTTCCACCAAAGATTTAGTCATACAACCAAGAGAGCATGATTTAGTAATAGGTACATTTGGAAGAGCAGCCTGGGTTTTAGATGATATAAGACCATTACGCGCCATGGCCAGTGGAAATGTATTGGATAAAAAACTCCAATTATTTACACCTCCTACAGCCTATCAAGCAGCCTATCAACAACCCACTGGAAGTCGATTTGGAGGAGATGCCTTGTTTAACGGAGAAAATAAAAAATCTGGAGCTATGATATCATATTACATTAATAGATCAAGTGCTGCCTCAGATAAAAAAGGAGAAAAAAGCACAAAAAATAAAAAGAAACGAAACAAAACCAAGAAAGTAACAACACCAGAACCCTCAAAAGAAATTGCTTCAAAGGTAAAATATGACTCTATCAAACTAGAAATTTTTGATGGATCTCGTTTGATAAGAACACTTAAACAAAAAGCACCAGAAGAAAACGGAATTCATAGAATGTATTGGTACATGAATGAAAAAGGGGCAGATAGACCATCAAGGAAAATTAGAAAAAGAAACTTTGAACCTGGAGGTGTTTCTGTGAAACCAGGAACCTATAATCTAAAAATGACTTTTGGAGATCAAACCTCAGAAAGTTCTATAAAGGTCGAGTTCGATCCAAGATTAGAGATGTCTACAGAGGCCATAGCTGAAATATACAATGTTAGTAAAGATCTAGAGAAAGATCAACAATTGATGGCAGATATTGTTAAGCAATTGGTAGAAAGTAAACTAACCGCTACAGGTTTTAAAAAAGATCTAGGTAAAGAAGACGAAAAGAAGTACAAAGACCAAATAAAGTTATCTAAAGAGATTATTAATAAAATAGATGAATTGATTGCAGTTTTCATTGGAAAAATAGATGAGCGCCAGGGAATTACAAGAAATCCGGAAGTTACCATAAACAGACGCTACTTTTCCGCTAGGAGATACGTTGGGAGTAGATTTGGTCCTCTAACCTCCACTGAAGAACGTTTGATTAGTCAATTCAAAAAAGCATTAAAAGACGCAGTTGAAAAAACTAATGATTTTTTTGACATGGACTGGTTAACATATAAGAAATTACTAGAAACTGTCCATATTTCTCCTTTTAAGGAAATACAAAAATTTTAATCTCAAAAGCGAAGTTTTTCAACTTCGCTCTTTTTACACTACTATTTTAGTACATTAGCTAAAATCTTATTTATGGAACAGCCACTTTTTACCAATGATGCCATAGTATTTGGAATTTTAATGATATCGCTTGGTTTTGTATTCTACACAGAATCTAAAACAAGTGGTTTTTGGCATAAATTTTATAAAATTGTTCCTGGATTATTTATGGCCTATTTCATTCCAGCTATATTCACCACTCTTGGCACTATTGCTCCAGAATGGGAATATACAAATGCAAGTGGTGAGATTGTAAAAGAAAATTCTCAATTATACTATATGGCTAGCAGATTTTTATTACCAGCTGCACTAGTATTAATGACCTTGAGTATAGATTTAAAGGCAATTTTTAACTTGGGTTCAAAAGCTTTAATTATGTTTTTTACGGGTACTGTTGGGATTATTATTGGAGGCCCGATTGCCATATTACTCATTTCTTTGGTATCTCCAGAAACTGTTGGTGGCGCAGATTTTGATGCTGTTTGGCGAGGTCTATCTACCCTAGCAGGAAGTTGGATTGGTGGCGGTGCCAACCAAACTGCTATGTTAGAAATTTATCAGTACAATCCAGCAAAATATGGAGGAATGATCTTTGTCGATATTGTTGTTGCTAATGTTTGGATGGCTATTTTATTGATCGGTATTGGGAAAAAAGAGGCTATTAATAAATGGCTTAAAGCAGATACCTCTGCTATTGAAGAATTAAAAGAAAAAGTAATTTCTTTTACTCAAAAAATAAAAAAGAACCCAACCCTTACAGATTATATGATTATTCTGGCCATTGCATTTGGAACAGTTGGCTTTGGGCACTTTGCAGCAAGTTTTCTGGCCGGATTTTTTAAAGGTCTTATTGGTGGTATTTCATCTGAAATTACTAGAAATATATTTACTTTCTTAGGCTCTCAATTTTTCTGGTTAGTTAGTATCTCTACTATCATTGCTGTTATTCTATCCTATACTAAAGCAAAAAATTATGAAGGAGCAGGAGCCAGTAAAATTGGAAGTATTTTTATTTATGTGCTGGTTGCTACTATTGGAATGAAAATGGATTTAACCATGATTTTTGACAACTGGGGCTTAATTATTATTGGAATTGTTTGGATGTCTGTTCATGCTGGCCTTTTAATTTTAGTAGCCAAGCTAATTAAAGCTCCTTACTTCTTTTTAGCAGTTGGTAGCCAGGCCAATGTTGGTGGTGCAGCATCTGCTCCTATTGTAGCTTCAGCATTTCACCCCTCATTAGCAACAGTAGGTGTATTGTTAGCTGTTTTTGGGTATGCTATAGGAACAATAGCTGCCATTGGATGTACTATTTTATTAGAATTAGCTGCATCTGTTTAAATAGAAATCTGCATATTTGCATCCTAAAGTTTTATAATCTTATGAAGAAAATATTGGTAATTGGTTTGTTGCTCTCAATAGTAGCTTGTTCTAAGGAAAAAGAGTTGGGTAACATGGTCGTTCAAGGAAAAATTAAAGGGATTAAAAAAGGAACTTTGTATCTAAAAAAAATGAGAGATACACTTACTGTTTCAGTAGATTCTATTCGTTTATTTGGAAAAGATACCTTTACGCTAACAGATAACATTAGCTCTCCGGAAATGTATTTTCTTAGTTTAGATCAAAACCAAAATACACTTTCTTTTTTTGGTGAAGAAGGTGTAATTTCCATTAGCGATCAATTAGATAAATTTGGGGTATCACCAATAATAGAAGGTTCTAGTAACCAAAAAATATTAGAAAATTACAAAGAAATAGTTAGTAAGTTTCAAGATAAACAACTAGATATTTTAGCTGCCAATTTACAGGCGCAAAAAGAAAACAATCTCCAAACTTCTCAAGCTTTAAGAAAACAAGCTGAAAAACAAAACATAAAAAAATACATCTATACCATAAATTTTGCTTTAAATAATGCAGATAAAGAGGCTGCCGCTTACATTACCCTAACTGAATTGGTAAATGCAAACATAAAATACTTAGATAGTATAAATAATTCATTAACAGAAAAAGTAAAGCAATCATTCTATGGCAAGAAACTAAGTGAGTTTATTGCTGATATTAAGAATACTGAAAAATAAAAAGTAATACTTATTTTTTTACTTTAAGACTCCATTCAAAATGGAAATTACATACTGATATTCCTTCTGTATTAAAACCCTCTGCCTTCATAGTAATTACCCTACCCTCTCCAGTCTTAGCAGATTCTTCTAAAGCATCAGCTACCAACCCTCCGTGATGGCATTCAAACCTAATTTTACCTGTAGCTTTTTTGGTAAAATTACCTCGTTGATTTGTGACTAACATAGAGACTTTTGCTCCAATATTTTCTATACCCCTCATTACCAAAACACCTGTAGCCATTTCTGCAGCCATTCCTTGTGCTGCCCAAAACATAGATTGAAAAGGGTTTTGATTCATCCATTTATGAGTAATATGAACTATGGCTGTTTCTCCTGTAATTGAAATAACTCGAACACCTGCCAAATATGCAAGTGGTAATTTAAATAGCATAAATCTATTGATTCTTTTGGGCGTGATGTTCATAAAGTAAAATTTATTGCGAAAGATACTTATAATTTATGAGCTAATACATTGAATAAAATGAAAATTAAACCTTTTAAATAAGACAATCAGAGTTAAATTATAATCTTAAAAAAATAATGTGTGTGTTTAAAAATATTCGAAACTATTTCGTACTAATTTTTTGAATAGGTATTTAATAGGTAGATCACAATTGAGGCAATTAGACCTGCAACCGAAGTTTCTAAAATAAATAAGAAATCAACTTCACTCTCAAAAAATTCAATTTTTATCACAGTAAAAGTTAATGCAAAAGCCAAAAAGAATAAAAAATATTTTAAGAGTCTCATAAATTCAATTTTTATAGTAGCTAGGCATAAATGAATAAGTTGTCTAAAGTAATTTTAGATAAAATAAATCATCTATGTTATTCTGCAATATAACAATAATCAAATCACTTAAGTAAATATTCTTAATTTTATATATTATTACCAACTTGTTTAAATACCATAAAAAATGTAAAAGTCATTACTGTGCATATCGAAATAAAACAGTGACAACCTATATCGTGGAGATTTAATAAATCATTTTTTTAAAATGACAGAAAATGGATTGAATTGTTCAGATTGCAAAAAAAACCATGAAAAATACCTTTAAAACAATTCATCCCAAAAAATCAACAATTGAGTAATCTACATTTAATCAAAACCATAAACAATTATAATTTTATCAAAAAAAAATCATGAAAAAAACTATCATTCAATTTTCAGCCCTCTTTTTCCTAACTATTCTTTCCTCTTGCGGTCTAGACATGCTCAACAGAATTGAAGGAAATAATAATGTAATCTCAATCGACAGAGATATTGATGAAAATTTTACCAAAGTAAGAGTAAGCACAGGTATAGAATTAATTATTGATCAAGGGAGTGAAGTTTCACTGACCGTTGAGGCAGATGAAAATTTACATGACATCATTATCACAGAAGTTGAAGATGGAAAATTAAAAATCTATACTGAAAAAAATATTTGGAAATCTGCTTCAAAAAAAGTGTACCTAACAGTAAATACTCTAGAAGAATTGAAAGCCTCTAGTGGGAGTAGTATAAAGACTAGTACTGTATTAAACGCTACAAATCTTACTGTTGGATCCAGTAGTGGAGCAAGTGTGAATTTAGATATCAAAGCCGTTAACCTTAGCTCAAAAACCAGTAGTGGAGCCAGTGCAAATTTAGATGTAAATGCTACAAATGTAGTATCCGATTCTAGTAGTGGATCTACGATGAAAATTAAAGGTGAAACTTCAACGCATGAAACTAACGCATCCAGTGGAAGTTCCATAAATGCATATAGATTAGTATCCAAAAATGTTACTGCAAAAGTAAGTAGTGGGGCAAGTATAAGTGTATATGCTTCAGAAAATATTAATGGAAGAGCTAGTAGTGGTGGTAGTATTTCTTTTGAAGGAGATCCAAAGACAGTTACTAAAAATACATCCTCTGGTGGAAGTATTTCTCGTAGATAACAAAATAATAATTAAATGAAAAAGAAAATATAAATTTGGTTTTGTTAGACTTGTCAATAAGAGTTGGTTGTAATAAATCAGCTCTTATTTTTTTTTAAATGATCTTCTATGTCTGAAAGATGATACTCTAACGCTTTCGATGAAATTTGAATTTCTTTAATTAATAATGCCAAAGAAATAATTAATAGTAGAAGTGCTATGCCAAACAACCATATCGCTATAATTTTAAACTCTACATAAATTAAAAACATCGTTAAAACACATAATAATAAACTTCCTATTCCAAATATTTGCATCCAACGGGTTAAAGTAAGTCTAGCTTTAAGATTTTTAATTTGTCTGAGTAGTGATACGTCCTTATTGTCTAAATACACAGCGTGTAAATTTCTTATCACTGCAGCATAGGCTAAAAATCTATTAGTATACGCTAACATTATTAAAGATATTGCTGAAAATAATAGTGCTGGGGTTGTTAATGTCAATGCTTCCATAAGAGAACAAAATTAAATATTTTCAATACTTTTAGTGCATGAAAAGATTTATTATTTTATGTATTGTTTTATGTAGCCTAAATGGTAATGCACAACAACTACCCAATGGGTTTTCTTATTTACTAGAAATTGATCCAACAATTAAAAAAGAATTGAGATATTATACTACTAATAATTTTATTGGAAGACCTATAGATGGGTACAAGAAAGATAGCCTTATCATTTCAACACCTGCAGCCAAGGCACTTAAAAAAATTCAAAATAAATTAAAACTTGATGGCCTAAGTCTTAAAGTTTTTGATGCTTATAGACCACAACAAGCAGTAAATCACTTTGTCAGGTGGGCTAGGGTTATGAAAGACACACTAATGAAGTCATTGTATTATCCAGGTGTTAAAAAATCAGATTTATTTAAATTAGGATTCATCGCCTCAAAATCTGGTCATACTAGAGGTAGTACTGTAGACCTATGTCTTATCGATATAAAAACCAATAAAGAATTAGACATGGGAAGTCCCTATGACTTTTTTGGAGAAAAATCTCATCCATTTTATAAAAATATAACCGAAAAACAAAAGAAAAATAGAATCTTACTTCGATCAATAATGATCGAAAATGGCTTCATACCTTATGACAATGAATGGTGGCATTTTACATTAAAAAATGAACCTTACCCAGATACTTACTTTAATTTTTCAGTTGAATAATTCAAGTTTTAACAAAATCTAAAGGTCATACTACCTTAACGGCATTATATTTGTATAACATAAATAAAGCTTTTACTTTGAAATCGCTCTTACATATATTTACTTACTTTTTATTATTCCTTTCCTTCTCTCTATACAGTCAGACGGATACAATCTCTGATTCTAACAAAAAAAATATTGGGAAAAATGTGATTTTAGGAATACCTTCAAAAAAATTAAAAAGACCCATGTCTTTAGAAATTGAAAGTAACGATGGTTTTAAAAAAGCGTACACGAATAAAAGTAAACAAGATGCTCAAAAGAAAAAAGATGAAGATCTAAAGAATAAAGGGATTCTTTCAGCAGCTAAAATATCTGAGGAGCGTTTTTTAAAATCATGGAAAAAAATAAATGCACCCTATCCTAAAATTGACCAGGATCTTGGAAGCTTTAGAACTCAATCTGAATCTGTCAGAATTATCTGTAGAGATTTTCAATATCCCGATGGAGATAGAGTGACAATTACTATTAATGATATTCCAGTAATTAGAAACGTTACCTTGTATAATTCTTATCAAAGTTTTGAGCTACCATTACAGGTAGGAATTAATAAAATTGCTTTTATTGCATTAAACCAGGGAACTTCTGGCCCAAACACTGCAGGTTTCACAGTTTTTGACGATGCTGGAAACGTTATTTCTTCCAATGAATGGAATCTTGCTACAGGCGCTAAAGCCACTGTTATCATAGCAAAAGACAAATAATTCTACCAAACGAAATCGTTGTAATTAATTTAACTAAGACTACTTTTTTTATTCTATTTAATTCATTTATTTTTGTAATAGGAATCTATTAATTTTTTGGGGTTTCTAATTTGAAAAAAAACATTAAAAAAAAATGAAAAAAGTCACTAAGCAAACCTATATTAACTGGTATAAGGACATGTTATTTTGGAGAAAATTTGAAGACAAATTAGCTTCGGTATATATCCAACAAAAAGTTAGAGGTTTTCTTCACTTATATAATGGCCAAGAAGCTGTTTTAGCTGGTGCTTTACATGCCATGGACTTGTCTAAAGATAAAATGATTACTGCCTACAGAAATCATGTTCAACCCATTGGTATGGGAGTTGATCCAAAAAAAGTAATGGCAGAATTATATGGTAAAGCAACTGGAACTTCAAAAGGGATGGGAGGTTCAATGCATATTTTTTCAAAAGAACACGGGTTTTACGGTGGTCACGGAATTGTTGGTGGACAAATCCCACTAGGAGCTGGTATTGCATTTGGAGATAAATACAAAGGTAGTGATGGAGTTACACTTACTTGTTTTGGAGATGGTGCTGCGAGACAAGGTTCTCTTCACGAAACTTTCAATATGGCCATGCTTTGGAAATTACCTGTAGTATTTATTGTTGAAAATAATGGATATGCAATGGGTACCTCGGTAGAAAGGACTGCAAATCATACTGATATTTGGAAATTAGGTTTAGGCTATGAGATGCCTTGTGGACCAGTAGATGGAATGAATCCTATAAAAGTAGCTGAAGCTGTAGATGAAGCAATTCAAAGAGCCAGACGAGGTGAGGGTCCAACATTTTTAGAAATGAAAACCTATCGATATCGTGGACATTCTATGTCAGATGCTCAACATTATAGAACTAAAGATGAAGTTGCAGAATACAAAAAAATTGATCCTATTACTCAAATACTAGATGTGATAAAAGACAAAAAGTATGCAACGCAAGAGGAAATTGAAAAAATAAATCAAGAGGTTAAGGATATGGTTAAAGAATGTGAAAAATTTGCCGATGAATCTCCATATCCCGAAGTTAGTCAATTACATGATGTTGTTTACGAACAAGAAGATTACCCTTTTATAAAATAATAATTCAGGAAAAGATATGGCAATAGTAGTAAACATGCCTCGCCTAAGCGACACAATGGAAGAAGGTGTTGTGGCTAAATGGTTAAAACAAGTTGGTGATAAAATTGAAGAAGGAGATATTCTTGCTGAAATTGAAACCGATAAGGCAACCATGGAATTTGAATCCTTTAATGAAGGAACTTTATTGCATATAGGAGTTCAGGAAGGAGAGACATCTCCAGTAGATGCTCTTCTAGCAATTATAGGTGATGAGGGTGAAGATTTTTCTGCAATTTTAGCAGGAGCTTCTCCAGAGTCTATTCCTTTAGAGGAGGCCAAAGAGGAACCCATTATAAAAAGTTCTACCTCCTCAATTCCTGATGGAGTTCAAATAATTTCAATGCCGAGATTAAGTGATACTATGGAAGAAGGAACCGTAGCCTCATGGTTAAAAAACGTTGGTGACAAAGTTGAAGAGGGAGATATATTGGCTGAAATTGAAACAGATAAGGCTACTATGGAATTTGAATCTTTCTACGAAGGTATTTTATTACATATCGGTGTAAAAGAAGGAGAAAGCGCAAAAGTAGATAGTTTATTAACCATCATAGGGCCAGAAGGAACTGATGTACCTGAAATATTGACTGCTCACAAAGAAGGAAATACCACTTCTGATAGCATTAAAGTAAAAAAAGAGTCTTCTGAAGCTGAAATAAAACAAACCGAGGACCAGAGAGTTGAAGTTTCATCAACAAACTCTGCTGGAGGTAGAATTTTTGCTTCGCCTTTAGCGAAAAAAATTGCAAAAGATAAAGGAATCAACTTAGCAAACCTTAAAGGTTCTGGTGAAAATGGCAGAATTGTAAAGAAAGATGTAGAAAATTATACACCAGCTTTAGTAAATCAAGTTTCTGAAGCAACAACTTCACCTGTTCAAACGACTCAAGATACTGCTCCGATATCTACATTTATACCTGCTGGTGAGGAGGGTTCTGAGGAAGTGAAAAATTCTCAAATGCGTAAGGTTATAGCAAAACGTTTAGGAGAGTCAAAATTTACTGCTCCACATTATTATCTTACCATCGAGTTAGATATGGATAATGCAATAGCTTCACGTAAAACAATTAACGCATTACCAGAGACCAAAGTATCATTTAATGATATGGTCGTAAAGGCTTGTGCTATGGCATTAAAAAAGCATCCTCAAGTCAATACTTCTTGGAATGGAGATACAACGAGATACAACCATCATATTCATGTAGGAGTTGCGGTTGCAGTAGATGATGGACTTTTAGTTCCTGTATTAAAATTTACAGATCAAATGAGTTTAACTCAAATTGGTGGAAATGTTAGAGATTTAGCAGGAAAAGCAAGAAATAAAAAAATTGCTCCCAACGAAATGGAAGGCAGTACGTTTACAATTTCAAACTTAGGAATGTTTGGAATTCAAGAATTTACATCGATTATCAATCAACCCAATTCAGCAATTTTATCTGTAGGGGCCATAGAGCAAAAACCTGTAGTTAAAGAGGGTCAGATAGTAGTTGGAAATACCATGAAAATAACATTGGCTTGTGACCACAGAACCGTTGACGGAGCTACCGGTGCCCAATTCTTACAAACCGTAAGGTCTTACATAGAAAATCCTGTGACCATGTTGGCATAGAATTTTTTAAATTATATATAAAAAAACCTCTAGAATATTCTAGAGGTTTTTTTATAAAATTAGAAAAATAATTACATTTTTGATACTGTTGTTTTAGTAGTTCCTGTAATATTCATTCCTTGGGTAGCAATTGTAATCTCAATTTCTGAGTTAATTGACATACCAGAACTAATTTCAACAGTTGATTTCCCTTTGATTGTTCCGGTTCCTACCCCACTCATATCACCTGAAACATCTAAAGTAACAAAGCCATCTGCAATACTGCTTACTGTGTATTTCGTGGTCATTTTCATTCCTTGATTTTCATTTTCAGAGGTCCAAGAAGAGCCAACAGAAACTTTTTCTTTAGGGTAATTGATGGTGCTCATTGCCCTGTTGGTCATTTGCTCCATTCCTGGTATCGCAGGATCTAGTTTGGTATCAATCACATTACCTTGAGAATCTAAAGTATTATAGATGACCGCTTCCATCATTGGTGCAAATTGTGATTTTAACATTTGACCCATTTGATCTAATTCTTCATCATTTTTATTAGAATCATAACTCATAGTCATGCCACCTTGCATCATATCCATTACAATAGAAGTTATTTGAGACTCTGTTTTAATATTTTCTTCTACAACATCGTCAACTATCATTCCCATAGTCATTTTCATATTCATACCTCCCTGAGATCCCATGTTTTGGTTACTTTCGGTTGTTACTAAAAAACTATCTCCTTTAGTATAGTTTAAACGTAATAAAACAGATTCTTGAGCTGTTGTTGTTATTGATATAATAACTAATAATGCAATAAGTACTTTTTTCATTTTTTTTTTTTTT
>Ga0233397_1000262_pt1 | contig 26762 bp, 27 predicted proteins | sample 35DmetaG_FD_189957 | JGI IMG/M metagenome (GOLD analysis project Ga0233397, IMG submission 189957) | Seawater microbial communities from Monterey Bay, California, United States - 35D | ecosystem: Environmental > Aquatic > Marine > Coastal | place: USA: California | collected 2016-10-20
CCTTCATGGAATGAAGGATTCTACGCTGTACAGGCTTGAGTCCATCTTCTATAGCTGGAACTGCTCGCTCTAAGATTACATAGGAAGCGTAATCCAAAAACCAATCTTTGTACATACCTGTTACCTTGACAAGGCTGTCATTGTCAAAAGACTCTGGTAAACCAGTTTGGTCGATTTCTTCCATAATTAGCTAAATTAGTATATCAGACCAATATTTGCTTTGGAATTCTAAGGAAGAAATTAACAATATATAGTTGAAAATTATTCTAGAAGAAACTAAGCTGTTTCTTCCAGTATATCCAATTCGACTTTTAAGTTGTCGATGATGAAGTTTTGGCGATCTTGGGTGTTTTTTCCCATATAGAACTCTAGCAGTTGGTCAATGGTGGTTGCTTTGTCTAGCATGACAGGATCCAAGCGTATGTCTTCCCCTATAAAAAACTTAAACTCATCTGGAGAAATCTCTCCCAAACCTTTAAACCGGGTAATCTCAGGCTTTCCACTCAACTTTTCAATGGCATCTCGTCGCTCCTGTTCACTGTAACAATAAAAAGTTTGCTTTTTGTCTCTGACCCTAAAAAGGGGTGTTTGCAAAATATACAAATGTCCTTCCTTAATGAGTTCGGGGAAAAACTGTAGAAAAAAAGTAATCAGTAAAAGTCGGATGTGCATACCGTCAACATCTGCATCAGTGGCAATTACAATATTGTTGTACCTTAAATCTTCCAAGCTGTCCTCAATATTTAGTGCCGCCTGAAGAAGGTTAAACTCTTCGTTTTCATAAACGATTTTTTTGGACATGCCGTAACTATTTAAAGGCTTTCCTCTTAAACTAAAAACGGCTTGAGTGTTAACATCACGAGATTTAGTAATAGAACCGCTGGCAGAGTCTCCCTCAGTAATAAAGAGTGTGGATTCCAAACGGCGGTCCTTTTTCAGATCGGGTAAATGCACTCGGCAGTCTCTAAGTTTTTTATTGTGAAGGCTTGCCTTTTTAGCCCGCTCTCTGGCTAATTTACGTATGCCTGAGAGTTCTTTTCGCTCTTTTTCAGCCTGAATTATTTTCTTTTGGATGCTTTCTGATACAGCAGGGTTTTTATGTAAAAAATTATCCAGTTGTGTACTGAGAAATTCGACGATATAGCTTCGTACTGTAGGCATGCCGTCACCCATTTCTGTCGAACCCAGTTTGGTTTTGGTTTGGGATTCAAAAACTGGTTCCATTACCTTAATACTGATAGCAGAGATTACAGATTTCCGAATGTCGGAGGCGTCGTAATTCTTTCCAAAATGCTCCCGTATTGTTTTGACAAGTCCCTCTCTAAAAGCAGATTGATGGGTTCCCCCTTGGGTAGTGTGTTGACCATTCACAAAAGAATGGTATTCCTCGCTATACTGTGTTCTGCTGTGGGTAAGGGCAACCTCTATATCTTCTCCTTTGATATGGATGATGGGGTAAAGCAAATCTGTCTCGTTCGTATAATCTGTCAACAGATCTTTTAACCCATTTTCAGAAAAGAATTTTTCGCCGTTTAACTCTATTGTCAGGCCCGGATTGAGATACACATAATTTTTAATCATGCGTTCTACATACTCCAAACGGTATTTATAGTTTTTAAAAATAGTGGTGTCGGGTATAAACTCCACCTTGGTCCCTCTTCTTCTTGAGCTGACCTCTATGGGTTCATCCTCTTTTAGGTCACCAAAGGCAAAAGAAGCTGTTTTACTCTGCTTATCCCGATTGGACTCTACTGTAAAACTCGAAGAAAGCGCATTGACTGCCTTGGTCCCGACTCCGTTTAGACCTACTGATTTTTTAAATGCTCTGGAATCGTACTTTCCTCCAGTATTCATCTTGGACACCACGTCAACCACTTTTCCTAGTGGAATCCCCCTGCCGTAGTCGCGAACCTTAACTACATTCTCTTTAATAGAAATCTCGATGGTTTTCCCAGCACCCATTACAAACTCATCGATACAGTTGTCAAGAACCTCTTTAAGAAGTATGTAAATCCCATCGTCTGGTGAAGAGCCATCGCCTAATTTTCCAATATACATTCCAGGACGCATTCTAATGTGCTCTTTCCAGTCGAGGGAACGTATATTTTCTTCGGTGTAGGTTATGGTGTTCTTCATGATATCAACAGCTAATATAGTTTATTGAATTCATATTTTTCCTCCCCCAAACAACTAAGAAATCAACAATTCTCAAGCTGTTTTTGTTAAAAAGTTCTATTTTAGAGACTTAAGAAAAAATATAACTGATAAACAGAATAAAATAGTTCTATGGCATCAACTACTATTCATAATACTACAGGTCCTCTATTACACATTGTATACTTTTGGCTTAAAGAGCCTGACAATCAAGAACACCGCAACCAATTTGAAACTGCGATAAAAAAGTTAATCGACACCAACCCCCAAGCCATAGCGAATCATCTGGGGTGTCCTGCAGCCACTGAAAAAAGGGATGTAGTCGATAATTCATTTACGTATTGCTACACCATGAGTTTTGTAGATTTAGATGCTCAAAACACCTATCAAACTGATCCCACACACGAATTGTTTATAGAGGAAGCGTCTCATCTCTGGGAACGTGTTTTGGTCAGTGATTCTATTGCGCTATCTTAATTTAAGTTTAAACAACATGAAAAATCACTTTGTTCTTCTCGCAATTTTTAGTCTCTTGTTTATTCAATGTCAGCAAACTTTAAAAACTTCAGTAGCGGAACGCTGGTCAGAAGAAAAAGCCTGGAAATGGCATCAAGAGAATGGCTGGATGGCAGGGACCAATTTCAATCCCAGTACAGCCATCAATCAGTTGGAATTTTTTCAAGAAGAAAGTTTTGATATGGAGACCATTGACCGAGAATTGAGTTGGTCGGCGGAATTGGGAATGAAAATGCATCGAGTTTACCTGCACAACCTTTTGTGGGATCAAGACTCTTTAGGTTTTATCAATAGAATCAACGCTTATCTTGAAACAGCGGACAAGTATCAAATTAAAACCATGCTTGTATTGCTGGATGACGTTTGGCATCCAGTGCCCAAATTGGGCAAACAACCTGACCCCACTCCTTTTGTTCACAATTCAGGTTGGGTTCAAGCACCTGGCGCAGCAATTTTAGGCGATTCCCTACGGCATGACGAACTTAAAAATTACATTAAAGGAGTGATCAGTCATTTTGCCGAGGACAAACGTGTTGTTGCCTGGGATCTTTACAACGAACCCGATAATGTTGCCAATCAGCCAGAATATGCTGAACTCGAAGTCAAAGACAAGTACACTTTCACTTTTGCGCTATTAAAAAAAGTAGTGCGTTGGGCAAGAGAAGTTAATCCTTCCCAACCATCAACCATCGGGGTTTGGAAAGGGGATCACAGCCTTTGGGGAAATCCACAAGCTTTAAGACCTTTAGAACGCTTTATGATCGAAAATTCGGATGTGATTTCATTTCATTCGTATGACAACCTGCAAGTAACAAGAGAAAAGGTGGAGGAACTTAAAAAGTACAACCGACCTATAATTTGCACTGAATATCTGGCTAGAGAAAATGGAAGCACCTTTGAGGATATCCTCCCTATGTTTAAAGAAAATGAGATTCACGCCGTGAATTGGGGCTTTGTATCGGGTAAAACCAATACTATTTTTCCATGGTCATCATGGTCGAAATCATTTGATTCTATACCTAAAATATGGCATCATGATATTTACCGAACAGATAAAAGTTCTTTTTCAGAAGAAGAAATAGCGCTTTTAAAAGCTGAATTAATGGAATAAGCTATTACGAAGCTGATTTAAAGCTGTTTTGAGCTTGACGGAAATTATCAATAGCAACAAAGTAATCAGGATCTTCTAAGACATTAACGTCACAGATTTTTTCAGCTCTTTTAATCAGTTTTACACAATCGGAGGATAAATGTCTCAAGTGAATATTTTTCCCTTGCTTTAAATAACGCTCTGTCAATTTATTGACACATTCTATGGCCGATTGATCCAATATACGCGATTCCTTAAAATCAATAATGACTTCATCAGGGTCGTTTTGAATATCAAACTTGCTATTAAAAAGTTCAATACAACCAAAAAATAAGGGCCCGTAGATTTCATAATGTTTTACTCCAAACTCGTCAATATGCTTACGCGCTCGAATGCGCTTTGCATTTTCCCATGCAAAAACAAGGGAAGAAACAATGACTCCAGCCAAAACAGCAATTGCTAAGTCAAAAATAACGGTTAATCCCGTGACCAATATGATCACAATCACGTCGGATTTGGGTACTTTATTCAATACCTTAAAAGTACTCCAGGCAAAGGTGCCAATGACCACCATAAACATGACTCCTACTAGAGCTGCTATTGGAACTTGTTCAATAAGATTGGATCCGAATAAAATAAAGCCCAATAATGCGACCGAAGCTACAATTCCTGACAACCTTCCTCGACCACCGGATTTGATATTGATGATACTCTGGCCAATCATTGCACAGCCCCCCATACCTCCAAAAAGGCCGTTTAGAGTATTGGCTGCTCCTTGAGCAATACATTCTTTATTTCCATTCCCGTGGGAATCGGTTAATTCATCTATTAGGTTGAGAGTCATCAATGACTCTATCAGTCCAATAGCAGCCAAAATCGATGCGTAAGGCAAAACAAACAAAAGGGTCTCCAAAGAGAGCGCAACTGAAGGAAAGTTAAATGTTGGAAGTCCGGCTTTGATACCACTCCCCCCATTGGAAAGAATAAAAGAACGCACCGTTTCCGTTTCCACACCACTAAAGATCACCAGCATTGATACAGCTAAAATAGCGGTCAAAGCTGCTGGTATTTTTTTAGTTATCATGGGCAGGACAAAGATGATTGCCATAGTAGCAATTACCAAGCCTATCATCACCATTAAAGCTGATCCTTCTAACCATTCACCTTGACTTTTAAACATCCCTAATTGAGAAATAAAAATCACAATTGCCAGTCCGTTGACGAATCCCATCATGACTGAATGCGGAATCATTCGCACAAATTTCCCAAGCCGAAATACCCCTGCCAGAGTTTGTATACCACCAGCCAACAGCAGTGTAAAAAATAAATATTGCAGTCCTGCAGCATCGGAACCACCTAAAGCATTTCCTTCTTTAACCAAATGAACCATAACTACGGCCATGGCACCTGTAGCACCGGAAATCATCCCAGGGCGCCCGCCAAAAATTGAAGTTATCAGTCCCATCATAAAAGCCCCATAAAGACCCACAACGGGCGAAACTCCTGCTACAAATGCAAAGGCAACTGCCTCTGGGACCAAGGCCAATGCCACGGTTACTCCAGATAAAATATCGTTTTTGACGCTTCCGCCTGTTGATTTGTCTATAAGTTGAAATGCTTTCAAAGGCTTGTTATAAAATTAAGCTGCAAAAGTAATAGGATTCAACAGATTAGCCCTGTAGTAGCCTAAAAATTTTGTCTTTTATTTTGAAGCCGATCGAGCAATCAAAAAGATTGCAATCCAATAAGTGGCTAGTATTAAAACCCTTGAAAAGGAAAGAGAAAAATAGAATTTATCAACTGCTATTAAAGCATCTGAAAATAAAAACAGTGAGACAGCCCACCCCAAAAAACTGCGATATTCCATTTTCGGATTGAGTGCCAGCGCCCAACCCTGCCGGCTCATGAGTACAATGACTATGAGATAATTAATACAGCATAAAACAAACTGTCTAAATCGTCCGACACTAATGTAAATACTCCAACCGCAATAAGGGCTAAGACAACTGCAACTCTTGGTTCCCATAACCATCCTTGCCTTTTTATAAAGGCGTAAAGAAAAATCAAATGTGCAACTAAAAAAGAGGCTAAGCCCCACACAAAATAAGACTCAACAAGTAAAAAGCTATCACCAACAAGGCAAAAAAACAATCCCATAGCGATACGCTTAGAATAGCTATTTATTGCAGTATTTCTAAAAAGCAATGGATATGCAAGAATTGAGATCGTACACAATGGCTTTAAGGCGATAAACAATGGGGAATTAAAAAGTTCAGCACTAATTGCAACAATCCCAAAAATCAATATAAGAATTTTGTGTTGGGATTGGCTGAAGGTCATTTCTCAATAGTTTTAGACGTTAAATCGAAAATGCATAACATCTCCATTTTGAACGATGTATTCCTTACCCTCTACACGCATCTTTCCAGCTTCTTTTACTTTAGCCTCTGATCCGTAATTTTCGTAATCCTCATAGCTGATCACTTCCGCACGGATAAACCCTTTTTCAAAGTCGGTATGTATCACTCCTGCTGCCTGTGGAGCTGAAGTTCCAACGGGGATGGTCCATGCGCGTACTTCTTTTTCACCTGCTGTAAAATAGGTTTGTTGATTGAGTAATGAATAGGCTGCTCTGATCAGCTTTGCAGCGCCTGCTTCATCCAGTCCTAAATCTTCTAAGAACATTTGTCGTTCCTCAAAACTATCCAGTTCGTTGATATCAGCCTCTATACTTACCGCCAGTATTAAAAGACCTGCTGACTCACCTACCAGAGCCTCTTTTACTTGATCGACATATGCATTCCCGGTTTTTGCAGCTGCCTCATCAACATTACACACATAAAGTACAGGCTTGTCAGTAATCAACTGCAGTGGCTTGACATATTCCAGCCGCTCTTCTTCTTTTAACTCAAGGCTTCTTATATTTTTGGATTGCTCCAAGGCATTTTTGACACCATCCAAAACCTCTTTTTCTTTGATAGCTTCTTTGTTGCCAGTCCGCGCTGCACGACCTACCTTTTCAAGTTTCTTTTCTACAGTTTCTAAATCTTTAAGCTGTAGCTCTATATCTATGGTTTCTTTATCTCGGATTGGATTGACCGAACCGTCAACATGAACGATATTGTCATTGTCAAAACAACGTAAAACGTGAAGTATGGCATCTGTTTCACGAATATTTGCTAAAAACTGATTTCCCAAACCTTCTCCTTTACTCGCACCCTTTACTAAACCAGCAATATCTACGATTTCAACAGTTGCCGGTAAAACACGTTCGGGTTTTACAAGCTCTTCAAGAGTTTGAAGGCGTGTATCAGGTACGTTTACCACGCCTATATTGGGTTCGATGGTACAAAAGGGAAAATTTGCACTTTGAGCTTTTGCATTGGAAAGACAATTAAAGAGAGTCGATTTGCCCACATTAGGTAAGCCTACTATACCAGCTTTCATACAGAATAATTTTCTCCAAAAGTAATCTTTCTTTTACACTTGAATTTAGTTCTTATTAAAGAATAGTTTAATTTGGTAAAATGAAGAAAAAATATTTGATCATACACGCCGATGATGCCGGTATGGCGTGGTCGGAAAATAAGGCTACACAAATCGGACTGTTAGAAGGGTCAATTAATTCGACCAGTTTAATGGTTCCCTGTCCTTGGTTTTTTGAGATGGCTCAATTCTGCCTTGAACATCCAGAGGTTGACTACGGCATTCACCTAACCCTTACTGGAGAATGGAGAACCTATCCCTTCCGTCCGATCACAGCTGTTAATCAAATTCCTTCACTGGTCAATCATCAAGGCTATTTTTATCCAAAAAGAGCGGCTATTCGTGATGGTGCTGTTTTGGAGGAAGTATATTTAGAGCTGAAGAATCAAATAGAATTTGCCTTGTCTTTAGGTTTAAAACCTACACATCTCGATTCTCATATGTACACCTTAGGAGTTCGACAAGATTTAATAGACCTTTATCAAGAACTGGGGAAAGAATACAACTTACCTGTTGTAATTAGCAAAAAACTCATTTCCTACACTGGAGAATCTCCTTCAGCATTTAAACTGCCTGAAAAAGGTTGCTGGGAATCAATCTACATGGGATCGTTTGATGAGTTTTCCAACCGAGGTTTAGCTCACTTTTACGACCGTGTCTTGAACAATCTAAGCGAAGGAATTTCCTTACTGCTTATTCACCCTGCTTTAAAAAGTGCTGAAATGGAGCAGATAACCGTTGACCATCCTAATTTTGGTGACCACTGGCGAGCAGAGGATGCCGCCTACTTTACAAGTGAACATTGCGCTAACAAACTCAGAGAAAATTCAATTGAATTGATTGACTTTCGCCATCCAGAACTACTTAGTTTTCTGGATGCATAAAGCGCTGCTTACCCAATAGGGTCTCTTCAGACTCTACATGATCCTCATCAGGAACACAACAATCGACAGGACAAACGGCTGCACATTGGGGCTCGTCGTGGAAGCCTTTACACTCTGTACATTTATCAGGTACGATAAAATAATATTCGTCGGATACAGGCTCTTGAAATTCATCACTCTTTACCTGCTTTCCGTTGGGAAGCAATACATCTCCCTTTAGGGATGTTCCGTCTTGGTAACGCCAATCTTCCGCACCCTCATAAATTGCGGTATTAGGACATTCAGGTTCACAGGCACCACAATTGATGCATTCGTCAGTAATGATTATAGCCATAGCAATTTTCTTTGCTTACATTTGCGCAAAAGTAAGACCTTCATCGTTACTTTACAAAGAAATGACTGCAAACTTAAAACGCTTCAAAGCCCTTGTTAAATTAGGAGATTACCTGCTTCATTTCAATGGTAATGAACCATCCTATACAGACCTCAATGAATGTGTAAAACAAGCTACTTCAGCCAACGGATGGTTTACTTATGAAAATATTACTAAAGCATTTACTGATTGGGGAAGTGTCTTAACTGAAGAAAACTTAAAATCTTGGCTACAATCCTATAATTTAGGGCTTTTAAGTAAGCCAAAGAATATTGCACTTATTTTAGCTGGAAACATTCCTTTGGTAGGTTTTCACGATTTAATTTGTGTGTGGTTAAGCGGACATCAAAGTGTCGTTAAATGCGCCTCAAAAGACGAATATTTACTCCCCTACCTCAGCAAGTTTTTGGAAAATGAAGCAGATGAAGACTGTTTTACATTTACCAAAGAACCCTTTACTGATTTTGATGCTGTAATCGCAACTGGTTCTGACAATGCAGGTCGCTATTTTGATCATTATTTTGGTAACTACCCTCATATCATTCGTAAAAACAGAAATGGGATTGCTGTGTTAGACGGGAGTGAGACCCAAGAAGACCTTCAAAAGCTTGGGCTTGATATACTGCAGTATTTTGGATTAGGGTGTAGAAACGTCTCCAAACTGTATTTGCCTAAAAACTACGATCTAAATCAAATTTTTGGAGGACTTTATCCTTTGGCAGAAATAATTCAGCATGCCAAATATGCCAACAACTACGATTACAATAAGGCGGTATTTTTGATGAGTGAGTTTGATTTCCTTGAAAATGGATTTATAATTTTAAGAGAAAATTCCGAATTTAGTGCGCCTATAGCCTGTCTTCACTACGAATATTACTACAAGCTTGAAGAATTAAATAAAGTCTTGGACTCTCAAAAGGATAGAATTCAATGTATTATTTCCAATACAGAACTCTCCAATGCCATTCCTTTTGGTAAAGCCCAACAGCCCGAATTAGACGATTATGCTGATGGGGTTGATACCCTGGCCTTTTTAGAAAAACTATAGGGTGGCCTGTTAAAAGTAAAGTTCAAGATTTTTTACCACATCATTAAGGCAACTGCTGTTAACAACTCCAACAAAAAAAACAGTACAAATACTCTTGATTTAGTCTTAGAATCGCAATATTTGCAAAAAATTAAACACTTCAAAAAAGCTATGCGTCTTCATAATTTTAGTGCGGGTCCTTCTATACTGCCAAAGGAGGTGATGCACCAAGCTGCTGAGGCAGTAAAAGAACTCGACGGTTCTAAACTTTCCTTAATTGAAATTTCTCACCGAAGTAAAGCCTTTATCGATATAATGGACGAGGCTTGCGAACGCGCATTGCGATTGACAGGTCTTGAGGGGAAAGGATATAAAGCGATTTTTCTTCAAGGTGGTGCCAGTCTTCAGTTTTTGATGGCAGCATATAATTTATTAGAAAATAAAGCCGGTTATCTCAATACGGGTACTTGGTCTGATAAAGCGATTAAAGAAGCCAAACTGTTTGGTGAAGTTATCGAAATAGCAAGTTCTAAAGATCAGAATTACAACTACATTCCAAAAGATTATTCCATCCCCAGTGGTTTGGATTATCTCCACCTCACTACCAATAACACTATTTTCGGAACCCAGTTTAAATCCATTCCAGAAACAGATGTTCCCCTAGTTGCTGATATGAGTTCAGATATATTCTCAAGACCTTTTGATTATTCAAAATTCGACTTGTTTTACGCTGGAGCACAAAAAAATATGGGTCCTGCAGGAACCACTCTGGTGGTTGTAAAAGAATCTCTTTTAGGAAAAGTTTCGAGAGCAATACCCTCTATGATGAGTTATGAGGTCCATGCAAGCAAGGACAGTATGTTTAATACGCCTCCTGTGTTTGCTGTATATACTTCCATGCTCAACATGCGTTGGATTGAATCCCAAGGCGGTATCCGATCATTAGGTGATAAAAATTCATTAAAATCTACACTACTCTACGGTGAAATTGACCGTAACAGCCTCTTTGAAGGCTTTGCTTCTAAGGAAGATCGGTCTGATATGAATGCAACCTTTAACCTTATAGATACTGCACATACAGAAGCCTTTGACAGCTTGTGCCAAACCGCAGGCATCAGTGGACTTAAAGGGCATCGTTCTGTAGGGGGATATCGCGCCTCTATTTACAATGCCATGTCTATTGAAAGTGTCGAGATTTTAGTCGACTGCATGCAAATTCTAGAAAAAAAACAATAAGCTTACTCAGTAATATTATAAAAAAACTATGAAAATATTAGCAAATGACGGTATATCTCAAACAGGTATAGATTCACTAACTGCTGATGGCTTTGAAGTCATTACAATTAATGTCGCACAAGAACAACTTGTCAACTACATCAACTCTAATGCTATTGTTGGACTGCTTGTTCGAAGTGCTACTACCGCTCGTAAAGAACTTATCGATCAATGTCCTAACCTCAAACTCATCGGACGAGGAGGTGTGGGTATGGACAATATAGACGTCGATTACGCCAAGTCAAAAGGCCTGCACGTTATCAATACACCAGCAGCTTCCTCTGCCTCTGTAGCTGAATTGGTTTTTGCTCATCTATATGGAGGTGTACGCTTTTTATACGATGCTAACAGAAGTATGCCTCTAGAAGGCGAAACCAACTTTAAAGGGCTTAAAAAGGCCTATGCAAATGGGGTTGAACTTAGAGGGAAGACTCTTGGAATTATCGGTTTTGGGCGGATCGGACAAGAAGTTGCTCGAATCGGACTGGGGATTGGCATGAATGTTATCGCTGCAGACAAGTTTATCGATAAAGCTTTAATTAGAGTTTCTTTGTTTTCAGGGGCAGCTGTCACTGAAGAGATCCAAACTCAGGACATGGACAGTCTCTTAGAGCAGGCTGATTTTATTAGCTTACATGTACCTGCACAAAAAGACTATGTTATTGATAAAGCTGCTTTTTTAAAAATGAAAAAAGGTGCTGCGATTATCAATGCTTCACGTGGAGGTGTGCTCGATGAGGTTGCTCTTGTTGACGCTTTAGACTCGGGTCAACTCTCTTTTGCTAGTCTTGATACTTTTGAAAACGAGCCTAAACCCGAGATTAAGCTGCTTATGCACGATAAAATTTCACTAACTCCACACATCGGTGCGGCTACTTTAGAGGCTCAGGATCGTATTGGAGAAGAACTCGCTACTCAAATCGTTTCTTTACTCAAATAAAAGCCATTGTATTTAAGTCACTTAAAGCAAAAATGGAATATTACTTCTAATTTTCAGTTAGTTGTAGTCTTTATCGTTTTTGGTATAACGGGTTCCATGAGTGTCAAAGTTGCTAAACCCATACTTGATTTCTTCAATATACATCCAGAAGCCTTTGAGTCCTTCTGGGGCGGGGAACTGCTGTATTGGATAATTCGGATTTTAATAGTTTTTCCGGCCTACCAGGTATTGCTGCTCTTTTTTGGAACAATCTTCTTCCAATTCAGATTCTTTTGGAAATTTGAAAAAAAAATCCTCAAACGCATCGGATTCAAACGTTTTTTTAAAGAAAAATCCTGAGACTTAAGTCTAGGATAGTTTTGATTGAATCAGATTCAAAAATTCGTTTCGAGTATCTGTATCTTTAAACACTCCTCTAAATCCTGAAGTCGTTGTTGTTGAATTTTGCTTTTGAACACCGCGCATCATCATGCACATATGAGAAGCCTCTATAACTACAGCGACTCCTTTCGGTTGAAGCGTATCATTGATGCAGTCTAATACTTGTTCAGTAAGACGCTCCTGTACTTGTAATCTTCTTGCAAACACATCGACTACACGCGGAATTTTGCTGAGCCCTACAATTCTTCCGTTTGGAACATAAGCGACATGTGCTTTTCCAAAAAATGGAAGGAGGTGGTGTTCGCATAGCGAATAGAGTTCAATCTCTTTGACAATGACCATTTCGTTGTAATTCTCTTCAAACATGGCGCTTTGAAGAATTTGCTTTGGATCTTGCTCATAACCACCTGTTAAAAACTTCATTGCCTTTGAGGCACGCTCTGGAGTCTTTAGTAAGCCCTCGCGTAATTTGTCTTCCCCAAGTAAATGGATGATGTCTTCGTAATTTGTTTTTATTTGCTCTGTTATCGGTAAGGTTTCGATATCAAAATTATCATTCATAAGATTCATTTAAGTGGTTTGAAAAATAGTGTTTTAGTTTTTCCATCTTAGGATGGATTACATAAGAACAGTAAGGCTGCTCTTGGTTTCGATTGAAATAATTGTGATGTCCCTGTTCCGCTTCATAAAAGGGAGAAGCCTCTTTCAGCTCAGTCACAATCTTGTCTTTAAAAACGGCTTCTTTAATCAGTTGCTTAATTACCATTTGAGCAATTTCTTTTTGCTCTAAATCAGTAAAATAAATACCAGAGCGGTACTGGGTTCCTACGTCGTTTCCTTGTCGATTTAGTGTAGTTGGATCATGGGTGTTAAAAAAAATCAATAACAAATCAGTCAGTTGAACCTGACTCTCGTCGTACTCAATCGAAATTGCCTCTGCATGACCTGTTCTGCCTGTACAAACTTCACGGTATGCAGGATTTTTTATTTTACCATCAATATATCCTGGCATGACGCTTTGCACACCTTTGATTAGCTGAAAAACAGCCTCCGTACACCAAAAACAACCTCCAGCTAAATATATAGTTTTGATCAACTTTTTATTTTTTTGGTTAAACAAATATATAAAAACTACTCTGTATATCACAGTATTGTAGAGTCTATTTGATCTAATTAGTTCTTTTGTTACTCATTCTCTAAACGTTTGTTTAATCTTTAGAAAGAGTCTGAATAGATGAATAAAAAAGAATTAAATTTGGTGCATTGTATGAAACCAATACTAAAGGCCGTTCAAATTTCTAAAAACTACGGTGAGCTCGCCGTGTTAAAATCAATTGATTTAGAGATCAATGAGAAAGAAATTGTCACTATAGTGGGCCCTTCAGGAGCAGGAAAAACAACATTACTTCATATTTTAGGTACTTTAGATCGGCCCAATACTGATCCTAAAAGTCATGTATTTTTAAATGGAACTGACACTACCAAACTTGGAGATAAAGAGTTGTCTTTTTTTAGGAATCAAAATATGGGTTTTATCTTTCAATTTCACGAATTACTACCCGAGTTTACAGCCATAGAAAATGTCTGTTTGCCAACCTGGATTGCCGGTTCGGACACTGAGACAGCAGAGAAAAGAGGTTTGGCGCTACTAGAACGATTAGCAATTAAAGATCGAGCAAATCACCGACCTACACAACTCTCAGGAGGCGAACAGCAACGCGTAGCTGTAGCAAGGGCTTTGATCAATGATCCAAAGATCATATTCGCCGATGAGCCTAGCGGAAATCTGGATTCGGAAAATGCAAATCAGCTGCACGATTTATTTTTTGAATTACGTGAAGAGCAGCAATGCAGTTTTGTAATTGTCACCCACAATAAAGAGTTGGCAAAAAGAGCTGACCGCAGTATCAGCATCATAGACGGAGCAATTAAGGTTTGAATACAAAGGAACTCAAAAATTTTTTAGATCACAAGGCAGCTACTTATGAGCAGCCTCATTTTCTGGAACAAGATCCCATCCAAATACCACACCTCTTTCAAAAAAAAGAGGACATAGAAATAAGTGGTTTTTTAGTATCTTCAATTGCCTGGGGCAATCGACTTAGCATCATTAAGAGTGGAATGCGCATGTTAGAACTGATGGGTAACGACCCTTACCATTTTGTCATGGAGCACAAACCAGCGGATCTAGACTCTTTTGATTCTTTTGTGCATCGGACTTTTAACAGTACAGATCTTCGTTATTTTGTTAAAGCCTTACGACAACTTTATACCCATTATGGGGGTTTGGAAGCTGCTTTTTCAAAAGTATTAGGAAATCAACGTCTTGATCAAAATATACACGAATTCAGAAATTCTTTTTTTGAATTAAAACATGAAAAGCGAACTGAAAAACACGTTGCAGACCCCTTAAAAGGCTCGGCAGCTAAGCGCATCAATATGTTTTTAAGATGGATGGTTAGAGATGTTAAAAACGGAGTGGATTTTGGTCTTTGGAAAAGCCTTACTCCTCCTCAACTTTCTTGTCCACTTGATGTTCACAGCGGAAATGTTGCCAGAAGTTTGGGTTTACTCAAACGCAAACAAAACGATCAGAAAGCAGTTGAGGAACTGGATTTAAGTCTACGGAGATTTGACCCTGAAGACCCCGTCAAGTACGATTATGCCTTATTTGGGTTGGGGGTATTTGAAGGAATGAAATAGTCTAAAGGAAACGCAGTAGACTTGTATAGCTTTGTTTAGTAAGCTACCTTTAACACAAAACCCCTAATGTTAAGACGTTTTTTAAAAAATATTGGCCCCGGTCCTTTAGTGGCAGCAGCCTTTATCGGTCCTGGAACGGTCACACTTTGTACTTTAGTGGGGGTAGCGTTTGGCTTCCAACTGCTTTGGGCTATTATTTTATCAATAGGGGCAGCAATTGTTCTTCAAGGTATGGCAGTTCGAATTGGAATCATAGGCAGAAAAAGTATTATAGAGGTAATCAGAGAGGAAATTGAACTTCCTTGGGCACGTAATTTTGTATTGATTCTGATTTTTGGAGCCATAATGATTGGCAATACGGCTTATGAAGCAGGAAATATTAGTGGTACTGCCTTGGGTTTAGAAACTTTAATCGGTAGCTTTAGTTTTGAAAGTTCGGTTTTAAATCTCAAGCTCTACCCTATCCTTATCGGTCTTATAGCGGCAACATTACTTTGGATAGGAAAATATAAAATTCTAGAACGTAGCCTTATGTTTTTGGTATTCATCATGAGCTTTTCTTTTTTGGTTACTGCCATTGCCACTAGACCTTCATTAGCTCAAATTTTTTCTGGCCTTTTCCAGTTTTCAACTCCTAAGTCTAGCTTATTGAGTATAATAGGATTGGTAGGTACCACCATAGTGCCCTATAATTTGTTTTTACACACTGAGTTAGTTCGTGAAAAATGGTCATCAAAAGCAGATCTTCCTTTTGCTACAAAGGATATGTTGATTGCATTAACTCTTGGTGGATTGATATCCATGAGCATTATCATAACGGCTGCTGGTGTTGAAGCAACAACAATAAACAACGCAGCCGACTTAGCTTTAGGCTTGGCTCCTATTTTTGGTGAAGGAGCTAAATATTTGCTTTCGATCGGCTTATTTGCTGCAGGTATTACAAGTTCAATCACTGCTCCTCTAGCAGCAGCTTATGTGGTTTGCGGGTGTTTTGGCTGGTGCACGGATTTAACATCTCGCTCTTTTAGACGCAGTTGGGCAATTGTCATACTTTTTGGAATGTTACTTGCTTCTACTGGTCTAAAGTTTATACTGATCATCCAATTTGCTCAAATCGCCAATGGTATACTGCTCCCAATAATTGCAGCTATTCTCTTGTGGATAATGAATAAAGCTTCTTGGTTGGGTAAATCAAAAAACAATTGGTACCAAAATCTATTTGGGTTTTTGATTGTAATTATTTCTATATTTTTAAGTGTGAGAACAATGGGTTCAGTATTTCAATTTTTTTGATGGAGATCAAGTTTAATTTAAATGCAGATGTAGGAGAAGGAATGGGTGACGATGCAGGTCTTATGCCTCTTATTCAGATCTGTAATATTGCTTGTGGAGGTCACTCAGGGAATCAACTCGAGATTAAAAAGACCACTGAACTTGCTCAAAAACATCAGGTTCTTGTCGGCGCTCATCCCTCTTATCCAGACCCAATTAACTTTGGTAGGCGCAGTATGATAATTAACAAACAAGAGCTTTACAAAAGTATAGAACAACAGCTTTCACAACTGCTTAAACAATTGCCTTTAGAAAAACTAAACCATATCAAACCTCATGGTGCATTATATCACGACTGTATTAAGAAAGAGGAGGTTGCACGCATTTTTTTGGAAGTTGTTGAGTCTGTAGGTACAGAGGTGATCATCTTTACCTCATCCAAAGGACACTTAGCAAAACTCGCTGATAAAAAAGGTATAGAGTATTGGAATGAAGCATTTATTGACCGTGCCTATCAAGACAACGGACAATTACTTGCTCGCTCAGAGCCTAATTCCATTCTCAATGATTCCAAATTAATTTACCATAGGATTAAAAATCTGACACAAAACAAGGGGGTGTACTCAATTAATGGCAATTGGATTCCTCTAGATGCGAAAACACTCTGTGTACATGGGGATCATCCAAATGCGGCAAGTTTATTAAAAAGTGCACTGAGCTATTTAGAAATAAATGATACATAAAAATGGAAAAAGTGCTTCCTTTTCGTTTTTTTATTATCCATCCAAAAGTGGCTGTCCTGGAGTGGGATACAGAACCCAACCCACGACTTCTGAAACTGCTTATTGGCTTTCAAAAAGCTATTTTAAAGGAGTTTAAGGAAGTCTCTCAAATCACTCAAGGCTACTGCTCCCTAATGCTCCATCACAACTGTGAAATTCATTATATAGATGACTATCCAAACAGTTTGTATTTGCTTTTTGATTCCCTTTCTGATTATTCTTTCACAAAGCAGAAAATATGGCAAATACCCGTCTGCTACGATGAGAGTATATCTCCTGACTTAAAGTCATTGGCAAACCAACTCAATATCAGTACAGCAAGCTTGGTAAGAGAACATACTTCAGCGACCTATGAAGTGAATTTTATAGGATTCCTACCTGGTTTTTTATATTTAAGTGGGTTGCCAAAAGTACTAGAGTGCAGAAGAAAGGCAAGACCAGCTTCTCGAGTAGACCGAGGAAGTATCGGTATTGGCGGAAAACAAACTGGGATTTATCCTATAGAAAGCCCTGGGGGATGGCATCTTATTGGGAAAACTCCATACCCCCTATTTGAACCTAAAAAGAAAAATCCTTGTTTTGCAAAAGCAGGGGATTCAATTCAATTTCTATCCATCTCAAAATCAAACTATTTGGAATTGGAAAAGCAAAGAGAGCAGGGAACCCTTAAAATAAAACCCCTATGATTGAGGTTCTCCTAACTGGTATTCACAGCAGTATCCAAGATTTAGGTCGTTTTGGTATGCAAAACACAGGTATCCCAATTGGTGGCGCAATGGATCAAACTGCCATGCAAATGGCAAATAGTCTACTGAACAATCACAAACAAAGTGCGGTTCTTGAAATGAGCTTCAAGGGACCCAAACTACTCTTTCACCAATCGACCACCATTGCTCTAGCTGGGGCGGATATGAATGCTAAACTCAACGGAAAACCCATAAACAACTTTACAGCAATTAAAATCAAAGAAAACGACCTCTTGCAGTTTGGTAATGCCCACCAAGGAAAACGAACCTATCTGGCAGTTGCGGGAGGGTTTAAAAACCCTAAAATACTCAACAGTAGGAGTCAGTATCTGGGAATTACGCCAGAAGCAACGATCAGCAAAACCAAATTAATTCCAATTGACAAAGTTGATTTAAATCTTAAAAAAGGAGAGTGTCTTACTTTAACAGAAAGAAATGAAAGCGATGCCATCCCTGTTTATAAAGGGCCTGAATTTTATTTACTCCCTAAAAAAGCACAAAATCAATTGGAGAAGCAAGTGTTTACTATTAGCAATAAAAACTCAAGAATGGCCTATGTTTTAGTGGAAAAACTACTGCATGAGCTACCCTCTATTTGGACGGCACCCGTGCTACCTGGCACTATTCAGTGCACTCATGACGGCACTCTGGCAATATTAATGCGAGATGCTCAAACTACGGGTGGCTATCCTCGAGTTCTACAAGTGAGCGATGAGGGTATAAACAGATTGGCACAAAAATCGACTAAAGATCAATTTCAATTTGAGCTAACAAGCGTCTGATGTTATCAAAATTGTTTATACTTTTGTACGGATCTGATTTAAATGAAGATACTTTTTAAAAACGCAACCTTAATTAATGAAAAGAGTCCTTTTCACAATCAAAAAAAGGATGTGTTGGTTATCGATGGAATACTCACTCAGATAGAAGAACAGATCGAAGTCGAAGAGGCAACTGTTATCGACAAAAAAGACCTTCATCTTTCATCCGGCTGGTTTGATTCTTGTGTTTCATTTGGAGAGCCTGGTTACGAGGAGCGCGAAACTCTAGTAAACGGTTTGCTTACCGCTGCAAAAAGTGGGTTTACCCATGTCGTACTCAATCCAGACACCCATCCAGCTTTAGATTCTTTAACAGACGTCAGTCATCTACTCCAAAAGTCAAAAGGCTTAACTACTGCACTGCATATCAGTGCTTCACTTTCAGAGGCCTCTAGAGGAGAAAATCTAGCTCCTCTTTTTGAAATGCACGAAGCAGGTGCAATTGCCTTTGGTGATTTTAATACCACACTTAAAAACCCCAACTTGTTGAGAATAGCACTGGATTATGTTCAAAGTTTTGACGGCTTGATTCAAGCCTATCCACTCGACTCTAATCTGAGTAACGGCGGTCAGATGCACGAAGGTGAGATAAGTTTAAATCTCGGACTTAAAGCTATACCGAATATAGCAGAAACAAGTACACTAGCTCGTGATATTCAGCTTTTAGAATACACTCAAGGGAGGATGCATATTCCCTATATTTCGACTGCTGAAAGTGTAGAATTGATCAGAAATGCAAAGAAAAAAGGACTTAAGATAAGCTGTGGCGTTGCTGTTGCACATTTACACGCCACTGAGGAGGATCTCATGGATTTTGATGCGAATTTTAAAGTTATTCCTCCCTTAAGGAGCAGTAAAGATCAGCGGGCACTTAGGGAAGGTCTTTTGGACGGAGCCATTGATATGGTCACTAGCCTCCACCAACCCCTAAATCCCGAACTCAAAGATTTGGAGTTTGTTCGTGCAAAAGAAGGCAGTATTGGACTAGAAGCTTCATTTGGCATCTTACTCAACTACTTCCCTTTAGTCAAGGTCATTTCATTTTTGACGCGAGGCAAAAAAGCTTTTAAAATAAAAGACAGTAGATTTGAACTTGGTGAAACAGCAGATTTTACTTTGTTTTCACCCAAAGGAAGCCGTAGACTCGAAAAATCTGATTTATACTCAACCTCTAAAAACTGTCTTTTTCTCGGTAGTACGATTAAAGGAAAAGTATATGGCAGTTTAAGAAGTAACAAACTTCAACTCAACAATTAATCCATCCTAAATGCTTGAATATCGCATTCAAAATGCAAGCGTCTCTGAAAAAGCAACTTCACCTGCCATTATCTTAATTCACGGATACGGCAGCCATGTAGACGATTTATTCAGCTTTGCAACTTATTTACCCAAAGATCATGCTATAATTGCTATACAGGCTCCCTTAACTATAGGTCCTAACAGTTATGCGTGGTACCCTCTTCAAATGGATCCCTCAGGGGCTGTAACTTCAGAAGTTGAAGCGGCCTGGAGTGCAGTAAGATTGATCGTTGATACGATAGATGAACTCATTAAGATTCACAAACTAGATTCTGATGATATCAGTTTATTGGGGTTCAGCCAAGGGGCTATTTTGAGTTGGGCTATTGCTTACCATCACTCCAATAAAATAAGAAGAATTGTAGCTTTAAGCGGTATGGTTCACGAAAGCATTGACAGTAGTTCCCCGCCTAATTTTATTGCTTATGCCAGTCACGGCATCAACGACCAGATCATCCCTATCAGTCTTCCAAGAACCACTGTACAACCCTTGAGTAATGCCCACCAAGAAATTACTTATCACGAGTTTAAAGATGGACATAATGTCTCTCAGGAAAATTTTACGCTGATGCTTGCTTGGCTTGAGAAGACAAATTTATAGAGGATTTACTACGAATTCTAAAGTCTTAAAGCTATATTCATCGTTCCCTTTTTTATAGGTCAAAAAAGCTTGACCCCAATGCTGACTAGAGCGAAATCCTATTAAAATCCATTCGGCATTCACAACTTGAATATTATCAATCAAAAAACGTTCTTCTGGGAGATTTTTAATCAATTCCCCTAAAGTTCCTTGAGTATTGTATGCCATCAACTCAGTCTTAATAGAATCAATTTTAGCTTTATCTTCCTGATCTCTTTCTATGCTAAAATACTTTTTCACCTCTAGACTGGCTTTCAAATTAGACATTGAATCTTTTAAACGAAGTTGTAAACTGTTCTGATTTTGAATCAAACGATCTTGGTGATTTAAAATTTTATTGGTGTTCATCAACTGAAAAAATAAGATGATACAGACAAATAAAAAGAGGTAAAAAACAATTTTGAATTTCATAGTGCTCAATTGGATGTTACAGTTAAAGAATCATAAGCTAAGAAAACATTATTGGGAAGTGTTTTACTCACTTCATTATGAAAGCCCAGCAAGTGACTGATATGAGTTAAATAAGCTTTATTGGGCTTAATTTTTCGAATCATTGCCAATGCTTCTTCAAGATTAAAGTGATTGGGGTGAGGTTCAATTCGAAGCGCACTTAAAACCAAAACATCAAGATTCATTAATTTATGTTGCTCCTCCTCGGCTATGGTTTTAACATCTGTTAAATAACAAAAATTATCGATTCTAAAGCCCATAACGCTAAGGGTATTGTGATAAACTTCCACCGGTATTATGGTTTTATTTTTAAACCCAAAGGGGGTTTGAGAGTTAATGATGTGTTGAGCTACTGAGGGGGCGCCTGGATATTTGTTTTCAGAGGAAAAAATATACCCAAAACGAGTCATTAAGTTTTCCAGAACCCGCTTACTTCCATAAACGGGAATATCTCCTTGACGAAAGAAAAAAGGACGGATATCGTCTAAACCTGCAGTGTGGTCAGCGTGTTCATGGGTAAATAAAATACCGTCTAGATGACTGCATTCGGCTCGCAGCATTTGCTGTCGAAAATCAGGTCCACAGTCGATTACCAAACTGGTATCTTCCCATTGAATCAAAACTGAGACTCGGAGTCTTTTATCTTTTGGATTTTCGCTCAAACAGACCGGATGTTTGCTTCCTATAATCGGTATACCTTGAGAAGTTCCAGTGCCTAAAAATTGTATTTTTAACATCCTTGAACAAAGGTACCGTTTTGCTTTTTACATACCATGGAACTTTGTATTTTTGGGATAACAAAATAAAGAATGAGCGTCACAATTAAAGGAGATCACGGTTTCGACAACAAACCTTCCATTGAAGCCAAGGCGCTTCGAATAAATCTCAACCCCTACATCTACGGAACTTTTGCTGAAATAGGAGCTGGACAAGAAGTTGCCCGTCATTTTTTTAAAGTGGGTGGTTCCTCTAATACCATCGCCAAAACGATTAGCGCTTACGATAAAAATTTTAGCGATACTATTTATGGGGAAGAAGCAGACGGACGCTATGTTACAGAAACCCGTTTAAACAAAATGATGACGCATGAAATGCGCCTTTTAAAAAAACGAATTCCTAAAGAAGATCAACCCAATAAAATGTTTTTTACCCTCGCCAATACAGTGGCTACCATTGACTTTGCAAAAAAGTTTAAAGGCCACGGTTGGATGGGTATTCGTTTTCAAACAGAACCTGAAGGGGCCTACAATCAAATAGTACTTCACGTTCGATTTCACCAAACTGAGGCACGTCTGCAGCAAGAAGCTTTAGGCTTTATGGGAGTCAATCTTGTCTATGGTGCCTTTTATAAGCATCACAATCCCAAAAAACTCTTACGTTACCTTTACGACAATATCGATAGTGATGCTATAGAAATAGATACCATTAATTTTTCTGGACCACAGTTTAAGAAAGTTGACAATCGCCTTATGAGTCTTCAGTTGATCCGAAATGGAATGACTGAAGCTGTGATGTTTGATTCTCACGGTAACAATGTACTTCCGGCACGTGTACTTTACAAAAAAAACATACTTGCCTTAAGAGGTAGCTTTAGACCGGTTACTAAAGTCAATATCGATATGCTTGAAAAATCATATGAGGTTTTTACCAAGGAAGAAAATGTAGATGAAAATAAAACAGAGGTCATTTTTGAAATCACCCTTTCCAATCTTAGAGCTCAAGGAGAGATTGATGAAAAAGACTTTATGGACCGTGCAAAACTTCTCTGTTCACTTGGCCATACTGTAATGATTTCAAACTTTAAGGAATATTACAGGTTAGTCGATTATTTTTCTCACTACACCAAAAAACAAGTTGGTCTTGCTATGGGAGTCAGTAATTTTGTGGAGATTTTTGAAGAACAATACTATCAAGACTTGAGCGGGGGGATACTTGAAGCATTTGGAAAAATGTTTTACAACAACCTAAAAGTATACCTCTACCCAATGCGGAATACGGAAACTGGCAACATCATTGATAGCAATAATCTAAAACTCCACCCCCGAATGAAAGATTTCTATAAATTCTTTAAATACAATGGGAAAATTGTAGATATTTTTGATTATGAAGAAAACTATCTTAATATATTTTCTCGAGAAATTCTTCAGAGAATTAAAAAGAATGGAAAAGGGTGGGAAAATGACCTTCCTATTGGTATCGCCGAAATGATCAAGAAGAGTCAAATGTTTGGATTCCAGTCTTAATCCCTTTTTTTTATAATATTTTTTTTGTTATTGAAAAGCCGCAAACACTTCCTTAATTCTTTTTGAGTGACATTAATGGTTTTGGGTGCTTTTCAACACTTAAAACCCAATCTTATGGCCTCAGAAATTAAACTCAGCTCTTTATTTCTAAAATAGCTTAATACCACTCGAAAATGGATCTATTTTTTGATAATAATAGGCTTCACATTTTGCGGTTTAATCGCACTATCTTTATTTTTTATAGTACTGCGATAGGCTCAATTAGAGAATTTAGTTCAGAATTTACAAGCAGCTCAATACCTATAGAGACCACTGGTTTTGTTTTTGTGTTTTACATCCTTCTTACTGTTATCTATTTCATTCTGTATTAATTTTCAATTAGTCTAAAATAAGCTCTTGTGAATAGGGACAGTGCTTTATTATAAGACAGTCGCAAGCACTTCAAATCTTATCTAAATAAATTGAACTAAATAAAAAAACACTTTAATATTTTTAAAGTCAAGGGGTGCTCTGACAAGCGTCAATAAGGATTTTTTGAAGAGATTCAAAACCCATCATTGACTCACTAAAAAAAGAATGAACAGCTGAAATTATTTTTATGAAAAAAGATAGAGCTAAAATTTAATGATATACTCATGAAAAAGCAGATTCTTAGATCAGTCAAGTAAATCTTGGTAACTTAGAAGATGAGACAGGGTATTTTCAAATATTGAGAGAACTAGTCGCTAACGATATCGAGGGACTCCCCCACCCGAAAGCTCTGGTCTTTTATGAAAATCCTTATCTAAAAGCTGAACATCGGTGAATTCTCATTTTAGTATGATCCTTTTTGAGGAGATAATTAACAATCATAAGGCTACTCGAAAAAACCAATGGATCCTACTCCAAAATCTGTGCAGCGTGTTCTTTGGTCTTGACTTTATCAATTACACGTTCTACGGTTCCTTCTTCATCTATAATAAATGTTTTACGGTGGATACCGTCGTATTCTTTACCCATAAATTTTTTTAAACCCCAAACACCAAAAGCATTGATGACTTCTTTTTCAGTATCAGCAAGCAGTGGAAAAGGGAAATCAAATTTATCCACAAAATTCTTTTGTGCCTTCTCAGTATCTGCACTGACTCCTAGAAGTATGTATCCAGCTTTACTCAATTGAGTGTAATGGTCTCTTAAATCGCAAGCCTCTGCAATACAGCCAGGGGTATTTGCTTTAGGATAGAAAAAAATAACCACTTTTGAACCTCTATATTTATCTAGGGACTGTGGATTACCCAGGTGGTCATTTACGGTAAACGGAGGTACTTTATCTCCTGCTTTTAATGTATTCATAGTTCATAGCGTTTTGTATTTTCGAAGATAAAAAATCTCGATGACAAAAAAAGAAAAAGTCGCTTTTGCAATAGAAACTTTGGAGAAATTATATCCAGAGATTCCAATTCCTTTGGATCATAAAGACCCCTACACGCTGCTCATAGCAGTTCTGCTTTCTGCTCAAAGTACAGATGTGAGGGTAAATAAAATTACACCTTTACTTTTTGCCAGGGCCTCTACCCCTGTTGAAATGGTGAAACTTACGGTAGAGGAAATTCGAGATATAATACGCCCTGTTGGATTGTCACCAATGAAATCTAAAGGAATACACGGCTTATCTAAAATACTACTTGAAAAGTACCAGGGCTTAGTCCCTCAAAATTTCGAAGCTCTAGAGGCCTTACCTGCCGTCGGTCATAAAACAGCAAGTGTTGTCATGGCGCAGGCTTTTGGAGTTCCTGCCTTTCCTGTAGACACTCATATACAACGACTGATGTATCGCTGGGGGTTTTCTAACGGAAAAAATGTAGTGCAAACTGAACGCGATGCCAAAAGATTATTTCCAAAAGAAAAATGGAATGATCTTCACCTACAAATTATATGGTATGGTCGTGAATACAGTCCTGCACGAGGTTGGGATTTAGAAATAGACATTATTACTAAAACTATTGGTCGTCAGTCTGTTTTGAAGGCCTACAAGAAATAATCTAGTTTTTTAATAAATCTAGAGCTGAAGGGGTTTCTTGCGCTCTAGAATATGCTTTTGAAAAGGCTAAAATACGATCCACAACAATTTTTCGTGGTTGGTCAGTTTTTGAGGCTAGTGATGTTTTTGAAGTGTAATTTTTTGCCATTAAATGCTAATTTTATCTTTTAACGGTAAAAAAAACAAAAAATTGCTTAACTATTTAAAATAATCTGATTTTGTTCTATCAACTTTCTGAGATTTATAATGGCATAGCGCATTCTTCCTAGGGCAGTATTGATACTGACATTAGTATTTTCAGCAATTTCTTTAAAGCTCATGTCGCGATATAAACGCATAATCAAAACCTCCTTTTGATCTTCTGGAAGCTCTTGAACAAGTTTTTGTAAATCTTTAACTACCTGATCTTGTACCATACTGTGTTCAGCGTTTGGAGAATTATCAGAGATGAATTGAAAAATATCAAACTCTTCAGTATTTCTCACTTTAGGCATACGGTTGTTCCTTCTAAAAAAATCGATGATCAAATTATGAGCTATTCGCATAATCCAAGGGAGAAACTTACCCTCTTCATTGTATTTACCACTTTTAATTGTTTTAATAACTTTTATAAAGGTGTCTTGAAATATGTCCTCCGCAGTATCGCGATCTTGAACTTTGGAATTAATAAAATTAAAGACTCTAGCTTTGTGTCGGTTGACGAGGTTTTCCAATGCTAGCTCAGAACCATTACAGTACTGTTTAACTAGAGTAGAATCTGATAGGGTTGTTGAATTTGTTTTCATAAATAAAATTACTATGGCCAATGGCCATTAAAAAATTGAAATTTCTTTGAGTAATTTTATTCTATACGCATATAATTTACTCAACAAATATACATTTTTTTATTTGTATATCATTTTCTGGCTTTTTTTAGTGTAAAATCAAGACTTGCAAAAATTATTATTAATCGCTTGATCCATTCTAAATCTCAGGGGATTTAAAACTTAAAAATTGTAAATTGTTGCCCTTTAAAAATGCTATGAAAAACATTTTGGATGCCGATCCGAAACAAAACATTATCATCAAGGGAGCCCATCTGCACAATTTAAAACATGTGGATTTAGTGATCCCCCGGGATAAATTAACAGTCATGACCGGTTTGTCTGGCTCAGGGAAATCCTCTTTAGCTTTTGATACCCTATACGCAGAAGGGCAAAGAAGGTATGTAGAAAGTCTTTCGTCCTATGCACGTCAGTTTATGGGGAGGTTGAGCAAGCCCAAAGTAGATTTCATCAAAGGCTTGGCACCAGCTATAGCGGTTGAACAAAAAGTGAATACCTCAAATCCTAGATCGACCGTAGGTACTAAAACGGAGATTTATGATTACATCAAACTTCTCTACGCACGAATTGGAAAGACCTATTCCCCTGTTTCAAATAGAGAGGTAAAAAAAGATACTGTTACCGATGTGGTAAATCAAATTAAAAGGTTTGAGACAGGGGACAAACTCTTACTACTCTCTCCTGTTCAAAAAGAGGTCGATCGCAGCTTAGAAGAAAAAATAAAAATATTCATACAGCAAGGATTTGCCCGTATTTACGATCAGGGCAAAACCCTTTCTTTAGATAGTTTGAGTGAAGCACCGAAAGACGGATATGATTTAGTTGTGGACCGTCTA
>Ga0233397_1000263_pt1 | contig 26720 bp, 37 predicted proteins | sample 35DmetaG_FD_189957 | JGI IMG/M metagenome (GOLD analysis project Ga0233397, IMG submission 189957) | Seawater microbial communities from Monterey Bay, California, United States - 35D | ecosystem: Environmental > Aquatic > Marine > Coastal | place: USA: California | collected 2016-10-20
TGAGCATTGAGACCGGACAACATATGTGTAGTGAAAATGGGTGCCATGTTAGAACAAGCTGCCCTTTATCAGCTACAAATGGTAGACACCCGGAGCAAACCAAATTTCATATGAAAGCCTTTTTAAAAAAATGAAGCGACTTATACTAATGCGTCATGCAGAGGCTGGGTGGCATCTAAATATTGATGACCACGAACGCCCTTTAACTTCTTTGGGTATTCGTGATGCTGAGCAAGTTGGTTTGTGGCTAAAAGAAAACAAATATATTCCTGATGAGGTTCTGTCGTCTACCTCAACACGAACCAAAGAAACCTTTTACTGTTTAAGTCTAGAATGCGTTCCAAATTTCAAAAAGTCATTATATTTAGCAGAAGCTAATGAAATGAAATCAACTCTTCAGACACTTTTGTCTAATGCCGTTTTTTTATTAGGACATAATCCAGGGATAAATGAGCTGGCATGTGATTTACTAGACCATAATGAAGAGCACAGGAACTTATTAGATTTCCCACCTTCTACTGCTTTAATTATCGATTTTGAGATAGATCAGTGGACTGAATTAAAATCTAACTGTGGAAAGTTAATCGATTTTATTACACCTGGGAAATTTCAAATTAATTGAACAACAGTCCAACTTACCGACCGGCCAATATAAAGCTTAATGACCTAATATCTGACTTAAAAATAATTTAGTACGATCAGATTGGGGGTTATTGAAAAATTCCTCAGGCTCATTTTGCTCAACGATTTGACCATCATCCATAAATATAACACGGTTAGCAACCTGGCGGGCAAATCCCATCTCATGGGTTACACAAATCATAGTCATTCCGTCTTCAGCAAGTTCGATCATAGTATCAAGAACCTCTTTTATCATCTCAGGATCAAGTGCTGAAGTTGGCTCATCAAATAACATAATTCTCGGACGCATACAAAGCGAGCGGGCTATTGCAACTCGCTGTTGTTGCCCACCAGATAACTGTCCAGGATACTTATCAGCTTGCTCTGGGATCTTCACTTTTTCTAAAAAGTGCATTGCGGTTTCTTCAGCCTCTTTCTTTGGGGTTTTTCTCACCCAAATAGGTGCCAAAGTACAGTTTTCCAAAATACTTAGATGCGGAAATAAATTGAAATGTTGGAAGCACATTCCGACTTCAGATCTAATTCTATCAATATTTTTTATATCAGACGTAAGCTCAGTGCCATCTACGACAATTTGACCACTTTGATGCTCTTCCAGGGCATTAATACAGCGGATAAGCGTAGATTTTCCAGAACCAGATGGCCCACAAACAACAATACGCTCACCCCGATTTACAGTTAGATTAATGTCACGCAAGACATGAAAAGAACCAAACCACTTATTCATACTCTGGATCCGAATTGCAATCTCGTCAGAAATTTCAAGTTTTAACTTATCAGTCATTAAACTGGCCTCTTCCTAATGTTTACCGGTTTCGAGTTGACGTTCTAACCACTGCGAATACTTTGACACTGTGAAACATACCACAAAAAAGATCGCAGCAGCTGCACCAAACAGTTCCCAATAGACACCATTCCAATCCGTAGATGATAAAATTGGGCCTCGTATCATCCCAACTAAATCAAACATAGAAATGATTGAAACTAAAGTTGTATCTTTCAACATACCGACAGAAACATTAACTATCCCAGGAATTGAGATTTTTAATGCTTGCGGTAAAATAATAAAACGCATTGATTGGCTGTAATCCAAACCAAGGCTGTTGGCGGCCTCATATTGCCCGGATGGTAATGCCGCTAACCCTCCACGCACAACCTCCGCGATATAAGCTGAGTTAAAAAAAGTCATCATAATAATGACGCGTAAGATCAAATCTATGCTTGTTTCTGGCGGAAAGAAAAAAGCCAGAATGACGTTAGCGACAAATAGTAGAGTTATAAGGGGAACTCCGCGAATGAATTCAATAAAAACTACACAGATCCATTTTATTATAGGCATATTTGATTGCCGACCCAGTGCTAATGCGATTCCAAGCGGAATAGACAAGCTCACTGCTATGGTCCCTAATAGAAGGTTAAGCATAAAGCCGCCCATATCTCGCGATGGAACCACTTTCAAAGACAGAAAAGCCTCATTCCAGGAAACAAGGTAACCACCCAAAAACCAACAAAGGTAAGCTGAGATCAAACCAAGTATTATGGCAGTTGCAAATGCACCAGATGAGAATCTCTTGTAACAAACCCCACCAACACAACAACCAATGAACGCAACTGTCGGGATGAGTACAGATCCTCCCCAGATCAACCAATATGCTAAGAAAGGGTATATAACTGTAAAAACTAAAAGCCGCTTTGGAAGACGCCGAAATAGTACTGGAGCTAAAGCGACTAACAGTAAAATCGTAGCCAAATTGGGTCGCCAATATTCTGTGGAAGGATATTTAAAACCATAAATCAGTTGTGGAAACCGCTCCTGCAGTACGGCAAAACAGGCACCATTTACGCCATCCAGAATTTCATAACACTCTCGAGTAGTCTCCGCATTCCAAACACCATTTAAAAACCAGGGAGCAACCCCAACCGTAATTGAATAAATTACCCACACAGCAATAATTGTCATAATTGTATTAAAAACAGACGAAAATAGGTTTTCACGTACCCACTTTAATACTCCACCTTCACCAACTGGTGGAGCACGCTCTTCAAGCATTTCATGCCGAACAAAAGATTTAATATTATTAGACATTCTCACCTTTCCTTCAGCATAATGCTACGGTTATAGACATTCATAATCGCAGAAATAGATAAGCTTATGACCAGATAAAATAGCATCAGCAACAAGACAGCTTCAATTGCCCGACCAGTTTGGTTGAGTGTTATACCACCCAGGGTGCCTGTGACATCCATATAACCAACGGCGAGAGCTAAAGAACTATTTTTGGTAATATTTAGATAGAATGAGATTAAAGGTGGCACAATCACTCGCAAGGCCTGCGGTAAAACCACCAAATTCATAACCAAATTAGATCTTAAACCTAGCGCGCTGGCGGCCTCAGTTTGACCTTGATTTACAGATTGAATTCCAGCTCTTACGACTTCTGCTATAAACGCTCCCGTATAAATGGACAAAGCAAACCAAAGAGAGATTAAAGACCCGCGCGCGTAAATACCCCCCTTAAAGTTGAAACCTTTTAACTCAGGATATTCGAGCCCAATCGGATTACCCATTATGAAATACACAAGAAAGGTTGGTATGAAAAAAATAGCCAAACTGGTCCATCTAGTTTCAATTAATTGACCCGCACTATAAAGCTTTTGACGGGCATAAAATCGAAATGCAAAAACTCCAATAATTGATAGTATAAACGTAGCAATTACTACTGCAGACCCGTCATAAAAAATTGGCTTGGGGAGATAAATCCCACGTCCTGTGAAAGCAACCGCATCCCAAAGCATGCTAGCTTCAGGGTTCTCACCCCTAAATGCTTTCGGTTGGGGCAGTATTGTGAGAAAAACAGAGTGAATTATGAGGATCCAGATAAGAACAGGTACATTGCGGAATATCTCAACATAGATCATCATTAACTTGGCAACGATCCAATTGTTGGACAACCGCAAAATACCAGCCGTCACACCAAAAACTGTCGCCATGATACAACCTAAAAATGCTACGAGCAGAGTATTTAATACACCAACAAATGCAGCCCTAAGATGGGTAGATTGACTATTATACTCAATCAGACGTTGGTTAATGTCGTAACCAGAGGCTTCACCCAAAAAGCTATAGGAAATATTAAGTCCAGCTGAGGCTAAATTTTCTAAGAGATTTTTACCCAAATAGGCCATGATAAAAATAAGAATTAGAAGGGCCAAAAACTGAAACGTATAAGACCTGTAACGCTTATCATTTAACAGCATAGAGAACTTAAAATTATCTCGCCGTGATATTTGGGAAGTATTCATAAAACACTGGACCTTGAAACGCCAAAAATAAATTTGGGCAAGCTAGATTTTTAGAGCAATCTTGAAAAGCAAAGGGCGCACGTTGTGCGCCCTTTGTGGATATTAGATAGATTTAACGGAAAGGTGGTGAATAAATTAAACCGCCGTCTGTCCATTTCGCGTTAACACCACGTGCTAACCCAATAATAGTGCTTGCGCCGATATTATTTTCAAAAATCTCACCATAGTTACCGGAAACTGAAATTGCGCGATGAGCCCAATCAGCATCTAAGCCCAGCATCTCTCCCAAATTACCTTCAGCACCTAATAAACGGTTCATCTCAGGGTTATTTGTTCCTTTAGCCATCTCAGCTACATTACCAGCTGTTACGCCTAATTCTTCCGCCGTAATAAGAGCGTTCAAAGTCCAACGTACTACGTCGCCCCAGTTATTATCTCCATGACGCACCAGAGGACCTAATGGTTCTTTGGAAACGATTTCTGGAAGCACAACGTGATCATTTGGGTTTTCCATATTCGCTCGTCGTGCGGCGAGAGCAGATCTATCAGTTGTGAAAACATCACACGCACCAGCCATGTAATTAGTCACAGCCTCTGCACCTGTTTCTACTGGAACAGCCTCGTAGCTCATATTATTTGAGCGGAAAAAATCTGCCAAGTTTAATTCAGTTGTAGTACCGGTTTGAATACAAACAGTTGCTCCGTCTAATTCAGTTGCTGAGCTAACGCCCAGATCTGCTTTAGCCATGAAGCCCTGACCATCATAGTAGTTCACACCCACAAATTCGAACTTAAGATCAACATCACGGCTGAAAGTCCAAGTTGTATTTCGTGCCAACATGTCAATTTCACCAGAAGCCAACGCTGTAAAACGTGTCTTACCAGTAGTTGGAACGAATTCAATAGCATCAGAATCACTGAGCACCGCTGCTGCAACTGCGCGACATACAGCTACATCAAAACCTTGCCAAACACCGTTTGCATCCGGCTCTGCAAAACCTGGAACACCAGTGGAAACGCCGCAATTCAATTTGCCACGCGCCTTAACGTCATCTAGTGTGCCTGCAAAAGCAGCACCAGCAGTTAGCCCAGCTACAGTCACTGCGCCAAGAATAAATGAAGTTTTCATTTTTACCTCTTCCTAAATTTGCCCAAATACGGGCATTAAAAAAATCGACCAGGTAAGTTAGCGTAAAATGCTCGCCCCCCGTCAACTAAGTGGACGGAGTGTGTCCCAAATGGACCTAAAAGGTCAAGGTCACAAACGCTAATATATTAACGTTTTGTGGATTTTTTTACCATTTTTATTAAAAAAATAGTCTTTAGCTCACTATTTGAAAAAATTCGCATCCAATTTTAAAATCACTATATTTATTTTTGGAACTTGCGACCGCCTCCTCATCACTTCCCCACTGCTCTATCTGCCATTCTTCATCGACCTGCGATGCCAACCAAATTTGATCAGCCGTAAATGCTTTTTCAACAAAGGCGTAAGCGCCTATTAGGCTACCCGAGATGGTAACAAGCTCATGAAAAGCTGTTAATTGAAAAGCTGTCATATTGTAAATTGGAGCCTTCAACTTCTGCATCTCATGAACATCTTGTTCTATAAACATAACTCCAGAAGATATCTTCATGCTTACCTTCAAAGCGCCATTTGCCCAATCTAAAAATGGATCCCAGGCAGTAGTTTGCCGCTCGATAAGTTCAGTAGGACTAGAGGCTCGGTAACAAAACAGATCAGTTTCGCCATATTCTGACAAAATATCTGCAACTTCCTGAAATTGCAAAGAAACCTTGTCTATGGCCGAATTCGACAATCTAGTAAAAGGCATTTCTCCAGGAATAATTTCATTACTTTGTTCTCTCCACTCGTCTGCTACTTTTTTTGCTAGATCGCTTGAAGGTAATACCAAGGTATTTTTGGCGGGGGTTACGATTGGCCGATTATCAAGGGTTACCAAAAACCCAGTGTCATTTTTTTGCACATCAACTGTTTCCCACGTACGTTTAATCTTCCATTCACTCATTATATTTCCAATCAAACACGACAAAGGTCACATATTTAAATATGCATAAATATTCACTATGCCTACCATCGATATTATTCCAAGGAATCCAAAAATGGATCATTGGAAAAGTCTCTACCATTCCACTCAAATGTCTTCCAAGTACGCGCCATGTGATCAGGCAAATCAGCTATTATTTCTAGGGGCTTTCTCGTTACTGGGTGCTCAAGTTTCAAATAACGTGCATGTAAATGAAGGTCGTCACTAAGCTCACCACCAAGTTGAGCGCCCCATCCATCTCCCAAATTTTGTTGGCTCATGTTACCATATTTTTTATCACCAATGATAGGATGACCTAATTCGGCAATATGGGCCCTAAGTTGGTGTGTTCGACCAGTAATAGGAGCCATTGCTAGCCACGAACCTCGTTTAGCAAGTTGCGTCAAAACAGTATAGTCAGTTGCTGCATATTTAGCTCCATCCACTTTTTTTATGTCATTTGGGTGGACACATCGCATTTTCTCAAAATCCCTGAAACTTGACTTTACTAATCCGTAATTAATTGTTCCAGATTGCGGGCTCGGTACACCTGCTACTGCAGCCCAGTAAATTTTACGTGTCTTCTTTTGCTTGAAAGCATCAGCTAAATACTGAGCAACTTTCCTGGTGCGAGCCAATAGCAATACGCCAGAAGTTTCTTTATCCAAGCGGTGTACTAATCTTGGCTTCTCATCCATCTCAAATTTAAGTGCTTCAGTGAAACCATCTATATGCTTTGTTTGTTTACTACCACCTTGCGTGGCTAACCCTGCAGGCTTATTTAGAGCTATAATATGAGCATCACGGTAAATGACCATTTTTATTATTGCGTCAGCATCCTGCTCAGTAATCGAGTTATAAGGTCTTTGATGTTGCGGATCTGGGTTAGTAAGTGGTGGAATTCTTAGAGACTGTCCAACCTTTATACGGCTTGAGGCTTTACATCGCGCACCATTTATTCTCACCTCACCCTTTCTGCACATTTTCTCAATTCGACCTTGGGTAAGCTGTGGAAAACTACGCCTTAACCAGCGATCTAGCCGTTGATCATCGTCTGATGCCGAAATTTCTAATATTTGTACACTCATTAACATTATCCTGACTGAGCTTAAAATACTCAGAACATTTTTGACGTCATAGTCCTCAGTCTTTCTGAGTTTATGTGAAATTAATGTCAATATCACATATCTCTATCACGTTTCAATCTGAGCTTTTCAAAATAGGTAACTCTTTTTTTTAGTTCACGTTCAAAGCCTCTTTCGACCGGATTAAAGAAAACTTCGCGAGATAACTCTTTCGGAAAAAAATTTTGCCCAGCAAACGCATTCTCGCTGTCATGATCATATATGTACCCATCTCCAAAACCATTTTCCTTCATCAGCTGCGTTGGTGCGTTGAGAATGTCTAGCGGCGGCGGCATTGAACCAGTTTCTTGTGCTAACTTTTTAGCCGAATTGAATGCCTTGTATACAGCATTTGATTTTGGAGCTAGCGCTAGATAGCAAACAGCTCTTGCCAAAGACAGGTCTCCCTCTGGACTTCCAAGCCTCTCATAGGCTTGCCAAGTCTCAATACATATTGATGCTGCATGCAAATCTGCAAGACCAATATCCTCTGCTGCTATCCTGACCAAACGCCGGCATATGTAATTTGGGTCTTCACCACCCTCTAACATCCTCGCTAGCCAATACAAAGCCCCGTCTGGATCAGACCCCCTGACAGATTTATGTAGAGCTGAAATTAGATTGAAATGCTCATCGCCCTTTTTATCATAATTTTTAATCCTGCGAGAAAGTCTAGTTTTTAGATCTTGCTCAGTGACTGTATTATTACTTTCCCAAGAACCAACCTGCTCTATGTAATTCAATAATGATCTTCCATCCCCATCTGACATGTCTATTATAAAAGAAATCGCAGCTTCTGAAAACATAGGCGCATTTTTCATAGAACCAATTGCACGATTGAAAATCTTCAGGAGGTCTTCAGCGTTTAGCCGCTCGAGAATTAAGACTTGAGACCGCGACAGCAATGCCGAATTTAATTCGAATGACGGATTTTCAGTGGTGGCTCCCATCAATATAATGGAGCCATTTTCCATGTAAGGAAGAAAACTATCCTGCTGAGATTTATTAAATCGATGAATTTCATCTACGAACAAAATAGTTCTAGTTCCGTTAGAGTACCTAACTGAGGCAGCGTTTAATAATTTTTTTAAATCTGAAACACCAGAAAAAATTGCACTTATTTCCTCATAGTGGGCACTAACTTCGTTTGCAATTGCGCGAGCTATGGTAGTTTTACCAACCCCCGGTGGACCCCAAAAAATTATTGAGGCCAACTGGCCACTTTTTACCATTAACGTCAGCTGGCCATCAGCAGCGAGAATCCTGTCCTGGCCTACCACTTCATTAAGAGACTTTGGTCGAAGTTTCTCCGCTAAAGGAGTATTTTTTTGAGAAATTTCAGCCTTAGTAACTTTTGAATCGCTTTCAAATAAATCTGTCATATTTGGTTACGCACTATCATTCTGTCGCCGCCATGAGAGATCAGATATTGAGTGGGCTGCGCAACGCTAGCTGTTAATTCATTAATTAACTTGGAAGTCATTACAAGCGTTCCATTTATTTTCTCAATTAGATCACACGATAAAACTCAAACTAAAATGGCATACACAACATACCACTCTTAAGTTTTAATTACTTTATTATAGTTAAAAATTTACCAAAAAAAACCCCAGCTTTTCGGCTGGGGTATCCTAATAATAAACATAATTTTGAGGTTATGCTTCTTCAGCACTCTCTTCCTCTGCAACCCTTGCTTTGTCGGCCGCTCCTTTTGCTGAAATATCACGGTCTACAAATTCAATTATAGCCATTGGAGCCATATCACCATAACGGAAGCCAGCCCTCAATACTCTGGTGTATCCACCCTGACGCTCAGTATAACGTGGTCCAAGCACCTCAAAAAGCTTTGTCACATACTTATCTTCTTTTAGCTGAGCCGATGCTAAACGCCGTGCGTGTAAATCGCCTCTCTTGGATAAAGTGATTAATTTCTCAACGATTGGCCGCAATTCTTTTGCCTTTGGCAGTGTAGTTTTTATTTGCTCGTGCTCTATTAAAGATCCAGCCATATTTGCAAATAGAGCTTTCCGATGCTCATGGGTTCGATTTAAGCGGCGATAGCCTTTAGAATGACGCATTTATATCTCCTGCTATTTATACTTTGTCTGATGGCTGGTGCGTGCCAGCCACTCTCCTTGGGGCGTCTGCCCTTAATTTCCCCATCCATATGGGCATTTATAAATCAAAAATTGTCTTCAAACTTTTTGGCAAGCTCCTCAATATTGTCAGGCGGCCAATCTTCCACATCCATACCCAGATGCAGACCCATTCCAGACAAAACTTCTTTAATCTCATTCAAAGACTTTCTACCAAAGTTAGGCGTTCTAAGCATCTCAGCCTCTGTTTTTTGGATCAGATCGCCAATGTACACGATATTATCGTTTTTCAAGCAATTCGCTGATCGGACAGATAACTCTAGCTCATCGACTTTCTTGAGAAGCAATGGGTTAAACTCGAGCCCATCATCATCATCGCCACTATCTGCGGACTCAGGCTCCTCAAAATTCACAAAAATTGAAAGTTGATCTTGTAGGATACGTGCTGCAAAAGCGAGCGCATCATCAGCAGAAATAGAGCCATCAGTTTCAATTTTCATGGTGAGCTTGTCGTAGTCTAATACCTGACCTTCTCTAGTAGGTTGAACATCATATGACACTTTTTTTACTGGAGAATAAATTGCATCGATTGGCATCAGACCAATTGGTGCATCCTCTGGCTTATTTTTCTCGGCCGGAACATAACCTTTTCCAGTATTCACTGTTAGTTCCATATAAAGATCTGCCCCATCATCCAAATGACAGATTACATGTTCCTTATTTAATACATCAATACCTGCACTTTCAGATATATCGGCCGCAGTCACAACTGCGGGACCTTTTGCACTAACCGATAAACGCTTAGGCCCTTCGACCTCCATTCTTAGGTCTACGCCTTTAAGGTTTAAAACGATATCAGTTACATCTTCTCTGACACCAGTTATAGACGAAAATTCATGTAGGACATTATCTATTTGTACGCTGGTTATTGCCGCTCCTTGGAGGCTGCTCATCAATACACGACGAAGTGCGTTTCCTAGAGTTAAGCCAAACCCTCTTTCAAGGGGCTCTGCGATCATAGTAGCTTGTCTAAGCTGATCGTTTCCAGGTTTTACTTCTAGTTGTGCTGGTTTTATGAGCTCTGCCCAATTTTTGTGGATCATTAGTTCCTCCATTCTTGCGTTAATTTCATGACCGTAAAATCAAACGCGCCCGAGGTTAAAAATATTGAAGATTAACTCGTCAAACAATTCTATTTATAATTAAACACGACGCCTTTTGGGCGGTCGACATCCGTTGTGCGCAATCGGTGTTACATCCCTAATAGATGTTATATTGAAACCAACTGCTGCCAATGCTCTAAGCGCACTTTCTCTGCCCGATCCAGGCCCTTGCACCTCGACCTCTAGAGTTTTCACACCGTGCTCCTGAGCTTTCTGACCCGCATCCTCGGCTGCCATTTGAGCTGCATAAGGTGTCGATTTACGAGAGCCTTTAAAGCCCATCGTGCCGGCCGATGACCAAGCTATTGCGTTTCCCTGAACATCAGAGATTAAAATTTTTGTGTTATTGAAAGAAGAATTTACGTGGGCAACCCCAGCAGCAATATTTTTAATGACCTTCTTTTTAGTCCCACGACGTGTTTCGCGTGCCATAAGTTGATCCTCCTATTTTTTCTTGCCAGCAATTGCTTTTGCAGGACCTTTACGAGTTCTTGCATTAGTGTGCGTGCGCTGACCACGTACAGGAAGGTTCCGACGATGACGAAGACCCCTATAACAACCCAAATCCATAAGTCTTTTAATATTCATCTGCACTTCGCGGCGCAGATCACCTTCGACTGTAAAGTTGGCATCAATATGCTCTCGCATTGCAAGCACTTCAGAGTCTGAAAGTTCATTTACTCGTCTTGATTTATCGATTTTTACGGCATCACAAATTTCTTCAGCTATTGATGAGCCAATTCCAGTAATGTAAGTAAGAGCTATAGGTACGCGCTTACCCGTTGGGATATTTACGCCGGCGATCCGTGCCATTTCTGTCCTTTCGTTGCGGTTCCGTAAAACCAGAACCTTTTTTCACAACGCGAAAACTCTTTTCTATTTAAGAAGCTTACGCTACCACTTGTAGAGTGGATTTGCTGTATGTTAACACTGATTCCACTTGGGAATATCGGTGCGTATGTGCATTTAGGACCGACGTCAAGGCTTAAGTATAAAAATTCTGAGTTAAGAGCAATATATCAGGTTAGACTCAGTACTTTTTTAAGAGTACTGCGAACCTCGTCCATTGTTAACAAACCATTTATAGAAATCAAATTTCCTTTAGCGAAGTAATACCCAAGCAGTGGAGATGTTTTCTTATAATACTCCATTAATCGCTGCTTCAAACTTTCTTCATTATCATCAGCTCTACGCTTCACATCTGAACTACCGCAAATGCTACACTGTCCATTCAGTGGCCAGGGCTTCGTTTCATCGTGGTACACTTGACCACAGCCACCACAGGTTGATCTTCCCACTATTCTTTTAATCAATGCAGTGTCATCAACTTGGATTTCTATAACTCTATCTAGATCTATATCACACTCTGTCAGCAACTTACCTAGGGCATCTGCTTGTGCGAGCGTCCTAGGAAACCCATCAAATATGAAGCCGGCACCCTGTTCCCCGTCCAATTTTTCTTTAATTAAACCTATTACTATTTCGTCAGTGACTAAGTCACCTCTAGACATAACGTCCGCCACAAGCTTTCCCATTTCAGTTCCGCTGTCTTTAGCTTCGCGAAGCATGTCACCAGTCGACAATTGAACCATCCCGAGAGATTCTACCAGAAATTGAGCCTGCGTTCCCTTACCAGCACCAGGAGCTCCTAAGAGAATAATATTCATTTGCGCGCGGCTCCCCGGCGACGTTTACTACGAGATTTACCCCTAAGTTGTGACTTCTGGATCAAGCTTTCATATTGATGAGCAAGTAAATGACTTTGGACTTGTTGGATAGTGTCCATTGTTACCGAAACTACGATCAGAACAGATGTACCTCCAAAATAGAAAGGTATTGCGAACTGACCTCTTAGAATTTCTGGTAGCAAACAAACTCCGCCAAGATACGCCGCTCCAAGCACTAGTACCCTATTAAGAACAAACTCCAAGTGCTCCGATGTTTTTTTACCTGGCCGTATGCCAGGAATAAACCCATTTTGGTTTTTAAGATTTTCAGCGACATCATCGGGTTTGAAGGAAACATTAAAAGTATAAAAATATGCGAAGAATACGATCATTAGAGTAAAAAACGCCAAATACAACGGCTGACCCGGCCCAAAATATGCAAGTATGGTGGACATTACAGGTCCAGTTTGGGACCCAGAAAATGTACTAACTGTAGTAGGAAGTAACAACAACGAGCTAGCAAAAATTGCAGGTATCACTCCAGCTGGATTTACCTTGATGGGTAAATGAGAGTTCTGACCTTCCATCACTTTCATTCCGACTTGCCGTCTCGGGTATTGAATTAAAACCTTTCGCAATGCCCGTTCCATAAAAACAACGAAAGCGATAGTTGCAATCACCATAACGATTACACCAATGATAACCGCAGGACTTAGCGCTCCAGATCGGCCTGAAGCAAAGAACTGAGCCAATGCAGCTGGAACTTCAGCAATTATTCCAACAAAAATAATCAACGATATCCCGTTACCTACTCCGCGAGCAGTTATTTGTTCTCCAAGCCACATCAAGAACATGGTGCCACCCACCAAAGTTATCAAGCAAGACATTCTAAAAAATAGGCCAGGGTCAGTGACCAGGTCACCACTTTCCAAGCTAACCGCAAGTCCGTACGCCTGCAAAGTAGCTAATGCGACGGTTCCATAGCGCGTGTATTGATTAATTTTCTTTCTGCCTTGCTCTCCCTCTTTTTTCAATTGCTCCAAAGAAGGCACCATAGAAGTCAGCAATTGAACTATAATTGATGCAGAAATGTAAGGCATAATTCCCAGAGCAAATATACCCATCCTTCCAAGGGCACCACCGGTAAACATTGTTAACATGCCACCGATACCCGACTGCGCCTGCTCCATGAAGTCTCTTAGTGCAACGCCATCTATGCCTGGAACAGGGATGAAGGTTCCTAAGCGATAAACAATTAATAAACCCAGTGTAAATAATATGCGACTACGAAGTTCAGTGGCCTTTCCTAAAGCCGACCAACTTGTATTTGACGCCATTTGCTCTACTGCAGATACCATTTATTTCTCTCTGTTATAAGACGTTATCCCAACTACTATCTGCAACACTTTAAAATTGAGGGCAGTATAATACCTAACAATTAATCTTACGCTAGTTTGATGTTTCCGAAGTTAATGTCAAGCTACCGCCTGCCTTCTTTACTGCTTCTACAGCTGATTTGGATGCTCCAGTAACGGCTATATTAACCTTAGATTTAATATCACCCTTGACAAAATTCGAACTCCATCTAACTTGCGCCTCACCAATCCAGACGCCACTAGAGTATCTTCAGTAATATCTATTTTCGCGTCGAGCTTACCAGCTTCAATAAATTTTTCTATTATCCCGAGGTTCACAATAGCGAATTTTTTTCTGTTAGGTTTATTAAATCCGCGCTTCGGGAGTCTCTGGTAAAGAGGCATCTGCCCCCCTTCGTAACCATTTATCGCAACACCCGAACGAGATTTTTGTCCTTTAATACCTCTACCAGCTGTTTTTCCTTTGCCGGATCCTACACCTCTAGCGACGCGTTTCTTTTTCTTATTCGCGCCTTCGTTATCTCTTAATTCATTGAGTTTCATGTCGCTTCTCCTTTTTGCCGGAATTACCTCCCGGTTGCGACGAAAGAGGTAAACACAGCCTTCAATTACTATTGATTAAAGTTATTACATGCCATTATGCAAGAGTTCACCCTTGCCGTAGATACCCCTGCGTTGCACTAACTTTAATTTCTTTCCTCAACAATTTCCACTAAATGTGGAATCTTATTCACCATACCTCGCACTGAAGGTGTATCCTCAAGCTCACGAGTTTTATGCATTTTGTTAAGACCTAAACCTACCAATGTTTGACGTTGTTTAGCAGGACGGCGAATTGGAGACCCAATTTGCTTTACAATTATTGTTTTAGCCATCTGAACTCTCCTTATGCTTCTACAGCTTCGGGCGTTGGAGCCTCTTCACGACGAAGAATATCTGCGACCTTCTTACCACGCCTCTGAGCAACCATTCTCGGAGAAGCCTCCTTTTTCAAACCATCGATAGTGGCTCGTATCATATTATACGGATTCTGTGATCCAATCGATTTAGCCACGACATCCTGTATGCCCAACATTTCAAATACAGCACGCATCGGACCACCAGCAATAATACCTGTACCAGTTGGGGCGGTACGCATCACTACTTTCCCTGCACCGTGCCTACCTTCCATGTCGTGATGCAAGGTCCTGCCCTCTCGGAGCGGTACCCGTATCATACTTCTTTTTGCCTGTTCAGTTGCCTTTCTTATGGCCTCAGGCACCTCTTTTGCCTTACCTTTACCAAATCCTACTCGGCCTTTTTGATCGCCAACAACAACTAGAGCTGCAAAGCCAAACCGCTTACCACCTTTAACTGTTTTCGATACACGGTTAATCGCAACAAGACGATCAGCGAACTCTGGAGCACCTTCATCACGACGACCTTTATTATTGGTTTCCCTTGCCATATCTCAACGTCTCCTTAAAATTTCAAGCCGCCCTCACGGGCAGCATCTGCTAGAGCTTTGACCCCACCGTGGAATAAAAAACCACCACGATCAAAATAACACTCTACAATTCCAGCTTTCTTGGCGCGATCTGCCAACATTTTTCCAACCTTTGAGGATGCGTCCACGTTGTTTTTTCCAACTATACCCAAACTTTTTTCCATAGATGACGCAGCGGCTAATGTTACTCCATTCACGTCATCAATTAACTGAGCACTGATGTTCTTACTACTCCTGTGCACTGAGAGACGCACACGACCTGAGTTAACCTTTCGTAACTTGTTCCTTACGCGCACACGGCGTTTAAGAAAAAGTTGTCTTTTGGAATTTGCCATATTTTTTGCCCTACTTTTTCTTGCCTTCTTTACGGAAGATATATTCACCCTTGTATCGAATACCTTTACCTTTGTATGGTTCCGGCTTTCTCCAATCTCTAATATTAGCTGCTACCTGGCCTACTCTTTGAGCATCTGTGCCCTCAACAATAATCTCGGTTTGCTTTGGTGAAGTCACAGTGACATCTGACGGAGCCGTATAGTCCACATCATGAGATAAGCCGAGGTTTAGCTTGAGTACATTCCCCTGCATCTGTGCACGGTATCCAACCCCCTGAATTTCAAGTTCCTTCTTAAACCCTTCGCTAACACCAGTGACACAATTTGCCACCATAGTGCGGCTCATGCCCCATTGCTGGCGTGCCCTCTTTGATTTCCCACGGGGACTAACTGATACTTTTCCTTCATCCACCAAAAGGGTTACGTCATCGGAGGCGGTGAAACTTCTCACCCCTTTGGGTCCTTTCACCTCTATGGTCTGCCCTGAAACTGCAGCGGTTACACCTGCCGGAAGTTCTACTGGCTTTTTCCCTATACGCGACATCTAAAAATCCCCCTAAAATACCGTGCAAAGAACTTCGCCGCCAACATTATTGGCACGAGCGTTCGCGTCAGACATTATTCCTTTAGGCGTGGATACAATCGATATACCTAACCCTTGTCTAACCTGAGGAATGTTCTTGACCCCAAGATAAACCCTACGTCCAGGTGTCGAAACACGCTTGATGTCCCTAATCACTGGCGATCCATCGTAATATTTTAGACTGATCTCCAACATCGGATGCCCAATTGTGTCAGTCGTTTTCTCGTACCCGCGAATGTAGCCTTCATCTAGAAGAACATCTAATACCCAAGCTCGCAATTTTGAGGCTGGAGTAAGAACGGTTGACTTCCCTCTCATCTGAGAGTTCCTCATTCTTGTAAGCATATCACCAATAGGATCATTCATATCTATTCTCTCCTACCAACTAGACTTTACCATTCCAGGCATCTGCCCGGATGAACCCAATTCTCGCAAAGCGATGCGAGAAACTTTTAATTTCCTATAGTAAGCATGAGGCCGCCCAGTCAATTGACAGCGATTGTGCATACGGTTAGCCGCTGAGTTTCTTGGAAGTTTAGCTAATTTCAGACGAGCTTGAAACCGTTCTTCCATCGGCAGACTGTCATTCTTAGCAATTTCTTTCAGCTCGGCGCGCTTTGCTGCGTATCGATTCACCAAACGAGCTCTTTTCTTTTCGCGTTCAATCATTGCTTTTTTTGCCATTATTAATATCCTCTCGCTCAGTTACTGAAAGGCAAATTGAAATGCCCCAGCAAAGATTTTGCCTCTGCATCAGTCTTAGCAGTGGTGGTGATAACTACATCGAGACCCCAATCCTCATCGATTTTATCAAAATCGATTTCTGGAAACACGATATGTTCCTTAATTCCAAAAGCATAGTTTCCCCTTCCGTCAAAGGACTTGCTGGAAACCCCACGGAAGTCTCTGATCCTGGGCATTGCAACGGTAGTTAAGCGATCCATAAATTCATACATCCGCGCACCGCGTAAAGTTACTTTCGCTCCCATCGGCATATCCTCACGAACCCTAAACCCAGCAATAGATTTCTTCGCTCGGGTAATTATAGCCTGTTGCCCTGCTATCAAAGTCAAATCCTTCTGTGCAGATTTAGCCTTTTTACTGTCTTTAACTGCGGCACGCCCACAACCGATATTCAAGACAATCTTTTCTAGTTTCGGAATCATCATATCGTTCTTGTAACCGAACTCTTCCTTCATTGCCGACCGAATCTTGGACTTATACTCACCTTGCAGCCTTGGTGTATAATCTACTTTATCAAGCATCGATAACATCCCCCGTCGTCTTGGCCACACGAACTTTTTTACCACCCTCAACCTTGAATCCAACACGGGTAGTTTTTCCATTTTTATCCATCAAAGATAAATTTGACATATCGATTGGCATCGCCTTGGGCAAACGTCCACCTTGCGTTGTTTGGGTCTGTCTTTCATGTCTAATCGCCATGTTGATCCCGTCAACTACAGCTTTGCCGGTTTTAGGGGCTACAGATGTGATTGTCCCCTTTTTTCCTTTGTCCTTACCTGCCAGAACAATGACTTCATCACCTTTTCTCAGCTTAGCAGGCATTACAGCACCTCCGGAGCAAGTGAAATTATTTTCATGAAATTCTTCGCACGTAATTCCCTTACGACTGGTCCGAAAATTCGTGTCCCAAGCGGTTCACCACTATTACTCAAAATCACAGCTGCATTGCTATCAAAACGAATAGCCGTGCCATCATCTCTGCGCACTTCTTTGGCCGTTCTTACTACAACTGCTTTTCTGACATCGCCCTTTTTAACTCTTCCTCTAGGTATAGCTTCCTTGACTGAAACCACAATTACGTCTCCAACAGACGCATATTTGCGCTTTGAGCCCCCTAGAACTTTGATGCACTGAACTCTACGAGCTCCTGAGTTATCAGCAACATCCAGATTGGTTTGCATCTGGATCATAATTTTTCTCCCGACCTGTGAGGGGCAAACGCTACTGCCTTTTCCCCAGGGTTTCGTTATGTAGCGAAGGCTTAAATACTACGTCTCAAGCACTTCCCAACGTTTTGACTTTGATTTTGGAGCACATTCTATTATGCGCACTGCGTCACCAACTTTGAAAATATTGTTTTCATCATGGGCTCTATATTTCTTGGACTTCCTAATCGTTTTTTGCATCACTGGATGCTTAAACCGTCGCTCGACGGAAACTGTAACTGTCTGAGCGTTCAAGTCGGATGTCACAACACCTCGTAAAACTCTTTTTGGCATCTCTAATTCCTATTCCCCGGTGTCCGCTTGCTGGTTCAAAACTGTCAAAACCCGCGCCGTATCCCTCTTGGCTGTTCTCACCCTAGCTGTGTTTTCGAGCTGACCCGTAGCCTGTTGAAAACGCAAATTAAATGATTCTTTTTTCAGAAGCGCTAACTGTTCACGCAATTGGTCGGGTGTTTTTTCACGTAAATCTTGGGCTTTCATAGCCGTTCCTTTTCAAACACCAGCAAGCCCCACATGGGTCACTCAAAATCTGGTGGTAAATAAGTTATCTCCAAGTCCGATTCTCACAGACGTCAGAGGACGATGAGTTGCAATACTGTTTTCTTTATTGAATAGCAACACCCACTGTAAAATTTATTTTGATCTATTTAAAAATACCAAATTCGTGTATACACCTTACATGGTTTCTATAAAGTCATTATTTGTAACACAGATGTACGTAGCGAAATTATCTGACGTTGGTAATATAGATATTTCGGAACTGGAGACCGCCTGCGGTTCGATTTCAGAGGACGATCTCGCAGGTCAGCAATGGTGTGAAGAAAACAAGTACCCAGGATACACAAGCTATGCCTCACTGACAGACTTAGTGTGGCGTTTCCCAATTTTCAACGAATTAAAAGATAATTTAGATAAGCATGTGGCTAACTTTGTACAGACTTTAGACTTTGATCTAAATAGTCAGGATCTTGTTCTTGAAGACATATGGATTAATATTTTAGATCAAGGTGGATCGCACGGGTCACACATCCATCCACACTCGGCGATTTCGGGAACAACTTATGTTTCCATCCCAAAAGAGGCTGGCGAAATCAAATTTGAGGACCCGAGACTACCATTAATGATGTCAGCTCCACCTCGAAAGAGGGACGCTAGACCTGAATTGAAGACTTTTCACAACCATAAACCGACAGCAGGCGAAGTGCTTCTTTGGGAGAGCTGGCTTAGACACGAAGTTCGACAAAATGCTTCAAATTGTGAGAGAGTGTCAATTAGCTTTAATTATAAGTGGGCAGAGTGATGGAAAGTATTGAGTAATTATCGAGATGCAGCGAGCATCTGGATAAGTTTAAGACCCTATCTTTTCCTTACCAGTCTTCCCGAACTACGACTCTAGATTTTATTGGAAGCTTCATTGCAGCAAGACGCAAGGCTTCCCTTGCTATATCATCATTGACGCCATCGATCTCGAACATAACCCGCCCAGGTTTTACCTTGGCAGCCCAAAAGTCAACTGAACCTTTACCTTTACCCATTCGGACTTCAGTAGGCTTTGAGGTGACAGGGGTATCAGGAAAAATTCTGATCCAAACACGACCTTGCCTCTTCATATGACGGGTCATAGCTCTTCTAGCTGCCTCTATCTGCCGAGCAGTAACTCTCTCTGGCTGAAGAGCCTTCAGCCCATAAGTGCCAAAGTTTAAGTCAGAACCACCCTTGGCCTCGCCTTTTATGCGGCCTTTAAACATTTTACGGAACTTTGTACGCTTTGGTTGCAGCATTTTTTGATCTCCTTACCGGCGGTTAGACGCACCGCGCGGTGCTGGTCCGTCTTGTAGTTCCTGAGCACGTCTGTCTCGAGCCTGTGGATCATGTTCCATAATCTCACCCTTAAAAATCCAGACCTTTATTCCAATAATACCATAAGCTGTCGACGCTTCAATATTAGCATAATCAACATCAGCTCTAAGTGTGTGTAACGGAACCCGTCCTTCTCGATACCATTCAGTTCTGGCAATTTCTGCGCCTCCAAGACGTCCTGCCACGTTAACCCTAATACCCAAGGCTCCCATTCGCATTGCGTTTTGAACAGCACGTTTCATCGCCCTTCGAAAGGAAACGCGACGCTCCAACTGCTGGGCGATACTTTCCCCAACGAGTTGCGCGTCTAATTCTGGTTTACGAACCTCTACAATATTCAGGTGCAAATCAGAATCAGTCATGTTTGCTAACTTTTGACGCAGCGTTTCAATATCAGCGCCTTTCTTACCGATGATGACCCCCGGCCTTGCCGTATGTATTGTTACACGACACTTCTTATGAGGACGCTCGATTATTACTCGAGCTACACCAGCTTGAGAGCACTCACCCTTGATAAAGTCTCTCATACGGAGATCTTCCAAGAGCAAATCTCCATAATCCTTTGTATCAGCGTACCAACGACTGTCCCATGTGCGATTCACCTGAAGCCGCATTCCTATTGGATTAACCTTCTGACCCATTAAGCCTGCTCCTCTAATTGACGTACTTTTATAGTTAGCTCTGAGAAAGGCTTGATTATACGTCCAAAACGACCGCGAGCTCTAGGCCTACCCCGTTTTAATGTCAAATTCTTTCCAACATATGCCTCAGCCACAATCAGACCGTCGACATCTAAATTATGGTTATTTTCTGCGTTTGCAATCGCCGACTGAAGACACTTTTTTACATCTGCAGCAATTCTCTTTTTGCTAAACGACAAATCATTTAGCGCTCGGTCAACTTTTTTCCCACGAATAAGGCCAGCAACCAAGTTGAGCTTTTGGGGACTTGTCTTCAACATGCGTAATTTCGACATAGCCTCGTTATCAGCTACCCGGCGAGGATTTTTTTCTTTTCCCATCGTCTCTACTTCCGTTTTGCTTTTTTGTCAGCACCGTGACCATAATAAGTACGAGTTGGCGAGTACTCGCCAAATTTTTGGCCTATCATATCCTCAGAAACCGACACGGGGATATGCTTTCTTCCGTTATAGACACCGAATGTTAATCCGACGAACTGCGGCAGAATAGTAGATCTACGAGACCATATCTTGATCACATCGTTTCTACCACTTTCACTTGCAGCCTCAGCTTTTTTTAGGACATGGGCATCTACAAAGGGACCCTTCCATAATGAACGTGACATCTATCAGCGCCCTTTCTTCTTTGCGTGCCGCGAGCGAATTATTAATTTTTGCGACGCTTTGTTTGTATTTCTTGTACGTTTTCCTTTTGTTGGCTTACCCCATGGAGTCACAGGATGCCGACCTCCAGATGTACGTCCTTCACCACCACCATGAGGGTGGTCTATCGGATTCATCACAACACCTCGAACAGACGGTCGAACACCTTTATGCCGCATTCTACCGGCTTTGCCATAATTCTGATTTGAGTTGTCTGGATTAGAAACTGCACCAATTGTTGCCATACACTCTTGTCTCACCATGCGAAGTTCACCCGATGAAAGCCTGATTTGTGCATAACCACCATCCCGACCTACAAACTGAGCATATGTTCCGGCTGCACGGGCAATTTGACCACCCTTGCCAGGTTTCAACTCAATATTGTGGATAATGGTTCCTATAGGCATACCTGAAAACGGCATTGAGTTACCTGGTTTAATATCTGCTTTGGAGGACGCGACTACGCTGTCACCAACAGCCAGTCTTTGTGGGGCGAGTATGTAAGCCTGCTCACCGTCTTGATATTTGATCAATGCGATGAAGGCAGTCCTGTTAGGATCAAATTCAATGCGTTCAACCGTAGCTGGCACATCAAATTTAGTCCGTTTGAAGTCAACTATTCTATATAGCCTTTTGGCTCCGCCACCGCGTCTGCGAGATGTAATTCGTCCGGTGTTGTTCCGACCGCCAGATTTAGTTAGTCCCTCCGTAAGAGACTTAACTGGACGCCCTTTCCAAAGCTCCGAACGGTCGATCAGTACCAGCCCTCGCTGGCCCGGCGTCGTTGGTTTGTACGACTTTAGTGCCATGCTTTGTGTCTTCCGTTTGCTTATGCGGCAAAGCAACGCTTTGCCTATGGTAAAGCCCCCCGAAGGTGGCCAATTTAAAGCCAGTCAAAAAGAATCCTGACCGCTCTAGCGACGGACGTATAACCGCCTTTGATACAAAGGTCTAGGGCTTTGAAACTTTTGTTTCTGATTTATACATCAAGCACCTGAAATACGTCTAAAAATCACAACTCCACTAAATTAAAGGCCAGTTGTAACATCAATAGTGTTGCCCTCTTCTAGAGTTACAAAAGCTTTCTTTACATCTTTTCGACGGCCCATCACGCCTCTAAAACGCTTCTTCTTACCTTTTGTAATAGAAGTATTAACAGCCTTCACCTTTACACCAAAAAGTGCTTCGACAGCTTCTTTAATTTGCGGCTTGTTACTGCCTATAGAAACTTCGAATACAACCGCACCGTTTTCGGAAGCCATAGTTGACTTTTCAGTAACTAAGGGCTTTCGCACAATATCGTAATACTCTGCTTTAACACTCATCTTAAACGAGCCTCCAATGCTTCTACACCAGCTTTTGTAATCACAAGTGTATCACGCTTCAAGATATCATAAACATTCGCACCAATCGACGGCAACACGTCTAAACCTTCAATATTTTGAACTGCCTTAACAAAAGTATCATTTAGAGATGAACCATCAATGACCAAGGCTCGCTTCCACCCAAGGCTTTTTACTTGCTTGGCTAATTCAGCGGTTTTACCAGAGCTTTGTGCTTGATCAATGACCACGATAGAACCCGACTTAGCCTTTGCTGACAGTGCCAATTTAAGTCCCAACCTTCTTACCTTTTTAGGCAAATCAAAAGCATGACTACGAGGAGTAGGACCCTTGTAAATACCGCCTTTTCGAAAAATAGGAGCACGCCGAGACCCATGCCGAGCACCACCAGTACCCTTTTGGCGATATATTTTCTTTGTAGAATAGCTAACTTCACTGCGTGTTTTTACCTTGTGCGTGCCAGCTTGGGCGCCATTTCGCTGCCACCTAACTACGCGGTGCAAAATATCTGCTCTAGGTTCCAACCCAAAAACATCGTCTCCCAATTCAACTGAACCAGCTTTCTTTCCGTCCAATTTAATCACATCAATTTTCATGCCTCACCTCCCTCTGGCTGTGATGCCTCATTGATTTTTGACCCATCAGAACGAAGCGCCGCTGGAAAGGGAACATTATCGGCAAGGGGTTTCTTAACCGAGTCTTTTATAGTGACCCACCCCCCTTTAGATCCAGGCACTGCACCCTTTATCATGATCAAACCACGCTCTGCATCGGTCCTCACTACTTGGAGATTTTGAGTGGTTACTCTAACGGCACCCATATGTCCTGCCATCTTCTTACCTTTAAACACTTTTCCTGGCCCTTGACACTGACCAGTTGAGCCGTGCGACCTATGACTTATTGAAACGCCGTGTGATGCCCTCAATCCACCAAAATTATGTCGCTTCATCGCTCCTGCAAAACCTTTACCAATAGAAGTTCCCGCCACATCGACGAACTGTCCTTCGACATAATGATCAGCAGTTATCTCAGCCCCGACCTCAATTAGATTTTCTGGTGCAACACGAAACTCAGCAAGTTTCCGTTTAGGTTCAACTTTTGCCACCACAAATTGTCCACGTAGAGGCTTGAGAACATTTTTAGCCTTAATAGTTCCAGCACCAAGTTGAACCGCACTATATCCGTGTTGTTCGTTGGTTCGTTGAGCAACTACTTGCAAATTATCCATTTGAAGAACTGTAACCGGTATTTGCTTACCGTCCCCCATGAATAAACGAGTCATTCCAACTTTTTTTGCTATAATACCAGAGCGCATTTTGCCCCCCTAAACTGAGATTTGAACATCAACACCAGCCGCAAGATCTAACTTCATAAGAGCGTCTACAGTCTGGGGTGTTGGGTCAACTATATCTAAAAGTCTTTTGTGTGTGCGTATTTCGAATTGATCACGCGACTTTTTGTTAACGTGTGGACTACGAAGAACGGTGAATTTTTCAATCTTATTCGGCAGTGGAATAGGACCTCGAACAGATGCGCCTGTCCGCTTCGCAGTGCTTACTATCTCTTGTGTGCTAGCATCAAGAACACGATAGTCAAAGGCTTTTAACCTGATACGGATGTTTTGGCTTTGCATTTTACCTTGCCTTTTTAACCGATGTTAAAGTTGAGAGGAAGGAATAAGAGCATCCTACTACTTCTTCGAACCTTATTGGGTTTCCCCATTTTTAAGTAAAGCTCACTAGTGTGAGCTTTACACATTTGTTGTAATTACTATTCGATAATTTTGGCGACAACGCCTGATCCGACGGTGCGTCCACCTTCTCGGATAGCAAACCTTAGTTTTTCTTCCATTGCGATAGGAGCTATCAGTTCAACTGTGAACTTCAAGTTGTCACCTGGCATAACCATTTCAGTTCCGCTTGGCAGCACCACAGTTCCAGTCACGTCGGTAGTTCGAAAGTAAAATTGAGGACGATAATTTGCAAAGAATGGCGTATGTCTTCCACCTTCGTCTTTGGTCAAAATATATGCCTCTGCTTCAAATTTTGTATGAGGTGTAACTGAACCTGGTTTACACAAAACCTGACCACGCTCAACGCCTTCACGGTCTACGCCACGAAGCAGTGCACCGATGTTGTCACCGGCTTCACCACGATCGAGCAGTTTGCGGAACATTTCAACGCCAGTACAAGTTGTTTTTGATGTATCACGAATACCAACAATTTCTATTTCATCGCCAACATTAATCACACCACGCTCAACACGACCAGTAACAACTGTTCCACGACCAGATATTGAGAATACATCTTCGATGGGCATCAAGAATGGCTCATCAATGGCGCGCGGTGGTTGTGGAATATATTCATCAACAGCAGCCATAAGCTCTTTGATTTTTTCTTCCCCAATGTTTGCGTCACGACCTTCCATTGCAGCTAAAGCAGACCCTGAAACAATTGGAATGTCATCCCCTGGAAAGTCATAAGTGCTTAGCAATTCACGAATTTCCATTTCAACCAATTCAAGCAACTCGTCGTCGTCTACTTGATCTACTTTGTTCATAAAAACAACCATTGCAGGAATACCTACTTGGCGACCTAACAAAATATGCTCACGTGTCTGTGGCATTGGACCATCTGCAGCATTAACAACCAAGATGGCTCCATCCATTTGGGCCGCACCAGTAATCATGTTCTTGACGTAGTCAGCATGACCTGGACAGTCTACGTGAGCGTAGTGACGATTGTCAGTTTCATATTCTACGTGAGCGGTGGAGATTGTTATCCCACGCGCTTTTTCTTCCGGCGCACCATCAATTTGGTCATATGCCTGAAAATCACCAAAGTATTTTGTAATCGCTGCTGTCAAAGTCGTCTTACCATGGTCCACATGACCAATCGTTCCGATGTTGCAGTGCGGTTTACTACGATCAAACTTTTCCTTTGCCATCGTGGCCTCCTTATAGTTTTTTTACAGCCGGGATAACCCCATTAGCCTTAAGTTACGCGAATTTCGCTTGAATTTCGTCAGATATAGTCTGCGGCACTGGATCATAATGATCAAACTGCATAGAGAAGTTTGCCCGACCTGACGACATCGAGCGCAAATTATTGATATATCCGAACATATTTGCCAATGGCACAAAACAATTAATTGCAACTGCGTTCCCGCGAGGCTCTTGGCCGGTTACCTGACCTCTGCGCGAAGTAAGATCACCAATTATCCCGCCCGTATATTCCTCAGGAGTAATTACCTCCACCTTCATGACTGGCTCCAGCAACTTAGCTCCCGCCTTTTTCATACCCTCACGCATCCCCATTCTTGCCGCAATTTCAAATGCTAAAACAGAAGAATCTACGTCATGATACTTTCCGTCAATGAGAGACACTTTAAAGTCTATGACTGGAAATCCCGCTAAGGGGCCACTATCCATAACTGAGTTGATACCTTTTTCGACACCTGGAATATATTCCTTCGGAACAGCACCCCCGACGATACGACTCTCAAACGAATACCCCTCGCCTGGCTCAGTGGGAGTAATTATCATTTTCACTTCAGCAAACTGCCCAGACCCACCTGATTGTTTTTTATGGGTATAAGTGTGTTCCACCTCATGAGAGATCGTTTCTCGATAAGCGACCTGGGGTGCACCTATATTTGCCTCCACTTTAAACTCTCGTTTTAGCCTATCGACCAAAATATCTAAATGGAGCTCACCCATACCTTTCATAATAGTTTGACCAGACTCAATATCTGTCTCCACACGAAAGGATGGATCCTCGGCTGCAAGCCTAGCAAGCCCTTGGGACATTTTCTCCTGGTCACCCTTAGTCTTTGGCTCAACAGCAATTTCTATCACGGGCTCAGGAAACGTCATTGTCTCCAACACAACTGACTCTTTTGCGTCACAAATCGTATCGCCAGTTGTTGTGTCTTTCAGACCCGCTAAAGCTATTATGTCACCAGCAAAAGCCTCTTCAATTTCTTCCCTATTGATTGAATGCATCATCATCATTCGTCCAATACGTTCTTTTTTTGATTTGGTAGAATTTAGAACTGTGTCACCCTTGTTAATAACTCCAGAATAAACCCTAGTAAACGTTAACGATCCAACAAATGGATCATTCATTATTTTGAATGCAAGCCCAGAAAACGGCATATTATCATCCGCTCTACGCGCTATATTTCGTTCTTCTGCATCATCTCCTGGCGCAAACCCCATATAGTCAACAACATCCAAGGGACTTGGTAGATAATCTATAACTGCATTTAATAAAGGCTGGACCCCCTTATTTTTAAAGGCAGAACCTCCCAAAACGGGAACAAAAGTTAAACTAAGAGTCCCTTTCCGCAGTAGGCCTCTCAAAGTGCTAATATCTGGC
>Ga0233397_1000267_pt1 | contig 26576 bp, 26 predicted proteins | sample 35DmetaG_FD_189957 | JGI IMG/M metagenome (GOLD analysis project Ga0233397, IMG submission 189957) | Seawater microbial communities from Monterey Bay, California, United States - 35D | ecosystem: Environmental > Aquatic > Marine > Coastal | place: USA: California | collected 2016-10-20
AAATAAATGAAAGATAAAAGAATACATATTTTTAGAAAGTCCAAAGGACAGATTGTAATCGATGGACACGTAAAACTAACCGATGAAGAGGGAAAGGAGATCCCGCATGGTGATCGTTTTACCCTTTGTGGCTGTGGAAGATCCCAGAAGCTACCTTTTTGTGATGGGGCGCATAAAGAAATTTAATGAAATTTTTGTCAAAAAAGATCGTTGCCTTTCTCTCGTTTGGGTAGGCCCCAAAAACGTGTTCGAATGTAATTAGTGATTAACATCCAAGGAATAAAAATAAAGTTTAATATTTTTTTCAGTAACCACCAAATTGCCCTGACCATTCCCCAAAAAAGGAGACCAAGAAACATAAAAAATGCAATGAGAATTTCTGGACCCATAAAATAAAAAAAGCCAAGAACAAAGTCTTGGCTTTTTAATTGTGCGGGTGAAGGGACTCGAACCCCCATGCCGCGAAGCACTAGATCCTAAGTCTAGCGTGTCTACCAATTTCACCACACCCGCTCTAGGGAGGACAAATATAATTAAGTTTTCCAATAAAATTTCCTCTTCTAAAAAAAATACATTGGTTAACTTTACAAATAAATTAAGAAGACAAAAAAATGGACTTATCACTAACTCAAAAACGGTTTTTAAACGAATGGATAGAATTCTTAAAAATCCCCTCTGTTAGTGCGGATCCGGCCTATAAAAACGATGTAAAGACTGCTGCTGAATGGGTTAACAATGCGTTACAAAAAGCAGGCTGTAAGTACACTGAAATTATTGAGACTCCTGGTCATCCTATAATATATGGAGAATTCAAAGTGGATCCCAACTTACCCACGATTCTTGTTTACGGTCACTATGACGTACAACCTCCTGACCCAATCGAATTATGGGACAGTCCACCTTTTGAGCCAGTAATAAAAACTACAGAAATTCATCCCGAAGGGGCTGTATTTGCTAGAGGTGCCTGTGATGATAAAGGTCAAGTTTTTATGCACGTAAAAGCTCTAGAAGTTATGCTAAGTGAAGGAGCGATAGATTGTAACATCAAATTTATGATCGAGGGAGAAGAGGAAGTAGGAAGTGATAATTTAGAAGATTTTGTCAAAAACAATAAAGAAAAATTAAAATGTGATGTCATTTTAATTTCTGATACTGGAATGATTTCTAAAACTCAGCCCTCAATATCAACAGGTCTAAGAGGCCTGAGTTATATGGAAGTGACGGTAACCGGACCTAATCGTGATCTACACTCAGGTCTGTATGGAGGCTCTGTTGCTAATCCGATCAACATATTATGTGAAATGATTGCGAAACTCCACGATGAGAATCGAAAAATAACCATACCCGGATTTTATGATCGTGTTGAAGAACTTTCCCAAGACGAACGCAATGAGATGGCCAAAGCCCCTTTTGACCTTGAGGAATTCAAATCTTCTATTGGCATTAATGCAGTTCAAGGAGAAGAAGGCTATAGTAATGAAGAAAGAAGAACGATCCGTCCCACATTAGATGTGAATGGGATTTGGGGAGGATATACAGGAGAAGGTGCAAAAACAGTCATCGCCAGTAAAGCACATGCAAAAATATCCATGAGACTAGTCCCTGGTCAAGAATGGAATGAGATTAGCGACTTGTTTACTACTTATTTCAAATCTTTGGCACCAGAAGGAGTGACTGTAGCAGTTGAGAAACACCACGGAGGATATGCATATGTAACTCCTACAGATACCATTGGATATCAAGCTGCTCACAAAGCTTACCTTGAAACTTTTGGTATTCCTCCGATTCCGAGTAGAGGCGGTGGAAGCATTCCTATTGTCCCTATGTTTGAAAAAGAATTAGGAGTAAAATCTATTTTAATGGGCTTTGGACTTGATAGTGACGCAATTCATTCTCCAAATGAACATTATGGTCTTTTTAATTTCTTTAAAGGAATTGACACCATTCCTCGTTTTTACCGACACTATGTAGCCTTGTATAACGAAAAATAATGCTGCTTAAATTATAAACAAATCCGCTGCTAGCCCATCTGTTAAAAATTTTGCCTTTGGGGTGATTTTTAAAAAATCACCATCCCAGAAAAAGTTTCTTTCTTTTAGATGACGAGATACTTGAGCCTCGAAATAGTCAGCATACATTTTACCATATGTGAGCTCAATATATTCAAGAGAGAGGCCTTCTATTTTTCTCAGACCCGTCATTATATACTCGTTATACCGATCTTTTTTGCTTAAAGACTCTTCCTCTCTATCTAATTCTCCCTTTTCAATTGAGCTAATGTATTTGTGATTGTTTGACACATTCCAACTTCGAATCGATACTCCATCATAACTATGAGCTGAAGGCCCAATTCCTATATAGGGTCTACCGTTCCAATAATTTTGATTGTTAACTGAAAAAAAATCTTCTTTTCCAAAATTTGAAAATTCATAATTTATGAAATTCAATTCTTCCAGTCGGTTTCTCATAAGATCGTACTGCTCTTTTACTTCATCCTCATCAACTAGTAGTACCTCACCTTTTTCAACTTGATGATAAAGAGCTGTTTTTTCTTCAACGGTAAGTGCGTAGGTCGAAATGTGCGGTGGATTAAACTCAAGGGCTTTATTAAGATTTTCTTCCCATTCCTTCAAAGTCGAATTTGGCATCCCATAGATAAGGTCAATTGAAAAATTGAGAAAAATATCAGAAACCCACTCCAAGGCATTAAGAGCATTGTCAACCGTATGTGCTCGATTCATAAGCTGTAAATCCTTTTCTTGAAAAGATTGAATTCCTAGACTTAATCGATTTACTCCTGCCTGCTTTATTTCTTTTAAATATTCCCTTGTTACATCGTCAGGATTAACCTCCATTGTGATTTCAAGGGAATCATGAATTGAATGTTGTGCTTTCACTCGGTCAAGTAAAGAAGCGATTTTATTTGGAGGCAAAAGAGATGGAGATCCTCCCCCAAAATAAATACTTTGCAAAGGTACTTTCACCTCATCAAAACGAATTTCCAATTCTCGTTGCATACTATACCACAATTGGTCTACCTGTTTTTGATTAGTAGAGAAATGGAAATTACAATAATGACAAGCTTGTTTACAGAAGGGATAATGAAAATATAAATTGGACATTGCCAAGTAGAATGAAAATTGGGTTTATGATTTTACTTTTTTTGGATTTTGATTTACAAAAGCACTCCATCCAGTATAGGATTTCCCTTTAGTAACTGTTCCTTGATTGTAATAGTGACATACTGCAGCAGCTAAACCATCTGTTGCGTCCAAGTTTTTAGGAAGCGTTTTTATTTTCAAAAGGCTTTGAAGCATTTTTGCCACTTGCTCTTTGGAAGCATTTCCATTTCCTGTTATCGCCATCTTTATTTTTTTGGGAGAATACTCTGTAATGGGAATTTCTCTTGACAATCCTGCAGCCATTGCAACCCCTTGGGCTCTTCCCAACTTTAACATTGATTGAACATTTTTTCCGAAAAAAGGAGCTTCGATAGCTAATTCATCCGGGTGATATTCCTCAATGAGCTCTATAGTTCGTTTAAAGATTATTCCCAATTTAAGGAAATGGTCATCATATTTTTTTAAATGTAACTCGTGCATTTGAATTAGTTCCATACTGGTTTTGGTTGTTTTGATAAGTCCAAAACCCATAATGGTTGTTCCAGGGTCTACACCAAGAATTATTTGTTCATTGGGCATCAATTCTCTTCCTGAGCAAAAATTCGTAAGGGTAATGTAAATGAGGTAGTCACTAAAACACCCACATTTGTCTTTACTCCAGCTTCTGCTTGTGGAACAAGATTTATTGCCTCGTATAAAGTAGCCTCAAGGTTGGGAATCGCCTCAATAACATAATCTGGAGCATCCAAAGAAGACATGGAAATCATTCCGTCTTGATCAACCAAAAGATTTAAATTAACCTCAGTATCAATATTTGCAGAAGCAATCCACCTCTGTTCACTTATATAATCCAGGATTGTAGATGTGATCACAGATTCAAAACACTCTTTTTCTTCTTCAGGATCTAGGCCTTCACAGCTTTCAAATTTTGGATATTGGTCCTTTTCAGACCATTTTGAAGCAGCAACAATTTCACTCTTGGGAACTTTAGTTGATTCGAATAAATGACAGCTGCTTAAGGATAAAAAAAATATGCTTAAAAGCAAAAACAAAAAAGGCTTTGTATTGAAATGCATGGATTAATATTTTATGGACTAAAATTACGATTTTTTTATTCATTTGTTATGTAATACAGTTATGGGTCAGAGATAAATTGATAATTTTAGCTTATGGATGTAATTATTATTGGGTTTTCAGGGTTTTTCATTTTACTGGGAATAGCGGGTAGTTTTCTGCCTATTATTCCAGGACCATTAACTTCTTGGTTTGGATTATTTCTTCTTCGATTTTCAACTATAGTCAAAATTGAAAATCGTTTTTTAATCCTCTGTTTTTGCATTGCGTTATTCATATTTCTGTTGGATAACATAATACCTATATTGGGAGCAAAAAAATTTGGTGGCGGAAGGGGAAGTACGGTAGGAAGTAGTGTTGGGATTATTATAGGCATTCTATTTCTAGGGCCTTTTGGTTTGATTATCGGTCCGTTTTGCGGTGCTTTTCTTGGGGAATTTTACGTAAATCAAAACAATAAAAAGGGGGCCTTAAAAGCTGCTTTTGGTGCGTTAATTGGTTTCTTAACAGGTGTCTTTTTAAAATTATTAATAGGCTTAGCCTTTGCCTACTATTTCATAAAAATACTTTGGGAATTTAGAACTCAGCTCTTTTAATTCGATAAAGCAATCCCTTTCACAAAAAAAATCAATCAAACCACAACACTATATTTATTTAATGAATGTTGTGAATGCCTTCAGTATTAATTTTTAATACTTTCTATGTAAAGCTCAACAATATATGGGTATTTGTGAAAGGGAATTACTTCATACGAAGGTTTTTTAGGCTTTATTAAATAGGTTAAATTCATTTTTATACTCCAATTTTCCAATGGAATTCATCCATACTTTAATTGGTTTATGAATAAGCCATACTGTTTTTCGTTCACCAAAATTATTAATCCGAATGTAATTAGGAGACTCTGTTTCATTGATTTGATTATCGTGAACCAATCTAAACTCATAAAATTTACATGAGAGTTTTTGAACTCGATAAAGGTGTTTAGCTATAAAAACTATTAGACTCTTGAGTTAGATCAACACTTGGATTTTCAACTCCCATGATAAATAAATCATTAATTTCTAAAGTTGTAACAAACAGAGAGTAATCAGGAAGCAATTGACTTTAGAATCACCATTTCCTTACTCGTCAAAGAATTATTAATTCTGGTTTGCGTAGTTGTAAACCTAAAAAATAATTTAGTTCGGGGCATTGGGGTTATTACATTCAAATATGAGAACAAATGGTTGGAAATGACTTTAGAGTGGATGAAACAGGCTAATTAAGTATCTTGTGGTATTTATTTATAAATAACTGGGGGAGATTGGATAAATTTATTTGTAGGTAAATTTCTACAAATTAAGCCTTGCGCTATTCTTCCAATAAAGATTACTATTTTTACAGCAAATAAGCATACAGATGGAATTATTTTTAATCACATTTTTACTTCTTGGACTCGCTTTTGCAGGAATTGCAATTAAAATATGGGCAAAAAAAGATGGGGAATTTTCTGGAACCTGCGCAAGCCAAAGTCCTTTTTTAAACAAAGACAACCAACCTTGTGGTCTATGTGGTAAAATGCCTGAGGAAGCAGACTGTAAAAACCCTACGGTTGCACAAAACCCATAACTGATCCTTATGGAAGCTAAAGTTGAAAAAGAAATAATCAAGCGTGCCAAAGCTGGAGATCAAACCGCTTTCAATCTCCTTTTCAACTCTTATTGGGATGCATTATTTTTTTTTTTAAATGACAGAACTTCAAATTCTACGTTGGCTGAAGAATTGGCGATTGAAACTTTTGCAAAGGCATTTGACAAACTTGCTCTATTTGATGAGGAGCAACCTTTCATAGCATGGATTTTGACGATTGCAAAAAATCATCAAATTGATCGTTTTAGAAGAAAACAAAAAGAACATGGCAACCACAAGGAAATTGACGAAAACGACACCTACGAACCTCAGGATTTAGAACCTTCTCCAGAGGATCTTATGATTTCAAATCAAGATTTAGATTTGATACTCAGTCATATTAAATCATTAAAAAAAGAATACCGAACAATTCTAAAGATGCGCTACTTTGAGGACCTATCTTATAAAGAGATTGAAAAAAAATCAGGTGAATCTGCCTCCACGGTTCGCGTAAAATTATTCCGCGCAAAAAAAATGTTAGCTTCCCTATTAAAAAAAGATGCAAATTAAACTATCAAAACTCGGTCCAGGTTTGTTATTTGCAGGTGCTGCAATTGGTGTTTCCCACCTGGTTCAATCTACTCGTGCAGGTGCAGATTTTGGCTGGAGTTTAGTTTGGGCGCTATTACTCATTAATCTTTTCAAATATCCGTTTTTTCAATACGGCCCAAGATTTGCGCAAGCTACTGGAGAAACTTTATTGGATGGTTATTACAAATTAGGAAGAGGCTATTTATGGGCCTATTTTATACTCAACTTTGGCACCATGTTCACCATCCAAAGTGCGGTTACTGTTGTTACTGCAGGAATCGCATCCTCTTTATTTGGCATTACCACTGATATCGTAACTTGGAGTTTGGCTATCACTGTGATTTGTGGTGTACTTCTTCTTTTAGGGAAATATAGTTGGCTGGACAAATTGATTAAAATAATCATGGCTATTTTGGCTGTGAGTAGTATACTAGCAGTGGGTTTTGCCTTCTTTAAAAATGAACAGCCAATTTCCTTACAACAAGTTTTTCCAGATCAAACAGGTCTTTTATTTTTGATTGCGTTTTTGGGTTGGATGCCCGCGCCCTTAGATATTTCAATTTGGCATTCTATTTGGACCCTAGAAAAAAACAAAACAAGCCCTAAAAAAGCGAGTCTTAAGGAAAGTCTTTTTGACTTTAATGTAGGCTATATCGCTACTGTTATATTAGCCCTTTGTTTTCTCGGGTTAGGCGCTCTGGTTATGTTTGGAACAGGACTTGAGTTTTCAAATCAAGGAGGAGTTTTTGCAGGACAACTCATTCAATTATACACTTCAAGTTTGGGTGATGCAGCTTACGGTATTATTGGTATTGCAGCTTTTACGACCATGCTTAGCACTACGCTTACAACTCTTGACGCTTCACCACGGGCTATGTCCAAAACTATTCAATTGCTCTTTAAAAAAAAAGATACCAACTTCTACATACACTGGATGCTTATTCTCGCGATCGGTACGGTTTGTATTTTCCTTTTTCTTTTGTCTGAAATGGGACAATTAGTCCAAATTGCAACTGTACTGTCGTTTATTACTGCACCCCTTTATGCATTCTTAAATTACCGTTTAGTGATAAGTAATCAAATGCCTGAAAAAGACAAGCCAAAGAGAGGATTAAGAATTTTGAGCGTGTTGGGTTTGCTCTTTTTGACAGGCTTTACTCTTTTTTATCTTTTTAGTCTATAAGCTTTAGATTATCTTTGTAAAAAAGATTGAAGATGGAGGTTCAAGATAAGGCAGCAAAACATACTAAAAAACCAGATTGGATTCGAGTAAAACTCCCTACGGGTAAAAAATACACGGAACTAAGAGGCCTGGTGGACAAATACAAACTCAACACTATCTGTACGTCTGGTAGTTGCCCAAATATGGGTGAATGCTGGGCAGAAGGAACAGCTACCTTTATGATTTTGGGGAATATTTGTACCCGTTCTTGTGGCTTTTGTGGAGTACAAACTGGACGTCCTGGAGCTGTTGATTGGACAGAACCTGAGAAAGTTGCAAACTCCATTAAAATAATGAATATCAAGCATGCTGTGCTTACCTCAGTTGACAGAGACGATTTAAAAGACATGGGATCCATCATTTGGGCTGAAACTGTAAATGCTATAAGAAGAATCAGTCCCCAAACAACTCTTGAGACTTTAATTCCTGATTTTCAAGGTAACAAAAGAAATATTGACCGTATTGTTCAAGTTGCTCCTGAAGTGGTTTCACATAATATTGAAACCGTAAAACGATTAACTAGAAAAGTTCGTGTTCAAGCTAAATATCAAACTAGTCTCGAAGTGCTACACTATTTAAAAGAAGAGGGAATCAATAGAACCAAATCTGGAATAATGCTTGGTTTAGGCGAAAAAGAAGAAGAAGTATTACAATCTCTTCATGACTTGAGAGCCTCTGCTGTGGATGTAGTTACGATTGGACAATATCTACAACCAAGTAAAAAGCATCTTCCGGTTCACTCCTTTATCACCCCTGACGTTTTCAAAAAATATGAAACTTTTGCTTTAGATTTAGGGTTCAAACACGTTGAAAGTGGACCTTTAGTTCGCTCTTCATATAAAGCTCACAAACATATCGCTTAGGACAGTTTTATTGAATTTTGAATTGTTTTGTCAAAAAGAATTTGATCTTCATGATTGATAAACTCCATTTCTATTGGCAAATAATACACGTTTTCGTCATCAATTAAAGGATACAATCTTGTGTAATCTTTTTCTGTGGTGAGTATCATTTTATCTCCTCTTCGTTTTTGAATATGATCAATATCGGAGGAATTAAAATTGTGATGATCTGGATAGGATAAGTGTTCAAAAATTAATTGCTTTTCATTTAAAAAGACCACTAAAGGCTTAGGTTCAGCAATTCCAGTGATCAATAAGAGAGGGTTTGAAATTTTTTTAAGCGATAAACTTTTAGATTTATTTTGGATGTGAGTACTATAGCCAATTGAAGTGAAAAATAATTGTTGGTGCTTCTCCAAAGAAAGTTTTTCCTTAAAAAAATGGATTTGTTCTTGCTTCATATTCTCCGGACATTTTGTTATTAAAATGATATCGGCTCGTTTACTTCCTTTTTTCGATTCTCTCAAACTTCCTACGGGGAGAATTTGATCTGAAAAATATGGGGTTTCAAAGGTTGATGTTAAAATCATTAACCTGGGTTTAACATAACGATGTTGCATCACATCATCCAATAAAATCAATGAATCCTTTTTTGCGATCTTATCTATCTTTTGAATACCCAGCACCCTTTTTTCAGCCACAACAACAGAAATTTCAGGATGTTTTTTCATAAACTGAAAGGGCTCATCTCCGAGTGAGGCAGCGTTACTTTCATGAGAACTCACTACTACACCTTTTGTATTTCGTTTATACCCTCTACTAAGAACTACTAAAGAATACTTTTCTTTTAATAGACAAATGAGATAATCAACCACAACTGACTTGCCCGTTCCACCTGAAGAAAGATTCCCTACTCCAATGCTTGGCTTCAAAATTTGATGCTCTTTAAGAATGCCAGAATCAAATAATGTATTTCTAATCATAACAATTAGACCATAAATTATAGCGAATGGAAACAACAAGCCCTTAATGATTTTCATGCCCATGAAGATAAATATTATATTTGTGATAATTTCTGACCGCTATGATCATAAAAAAAATTATTGAACTCCTTGATGAATGGGCACCAAAGGCCTATGCTGAAGACTTTGACAATGTTGGACTCTTGATTGGAAATGACAAAGAAGAATGTAAAGGGGTCTTGGTCAGTTTAGATTGTACAGAAAAAGTTGTAGAGGAAGCGATTGAAAACAAATGTAACCTCATTGTATGTTTTCATCCCATTGTATTTTCGGGTTTGAAAAAAATAACAGGAAAAAACTATGTTGAACTTGTCGTTATAAAAGCCATTCAAAATAATATTTGCATCGTAGCGCTTCATACACGATTAGATAATCACCCTGAAGGTGTTAATGATATTTTGTGCAAACGTTTGGGATTAACAAAAACAAAAGTTTTAATTCCAAAAAAAGAAAGCTTAAAAAAACTGAGTACTTATGTGCCTGTCACGCATCAAGACACTGTCTTGGAAGCACTTCACAATGCGGGTGCTGGGTCAATTGGCAACTATAGCGAATGCAGTTTTACCTCTGAGGGAATAGGTCGGTTTCGTGGAAATGAAAATAGTACCCCTTTTACCGGACAGTCAAATGAAAAAACAACTGTCAAAGAAATTCATATTGAAGTTGCTTTTGAATCCCATCTTAATCTAGCCATACAGAACGCACTTCAACACTACCATCCCTATGAGACTGTAGCTTTTGAAATTTTCAATTTAGACAATCCCAACTCAGAATTAGGAATGGGAAGGATAGGAATTCTAAAAGAAGTCATGAATCCAAATGACTTTTTAAGCTATGTAAAAAAAACACTCAATACGGCATTGATTCGTCACAGTCCAATACTGACCAAGAAGATACAAAAAGTTGCTGTTCTTGGTGGTTCGGGTAGTTTTGCAATTGAAAATGCAAAGCAACAAGGTGCGGATGCTTTTATAACCGCAGACTTAAAATACCACCAATTTTATATGGGTGAGAAAACCCTTTTTTTAGTCGATGTAGGACATTATGAAAGTGAACAATTCACCAAAAATTTGATATTTGATTTTCTTAGCAAAAAAATGCCTAATTTTGCAATCGTTTTATCAAGTACAAAAACCAATCCAGTTAATTATTACTAGCTATGGCCAAAAAAAAAGAAACCTCAGTAGAAAATAAGTTAAGAGCACTTTATGATTTACAACTTATTGATTCACGCATAGATGAAATAAAAAATCTTAGAGGAGAATTACCGCTAGAGGTTGAAGATTTAGAAAATGAAATTGCAGGTTTGGTAACTAAGCTTGATAAAGTAAAAGCTGAGGTTCAAGAAAATGAACATGGGATTACCGAGCAAAAGCAAACCATTGAGACTGCTAAAGAGCTATTAAAAAAATACGAGGAGAAGTTAAAGAATGTTCGTAACAACAGAGAGTACAACTCCATCGTCAAAGAACAAGAATTTCAAGATCTTGAAAGTCAATTAGCTGAAAAGAAAATTAAAGAATTCAAAGCGCGCATAGAACAAAAGCAAGAGGTTCTTTATGCCATCAACGAGAAACTTGATGAGCGTAAAGCGCACTTAAAAGCTAAAAATGGTGAATTGGATGCAATTTTAAAAGAGACTCAAAAAGAAGAAGATATTCTTCAAAAGAAATCTGACGAATTTGAGAAACTTATCGAAGAACGCCTTGTAAACGCATATAAACGTATTCGTGGAAGTGTCAAAAACGGTCTAGCTATTGTTGCTGTTGAACGTGGTGCCTCTGGTGGGTCTTACTTCACTATCCCTCCACAAATACAATTAGAGATTGCTTCACGTAACAAAATTATTATGGATGAGCACAGTGGGCGTATCCTAGTGGACGTAGATCTTGCCAAAGAAGAGTCAGAAAAGATTCGGAAACTAATTGGGAACTAAATTTAATCCCAATAATCATACACCAATACTGATTCAGTAAAGGGTACAAATAATTTTACGAATTTCTGATGAATGGGGTGAGGTAGATAAATGCTATCTCGATCTTCTGCTTTTGCAAATTTCATCGTCAGGCTATGAGTAAATCCCTTTGTCAATCCCTCTGGAGATACATTTTTTGTGAAATTCAAATCTACTACTCCTTCTATCTGTTGAAGGCTATATCCTCCATCAGAAATCAACTGTAGGTCTGTAGCAGTAATATCTGGCTTAAACTTTATGAGCACAATATGATTTAACATCTTTTGCTCAACTTTTGAAGTTACCTCACTTTTAACTGATCTGGGATGATAAAAAACACCTATAGCAACCGTAGTGAGGTAGAATAACACTACCATTATAAGCGCAAAACGATCTGTAATTCCAATTTTAGACATAGATGGATTTTTTTCTAAAGTATAAAATTAAAAGAGAATTCTTCTAGACTGATAAAAGTATTTACGTAGATAGAAAAAAACCTATCCACTTTTCTTAATCTGAATTATTTAACAAAAATCAAAAAATTATCAAAATGAACACATAAAGTGGATAGGATAACAATAAACCAATCTACTTAATAGACATTTTAAGCGTTCAAAAGTTAAATGCTGAAATGCTAAAAAAATATTAAAATTTAAAGGTAACGTTTCTTCGCTATCTAAAATAAAATTGAAAAAAAGTTAAAAAACACCACTGATGCAACGTTTACTTCTCAAAAAATGTTAAGTTTGCGTTACATTTAAGCAAATTTAAACCTATGGATCAAAATATTATTATCCCAATTTTCGGAATGCTAGTAGGAGTTATTATACCTATTTCAGTATTTATATGGCTCTATTATGAAGGCAAAGGCAAAAGAGAAACAATCTTTGAGATTTCCAAACAATTAGAAAATCCTGAAAAACTGGAAGAACTTTTAAGAATTTTCGATGACAGAAAAAAAGAACCAATTGATTACCGAAGAAATGGTGTAATCACAATATTTGTGGGAATCGGCCTCTACCTTCTTGGATTTATGGCCTTTGGGAATATCTTAAAAGGAGTTGGATTTCTTGTTACCGCAATTGGTATTGGAACTTTAATCGCTGGATACCTTTATTCAAACACTGGAAAAGAGCTTACAAATGCCATTGAAGAATTTGAAAAAAAATAATCTTGGGCAAACATCATAAAAAACTATTAAACAACCTTGAAGAGCTCCGAAAATCGGCTGGCTTCACCCAACAAGAATTATCTGTTAATGCTGAGGTATCGAGAAAAAGCATAAATGCTATAGAAAATGGCATCTATATTCCTTCTACTGTTTTAGCATTAAAAATTGCCAAAACAATTGAATGTAAGGTTGAAGACCTATTCAAATTGCCCTAAAAAACTCAGGAATTTAAAATTAGATAATAAAAAAACCTCACTAAAAAAGTGAGGTTGAAGTGGTGGGCGCTAAGGGATTCGAACCCCTGACCCCTTGGGTGTAAACCAAGTGCTCTGAACCAACTGAGCTAAGCGCCCTAACTTGACAACAATTTATCTCCCATAGGGATGGCAAAGATAAAATTAAAACGCAGATTCCAAAGTATTAAGTTTTAATTTTTACAAATTGATTTTGTTTTCTTTCAGATGGGCTAGAATTTCAGCCAGGACAAATGTACTCCCACAGATAAAAATTAAATCTTTAGGCATAGCTACTACTTTTGCGGATTCAAAAGCAATGGTAATCGTATCAAAAAATTTTGTCGTATTTTCTCTTTCATTAATTACTTCCTTAAGGTCTTTTACGGCATATCCTCGCTCTAAATTGGGGGTGCTAATGTAAAAGTTAGCCTCTGCTGGGAACAATGCTATTAATTCTTCTATTGCTCTACCTTTTACAAAACCCATTACAAGATGAAGTCTATCATAGGTTGTATTTTTTAACTGTGCAGCGATATACTCCAATCCTTCTTTGTTATGGCCCACATCCGCAATAATCTTGGGCTGCTCAGAGAGTGTCTGCCATCGACCCATTAGATGAGTATTTTTGACCACTTTGGATAAGCCATTCTTCAATACCTCTTCTGAAATTTCACCAGCATTAAGCTGTTGTATTGCAAGAACCGTTGTTTGAAGGTTTGCCTTTTGATAACTTCCTTTTAAATCACTCTCATAAAATTGGAAAGTATTATTCTTTACAAAAAAAATAGGGGCTTTCATTTTGAGTGCCTTATTTCTAAAAACAGCTTCTGTTTCAGGGTGTTGTTCACCAATGACTACAGGGACACCTTCTTTTATTATACCCGCCTTTTCAGTTGCTATTTCAGGTCGTGTTGTACCCAAGAATTGAGTGTGGTCCAAGCCTATATTCGTGATTATAGAAAGAATGGGTTTTATAATATTTGAAGCATCCAAACGTCCTCCCAAGCCTACTTCAATGATAGCAAAATCAACGTTCTCTTTTTCAAAAAAAGAGAACGCCATCCCTACAGTCATCTCAAAAAAAGAAAGCTTATGCTCTACAAAATAAGGTTTGTGTTTTTCAATAAAATCTAAAACCTCTCCTTCAGGGATCATTGCTCCGTTAATCTTTATTCGCTCTCTATAATCAAGTAAATGTGGAGATGTGTAGAGTCCAGTCTTATAACCGGCTTCCTGTAAAACTGATGCGAGCATATGCGACGTGGAGCCTTTTCCATTAGTACCACCTATATGAATGCTTTTAAACTTTTCATGGGGATGATTTAGATATGCATCCAATTTTTTCATTGCTTCTAAACCTGGACGATACGCAGCTGCTCCAACTCTTTGATACATAGGTAACTTTGAAAACATCCAATCCAAAGTTTCTTTATAGCTACTCACCTTTATTCCCCTAATTTAAACTGTATCACAACAAAACCAACTTGCTCAGTTGGTGCATTACTATCTGGATACCATTTATGTAATAATGCAGTCCGCCTTGCTGGCTCAAGTAAGCATGGATGGGTATTAGTACTCCCCTTTACACCGGGTTCAGCAGTAATTACATTCCCTTGATTATTTACCGAAATACGAACCACTACAGTCCCTTCTTGATTACATTCTTGAACAACCTTACCATTGGACTGAAGATTCCTTCCATTGAGCCCATATCCTTTTCCACGGCCACCTAGCCCTGCAGTGTTATAATAACTAGAAGCGTATGGATTTCCTTCGATTTTTCCCTTATCACCTTGAACGAAATCATCTCCTTCTCCAGCTGCCTGTTTACCCTCTTGCTTTTTGTTTTTAAGTAAATTAGAGACCACACTCCTGGTAGCTTCTGAAACCTTAGGGATTACTTTTTCTGGAGGAGATTCTGCGGGTTTCTCAGATGTTTTTTTTTCAGGCTGAATTTGCTCTACCTTCTGTTTTTTCTTTGGAACTGCAATAGTAGACTCTTTTTCTGTAAGAACATCTGCTGTATTCTTAGGAGTAGAAACTGGAGGAGGAGTCACTTGCTGCTTCTCTTGCACTTGCTTCTCCTGAACCACTTCTGGCTGGCTAACAACAGCTCTCTCTGGCTGAACAGCACCACTTCCCTGTGCTAGTGTTCCAAAATTGACTTCCATCCCATAACTAATTGGAGGATCATAATAAGTAAGCCCTAACACAAAAAATAATAGTAGAATAATGGCGGCACAGATTGCTGTGAGTATCGCTGACTTTTTTTTGTGTGGAGTTTCTAAGATTTTCATGACATCTATTGAGGAGTCTCTACGGCCAAAACTACTTTGATTCCATTTCTATTGGCTATATTCATAACATAGACAACCTCATCAATTGCAACTTTTTTCTCAGTTCGCAAAACAATTGAAGGAGTTTCCATAGAAGATAAAATCGAAATCAATTGATTTTCTAAACGTCTCTTCGTCACTTTCTCAGAATCTATAAAATACTGATTTGCATTGGTAATAGTGACTGCAACTGTGCTCCTATTCTCTGTTTTACCCTCAGCTTGTGGCAACTTCACCTCTATGGTATTCAATTGCTTAGCCAAGGTGGAAGCGATCATAAAAAAAATCAACAAGAGAAACACTACATCCGTCATTGAAGACATATTGAACTCAGGTCGTATCTGGTTGCGTCCTCTTAATTTCATCTTAAGCTGGTTCGTTAAGCAAGTCTAAAAACTCTAAGCTAGTCGCCTCCATTTGATAAACCGCCTTATTGGTCTTTACCACTAAATGGTTGTAAGTGATATAGCCTAGAATTCCCACTATCAAACCAGCAACGGTAGTTGTCATTGCGGTATATAATCCATCGGCTAGCAATTGCATGTCAATATTTCCACCGGCATTTGAGATTTCAAAAATGGAAAGTATCATTCCTATTACCGTTCCAAGAAAACCTAACATGGGCGCAGCTCCAGAAATAGTGGCCAGTATACTGATGTTTTTTTCCAACTGATATACCTCCAATCGCCCTGCATTTTCTATTGCAGTATTAATATCTTCTAATGGTCTTCCAATTCGTGAAAGCCCCTTAGACACCAATCTTGATACTGGTGCATTTTCAGTAATACACAATTGTTGGGCTCCATCAATTTTACCATTCATAACAAATGAACGAATTTGAGGCATAAAATTTGGACTGACTTTAACCGCTGAGCGTATTGCGAAAAGACGTTCAAAATAAATATAAATGACCATCAAAAGAAGAATAAACAAAAGTCCAATGATCAATTGTCCACCAAGACCGCCATTTTGAATTAACTCAATTAAAGAAAGTGTTTTCTCTTTTTGTAGTGGCGAGGGATCTTGTGCTTGTAAGAAAATCATATGTGAGTGAAGTCTGTATATACTTAAACGCTTTTATTTCTAAAAAATTTCATGGACACCGCTAAAGAACATAATCACGAAGAAGAATAAAAGTTCCAAAGCCTCCTAGGAAACCGACCAAGGCTAACCAAGCTATCTTTTTGAAATACCAGAAGAAGTCAATTTTTTCCATTCCCATGGCTACTACTCCGGCTGCTGAACCTATTATAAGCATACTTCCTCCTGTCCCAGCAGAATATGCAATTAAATGCCATACTGGATCATCAGTCCCCATTGAGAACATTCCCATACTTGCTGCCACAAGTGGAACATTGTCAATCACCGCTGATCCTATTCCTAATAGAGCAATAACAATATCGGTATTTGGGATTGCTGTGTTTAATCCTTCAGCAAAATTAAATAACATTCCCAGTGATTCCAATGCTGCTACAGCCAATAAAATTCCTAGGAAAAATAAAATACTAGGTAACTCAATTTTAGACAATGACCGATGTAGAGGACTCGCAGTTTGATGTGCGTCACTTTCAGCGTCGATAGATGTAATATTGATTTTAGCTTTACTAAAAATCTCTGCAAAAGTTGATACAATTGCCAAAGACAACATCATACCCACATAAGGGGGTAGGTGTGTCAGAGTTTTAAAAACAGGGACAAAAACAATGGCTGAAAGCCCTAAATATAACATAGTAGCTCCGCGTTTATGTGTTTGAATGTTTGAATCGTCTTCTGCCATTTTTATTTCTCCTTGAAATGCAGGTAAAAACGAAGCAATCCCTACTGGTAATACTAAACAGACTATAGAAGGAACCAACACATAACTTATCAACTTCAATGTCGTAACCTTATCTCCTATCCATAACATTGTAGTAGTAACATCACCAATGGGGGACCATGCTCCACCAGCATTAGCAGCTACTATTATAAGTCCTGCAAACCACAAGCGTGTTTGACGATCGTGGACTACTTTTTGTAAAATCGTTATCAATACTATAGTTGCAGTAAGGTTATCAATAATTGCCGAAAGGATAAAGGCCAAAATTCCAAAAATCCACAATAATCCTTTTTTACTTCTTGTTTTGATAAAATTTTTGATCGTAAAGAAGCCATTAAAGTAATCTATGATTTCGACTATGGTCATTGCTCCCAAAAGAAAAATAATAATCTCAGCTGTCTTTCCTAAGTGATGCAATAAGATTTCATCAATATGGGAAGGAGACAATTCTTTCAGCTCTGCATTGACCTCAAAAACGGGCAAATGAGCTAACGATATTATGGCCCACATAAAAGCCATCATCGCTAAAGCAGGGATTAATTTATCTACTTTGAGATTGTGCTCCAAAGTAATAGCAAGATATCCCAGTACAAAAAGAACAATTATTATAGTTTCCATGAATTAGTTAAAATTTAAAACCTAAAAATATTAAAATTCTTTACCCTACCTATCATTTGATGGATAAAAAATAACTCCAGCGCTGTGATCCATTGAAGAACCTGTAACCGAAGCCAAACAATTCTCTTCATTTCTTAAACGCAATACACCCAAAAAGCCAAAAATTAATGCTTCTTTAAAATCAATAAGCTTTTGATCAGGAATATGAATTCTGGCTTTGGTATGCTTTTTTAAAAGATAAATCAAGTAACTGTTTTTTGCACCACCACCAGTAACCAAAACACTTTGATCCTCCTTAAAGTTTTTGCCGATTTCTTCACTTATTTGAAGTGTATAGGTATAAATCAAATCTTCTACTGAGAATTGTTTATAGGTTTCTAATAATGGAAAAATTGTTGCATGAACCCACTCAATACCTAAAGACTTTGGATTTGATTTTTTATAATATCCTAATGCATTTAACCTTTTATAAAATTCTGGAATCAATTTCCCCTCTTGAGCTAAATGACCATCACGATCAAAGGGCATTCCCTTTTTTTCTGCTAAAAAATTTAAAACCGTATTAACTGCACAAAGATCATAAGCAATCATCTCTCCATTTTGAACATAAGAACCATTAGCAAAACCGCCTAAGTTTAAACATACATCATAATCAGAAAACAATAATTTATCTCCAATAGGAACAAGGGGCGCACCTTGTCCACCAAGGATTACATCCTGACTTCTAAAGTCACATACTACTTGATGATTTAATTGAGTGGCTAGATCAGGAAGGTTACCGATTTGATATGTTATTCCTTTATCTGGCTGATGTAGAATTGTATGGCCATGAGAACATACAGCATCTAATTTAGTAATTTTGTGGGTTTGAATAAAGTTTAATATCGTTTTGCCAAGTAGACTTGTGTAACGTCTATTTTCAATTTCCAAGGTGTCTTTTGATACGGAATGTAATGAATTTAAGTTTTCTTTCCACTCAGTAGAATATGGAATTGTTTCAGTAAACTCAATAGAAAATGTCCAGTTTTCTTTTTTAGTAAAACAAATATAAGCTACATCAATTCCATCAAGGGAAGTTCCAGACATTACACCTAAAACATTGTATGTTGCTTTATTCATATTTGTTGAAGTTATTAGCGACAAAGAAAGATAAAATTATAATATTTTCAATTTTAGTTTAAAAAAAATAAAATATCTTCAGTTAAGTTCATTTTTATTACGACATCTTAAATGATTCAGTTTTCCTATTGACTTTATTACAAGCAGTTCAAATAGATTCTTAATTTTGTTATCCTTCAAAAAACTAATTTTATGTTGCCAGCTAAACAAGGTTTATACAATCCAGAATTTGAACATGACAACTGCGGTGCAGGATTTATCTGTAGTCTTCAAGGGAAGAAAACAAATGATATTATCCACAAAGCACTTGATATACTTGACAAACTAGAGCACCGAGGCGCTGTAAGTTCGGACGGTAAAACTGGAGATGGAGCCGGGATTTTAATCGAAATCCCTCATGATTTTCTTGTGACTAATTGTGATTTTGAACTTCCTGCCTTACATCAATATGCAGTTGGAATGGTTTTTCTTCCTAAAAAAGAAAATCAGCGCAGTTATTCTGTAGGAGTCTTTGAATCTGAAATAAAAAAGCAAGGTCTTGAGGTTCTGGGCTGGAGAAAAGTTCCTGTAAATCCAGAGGTGATGGGAAGTATTGCCGCTCAAACCGAACCTCACATCATGCAAATATTTATTGGTCGTGGTGAAAAAGAACTTTCGGACCATGAATTCAACATCAAATTATTTATTGCTCGCAAGATTGCTGAGCACACAATTTTGAATTCAAAACTTTCACAAGCTTCTTATTTTTATTTACCTAGTTTATCTACACACACGCTAATCTACAAGGGGCTTCTAATCCCAGAAGACATAAAGGGATATTACCAAGATTTATCTGACCCTGCAGTTGTTACTCGTTTGGCGCTTGTGCATCAGCGTTTTTCAACAAACACCTTCCCAACTTGGGACTTAGCTCAACCGTTTCGTTATATGTGCCACAATGGTGAAATTAATACCTTCAGAGGAAACCTGAGCCGTATGCAGGCTCGAGAGGAGCTGCTTGAGAGCGATTTATTTGGTCCCGACATTAAAAAAATTCTTCCTATTATCCTCAAAGGAAAATCGGATTCATCTTCCATGGATATGGTTGTTGAATTGTTATTGGCTACTGGAAGATCACTTCCAGAGGTAATGATGATGCTTGTCCCTGAAGCATGGGAAAAGCACAACGCAATGAATGACGATAAAAAAGCCTTTTATAAGTACAATGCTTGTGTCATGGAACCATGGGACGGTCCAGCTTCCATTCCTTTTACCGATGGAAAATACATTGGAGCTCTGTTAGACCGTAATGGTTTACGTCCTTCAAGATATTCTGTAACTAAAGATGGTTATGTGGTCATGTCCTCTGAAACAGGTGTACTTGACATCACTCCTGAAAACATTGAACGTCATGGACGCTTAGAGCCTGGAAAAATGTTTTTAGTAAATATGGATGAAGGTCGAATTATCGAAGACGATGAAATAAAAAACGAAGTAACCACAAAACGTCCTTATCAAAAATGGTTAGATGAAAATCTATTGCCATTAAAGGATGTACCCTACACTGGAAATATAACGCCAACTGAAAAAGAAAATTTTGAAACGCGTATGCGAATCTTTGGCTATACACAAGAAGATTTGAAAACGATCATTTCCCCAATGATCACCGAAGGTAAAGAAGCAATAGGATCTATGGGAATTGACACACCCCTTGCTGTACTCTCTGAACGCCCTCAATTATTATATAACTATTTCAAACAACTTTTTGCACAAGTCACAAATCCACCTCTTGATGGAATTCGAGAAGAAATTGTTACGGATACGAGCTTAAGTATTGGAAGTGAATTCAATCTTTTTGAAATTTCCTCCAAACATGCAAAAAAATTAAGCATCCAAAACCCTGTTATTTCTAAGGAGGATTTAGATAAAATTAAGTTCATTGAAAACAATGATTTTAAAGCAGCAACTATCTCAACATTATATGAAATTAGTGGCCGATTAAATAGTCTTGAAAATGCACTTGAGGATATGATTTTAGGAATTGAAAAGGCAATTGATCAAGAAGGTGCAAATATTATTATTCTTTCCGACCGTGGAGTTTCTCCAAGTATGGCACCCATCCCAATGCTATTGGCAACTTCACATGCTCACCATGCATTGAAACGTATTAAAAAGCGTTCTAAATTTGGAATTATCATTGAGTCAGCAGAACCTAGAGAACCCCATCACTTTGCTTTATTGTTTGGCTATGGTGCAAGTGCGATCAATCCTTACATGGTCAATGAAATTATATTAAATCAAGTAAAAGAAGGTATTATCAGCATTACCGCTGAAAAGGCGGTGGAAAACTTCAACAAAGCAATTGCCAAAGGAATCGTCAAGGTGATGAATAAAATTGGGATTTCAACCTTGCATTCTTATCGTGGGGCTCAAATTTATGAAGCCCTGGGGCTTTCTCAAAAGGTAATTGACCGTTTCTTCTGTAATACTGCAACTCGAATTGAGGGAATCGGTTTATATGAGATTGAAAAAGAAATCAACGGCCGTCACACTAAGGCTTACATACATGAGTCTAATCTCGGACTACCTCTAGAAATTGGCGGTGATTATCGCTGGAGAAGAGATGGAGAAGAACATGTAGTAAATCCAACAACCATTGCTAGTTTACAACAAGCTGTGAGACAAAATAAACCTGAAAGCTATGAGGTTTTTTCTAAAAAAATCAATGAGCAGAATGAGAAATTAATGACACTCAGAGGTTTGTTTGAGTTTTCAAGTTTTGATCCTATTCCAATTGACCAAGTAGAGCCTTGGACAGATATCGTTAAGCGCTTTAAAACAGGTGCTATGTCATTAGGATCTATTAGTCAAGAAGCACATGAAAACTTAGCCATTGCGATGAATCGTATTGGTGGAAAAAGTAACTCTGGAGAAGGAGGGGAAGACAAACTTCGATTCCAACCTGACGAAGATGGGAACTGGAGAAACTCCGCAATAAAGCAGGTCGCTTCAGGACGTTTTGGAGTCTCTAGTCATTATTTGAGTTCTGCAAAAGAAATTCAAATCAAAATGGCACAAGGAGCCAAACCTGGGGAAGGTGGTCAACTACCTGGCCCTAAAGTAAACCCTTACATTGCATCAGTACGAAATTCAACTCCTTATGTAGGATTGATATCACCACCACCTCATCATGACATTTACTCTATAGAAGATTTGGCTCAATTAATTTATGATTTAAAAAATGCCAACCGCTCAGCACGAATCAACGTAAAGCTTGTTTCTGAAGTAGGGGTTGGAACTATTGCTGCGGGTGTTGCAAAAGCAAAAGCAGATGTTATTCTAATCTCAGGATATGACGGTGGAACGGGAGCTTCTCCACTTACCTCCTTAAAACATGCAGGACTTCCTTGGGAACTTGGAATTGCTGAAGCACAACAAACCTTGGTGATGAATGACCTGAGAAGTCGTATCGTTCTGGAATGCGATGGGCAAATGAAAACAGGTCGAGATGTAGCCATTGCCTGTCTTCTAGGTGCTGAAGAATTTGGTTTCTCTACGGCACCTCTTATTGCCTCTGGCTGCATCATGATGCGCGCGTGTCATCTGAACACTTGTCCAGTAGGCATTGCGACTCAAGATCCTGAACTTCGCAAAAACTTTAAAGGAAAACCAGAACACGTAATCAATTACATGTACTTTGTAGCTGAAGAATTACGTCAAATTATGGCTGAATTAGGATTCAAAAGTATAGATGAAATGGTGGGTCAATCTCAAAAACTCAACATGAAAAAAGCACTTGAACATTATAAAGCGCAGGGAATTGATCTTTCCAATATCTTATATAAGCCTAATGTTCCTAATACAGTTCATGAACGAAATACAAAAAAACAAGACCACGGATTAGAAAACGTATTGGATTTTGATATTTTAAGCCAAGCACATCCTGCCTTGTACAGAAAGGAAGAGCAACATTTAGAATACCGTATTAAAAACACTAACAGAACAGTGGGTGCGATTCTCAGTAATGAGATTTCTAAAATCCATGGCGCTGATGGCTTACCTAAAAATACACTTAGTCTCAAGTTTAATGGAACAGCAGGACAAAGTTTTGGAGGTTTTGCAACTCACGGATTGTTCATGAAGATTGTGGGTACTGCTAACGACTACTTTGGGAAAGGCTTATCAGGGGCAACCCTGATCGCTCAGGTGCCAGAGAAAGCCACTTTTGTCCCTCATGAGAATGTTATTGTTGGAAATGTCTGTCTTTATGGAGCAACCAAGGGAGAAGCTTACATTAACGGAATTGCAGGTGAACGTTTTTGTGTTCGAAACTCAGGAGCTACAGCTGTAGTAGAAGGAGTTGGAGATCACGGCTGCGAGTATATGACCGGAGGAATTGCAGTTGTATTAGGAGAATTTGGAAGAAATTTTGCTGCAGGAATGAGCGGGGGTATTGCCTATCTTTACAGTGAGGACGGAACCTTCGATGAAAAGAAATTCAATTTAGAAATGGTTGAATTGGAAGATCTTGAAGACGCCGATCGTGAAACTCTTCACCAATTATTAGAAAATCATACTGATTACACGAAAAGCCCGAAAGCTTCAGAAATCCTCAAAGGGTGGCCGGAATCAAGTAAAAAGTTTATTAAAGTAATGCCAACAGATTACAAACGTGCTTTGGAAATGATGGCCAATCAGGAAAATGAAAAAACTGTTTAAATCATGGGAAAAATTAAAGGATTTATGGAATTTGACCGTCTTAAAGAGTCGGTAATTGACCCAAAAGAACGTATTAAAAATTACAATGAATTTACAATTGCTCCTGAAGAAAAAAAACTTCAAGAACAAGGAGCTCGTTGTATGGATTGCGGGGTACCTTTCTGTCATAGTGGATGTCCCCTAGGAAACTTGATACCTGACTTTAATGATGCAGTATATCAAAACGAATGGCAACGCGCTTTAACCATACTACATAGTACCAATAATTTTCCTGAATTTACAGGAAGATTATGTCCAGCTCCGTGTGAGGAAGCTTGTGTACTCGGCATTGTTAATCCACCCGTTTCTATCGAATTAATTGAAAAATATATCGTTGAACGCGGATTTGCAGAAGGATGGATTAAACCCCAACCTCCAGAACAAAGAACTGGAAAAACAGTAGCAATTGTAGGATCAGGTCCTGCAGGATTGGCTGCGGCACAACAATTGAATCGAGCAGGTCACGCTGTGACTGTTTTTGAGCGCGATAACAAAATAGGCGGCTTATTGCGTTACGGTATTCCAGATTTTAAAATGGAAAAGAATGTAATTGATCGTCGATTAGAAGTATTAGTCGCAGAAGGAATCGAATTTAAATGCAGTGTAGAGATCGGAAGAACAATAACTACCGAGGCATTAGAAAAAGAATTTGATGCCGTAGTTCTTGCTACAGGAGCAACAATAAAAAGAGAACTTCCAATACCGGGTTCAGACTTAAAAGGTGTAGTCCAAGCCATGGACTTTTTACCTCATAACAATAAAGCTGTAGACGGACAACATGAACGTGAAGCACAATTTCTAGCGACTGATCGTAATGTAGTTGTTATAGGAGGAGGAGACACCGGTTCAGATTGTATTGGGACCTCAATCCGTCATGGAGCAAAAAGTGTGACAAACTTCGAGCTAATGCCAAAACCAGCTGAAGGAAGAACAGAAGAACACCCATGGCCATACTGGCCCTTCAAACTTAAAACCAGTTCTTCACATGAAGAAGGCATTCACAGAGAGTGGAGTATTTTAACCAAAGAGTTTGTAGGGGATAAGGAAGGAAAACTTGTGGGACTTAAAACTGTTGAAGTTCAATGGAAAAAAATACCGGGTGAACGTCCACAACTCATTGAAAGAGAAGGATCTTTAAAAGAATGGCCTTGTGATTTGGCGCTACTAGCACTTGGATTTACGGGTCCTGAGAAAACACTCCCAGAACAATTTGGACTAACTTTTGATGTACGCGGAAACATAAAAGGTGAAAATAATTACCAAACACAAAAGCCTTCAATTTTTATAGCAGGGGACTGCCGAAGAGGTCAATCCCTAATTGTATGGGCTATCTCTGAAGGGCGTGAAGCTGCATACCAAGTTGATACTTTTTTAATGGGAAAATCTACCCTTCCACAAAAAAACATGGCAGGTGATTTAATGGCAGTATAAGCTTTATCATATAGTATTCTAAATCCTCACATTAAGTGGGAATTTTTTGTTAAAAAACAAATAGGTTTGTAACAAATGAAAATTGAATACGTCATAAAGGAAAATCCATTCGATATGACGATGAAAATCCAACAATAGGAGATAACTTTTTCATTGGAACCTTTAATAGTTTTCAAATCACTCCAAAACTTAGATTCAGTCCTAGTGTTCGTTATTCACAATTAAAAAATAAAGAAGATAAAAGTCTATATTTCTCTGGATTTATAGCGCGCTCTGTTCTAAATTTCCAATTCAATAATGATTTTTCTTTTCGTTTGGTAGTGGAGTTTAATGACTTTGATAAGAACTTTTTTTACCAGCCTTTACTCAAGTGGAATCCCAATCCTTTTACCATATTTTATATTGGCGGAACCAATGGTTATTCTCAAATCAATCCGAACAATCGTTATGGTATAAAAAATAGCCAATTGTACTTCAAATTCCAATACCAGTTTGATCTATAATACTGTCTTGTAGGAGAAAATACTTTTCAAGGGTAAAACCTCTGTATTCAGCTTTAAAAAGATTAAGAAAGCCTAGAATTTTATTAAAATCAATTCGTATTTAACGCCTTATTAATTAGCCTAGCTAAATCAATCCTATCCCCTTGTTTTATTGAATCCGTAACCGTTAAAATTAAAATACGTTTTCCGTTAAGGTTTAAATATATGTTTTTTCCGTTTGGCAAATTAACACCACTACGAGAAAAAGGATTTAAATTAGGTTTCATCACACCTGGTATTATTAAGGGTAAACTCTGTGCAGTGTTATTTTCCAAATAGAAAGCACGTTGTGGAGTAAGAGCTTTCACGGTCTTCTTATTTCCAGGCACACCTTTTAGTAATCTAAATTCTACTTTAAGAATCGCCAAAAAACGATTTTCAAATTGTAAATAATTTCCTTCTGTAACAGTTAATTGATTAGAAGTACCTTTAGACATTCCAAATCCCTTTACCAGAGAATCTGTTTTACGATCACGTACAGAAACCCCCAACTCAAATTTAGATTTATTCCAAAGTTTTACAGTATATCCCTTAATTAAAGGATAATCAATTTGCACTAGTTGTTTGGGAGGAATAAGCAATTGTGATCGATCCTTAGATCCTTGTTGACCTACAGCAAGATTATAAAAAAGAACAAATAACAAATAAAGCTTCCACATAAGATAAAGATACAATGTTTGAAACAAGAAATACAAAGCGATCAAACTTTCGGTCTTAATTTCAATCAAAAAAAAAAGACCCATTCACATGTGTGAATGGGTCTTCGAAGAAGGCGGCGACATACTCTCCCACCGGATGGCAGTACCATCTGCGCTAGTAGGCTTAACTTCTCTGTTCGGAATGGGAAGAGGTGAGCCCTACTGCTATAACCACCTTAGTTGTCGTAGCGTTTTTACACTACATAATAAGTTGACACATCAAAAAGATGCAAATATCTGTTCTAATACATTGAATAATCTCTTTAATTAGCGACAATTTTTTAAAGAAAAAGTGCCACGATAGGCCTATGGGTAATTAGTATCACTCGGCTATGACATTACTGCCTTTACACCTGTGACCTATCAACGTAGTCGTCTCCTACGACCCTTAAAAGAAATCTCATCTTGTGGTGGGTTTCGCACTTATATGCTTTCAG